>Ga0190367_1000924_pt1 | contig 18688 bp, 9 predicted proteins | sample 4872181011_MG_FD_171838 | JGI IMG/M metagenome (GOLD analysis project Ga0190367, IMG submission 171838) | Hydrothermal vent microbial mat bacterial communities from Southern Trench, Guaymas Basin, Mexico - 4872-18-10-11_MG | ecosystem: Environmental > Aquatic > Marine > Hydrothermal vents >...
CGTCAATGGTGATCTCAGGTGGGGGAGTTTCGTTGAAAATTAGTCTTCCGAATACGACAGCGGCGCAGCTCGTGAACACCACCAACTCGCCTAGGCTACGACGATCCTCACTTCCATCGATGGCTGCAAATCGAGGAGAGGTGGTTCCCCACAGCGATTTGGCAAGGTTTCGGGCAGTAGTGTAGTTGATGCGGTGCTGAGTGCGGATAAACCTGTGGAGAATACGATCGCAGAGCTCACCTGCTATTGCAAGCTGTCGGCGGAGACGTCGAACGCTATCCCCTAGGTTTGCGTCGAGGACGTGTGCGACGCGGTGAAGCTGTCCTGAGTAGCTTAGCGCCACCATACGTCGTTGTAGAGGGTTAAGATGCTTGCTAGCATAGCTCGCGAGTGTGGGAACAAAGAGGCTAAAGGAAGTAGTTGGGGAGGAGGGTGGCATTTCCCAGCGAGATAGCAGCGGTACACAAGCGGATCGAAGAAGTCTTTGGTGAGCATGTTGCTCGCGTACAGGAGGCTATCCGACAGCCAAGCGTGTCGGGTACTGGTGAAGGGATTCGAGAAATGGCGGAGTTGCTTCGGGGCTGGATCGAAGAGCTAGGAGGGTGGGCGCGAGTCGTACCTACGGCAGGACACCCCGTCGTGTATGGAGGCGTTGACGCAGACAAACCTACGACACTACTAGTGTACAGTATGTACGATGTACAGCCTGCTGAAGAGCCTGACTGGATTGCTCCACCGTTTGCAGCGGAGGTTGTTGAGCTTCCGGAGTTAGGGAAGTGTATTGTAGGTCGAGGAGCGACAAACCAGAAGGGACCGTTGGTTGGGCTTCTTAATGCATGTCGTGCGTGCTTGGAGGCGCGAGGAGAGCTGCCTGTAAATCTCCTGTTTGTTGTAGAGGGGGAGGAGGAGCTGGGAAGTCCACACTTGCCAGAGTTCGTGGAGGAGCATAAGGAGGAGCTAGCAAAAGCCGACGCTATGTTTTGGCCGAGCTTTAGCCAAGATCGAAAAGGTAAGGTGATCATGCCGCTTGGGTGTAAGGGTATTGTCTTTGTCGAGCTCCGCTGTCGCGGAGGTGCGTGGGGTGGACCTGTGGAGAGAAACCTTCACTCGTCCCATGCAGCGTGGGTGGCAAGTCCAGTAGCACGTCTTGTGAACGCACTCGCAGCCTTAGTTGATGCAGAGGGACAGCTGCAGATTAGAGAGCTTTGGAACCATGTGCGAGGACCCACGCCAGAGGAGGAGGCGCTTCTGAGGAAGCTAGCAGAGAGCTTCGACGAAAGCGCGGTTAAACAGGAGCTGGGGATCGTGCGTTTCAAACTGGGTCTTCACGGGGTAGAAGCGCTTCGCCGCTACTTCTACGAACCGTCGATTAACATTGATGGAATAGCAGCAGGATACGTAGGTCCTGGAACTAAGACAGTACTTCCGCGAGAAGCGGTAGCGCGCCTAGATGTTCGTTTGGTTCCTGATCTCGAACCCGATCAAGTCCTTACAGCACTACACCGTTGCTTGCGTGAACGAGGGTTTGATGACATTGAGGTGATTGTACACGATCGGTATACGTGGGCGCAGTCTCACCTTAGCGACCGCCCCGTGCAAGCAATGCTACAAACATATAGAATGCACGGTTTCGAACCCGAAATCTGGCCGCGCGCCGCAGGTGCAGCACCCTTCTACCTCTTCAGCCGACAACCCCTAAATCTGCCTTGGACGCGTGGAGGGCTAGGGCATGGAGGGCGAGCCCATGCTGCAAATGAGTACTGTACGGTGAAGGGTCTCTTGCTATTCGAGCAATCGATGGCCACCTTCCTCCACCTCATCGCAACAGAGCGCGGTGAGTGGGGATAGTATTCCGCTAGAGAAAGAAAAGAGGCTTTACTCGGGAGTACGCCTTCGCCGGCGTAGGAAGAGGAGAGTCGCAGCGAGGGCGATGGCTATTGCAATACCGGCACCTATGAAGAGCCAGGGGGCGCCAGCCGCTTCCTCTTCTTCGGTAACGGGTTGACCGGTTGGTTGCTGAGCTGGAGGCGCTATGGTTAGTGTGATGGATAGGTCTTGGCTTAGAGTTACTTGCTTTGACTCGCTGCTATAGCCAGCGTAGGTTGCTATTACCACGTAGTCGCCTTCTGGGAGTTCGGTGGCCCACCGCCCGGAGCTGTCTGTAGTACCCTCTTTTACGGGAGAGGCTGCGCCTGGTACATAGACCTTAACGGTAGCGCCTTCGACTGGTGTTCCGTTCTCCCACTGGACGGTTACGGTTAGAGTGTAAGTTGTTACGGCGGGAGGTGCTCCAGCTTCGAGAGTGAAGGTAGCGATGGAGTAGCCAGTATTACCCGCGAGGTCGGTAGCGACTACTTTAGCCGTGTACACGCCTTCAGGCAGGTCTTCGAACAGGTATCTCCCCGCCTCTCCGTTAAGCGTATCGTAGTACTTGTCGTTCAAGTAAATGTCGAAGTGATCGATGCCGTAGTTATCGGAGGCGTTCCATCGGACTTCAATCCAGCCAGGAGCGTACGTGGTGCCGTTCTCGGGCTTTGTGATCGCGACTTGAGGCGGGGTAAGGTCGATCACAAACCAAGTAGCGTTCTCGCCTCGGTTTCCGGCTTGGTCAAATGCTTCGATGCGTACGGTGTAGTTTCCTTCGCTTAGGTCTGTTGTAAAGTTATACTCCCAGCTTCCTGATGTAGCACCTTCAGCTCGGACCGTATCAACGTATTCGTTGTTCAGATAGATGTCGAAGTGGTCGATGCCTACGTTATCGGTAGCGTTCCAGCAGATAGCCATCCACTGTTGGTTGAAGAACCGCTTGTAGGGCTTGATAAAGTAGACGGAGGGTGCTTCTGTATCGACTTCTGTAGTGAATACGAGTTCGAGGGCGATGTCTGAGAAGAGGTCCACCGTACGAGAGACTTCACGGTCCTGGAAAATAGCAGAAACGGTGTAGGTCCCTGAGAATAGCATTGTTTGGTAGCCGCCATCAGGTCCTGAGCTACCTTCTTCTACGATGGCAGCTCCTTGCTTTATGGCTACAGATGCACCTTCGATAAGAGTGCCGTTATCCCAACGGACGGTGATGTTTAGCCAACAGGCATCGAGTACTATCTGGTAGGTGCGGGAGGCGTTGATCAGGATGTCAGTAGTGTTGGTAAAGTATCGGTTTTGTGGTGCGAAGAGGTAGCTTACGAAGATGTGGTAGGTGGCTTCGGGAAGCCAAGATGCGTTAAACGCGCCGCTCGCGTTGGTGGCTCCTCGTACGAAGATCCCTGCATAGGATAGCGATACGTTTGCGTCTGATAGGGGGGCTAGCCCTCGCGTGGTTACTTTGATGATTGGATTGTATATGCGACATGGAACTTGAAGTAGCCAACCAGATGGAGAACTGGCGTTAACTACAACATCAGATATACGCGCAACTTCTACACCAAGGTAAGAGGCGTTAACAGTATAGGTTGCCCACGGTAGCTGAAGCCATAGTTCACCATCTGCATCGGTCACGTTGGTGATGGTTAGAGCGCCAAGGGCAGAGGTACAGTTCCATGTAACAAGTATCCCTGGGAAGCGTTTGCTAGGATCTTCAATCAGTACGGTGCGTGTTGTAATCGGTGATACCATGCACCTGAGGGTGAGAGAGGAATTACTGGAAAGAGTGTAGGCTGTCTGGTTGACAAGAAAGTTGCGGAATGTTACATTAATCCAGAGATCACCCCCTAGAACTTCTGTAAGGTGAAGGTTGCCGTTTGCATCGGTTATACCGGAGTAATGTACCAGTATGAAGCTACTATCATAGGTTACGTTAGCGGTAATCGAAATAGTGGCGTTTGCTAATGGATAGCCGCCCCAGTCAACAACTTGAAGATCGAGCGTATAGGAGGGAGCACGGACGAGACGTATCGTCTTCGTGTAGTTTAGAGAGTAGCCGTGAATATCGGTGATGGTCACGGTTACATTGTACTCACCCTCCGCCCACGACTCGTTGAACGGAACCCACGCACCAAAGCGATGGATGGCGTCCCAGAATGTGCCGTTTACATGCTCTAGTATGCCTGCGGCAACGTCCCCCGAAGCGTTCCAAATACGATAGGAAACGTTCGCGATGTCGTAAATGCCAAACGCATCAATTAGCTCGGTGAGGAGGTAGAACTTTCGATACTCTGGTGGTGCATTTAGAAGGAATACATCGCGGTCAGTACCGTTTACATCTAGGGTCCACAGTCCGGTCATGTTTAGGTGATTTAGACACTCTAGCATTATACCGGCGGGATAACTGGCTCCGAAGAACATCCAGACAGTCCAATTCATCCAATGGTTGCGAATCCACTCAAGGCGCGCCTGCGGGTCATCCGGATTGGGGCATCCAAGGAGCTGAGGCTCTGGCCAAGACTCTATGTTGAGGTAGCCGCCAGCGAGCCCGCCGTTTCCAGAAATGAGAATATAGGTAGAGAAGTTAGCAAAGGATACGGTGAGGGGTACAACGAGGAACTGCCCTGCAGGAACCCTGAAGTAGCCACCAGTACCATTGTTCATTAGCGGATTCCCTCTGAACATCTTCGGTATTGTCTGATTGGGAATAGCTTGAGTGGGATAGCCAGTACTTACTGAGATGGTTATAAGACCCAATATGTTAACGTTATACTTGTTGGGGTTCATGCCGATCTTAGTTTCATCGCTGGTTAGGTTGAACTCTAGCCCACGATACATCGGTCGGTAGCAGTCGTACAGCTGGTCGTAGTGGTAGTCTTGCTCTCCGTTACCATCTAGATCAAGCGGGTATTGAGCAGGATCAGAGGTTACGAGGGAGTAATTGGCAACCGAGACGGAGGGGTTCATGGCAAGACCAATAGCTAGCGTGGTTTGTGTCATGTTTATGCGTCCCTCACCACTTACATCTCCGGTCCAAATGTTATAGTTAGCATTGATTGTTTGATCCTCGCCTCCTACACCGGGTGGAACATAGGTAGCGTTTGCATATACGCGATAGTAAAGGCGTGAGAGTGTGAGGTTAGCGAGAATGGGGGGGTAGAGTACGAAAATGACCATGCCGACCTTAGTTGTGGTTTGGTTGACATTGTTGTAGGAGTAAATATCCCAGCCTGACGCAGTAGTGTTTGCGTACACAGTGAAGTTTTGGAGGGTTTCGTTGGGTAGGGGGATGTAGTGGCAGGAGACCCTTACTAAAAAGTCGTCGGGGGGTTGAGTGATGTTAGCACTATAGTTCATTAGGAACATAAAGATGGCGCCGCGGGTCTGGGGTCGCGTGTTCCACGCGTCTTCGCTCATATTCATATCAACTCTGAAGTAGAGCGTTTTGTTGACAGGACCTATAGTCGCTAGCGGTGGATTGTGGGGAACCGGAGCTGGTAGTGGTAGGTGTTTAACGGATTTGGGCGTAATCGTAGGAAGGGTGGGCAGTGTAGCGAGGACAAGTAGGAGGATTAGTGGTATAGTCCGGAGCATGGCGGTACTGCTGACGAATCCTTGATAAGCGTTTTGGCGAATGCCGAACAAGAGCTCGACAACTGTCTAACTGGGAGCGATGTCGCGGAAGCGGAAGATAAGGATGGCAGCAAAGATGGGGATGAGAACGTAGGCTTCGTAGTAGGGGAGGACTTGGGCGAGGCGGAGTTGGCGTTCGTAGGCGGTCATTGTGGGGTTGGAGAGGAGGTCGGGGAAGGCGTAGGCGATTGCAATGGGGAGGTTGTAGCGGATTCCAAGCGGATCGCCGATGCTGCCGAGGAAGCCGTAGAGGAGGGAGGACCCCCCGATGTACGCGAGAGTGAGCAGGACAGCGAGCATCGTGCTACGTGTAACAGTACTGGTGAAGAAGGCTACGGAGACGAACATGAGGCTAACTGCCAGCAGTCCGACGACGATGAGTGCGATGCGAGTGAAGCCTTTGATGAAGATAGCTGCGACGTAGAGGGTTGTGGCTAGGCTGACAGCTGAAAGAGTGGCTACGAGGTAGGGGGAGAGTGTAGCTATAGGTCGCCTACGTACTATGAGGGGAGTGCAGGAGCAAACAAGGCTAGCTGCTGCGAACAGGCTAGCGATAAGGGAGGCAGAGCACGCTGCGTGTTGGAGCATCAGAATAGATACGACAGTTGCAGTACCGCAAAGACCAGCGAGCGAAAAAACGCCTACGCAGCAGTTTGAAGGTTCGACAGCGCGGCGACCTGCGTAAGCAAAGCAGAGTGCGAAAAGGGCGAGAGCTGCGAAGATAAAAGCTACTGGCAAGGAAATGAATCCAAAAACCGCATATCCAATAACAATCCCGATACTAGTCCCTACAAGAATTGTAGCGAAGGTAGCAACAATAGAACCTACTAACTTGCCCAAGATAAAACCGATGCGTCCTACAGGCTTAGAAAGCGTGTAGTCGAATTCGCCCGATTCGTAGACTTCAGATACAGCAGTAGCAGCAAAAAATAGTGATATAAATGGAATCGCATATGCACTTAAATTTGAAGTAGCAAGTACAATAGCATTTTGGCGAAGAACATTAGATACTTCAGCCGGGAGGAGATAGTAGTAGGTTAATCCCATGAAGCCAAGTATTAGCCCTACTCCGGCGTAGAAGCGTTTGCGAAATACGAGGTCTTGAATATAGTATAGGGCTATGAGGCGTGCGCGGTAGAGCGCGGTACGAAAGCTCTCTAGAAAAGAGGCTTCCCTACCGCCGCTTCTTGTTTGCATTATTGCGGCGGTGTCCGTCAAGTACCCTAAGGTAGAACTCTTCGAGAGTCATGCGTCGCCCTCGCATTTCTACGATAGCAGCACCCCACCGAGTTAATTGCTGGGATAGAGCGATCCTGTACCCATTTCGACCGTTCTCGTCTTGACGCAAGCAGACTAGAAGGTGGCCGTCTCGTTCTGATACCTCGTAGACGAAGTCTAGCTGACGTAGCTGACTAATCAACCACTCACGTCCCTGAGGAGGGTCAGCTACTTCGATTTCGAGAACATCTTCACGAACCATTCTGGAGAAGAGTTCTTCTACAGGACCCTGTGCTACTAAAGTTCCATCTAGGATGACACCAACGTGAGTGCATACCTTCTCTGCTTCAGCCAGCATGTGGGTTGACATGAACACGGTTTTTCCACCACGATGAAGCCCGCGCAGCAAGTCACGGATCATTACCGCATGCTCGGGGTCTAATCCACTAGTGGGCTCGTCAAGGATGAGGAGGGGGGGATCGTGAACTAGTGCTTGTGCGAGCGAGAGACGCCGCTTCATTCCGTGGCTGTAGGCGCCTATGCGGCGAGAGGCGTGATCCCAAAGATCAACGTCCTTAAGCACCCTACGCGCTCGTTCACGAGCTTCTATGCGGCTAAGTCCATAGAGGCGAGCAGTACGCTCTAACAGCTGTTCGCCAGTTAGGAAGGAAGGAAAGCCTAACCGTTCAGGGGCGTAGCCGATGCGTTCTAAAACGCGTTCACGTTCAAGCTCCACGTCGTGACCAAAAACTAAAGCGTATCCATCGCTTGGAGTGAGAAGTCCTACGAGCATGCGGATTGTTGTTGATTTTCCAGCGCCGTTAGGTCCTAGAAAGGCGTAGATAGAGCCTTCATCTACGTGCAAGTTTATTCTATTTACCGCTGTGAAGGTACCGAAGCGCTTTGTGAGGTTATGCGTTTCGATGACAGCGGACACGGCGACCCCACCCAGCGACGACCTTCGCAAACTTATTGTAATTTAACGCTTACGGCGATTGACGAAAAGCAGTAAGACATTTGGCTAAAGCCCTCACACAATGTAATTTTGAGATATATGATTCTTATGGAAGAGATGCAGCGAGACAATTAGAGTGTAAGATTTTTAGGAATGGAGAAAGGCTCGGGGCATGAGACGCGTCTCTCTTACCGCGCTACTCCTCGCGATAGTCGCGATTGGGCTTGTTATGCCTACAGCGATCGGTCAAAGTAAGGAGGTGCGACGTGTAGCATTGCCGATGGCATATGATGAGTGGTGGGCTGGACGTATAACAGGTAGTGCATTCCTGTGGGGCTTTGGATTCACAGGAGATTTGGTTGAACGCACAGTTATTGTTGCAAACAACCTTAAGCCTACTAATGAGATCATTGACGAATATCTCTTATACATTTTCAGAGTAAACGAGTGGCACCCCTGCTACGTTTGGTTAACGTCCATGAGCCCGCCTCCCTCTGGCTACTTCCTCGTTGTTACCATAGGAGGAGATAAGATAGCCTCGTGGGAGGAGGGTCTGGCTTACGCCAACGCTACGGCGCAAGAGATTGGAGCAAGGCTTGGTGTTGAGAAGTTCTTCCTGTACGAAAGCGGTCTGCCGAACATCGGTATGCTTGTGTGGAACATGACCTACCTTGGTTACAAGGTCGAGACGATGGTCGGCTATCACTACTACTTCTACGCGCCCTTCCCCGGAGGATTCTCAGCAGCCTTTGACGACTTCTACACGAAGACAATCGCTAAGCTTCAAGCGTCTACAGAGGTGGGAGGAGGACTGGTTACCCTCGTTAACCCGGACACATTCCGAAACGCACCGCTGTTTTACGGCGGCATATACTGGAGACGGAAGTTTTCCAACTACACTCTTGTTACTGTTACACTAGCTGAGCCAGTACCCAGCCCGCACATTCACTATGATGCTACGACGGACACCTTCTGGTTTAGTGCGAAGGAGGTACTTGGAGCGGAGGACCTCAGCGAGATTCCGCAGTCCCCGGTTGCGACCGCTACTATCCTCTTTATACAGGTACCAGGAGCGAATATCACGAGCATTGAGGGAGTTGAACGAACTCCGGGTACTTCAGAAGAGATACCTATCCTATCCGTATGGTATCCAGAGTATACAGCTATCGTAGCGGGATGGTCGATCCGACCCTTCCCTGAGCAACCAGCGACGACGCGATTTACCGACTTCATTGTACACTGGAACTACCGCTTCGATCTGCAGCTGAACGTTTGGAAGGAGGTGAGTACGAATGTCTTGTACCCAGGCGAGACGCTAACCGTTACGGTGCATGTGGAGAACAATTGTTCCAAACCGGTTATCTTCAAGTTCGACGATACCTCTACGCTTGATAAGGAGATCTTCGACCTCGATACGTTAAATGGAGATGTATCCATCGACTACACGAGGATAGACCCCGGAGAGGAGCGAACCTACACGTATTCTGTGAATGTTAGCACGGGTTTGAGCTTAGAGAAGCCGATCACAGTAGAGCTTCCCGCAACGATTGTGCATTGGAAGGACTCAGACGAATGGGAGGATGTAGACAAGACTACGCGCATGGGAGCAGGAACGTATCAGGTAAATATCACGAATGATGGGTTTATGGCGGGGTCTAACACCTTCACCATCTGCCTAGTACCGCCAGGGACAGCCAAGCCAACTGTACCCAACCTGGTTGTACGTGTACATCACGCTAACACAACCTACATACCTAACAAGCAGCTACTTCTCGACGTAGCCGTAGAGAACCAAGGTGCGTGGAGCGGTAGCTTCCGAGTTCTCATCTCTGACTACTACAATGAAGAAACAGGAGGTATTTACGGGTTCTGGACCGAGGGGAGCGTTGATGCAGAAGGAAAGTGGAGTTTGTCTTGCTACGTTGCACGCCCCTGCAACGATGGGTCGTTCATGTGTGAGACGCACTTCTTCTTCCGTCCTACAGCGCGAGTGTACGTTAACACAACCATAAACGGGCAAAGGGTCGAGCTGTGCTTTACCTCTTCCTGGAAGGATGCTCACGCACTCTACGTCGATCCGCGAGAGTTTATGTCCAACCTATATGCACCTCACCGCCCCTTCATCGAACGCAGAGTTGAGAGATTCGGAATCGGAGGATTGAACCTTTCAGTTACAATCAACCTGACCAATTATGGAGGAAAGGACGCAGAGTTCCTTGTAGCGGAGACCTTACCAAAGGGGATCCAATATGTTGAAGGAGATTTCTCCTCAATTCCGCCGAACGAGACCGATGAGGGAGATGAAATAAGATGGGCGCGAATTGTAGTTCCTGCGGGAAAAAGCGTTACACTACAATATAATGCGAGCGGTAAACCCGGTACTTACGTACTGGAACCAACGGCGGCGTGGGATCCGGTATTCAATCGCACGTACTACTCGACCTTCTTCTTCCTAGATCTAACGTCTGATGTTTATGCGGTGAAGGAGGTCAACATGACGGCGGTGATGAGCGGAGGATTTGTGGAGGTGACTATTCGCGTGTGGAACTTTGCAAACGAACAGCGGATTGTAACGATAACGGATTCACTACCAATAGACCCAGCTACTGGCACGAGAGTTTTCGACCTCTATAGCGGTACGCAAGCGAGTCAAAAGACGCTAGACCCTCAGGAGTGCAGTATATTACACTACGTGATGCGGGCGAAGGTTGGTGTCATAGGAGTATTCCCCGTACCAGATGCTGTCGTAGAATGGTCTGGCGGTACCACTACGGCGACAGCAGGTGGCGTTGAGATCGCGGTAATCTCTATGCCATGTATTGAGCAGTTTGTAGAGGGAGGGCTGTCCGCGACTGTTCAGGTAAATGAAACGCTACTTGTAACCATCGTTGTCAAGAACACTCTAGAACAGGACCTTCTCGACGTAAGTCTGGAGACGGTAACCGCCCTAAACACGAGCGCGTTTGCAATAGTGGAGGCAGGCAACTTCTCAGTAAGCGGTGGAAAGCTTCAGGCAACAATTCCTCACATACCTTATGGTACGCAAGCAGCTCTGTACTACAAGCTACAAGCACTACAAAACGGCACCTTCACCCTTCCAGCAGTTAGAATGCGCTTCACCTACCAAGGAGCGGAGTTCGTTGTGGAAAGCCCTCGGTTAGCAGTTACCGTAACTACTACCCCCCTAGCTTCCGGGGAAGAGGAAGAGACTACAACTGGTCCGGGCGCAACAGGTGCTGCGGGCGGGCAGCTGTCTCCTCTACAGGGTTACGTTCTGATACCATCAGTAATCGCTGCTGTTGCAGTAGCTTCAGCAGCGTACCTGTACTGGCAACGTCGTCGCAAGTGGCGGCGTAGACGAGAGCTAGCAGTAGAGAAGGCATCTGAGGAAAGCTAGCCGCTATTTCTTCCACCCTATCTGCTCTAAGTACTTACGTAGCGCTTCTACGTTTTCCTGATGAACTGATTTACGGCGCTTGTCTACATAAAGCCCTAGTCTGCGTGCTTGCGTAACGGTAAGTCCAACCAGAGCAAGCTCTCCTTTGCTAAACCCTCGACCTTTGCGCACTTCGTAGCGCTGCCCAGGTTTTACGACAATGGGAGTAGGTGGCTTTGCCTCCGTGGAGGATCTAGAGGTCATTGCTGGGGAGGCTTTCTACAGGTATATAAACCTCTACCTGTATAAACTGTGGAACCGCTGGAGAAGCCTTAGAATGAGGCGCTGACGGCGGCGTCGCTCACGTTCGGAGATCCACAGTCCCTTTACTCGAAGGGCAGGTGTTTCTTCGAGTTCTGCACGGAGGAACGCTAAATCAGAGGGAGATTCGAGGCTGTTGATGGATCGACGTAGTTCCACGAGGGCGTTGAAGACCTCGATAGCGGGGGAGTAGAGCTCGGCTTTCAGTATGCGACGCCCCGAGCGTACATATCCAACGAGTTCGAAGCGGTAGCCAGCTACAGTGCCAGAGAGCTTGCTGTTGGAGAGAACCCAAGGGCGTTCGCTGCGGTTTTTACGAACACTTACAACAAGTTCAACGCGGTATCCACCATCGAGGAAGTCGCGACGGTCCTCGTTGCTGAGGCGTGCATCGGCGTTGGGATGAGAGTGGAACATGCCTACAAGGGGGTAGCCTAGGATGCTTGATTCGGCTTCTATCAGGCGGTTGACGATAAAGGGACTGTAGTACACGAACCGACTTCGACGTGCTGCAGCTTGGATAGGATAGCAGAGACGACAACGGAAGTTCGAGCCGCTATATGTGCCGAAGAGGAGACCGATTGCTTCACTAGGGTACACTTCGATAGCGGACAGTAGGAGCGTTTCGAACGCTCCTGCATCGATGAGGATGCGAGGAGGCAAGGGCTGTGCACGTGAGTGGAGGGGGGTTTAGACTGTTACGTTGGAAACAGTTATCGCAGTCTAGCTGGATGAAGATGTGCCCTACGTCGTATGCGATGTCAACGAGCCTTCTGAAATCCTCGAGATGATCCGCGACGAAGGCATTGTAGTGGAGCGGCGAGACTTGCCGGTATCGGACTATATGATACCGCCGAACATAGGTGTTGAGCGAAAAACGGTTTCTGATTTTTGGAGGTCGATTAGAGATGGTCGGCTCTTTGACCAGTTGACACGGTTGTGCGAAAGCTTCCCCATACCTATCCTCATCGTCGAGGGAGGTGCGGAAGAGGTACGCGAGGTCTTCTGGTTCAACCCTCGCATATTTTGGGGAGCGGTAGCTACCACTATTGTGAGCAGCCCTCTGCGCATCGTGTTTACTGGATCGATGAGCGATACCGCGATTCTTCTCGCATCTCTAGCACGGAAGGCGCGGAAGGTGCGCCGACATGAGGAAAGAGCGGTCCGACCTCGGCTTAAAGGGAGGAAGCTGACGGACGAGGATCACCAATTGCTCGTACTTCAAGGTCTACCCATGGTTGGATTACAGAGGGCGCGGAAGCTGCTACGGCGCTTTGGAACGCTTCGTGAGGTGTTTTCAGCTAGTGAAGCGGATCTGCGGCGTGTGCTGGGAGATGCTGTAGGGCGTCGCGTCTACGGTATCATCGTAAAACGGTATAGGGGACGTAGTAGAGAGGAAGGCGCTTTTAAAAAACTAGGTTAAACTAGCCAGTAAGTTCTCGGCGGAAAACGACGAACCGAAGAGCGGACCATACCGCTACAACGATGGCTGCAGCAAGACCTACTGTAGCTAGGATGATGGGGGTTAAGTCAACGGGAGCATAGGAGATTAGCTCGCGAACGACGAAGGTTGTGGATGCGTATCCCTCGTTGCCGAGCGCATCGACGGCCTTTATCTCAACAGTATGGAATCCGACAGCAGTACCAGTCTCGTTTTCAACTAACTGCTGGAGGCTTATTGTGTAGCGGCAGGTCTCGTAGGCGCTAAAGTTACCTACTTCGATCCAGTCTCCACCATCAATGCGTAGAGATACGGTCGCGTTCTCAGTCAGGTACCAGGAGATGCGAACGGAGCTATCCACGCCTTCTACGAAGGAGGTTCCTGAGGCTGGTGCAGTTATTACGATGCGCGGGGGAGTAGCATCAACAACAAACCATACTGTTTCACGGCTTTCGAATCCGTGAGGATCGCGTGCAACGATTGTGAGAGAGTGTGCTCCCGAGTCTTCGATATGTAAGGTATAGGTGCCAGAGCCCTCCCATCCATACTTAAGCTGGTGTATCTCAATAGCATCGGTGACATCGATAAGAGCGCCATCATCGATTTGAAGGAAGACGGTAAATCCGCTGTAGTCCTTTACAGTCCAGTTTACGGTAACGGCGGGTCCGAGCATCGCGCCCTCTTCTGGAGACAGAACGGAGACCCAAGGACCGATGATATCTACGTCGAAGTATACCGGTTCTGATACATATACGTTCCACGCATGGTCGTAGGCACGGACGCGGATCATGTGATGTCCGCTAGCCATTGGTGCAGATAGGCTACGACCGAGTGCTACGTATCGCCATACGCCTTCAGTAGCATAGAGCAGGTTTACTTCCATGTACTCGAAGAAGAAGATGCCTGATTCAGGATCCTCCCCTTCCCAGATCACTGTAACGGGGTTTGAGGTTACCATGCTTCCGTTTGCAGGTTCTACTACTTCCACATAGGGTGGTTCGGCGTCTACAAGAATGGACACATTGGAGGACGCCACTAAGCTATTTTGTGTATCGTACACTTTGACAGCTATGTTGTACCGTCCGGAGTCGAGAGGACCGATCGTTGTGGAGGCCTGACTAGCGGGAACGCGAGCTACTACCGTCCCATTAACTTCGATGAGTACCTTGTCGCTTAGAGGAGCAACTGATGAGTTAAGTAACCAAGTGACAGGAACGTATGCACCATAGTATCCGACTGGGCGTGGACTCTGTAAGTGTAACTCTGCATAGGAAGAAGTTGGAGAGTTTGTGCTGCAGAAAGTCAAGCGGTAGATACGCCAAAGTGCCGTACCTTCGGCACCTGAGGTGACGAACTTGATCCAGATCTTCGAAGACTGTGCTTGCGCGCTGAGAAGTGCATCGGTTAGGTTAACGCAATTCCATGTAAGACCTATGTGAGACCCGGTCTGGTTAAAGAGCCGCTGCCATGTAGAACCATCTGTCGAAACGTAGATCTCCAAGCTTGAGAGGTTGTAGTACTGGTGGAAGAGGTGTAGGAACAGCTGGTCTTCGGAATACTTTGATACGTTAGCAACGAACACGACTTCAGAATTACTGGGTATAGAGAGTGCTCCGAGACCACCGGATAGACCGGACTCTAGGCCCCAGGGGGATCCGCCCTCTCCCCACATGTACATAGGTTCGAGGACGGGAGGTCCGCCACTATACTCGATTAACTCGATGTCGTCGATCCACCAGCCATCTGCGGTAACCCGCGAGTCGAAAAGCGCGTAGAATTGGATGAGGGCGTAGTAGCCGCGGTTGCAGTACTCTTCTGGAATGGGGAACCAGATGCCAGACCAGTTCATTTTGAACCCGCTGTAGATCCGCTCAACCCAGTCGACAACGTCCCATGCCTCGGGATCGAATATGCCGATAGCGATCATCGCGTAGTCGCATGCGTGCTCGAAGCCGTAGCGGTGCCATAGTCGTAGCGCGAGTCGATTTCCGGGTGCATGTTCGAGCGGTAGGATGTTGAATAGGTAGAAGGCGCCGAAGGCCCACATGGCGTAGTAGCCTGCTTCCTCGAGCTGAGGCCAGTCCTCGCCCTTTTGATATCCAGACCACCAGCTATGGTAGGGACTGTGATAGGTGTCGGATACGCGGAACCAGCAAGCGTTAGGGTCTAGACCAAACTCCTCCAGAGTGACTACGATAAAGGGTACTCCGCCTTCTGCGTTATCCCTGAATAGCGTCTTTCGTATTCGGAATGGGAAGATGCCGATTTCATCGATGTATACGCCGAACCTAGCGTAGGGGGATTCACCAAATATCACGCGGAAGCGTATCTGTATGGTTTTGCCGAGGTAGTCGCTCAGGTCGTAGACGTACTGGTCCCACATCATGCTTTCACCCCAGAATAGGTCGAGAGCGACCCACGTCTCACCGCCATCATCCGATATCTCTACATAGCACATATCGTCACCGTATCCGGTTAGGGATGTGGCAAGCGCGTAAGCGGCATAGAAGGACAGTACACAGGGTTGATCAGAGGGGAGGTCGATGGGTCTGCTAATTAGCAGGTACTCCGCGCTTCTGGACACTCCCGAGAACCAGCAGCCTTGCCCCATAAAGGCGCGGTCGTGGGTGATCTGCCATCCTCCTAGGGAGAGCCAGAATCCGTTAGCTTGATCGCAAGGATCGTAGAATACGGGTGTGTACGCATCGATGAATTGGAGACTACTTCCCTCGCTGACCGGGAACATGCGTACGATATCTACGCTAACCGATGCACCACAGAGGAACCTATCGAAAGCAGCAATAACCAGCCTGACTTTACCTCGCTTCACAGGTACGTCTGCATAGACAAGGTCCTCGCTATACTGGATCGGAATTTGCTCGTTGTCGACTAGGGCGTATACGAGGAAGGGAGTGTCAGGAACTTGAGTACCGTCTTCCCTTGTTACCACATCAGTGTCGGTTATCCGTGCCACAACGCGAATAGTGTCCGAGGAGGTGTAAATTACGCCGTTTTCGGTGGAGGTTAGGATCTCTATCTGTGGAGGATGATTGTCTACAGGTGGCCAGATTTCGAAAGCAGGGTCTCCAGCTAGCGCAAGCTCTAAGACGATTCGACGCTCGTAGTCGTTAGGCCAGGAGGTTCTCCACATATCGCTAGTAAATATCTCGAACGTGGAGTAGCCCCAGCCGCCCCAGAGATAGAGGATTTTAGAACCGAAAAGCATGGCGCCAACGCGAGACATTCCGGTTCGCCAGCGGTATTTGTGGAAAAGCGCGCATAAGCCTGTGCTTAGTCCTGCAAGTAGACCACCGCCCATTAGCAAGGTTCCGTTGACATTACCAAAAGGCAGACCAAGTCCTTCTCGGGTGTTTGCTACGTAAGCAATAGCTCCGCGTGGCGCACGAGCATATGCTTCAAAGATGCTTTCCTTTTCATACACTCCAGCGAAGCCAGCGGTTCCGACTTCTAATGCATCGAACGCGCCGTTGAGACAAGCCATAGCGAATATTACAGGAAGGTAACTGTTTTGAGCACCGTATGCTGTGCTAACGGTATCAAAGGCGCGCCGCTCTTCAGGCTCTCCAGGTAGACCGTGTCTCCAGACAGCACCTATCGATCCGTGGGATACAGTAGTACATACGGCGATGTCATAGTCCTCGAGAGCGGTAGAGAAGGCTTCGAGAGTTAGGTTTTCCTCCGTGAGACCCAGATATTGGAGCTTAGGGTCTTGGGATAACGCTACTTCAACAAGAAACACGTCCGTGTTTGTTTCGTTAAGACGGTGGTACTTAATGGAGCTGTATCGGTAGGGTAGGTCCTTGTAGAGGAGGGAGAGGTGGTAGACAACCCAAGCGCCATCGTTATCGGTGTAGAACTGGGTTTCTTCTCTAGTCCAGAGGATAGCTCCCCCCCATAGCCGGGTGAAGGAGATATTGTATGCGCGCATGGTCTCATACATTAACCGTACCTTGTTGGCATAATTCCACGCTTGCTTGCGAGCGTCTGTAAGGGATTCGTTGAGGCTTATGATGGGGATACGCCCAACGTAGATATCATATAGGTAGTCGATTTCTTCAACGCCTAAATCGCAGTCGAAGGCTTGCTCCCCGAAGATGTAGTCATTGTCGAGGTCCCAGTTGTGGTCTAGACCAGCGAAGTAATCATCAGTTGGAATCTCCTGAGGAGGTCGGGGAAGGATGCTGCTTACGAAGTCGTACGTTCGGTAGTATCGCGCTCCCTCTACAGGGAGGTCTTCGATCGAGCCGTAGCTGACCCTATTTCCGTAAATGTCAGCGTCAAAGGCGAGCAGCGCGTAGCGAATCCCCCACGTGTTGAGTGCGTCGGTGAGAAAGTTGTGAACCTTCTCCATAAGATCGCGACCTATATATGACTGATTGATCCACTCTAAAGTTACCACAACGGCTTCAAACGTGGTATTGTGGAAGAACTGTTCACGCGCTTCAATAGTTTGAGCTAGATCCTCCATTGCACGAACGATCTCGGTATCATTTGGGCATATGATGACGTAGTCGGCGTGGGATAGCGTTGGATAGGCTGTCCTTAGGGAGAAGCCCGGTTTGCGCGAGGTTGGTCGCTCTACCTTTGCACGCCATTCGGTTGCTTGCTCGTAGTTAGCAAGAACAAGATGCGCAAGGAAATCGAATTCATCCGGTGGTGCTTGAGAGAAGGGTAGGGGTGTGTAGGATATGGAGCTACTTTGCTCGCAGAACACCGCGATCTCCATAGACCTGTGAACAATTAGCTCCTGTCGACTAGGCGAGTACTGTAGGGGGAAGATGGCAACGGATACAACGCGGTAGTAGCGGAAGAAGCCGTAGAACTCGATTTTTGCAAGCTCGTTTGGGAAGGGATCGGTTGGCTCAAGCTTAGGCACGGAGATCGGTTCTCCTGTATCAAGTATGCAAGGAGCAACACCGGTAGCAAGTGGTTCATGTAAAGAGATGCGCTCAACCTCATCGTAGACTACCTTTACAGATATAGGAACAGCGTTTGGGGGGAGTCCAAGCCACACACGTTTGAAAGGCAGTATTGGGAGCCCAGGTTTTATTATGTATGGACTATCTGACAGGACGGGAACGAGTCCATCGTTCAGCTTCATGAAGTCGATATGAGGTATCTCAATTCGGTGGTAGATTGGTCTGATCGGCTTAACGACCCTATGAGAGGATGTTGGAAGACCGTTCTTTGGTGGAGATGCTTCTGCTGATCGCGACCTAGGCGAAGGAGGTAGTGCAGCCACGACGGGGGTGGGTACTGATGAGAGCACGAGTAACGTGGCTATGAAAAGTGCAAGTACGCTAAGGGTTTCCCTACTCATACAAAGTGGGGCTTGCTACAGTCCTAATAGCTGTTGCTCGCAAGAGTTTTCTCTTTCATCAAATTGGGGTGGCTTTGGACCATGGGTACCGTGTGGTCCTGACAGCGGATCGAACGCTGATGAGCAACTATGGTGGAGGCGTTTTCTACGGATTCCTTACTACGGGACCTATTCGCGGGTTTATCCCCCCCTCCCTGCTCATGACCTTTGTCGCACGCCCTGTAAAGCGGGATCGGCGGGGCGGCGCCCTGCTTGCACCTCACGGTCTCCGAAGAATTGAAGCAGCACTTATCGAATCAGGTGTTGTCGGAGAAGAGGAGCTTATTGTTGCACGTCCGGAGGATTTGAGAAGCGTAATTGGAACAGAAACGCGGGTTATCGGGATTTCCGCTATCGATCCACTGGGTAAGGGGCCCGCATCGACCACGTTTTCTGGAGAATATGGGGTCGTACATGCGCCTTCAATAACAACGCACTTCTTTAGAAAACTAGTTACTAGCGACGAGGTACAACAAGCACGGCGGCGTGGGGCATTTGTTGTAG
>Ga0190367_1000925_pt1 | contig 18676 bp, 16 predicted proteins | sample 4872181011_MG_FD_171838 | JGI IMG/M metagenome (GOLD analysis project Ga0190367, IMG submission 171838) | Hydrothermal vent microbial mat bacterial communities from Southern Trench, Guaymas Basin, Mexico - 4872-18-10-11_MG | ecosystem: Environmental > Aquatic > Marine > Hydrothermal vents >...
CAGTAATCACTACAACTATTCCCGTCACTAAGGTGACAACTACTACCGAAACCAGGATAAGAACTACCCCCACAACTATAACTATAGCTACTCCGGTACCGAGGACTACAACATCCTATGTTACCTTAACCGATACTGTGATTAAGCCTGTAACGGTAACACAGTATAAGCCGGTAACCTTTACTACAGTATACCCAGTCACTGAGACTAAGCTTAAGACCTTAACTAAGACTCTTACTACAAGTCGAACCGTGGTAACAGCGGTACCGACTACTGTCACGGTTACTGAGTGGGGTCCATCAATAGCAACAGCAATAGTAATAGTAGTGGTGGGCTTCACACTAATATACATGCTACTAGTAAGGAAAGGTAAACTAGGAGAAAAAACCACAAGCTAACCTTAACCATTTTTAAATAAGTATCTTGGTATCCCTCTTGCTAGTTGTTATTCTTTTTGTTTATTCTCTTCAAGTATAATATGGTAGGAGGCTATAAAACTATTGTGTGTTACCCTTTTACATTTGAGGTAGAAATCTTAGATTGTAGCTTTTTGTATTGTTGTGTCTTTCTATACCTTTTAATGCTATTGAAGCTATATGCCCGTAAGTTTATTGGTGATTGCTGAGTTCCTGAGGGAGCTCCGTAGGTGGCTCAGCCGGGGACCGTAATGAACCCATCCGTAGCAGAAAGTAAAACAATATAATTCACTATATGAAGTTATGGATGAGGCGAACGGTTGTAGAGGGTGGTAGGATAGTTAAAGGTTGGGTTTATTTATTTTTAGGTGGCCCATTGCTAGCTACGGTAATTATGGTTGGAAGTTTGTAAAGGCTTGCTCCAAGTATCTTGAATCTTGCCTTGTTGAGGGTTTTTACTAGTTTAATGGGTTTATAGTTAATTATTGTTGGGAATAGTCTATTCATTAACTTATATACCTTAATTGCCTTGCACGGTTTATCATATTGATACCGCTAAGAACCTGTCTTCCCTCTTAAGCATTCTCATGACTTCTCTAAGAGTATTCACTAATTTCCCGTGTGAATATTGCTGTAATTGCGTTAAGAGCTCTCACTCCTAAATGGTAGGTATGGGCTATTAGCTAAGCATAAGTAAACGTTGGTACTGTCACTTATCTTCCTCTTAGCGATTCTAAACCGTAAGCCTCTCTACACTTACTAGAAAACCATTTAATAACTCTACTAGTACCACAGCCTACGTCTAGAATGCGGTCTTTCTTACTTAGGCTTAATAGTTTAAGACCTACTCAGTATCCTTCCACTCGAAAGCACTAAGTGAATCGTTAATCCTGCTAATCATACTGTAGAGCTCAATGATTTTATTAAGCTTTGGCTTCAAGTCTAACACAACCCCCATAGATTGCATGAGTTAATGCAGTGTTTTCATGAAGTTGTCTGTTTGACCTCCTTTCACCCACCTAGGTGCGTGTTTCTGGTAACTACTAGGAGTACTAGAGTACCTGCTAGTACAAAACATCATCAAAACATGTATGATTATATAAACTTTGCTACAACCTTCTTTACCCCTAGGACAGGCTCCTTGAGGTTAGTCATTAAATGCTAATGTTGTTCTCACCCTCGTTTGGTGTAGTAAAGTTAATTAAATAGTTATCGTATCTAGATGTCAACTTATAATAGTTATAGTGTACGTTGGGTTAAGGTAGTGTTCCTATGCACTTGAGTAAGAAGGAAACGTTTCCTTCTATACTCATGCTGTTGAGTATTGTTGTAGCTTATGGTGCTGTATTTTGGTTGCCTTGGGTGTTCGTTTTGGCTGTAGTTTGTTATCTTTTGTTCTTGTTTTACCTTATTTATAAAGGGGCTAGTGTAAAGCTTATTTTGTTTGGCTCTCTGTTTGTTTTTGGCTTAGGCTTTTCCCTTATTTGGAGAGTGTGTCTTTGGGTGTTGACCCTATTAGGGATGTTATTTATGCTCACCTAGTATTCCGGTCCGGTCACCTAGTTTATAATATGCCTAGGTTTGTATCTTATTATCAGTATTTCCCGTCGACGCAGATACTTCCATTAATAAACTCTATAGTGTCTGGTCTCGGGGTAACCATATCGCATTATTTAACGCTTAGTTTTCTTCTATCACTAGGTATATTACCCTTAGTACTTATTATGAGGAATACTGAAAACGTTGATGGCGGTTTAACTCTTCTTGTTGCTTTACTTTATGCTACTATTCCAACTATTTTAACGTGGAATTACTGGGTTATTCCTATGGCTTTTGCCATGTTACTCATGGTTTACTCGTTATTGTTGTTCTCTTTATCCTTGAGTAGGAGAGGTATGAGCGTCTACTTAGTTTTGAGCTTTGTGTTTAGTGTGTTAACGGTTATGACTCATGCTGGTGTTGGAATATTGTTGATAGGATTCTATATAGTGTGCCAGGTTGTTTTCTCTTTAAGAAGGCGAGAATGTAGGGCGTTCTCGAGGTATCTTTTGGTTTATAATGTTGCTTTACTGGTTTTCACGTTTACTTATTGGTGGTTTACTGGTTTTCTTGAGCAGTATTTGTTCCGGTACCTTAATCGCTTATATGTTAATTTTATGGTGGCTTTAAGGGATCTACTTGGACTCAAAATGGAGCCGTCAACACCTTCACTAATAACAGTGCCTCATATCAAACCTTCCACTATTACCAAGCCTGAAGTAATCCCTAAAGTATTAAGGTGTTTTCCAGCTATGTATCCAGAGTACTATCTTTATCCAAGGTGGGTTTGGTCTTCACTTTGGACTTTAATGCCACTTCTCCTATTCTTAATCTATATGTTGAAGAGAATTAAAATAAGTAAGCTTACCTTTTCAGTGGGGTTTTATAGTGTTATCTTAGCCCTCTTTACACCACTAGCACTATTCCTCCATTTAATCTGGAAAGCTGATAGATACGTTGCCTCACCTACAACAATATTCATCATAATATTCATTGGAGCCATGACAGGTTTAGTATTGAAATCCAATGCAAAAATAAGGCTCAAAGCCGCCATCTCAATTCTTATAATCCTACTGACGGTATCATCTATTTTTGATCCTAGAGTAGCATACTATGTTAATCCTATTGAGGGTGATAGAGTAACATTTAGGTTGGATGAAAGAATTGCAGCTAATTATTTAGTGTCTAAGTTGGATTCAGGTAGTGTGGTTTCTGATTATAATTTAATGACTTCCTATCTTTACTACTTAACTATAGTTAAAAATAAGACATATTTGAAAGTGTTTATTACACCAGTACATAATATCTTGAGAGATAAAGTGTTATATAAGGGTGGTTGGATATTTCTACTTAGGGTTTATAGTATTGAAAGTTACTATATATGGAATTGGAATTATAAACGTAAACCACAAGTAATTAATAAAGCATTCTACTATGGTAACTTAGTTTACGCTAATAAGGATGTTTTCATCTTAAAGAGTGTTAGTTAACCATTGTTAGCGGGGTAAGGGTAGGTATTTATAATCAATCTATAAGAATAATACTTAGAGTGCGGTAAATAAAAACAAATGTAATGGTTTAAGCCCGATCTCATGGTGTTGCCATGCCTAGGGTAGTAGTGTGTATACCTGCCTTTAATGAGGAAAAAACAATAGCCAAAGTTGTACTTGAGGCTCAGAGGTATAGTGATTTGGTTATTGTTTGTGATGATGGTTCAACAGATCTAACTAGTGAGATTGCTGAGAAGTTGGGGGCTGTTGTTGTTAGGCATGAGAGGAATGTGGGTTATGGTGCTGCTTTGAGATCTTTGTTTTCGAAGGCTCTTGAGTTTTCCCCTGAGATTGTGGTTACTTTGGATGCCGATCTTCAGCACGATCCTAAATGTATTCCTTTGCTAGTTAAAGCCTTGAAGGAGCATAACGCTGACATTGTTATTGCTTCTAGGGTTAAGAGCGATGAAACCCCTTGGTATAGGAGGTTTGCTGTTAGATTTTTTTCCAGGTTGACTGGTAGAGGCTTGTCTGATGTTCAAAGTGGTTTTAGAGCTTATAGGGCTTCTATTCTTCGCAGTTTGATTCCTAATGAGGATGGTATGGAGGCTAGTGATGAGATTATTAATAAGGCTCTTAAGCTTGGTTATAGAATTGTTGAGGTTCCTGTTCCTTTCAGGTATAGGGGTCTTGATACTTCGACTTATAATCCTATTGTTCATGGTTATGACATTCTCTGTCATATATTGAGAAGCAGGGTTTTAAGGAGGCCTTTAACTTATCTTAGTATTCCTGGGGTGTTCCTTATTTTCTCTGGGTTTTTACTGGGTTTATGGGTTGTTAAAAGGTACATAGAGGTTAGACAGTTGGCTATAGGTTCTGCTATTATAACTGCTATATTATTGATTAGTGGGCTTATACTGTTACTTATTGGTGTTCTTATGTTTTCAGTAAAGGAATATATAAAGTTAAGTAAGGAAATATGATGGGTAATTGGCTGTGAAGAGTGTTTTTAGAAGTTTAAATGTAAGTGCTGAAGATATAGCCAATGTTATAGGTTTAATGTTGACATTTAGCGTGATTATAGCTTTTATCCAATTTGCCCTCGTAGGGAGAGTTGATATTTTATCCCTAGTTCTTGGTCTCTTTACATCACTTCTTATAACGTTATATCTTCTTAAGACTAGAAAAAGATGCTCTAAGCATAAAAAGCATAATTTGAGAACATATCACGCGGTCATTTTTGTATACGCTTTTTTCATTTTATCTCTATTTTGCATTTTTCCTATATTTCCTATCGATCATAGTGTGGACTTCTTGGTTTATATTGAAAGGTCACTTGAATTCGCTTATGGCGTAGCTTCTTTAAGGTCTCTTTTGACGTATCATCCTGCCACTTATTTGCTTTTGGCTTCTATTCTCTCACTTAACGTGGCTTGTCCATTAATTATTTCGAGAATGTTCATGCTTATAATGATATTGTTTGGAATACCTTTGTTGTATGTGGTTTCTAGAAGATTATTTAGTGTTCGGGTAGGAGTTATGGTGATTTTACTTTCCATATTTGTTAATGTGTTTTGGTATTATACTGTGTTCTCTGGTGGTTTATATGCGAATTTTTTAGGTATTCTTTCAACTTTATATTTGTTTCTCCTTGTCGTTAAGTTTCAAAGAAAGAATAGTTTAACGTACATGGTACTTATACCCATTGTTAGCTTGATTTCCATACTGCTGCATGAGACATCGTTGATATTTCTATCAGCTTTATTTTTGTCAGGAGTATATGATGTAATCATCAGAGGAAAGTGGAAGCTGCTTTTCATTTCCATCATAGCGTTATGTCCTATGTTAGTGTTGTTTATTCTTTTTCCACCTGGGTTGAGATTAGCATTAAATTTCATTTACAATATCCTTACCGGAAAGAAACTTACCACTTCGTTGGTCGTTATTAAACCTTTAGATAGTGTTTATAAGTTTTTGTCCCCTATTTCACCTATCCTTGCCGATATTTACGTGTTTATTGGTTGGTCTGGTTTGGTGTTAACTATCTTAGCAGTAGTCATGGGGATGTGGTCGTTATTGAAGAGGGTTGAAGGTTTAAAAGTTATTCCTTTCTTTTGGTTAATGCTACTTTATGTTATTTCATATTTTACTAATGAGACTGTACGATTAGGTCTCATAACAATGGTTCCCGTTGTGATACTTTGTGGGGTTCTAGGCAGTATAGTGCTAAGAGTTACTGATAGGCTGAGATATACATTAACGTCTTCAATACTATTGCAGAAAATATTTAAGTATGAGCTTTTGATAGTTATTTCGTTACTTCTACTTATTAATAGTAAGGTGTGTTCGACTATTACTTCCTACTACTTGGATGCTGACCGCCATCTTAGGTTGCAGTATGGTATAGTTGAGGCTATGGAGTGGATTACTAAGAATGTTCCTAGTGATGCCTATGTAGTAAGTGTTTATTGTTGGCAGTTTAGGTATATGAAGTATGTGACTGGTAGGGATATATCGTTTGATGCTCCATTTCATCCTCGAGAGCTTCTTGAGTTTATGAGGGGTGGAGAGCTGAAGCTACATAACGCTAGTGATTTATATGTTGTTGTTAGGAATGATATACACTCAGATTCGATATACTTAGTTAACTCGTATGGTGAGATCGGCATCTTCGAAAAGGTATGGGAGAATAATGTGGTCACGGTATTTAAAACTAACATATCATGTATAGTTAGATGTGATAGTACACATAGTAACCTAGGATTCTATCCTTGAGCGTATAGTACTCCCTAATTGTTTCTATCACTTCCGGTGGGAGATACGGAGCATAAGATCCTTCTTTTACATTAAATGTGAGAATGACCGTACTCACCTTCCCCTCCTTCATTGCCTCTATTAACGTTTTATAATCCCATAGTTTAAGCTTGTATAGCTGTATTAGTCTAAAGTAGTTAACTATTATTTCCTTTCCTGCTAATACTGATAACATGTTATCCTCTGATAGGACTATTCCTCTACAGCCTCTAATGAGGCTGATTAGAGCTCTTAGATCCTCTTTCATGGCTTCTGTAAAGACTGGGCATACAGTGGGTCTTAGATTCTGAATTGCTACAAATGACGAGAATATTACTAGCAGTATTAGCGTTATGACTATAGTGGTCTGTATGTTGATGTGAGCATTTCTATAGCCTTCTATACTATTTGGGATGGATGATAGTTGGTTTAGAGTTTTTATTAGGAGAAGAGATGTTGCGAGGTATGGTTGTGTAAAACAGTTTATTGTTTCGTCAACTCTAATGATAGTATATAATGTAACTAGCAACGTTAGGATGCCATATATTTCCAGCCATGTTATCCCTTCCTTCTTTCTTACAACCATTAGGCATAGGATGTATATGATGAGTAGTGCTAAATACGTGGGGAAATATAGTGAATACCTACTAAAGTCTAACGTGCAAGCAAAGTAGTATACTAATATATGTAGGAGCACGTTGCCCCTTATGTAGATGCTATAGGCATATAGTATAAGTGCTAATGATACTAAAAGTGATAACGTAAAGTGTAGAGTTCCCCTTTTACTCCTTTCTACTATTGTTAAGTGTAAGAGTAACGCTAAAGGTATTGTGACTAGTATTTGCTTGGTTAATATGGATATAGCAAGAATTATTCCTGAAGTAGCATACCTTCTCTTTAGAAACATGAATAAGCCTACAAGGCCTATTGCTATTCCGAACATCTCGGACTTGAATGGTAATGAGTAGGCTTTTGTGAATAGAGGGAGAAAGGGGAGGGAAAACCCTAATAAGTAGTATAGTTTATTCTTGCTTATACCCTCTTTAACAATAAGCATCATCATTAAGGCCACTATGAATAATGAGGTGACTGTTACCACTCTACCTATGATGATACTTGGCTGGGTCACTTTAAATATCACGTGTGTGGTTATGAGAAAGAATGGAGGAAAAGTTAGAGGTAGGAATGTTTTGTTTATATCCCCATAAACCTTATTTGAGAAGGCATTGATTGTTGCATAAAATAATTCCCCTTCTTCAAGAGTTAAGGATAACGGGTAGAACAATCCTGGAATATAGAATATCATATATACGATTATGTTAACTGTAGAGAAGAATATGAGAAAGTAGGTGAATAGTTGGCAGGTTCTTCTTGTAAGTTCTATTATTTGTGTGGACATGTTAGATCACCTTACCTCTTGGGACTAGCTATTTTCCTATAATGAGGTTTATTTCATGTAGGTCTGACATTGTAAGTGCTAAACCTAGAATATTTAATATGATAATAAATATTAAGAAGAGGTAACGTTTGTTTAGGTCTTTAATTAAGTACTCTCTTAAGTAAATATAGGTTGCTATGTGAAAGAATATTATTGAGGGGTAGAAATACCAGTCTATGGATATAGTTGGAATGTTTTGTATGAGCGAAGCTACAAGTAGACACGTGATTAGTAGGTGGTTGCTTTTTCTTTTAAGTATCGATGTATAAGTAACGTATAGTAATGAAGGTAGGAAGAGGAAGTTAATTATGCTACCAAGTCCAGCATAGAATTTTATACCTAGTCCGACATAGCTTTCCTGTGAAAGAGTAATAGTAAGTGATTGTAGCATACTATCTTGACGTAGTGAAAGCTCTATATGGCCTAAACTGTAGTATTTTAAGATAACAAAGTTAAAGAATAATCTAACTAATGCATTGAATATAGTATAAAATGTTGGATGATGAAATTTTGAATGATATGTGATCATGAACCATTGTCTCTCGATGACATCGAGTAATGTCATACCATTCATTATAAAGTGTAGAAAAGAAAGGAAATAAACTATCATAGGAATAGTGCTTAAGAGAAGGAGAGAATATAATGTCTTTCTTAAGTTATGGGTGTAAATAGCGTAAACTATTATGAAGAAAATTATGGCAGTGAGGAATATGGCTGTTGTAATTTTGCATCCTAACGCTAAGCCTAAAGCTATTGTTGACGTGAGAATCGATCTTACATTATGTTTATTATCTAATAGGTATTTAAGCAGAAAATATAACGCGACAATCAAGAATGAAATGTAGAATACATCTAGTAGGCAACTTACGGAAACATGTAGAAACAACGTGTTGGTTATTAAGATGAGAGCTAAGATAAATGCTTCTAATGTGTTTTTAAACAGGAGATGTAGGATCTTATATAGGAATAAGAGTGTAATTGATGAGAAAAGTATACTAAGAATTCCTAAATCTCTCGATACATACATGTAGTATAGTGCAATAATGTATTTAGCTAATGGTGGATGTTCAGGATTGACCGTGTAGTTTCCTTTCAAATATGCTAAACCAGCTGCAATGTAATATTGCTCTGTATCACCATAACTTACCGGGCTATTGGATCTTAGAATTAAGAGAGCTAAGATAATGTAGCATGTTAGAAGTAAACATGAAAAAAGTGATATATGGTTTAACTTAGGGATATGAAAAAATTTCATATTTTACGCTCTTACTGTGAAACTTAGGGATGCTTCAACACCATTCGTTGTTACTACTTTTACTATATATGTCTGTCCAGCTGATAACGCAGTACCCGATGTTACTGTTGCTGTACCTAGCTCACCAGGGGTTAATGTGATTTTGGTTGACAGTACGGTTGAACTCAATATGGAGCCATCTGTTGCATTAATGATGTAAATTGTATCTATTACTGCTTGAACGTCACCTATGTTTCTAAAGTACACAGTTACTGTCTTTTTGTCAGTTGATGATACTCCTACTGCTTCTACTTTGATTTTTTCTTCTAGTTCTGGTGTTCCTGTTTTTGTCATTGAGGATGTGTAGCCTGTTACCCATACGTATACTAGTATTGCGGCTGCTACTGCGATAAGTATTAGTAGTAGTGTTGCTATGACTGGTGATACTGCTTTCTTACGGGTCTTTCGCATGTGCAATCACCTAGGTTTACTTTTATCATCTGAGATGTATTTATTCTTTTTCACTTGTCTAGATGTTGGTTTATGTATTTAAGGGTGTTGTTGGTGTTCGCTTATTGAGCTACATTATAGTATTGAAGATGATGGTTTGGTTAGTATGATAGTTTTGCTATAGCTGTTAACGTGATTAGTGTGAAGAGCCATACGGCGGTTGCTATGTATCCTTGGGGGCAGAAACATGTGTGGGGGTTTTTTATGTTTGTTTAAGTCCTTTTAAGGCTATAATGTATGCTGATGCTGTATGCCTGTCTAAACCATACTTTCTCATTGCTTCGTCGTGTTTCTTGGAGTGTGTTGTCCCTTTGGGATCTACATAGATTGTTTTTAGGGTGTAGAGTGGTGTTTTATAGGTTATCGCCTCTATTACCTTGTTCCTGAAGATTGATACTCTGTAGTTGTAGTTCCTTGATTCCCTATTACCATTCTTTATCCAGTAGTATCTCAGGTAGCCGATAATCTCTGGGTTCTCTAAGGCAACGACCGATGCGCCATGATGATAAGTGTAGTCTAACATATTGTGTATTGCTTGGTGTATTTTCGTCCATGCAGACTTTCTCTTGTACCCTCGACTCGTTACCTCTCTAAACCAGAAGGTCTTTATGTCTCTTAATCTTCCATATTTATCTATTATTGCTAGGTTAATCCTATCAACATTAACGTCTACACCAGCAACATAGTCTCCAAGAGGTTTAACGTATTTCCTCATAGTCTCCAAGTACAGGTTGTAGGGGATCATTATCTGCAAACTACAGTAAAGATGTAAGTTGTTGCATTGATAGAAATTGTATTCTTTAACTACTATTCTTGCAGGATAACCTATCTCCCTATTCAATGCTCTCTCTATGAGTGTTTCTAGTGTTTTCCTATATCCTTTTGATGTTCTAAGGTCTATCACTATTTTCTTTGGTTCTTTCTTGTGGTTGATTACTAAGAGTTCTGCTTCATTTATTGTTGTTAGCCTTATGTTTAGGTTTCCTTTCTTCTCTTTTTCTGCTTCGCTTTGGAAGAGTAGCCACTGCCTTAGCTCTATGCTCTTTATGTTAACTCCTAGCTTTCTTGCACTCCTAAGTGTCGAGTGTATTAATGTTGCCACCCCATCTATATATCTACGATTGGGTAAAATGTCATAGCATCTCTTACGAGCATACTTAAGGAAACTAGCTTGTGATAAATCAATAAGCACATCATTGTTCTTTACATCACCTAGTAGTCTATGAGCACATAATTTAGAGAGCCATGCAGTCGACCAAACTAGCTTAGCATTCACATCCTTAACCGTAAACGGTATATTGAGTGTGAGGTACTCTGGTAAACCCATTGTTTTCTTACCTAGGGGTATATATCCCCGATAAGATTTAAAAGCTTTGACTGAAGTATAGAGTACATGGTGGGCTCTGAGTCCCGAGACCCGTAGCCCGGAATGGACTACGGTGAGGGGGTCAGGGCATCGCCGTGATGAACCCCTACATGGGGAGGGGAAACCCTAAAAGATCCTAATCAACCCCCAATGAACCATGTAGGGGTGAACGGTGTAGTATTAGTGCGTATAGTGCTATGATTGATCCTGTGGTTTCTATTATTAGTAGTCTTTTTAGTGCTATTTTTGGGTGTCTGGTTCTTGTGATTGTTGTTAGTATTTTTGCTGGGGTGTTTCCCCGTAGTTTCATGTGGTATGGTAGTTTATGGTATACTGTTAGCCCTTCCTCTGTTAGCTCATAGTATACTTTTTGTCCTGCTCTTCTTGAGTCCTATTTTGTTTAGTACTCTGCTTATTAGTGTTGGGTGTTTTATGGTTTTCTTGAATAGTCTTGGTTGGCTTGTTTTCTGGGAGTATAGGTGGTTGCCCGTGCCCATTATCCTAGATACTTCTAATACTTTGGTTACTCGTGATCGGCTTGGGCACGGGCTTCCCTCTCATCCCTTCTTGGGTCTGCATCTGGTTGGGGGCTTTCGGGGCATCCATTGAACCACGGTGCCCCACATCTTGGGTTAGGAGCTTAAGCCCTCTCAGCGCTAGGTTCCATGACGCTATGATGTCTCTTGTAGTGATTACTCCATTAGGTAGCTTAACCCACCCGTAGTTTATGAACTCCAGCTTCCCACCTATGGGTGATGTCTTCGACGTGCCCTTGGGGTTCACGTAGGTTACCGATAGCCCTTCAATTAGTGCTTTGTACTGGATATAACTCTGTACTCTATGGTACACCCATAGTGATAGCTTCTTGTTGAAGCGCTTAGAGCCATTGGTTTTGTTTCTAAGCTTGTTCAAGTTCTCCAAAAACAATCAGTACATTGTATTCTTTCGCTATCTCCACTATCCTCCTAGAAATGTAGTGGCTTGAGTCTAAGAGAACATTTCTTGCTCTCTTACCGTGCTTCCTTATGGATTCTCTTATCCCTTTGACAAACCTCCACTTCCTAGAGTACTTTCTCTGTATCTTCTCAGCAATGATTCTATGTCCTAGTGCTCTCTTCAACCCATTAAATGGTATAGTTCCCATAGAGACTAAGTTTCCATTAGTATCAATTATTGTGTAAGCTATGGTGTCGAAGTTTATGTCTACACCCATAATGGCTCTTGGCTTTTTCAATATTACTTCCTTCTGGAAGGTGAAGTATACCCATATCGTGTTATCTCTATAGCTAACAAGTATCTCCTTGAGCTTCCATGAATCGTTAAGGTATTTATCTAGATAGTTATACCACAATAGCTTCAGCTCAACCCATTCATTGCTTAGGACAGCTATTTTCATTGTTTTACTGCCTATGTCTAGCTTGTAATCTTGGTAATCCAGTCTAGCTGTTAGTTTCCGTAATACTGGTTTGCTCCCCTCGTTCTTCTTTGTTGCTTTAACTACTTCCCTAGCCCTACGCTCTATCTTATGACAATGATGTGCTCTAAAGCCTTGCTTTCTTAATATTCTATAGAATCTATAGTGTAGTTCTTTTATTGATGGTATATAGTCTAGCCTCCATATTTCATTAACTATATACTGCGTCCAATCTCGATACGTTCTGAGAAACTGAAGTAATTTACAGAGAGAGCTAGGGTCAGGAGCAACCGCTTTAACCTTAGCGGTTGCTAAGACCCTCATCCCTCCAGCCCAATTATTTTTTTATGAGTCATATTTATATAGTTTTTGCTTCATATATCTACTTGGTGAGACTCCATGAGCCTTGTCTATAATTTCGAGGCAAAAATAATAAGGTATGGTGGAGGAAGATACGTACTATACCCGCCCAAGCAGTACCAAGAAAAACTAAAGAAGCACCATGGGAAGAAAGTCAAAGTTGTAATAATAATAGAGCCAGAGTAACATCAAGTACCTCTAGTAGCCGAAGAACCCGAAACATCATTACTCACCAAATAGTCTAGGTATGATTGTGCTCTGGTGGTGCTTAGCCCCATTATTGATGCTAGTGTTTCTAGGGGTAGCCTCTTCTTGGTGGTTGTTGCTAGTGCTATTATTGCGTCTACTATGTAGTCTATTGTTCTTGCCTCTTTAGCGAAGTGTCTTAGCATTGTCTTATGGCTTAAGTGCTGGTCTTCGGCTTCCATCTCTCCCTTTAGGTTTAATAGTTTTGTTAGGGTGTTGTAGTACCATTTGCCTGTTGCTGAGAGAGTGTAAAGTAATATTCCTCTTTCGCCTACCCTTTTCTCTACTAGCCCCTTCCTCTCTAGTCTATGTAGTGCATCTATTACTGAGCGGTATCTTTCACCTAGTATTTTTGATAGCTGGCTTGCTGTAAGATCTCTGCCCCCTGTTTCCCCAAGCTTTATAATTATGTTTAGTTGGAGTTCACCTCTAGAGAAGTCTATGAGGCTATCTAGCTCTCTTAGTAAGCTTATTCTCCTCCCTACTTCCCTAGGAATACTAGTTGCTACAGCTTCCTCCCCACGTTCCCCCATGCCTCAACCTCTTAAAGGGGTGTGAGACTAGCATCCTACATCTTAGCTTCTGTTCAGCTTTAAACTTGAGGGCTACAATAGTGTCAACTGTTCCTAGCACTTGTTGGTGGGCAGAAACTTTAGATAGCTTTCTGCATCGTTGCATGCTTTAGTGAGGTAATGCGTGGATTCTCCTTAAGATGAGGCTGTGTAAGTGTAGAATACATAACTTACAAATTCCTAATAGAATATGAGAGCCTCTCGGGGTGGGTGAGGGGAGCTCATAAAAGGGCTCCTGCTGGCTTGCTCGAGAGAGACCGTAATGAACCTGGCCGTGCCCGATATGACTTGACACGGTTTAATAGGTGAAGCCACGGATGAGGTGAATGGTGATGGTTTATCTTGTATGCTGGTACCTTTATTTCTTCCTTTTATTTCTTCTCGGGTTTGTGTATGGTTCGGAGGTGTGCTCTGTCTTTTCATGAGTGCTCTTATTGGTCTTAGTTCGCGTCGGAATGGATCTAATATTAAGCCGAATATTTCGAGTGTGACTACTCCTAGTAGGTTTTCGTCTTCAGCTTCGCCTAGGACTACTGGTGTATGTCTTTCACCGTAGCCTGGGAGCTCTAATAGTGCTTCGGAGATTTTACGCTTAATTACGGTGCCATCGGCTAGAATGAACTCCATCTCACCTAACGGTTTTAGGCCGAGCTCCTCCCATATGTTCTTTGTGAGTACAGTATAGGTTGCACCGCTATCCACAAGTAGCCTAACACGTTTACTCTTACCCCCATGCTTAACTATACCCTCTACATAGATGAGACCCATAACGTTAACACCACATCCTAGGCTTCCACAAAATGTATATGATAGGGGTAACTAAAAATGTTGAGCCCAGTAACATCCATTCATATACCTATATGGAAACTATTAACTACTATGTTAGTTTAACCACCGGTAAATCATACTTATCCCATTCGAGCCCGTTGGAGGGGTAGCAAACAGTTTCTGAGGTAAAGGTTTTTATAGGTCTGTGTAGGTCTTTTTATTCTAGGGAAGGAAAGTGGAGCGTCATTATAGTACTCGTGAGGTTTGTGAGATTCTAGGTATTGCTAATCGTACTCTTCGTAGGTGGATTAAAGAAGGTAAAATAAGAGCTATCAACATTAATGGCAGGTGGAGGATACCTGAGAGCGAGGTAAAGAGTCTTCTTGGACAACCTGTAGAGGAGATAATAACTCCTAAGATAGCTCGTGTGGTTATTTATACTCGTGTAAGTGGTACTAATCAAAGGGAAGAACTAGAGAACCAAATAGAAGCACTAAAGAAATATGTAGAACAGAACAACTGGAAGCTAGTAGGAGTTGTCAAAGATATTGCCAGTGGTCTTAAAGAGGATAGGAGAGGACTGTGGAAGTTAGTAGAAATGGCTAAGAGGCATGAATTTGATATATTATTGGTAGCTTATAAGGACAGACTCACAAGGTTTGGATTTAAGTTTCTTGAAGAACTTTTCAAGGCTTATGGAGTGAAAGTCATAGTAGCATTTCAAGAGTCTCCGAAGGGCTTCTATCAGGAACTAGTTGAAGACCTCATAGAGATAGTTACATCATTTGCTTCTAGAATCTATGGTAAGCGTAGCCATAAGTATAAGAAGGTGGTGGGAGCAATTGAACAAGCAATCAAAGACCCTTGAAAGAACAGTAATATTGACATCACTACCATTAACTAAGGCTAGGGTTGAGATACTCAGTTATGTCTATCATATCTACGGTAGAATTCTTATTGAAACATTAGAATACATATGGAGTAATGATATTACTTCATGGGTTAAAGCTAAGAAAATACTGTATAGAGAGTTTAGAGAGAAGTATCCTGACATTCCTTCACACTATATACATGAGGCTATTCGTGATGCTTCTCAGAGGCTCAAAAGTTTCAAGAAGCTTAAGAAGAAAGGACTAGCTAAGACAGATAAACCAGTTGTTAGGAGATGGAGTGTTGGATGTGACAATCAGTTATGGAATCTGACATTTGAGGGAGTTAGGATAGCAACACATAAGGGATGGATAAATATTCCATTATATTTCCATAAGTTGTTTTGGAGATACTATAACGGTGGATGGGTACTTAGAAGCTTTGCTAGATGGAAGCTTGTAGGAAATAAGCTATACCTCTATGTAGTATTCATGAAGAATGTGAAAGTTAGAAGCGTGGATTCAATTAAAATCTATGGTATTGATGTTAACGAAAATAATGTAACAATATATTGTTATCCTAAAAATAAAGCAATAACCATAATTACTAACTTATCAAAGGTAGTGCTTGGATATGCTTATAGAAGGGCAAAGATACAGCAAAAATGGAGTAAACTCTTTGGTGTTAAAGATAATAGGAGACTTAGGGAGTCATTGAGGAAGTTGAAGGAGAGGGATATCAAACGGGATATTAGGTTAAAGCTCGCTAGGGAAATAATTAAGATAGTAAAGGATGGAACTGTTATTCTTGAGAAGCTACCTAAGAGGTTCCAAGATATGGTTATTGTGAAAAATAAAAGATTGAATGGGCTTGATATTCATAGATTGAAACAGTCAAACATACGTGGGATACATAAGTTGATAATTGAGAAGTTAGAGGAGCATGGCGCCCCCTACATCTTAGTTAATCCTTCTCATACTTCCTCTATATGCCCTATTTGTGGTTCTAAACTCGTTCCGATGACAACCTTGTAATGGGGAGATAGTATGGATAACAAGTTATATACCACTAATGAGAGAGTTATGGAGGCATTTGGTTATGTTATTGGGGCTACATTAGGCGATGGCACAATTTGGAGAAGAAGTAGAGGAGATATTGATGTGTATTTATATAATCAAGATATTGGAGTAGTAACTGAGTTCTGTAAGTGTGTAAATATACTAGGGTTAAAGTATAAAATAAAAGAAGTTAATCGTACTCTGAAACACCCTAAAAGAGAAACATTGCGACCAGTCAAATATCACGTTGTTGCAATGTATTCCTCACCCATAGGAGAAATAGTAGCAAAATATAAACAGGCACCATATAAATGGGTGGTTCCTAAGGAGTTTATTAATAATAAAAGTTTTCGCATAGGTTTTCTAAGAGGTTTAATTGATACAGAGGGATACATATCTATAACCTATAGACGAAATAGAAAACCGCTCATTAGGTTCGTCATAGCTATATCATTGTGTTATAATGCATTAGCAGAGCTCAAGGATTATTTAGAACTTAAAGATAATATAAAGCTCCATTTAAATTACAATAATAGTAAAAAGAACACCTATGCTTTATATACTTATGATAGACGAGAAATCGCAAAAATTATTTCCTTAGTGGTGTACCTTGCTCATACGAGAAAAAGTAAGAAGCTTGCAGAAGTACTTAATGTTCTTTAGATGGCTATGCCCAGAGGAATGGATGGAAACCAAGACTTATGAAGTGCCCTAGATGTGGGTTTATTCACGATAGAGATGTTATAGGCGCTATGAATCTAGTTAGGAGGTACCTCCTAAATGTGGGGGGTTATGCCGTTTGCCTCCCGAAGGGTGCCCATGACCCCCGTGTGGAGTGGCTCGTAGCCATAGTGAGGCACGGGGCAGAGGCACAACCCGTCCTAGCGAGACCTAGGACGGGAAACGGTTTAGGGGATTAAGACTCTTAATGGCCATGGGTTTTTAAGGTACTCTTCGACTATTCTGCAGGGTACGTTTAGTACGAATGCCCAGCATATCTTGTGGGCGGTGAATAGTCCTCTCCTAGTTAGTGATATTTTCTCCTCATCCTCTCTTATAGTACCCATCATTTTCAGAAGGGGGATGGCCTTATCGAATCCTGTTCCACGTATTAACTCGTGAACTTCATTACCGAACTTTAGTTTAAAGCTTTTCTTGTCTAAAACTCTACATACGAACAGTCTACATGCAATATATCTTATTGCACGCTCTGTTAAGTTAACTCTTCTAGCACCCGCGATAGGTAGTTTACCGTTAAGGGTGGTGTCGATGTAGTCTTCTATGAAGTGTACGTTGACATACTCATACCCACCTGTAAAGCCCATAGCGCCACATCCAAATCCTAGTAAGGGGCCCTCCATCTCATAATTAACTGTTACATACTTCCAATCCTCTCTCCTACTATAACCGTATATCTCGACTCCCTTGTAGCCTCTAGCTGGTAAAATGTCCTCGCAAGCATAGATCATCCTCTTAAACACACTCATACTTGGTTGAGGCGGTATCTTACCTTCCTTAATAAGCTTGTAACCAATACTATGGGGTGTGATAAGTGTAGGGTAGCATGTTATCTCGTTAACATCCTGTTGTGAAGCTACCTCTAAATCCCTAATCCACTCCTCTAATGTTTGCCCGGGAGCCATGTACATTAAGTCAATGTTTACATACCTGCATCCAGCATTACGCAGATTCTCAATAGCCTTAATCGAGTCTTCAACACTATGCCTTCTACCTAGAACCTTAAGTACTCTAGGATTAAACGATTGAACTCCAAGACTCACCTCACTTACACCACTATCGATAAGGTCAGAGACGTAGCCTTCATCTATAAGGTCTTCAGGATTAGCTTCTATAGCGATCTTACATTCAGCATTGAAGAGGCTAGATAAGTTCTCTAATATTACACGCCAGTACCTTCCCGGCACTAAACTTGGGGTACCCCCACCAGCATGGATATCAATAATTCTTAAGTCTAGATCCTTATAGATCCTTGAGTACATGGCCATCTCTCTTATAAGGGCGTTAACGTACTTCTCTAACACCCTCTCTAACTCAGATCTTAAGATAGGCACTCGTACGTATGGGCAGAAGGTGCATGTACCAGTACAGAATGGAATATGAATATAAATTGCAACATCAGTCTCTCTAAGAGTGCCACCTAAAGCTTTAGCTGCCTCTTCATCTTTAGGCTTCGAAAACTCTGCTCTAAACACTCTCTTAGTAATGAAACTCCATAATCCAAAAGAGTCCCTATCCATAATCATTGTAGTCACCGAATAATATCAAGGTGCACCCTTATAATAGGAGGGTGCAACATAACTTATAAACCTTACCACACTGTGACTACAAGGCACCTGAAGGTTTTACTATTCATATTGAAGAAGGATATGTACATGTAGCATTACCCGAAGTCTCCAAAATATCCTAAGTACCCAAATAAGCGAATAGTCTATCGCAGGATTAAGGTGATGAAGATGGTCTGATAAGTATTGGCTGAGTTCGCGTTTCTCCCCTCACGGTATTTCTAGATAGTTTTCAATACTTTTGATTTCGTGAGGGGGGTTAGCCCTTGGTGTGGGTTCACTTGCTTCACCCTACA
>Ga0190367_1000927_pt1 | contig 18658 bp, 17 predicted proteins | sample 4872181011_MG_FD_171838 | JGI IMG/M metagenome (GOLD analysis project Ga0190367, IMG submission 171838) | Hydrothermal vent microbial mat bacterial communities from Southern Trench, Guaymas Basin, Mexico - 4872-18-10-11_MG | ecosystem: Environmental > Aquatic > Marine > Hydrothermal vents >...
TAGAGACAAGGTAGATAATATTAGTTGGTATATGGAGAAGCTTGAATTTATCCTTGGAGTTAATGAGGATTTAAGTAAGTTTTATGAAATTTGTGCTAGTGACCCATTATTTCATAAATCCTGTAAGCTATTAAAGGGATTTCGTTTAAGGTGTTGCAGTCTTTGGGATGCCCTTATGATAGGTGTTTGTCAGCAGAATGCTAGCTTTAAACAGGGTTGGAAGATGTTATCTATGTTACATAAACTTCTTGGTAAAAAAGTAGAAGTCGAGAACTGGGGTTATTCCATAATACCTCCAAGCCCTACTACTATTGTTAAAGCTAGTCAATCTGAATTAAAGGCATGTGGTTTAGGTTATAGAGCTGAAGCGCTATTATCTATTGCTAAACAATTCATTAGTGGTACGTTAAGTAATGATGATGTAATGAAATATAAAGAATCCGACTTAACGAGAGTAAAGGGTATAGGTCCTTATACTGCACGCTTAGCTCTTGTACTTTCTGCAAGGAAATATGATTTACCACCTATTGATAGGTGGTTGAAGAGAATAATATGTGAAGTTTATAAAGTCAAAGAAAATGTAGCTGAAGTTGAATGGAGAAGGAGATGGAGGCGGTGGTCTGGTTTAGCATCAGTACTAACTACTATAATATTGGATGCTGAACCATTATCAAAAGCGTTAATGAGAATTCGTAAGGGTTTAACTTATCCATTACTTAGTGATAAGGATATGACTCCTTTAAATCTATGGAAGTTTATATAATTTTCAAGTGTTTTGGTTTTATTTGAAATTCACAGTATGGATCTCCTTTTGCAATACACTTAGTCTCAATAACCTCGAAATCTCTTCCATGAAATTCTTTCATTATACCAGCAATAATCCCCCTATGGAAGGTGTTTTGTGGTTCTTTCTTAATACCCCAAGACTTTATTATTTCGCATTCCCAATTATTATAAACCCTTAATATAATCTTTTTAGTAAATTCATTAACTTTTACAATCTCTACTTTAGCCCAACCCAACGATTGAGCTCTAGCTGTAAGAATTCTTAATAGTTCATGAAGGCTTGATACTCTATACATTTTCTTGTACATTCTAGCAACTCTAATACCTATTTCAAGTCCTTGATACCATAACAGAGCTCTTAATTCTTTATGTTTTTGAATTATTCCTATGAGGCCCTCAAGCATTGGTAGTATCATTATAACTGCTCTCATACCATTAACTGTTATCGGGAAGTGGAATTCATCAACTAATAAGCCTTCTGCTATGGGTCTAGCAGTTCTTATTTTATGAACGACGTCTAATTTTTGTATATTATCGACTAGTTCTTCTACGCTGATTCTGGAGTTAGTAATATCTAAAAACATTAATATTGTTGTAGCACGTGTAGCTTCATGTGTAGGTGTGCTCGTTAATATATGTATGATATTAATGTTAGCCTTAGCGATAACGTCACATATGCTTCTAAGAGCTCCAGGTTTATTCTCAACAGTAAGAAATAGACCTAATAGCTTCTTACCAGGAACATGCGTTACCCTCCCTAGGTTTAGCGTTACAGATTCCTCTTGTCCCATTTCCTTTCAAACCCTTTGTTTAGGGGGTTCAGTAGATATAGATTTCGGACAATACAATATGCTCCTAATTTAGGCTAACATTTATAAGGTTCCGCAAACATAGGTTCCAACTCTAGTGTAGTAGTACCCTTTATCCTATACTAAGAGTATAATCTAGCAATGTAGTTAGTTCATAGATATATAAAGCATGAAAGATTTTAAATATTGTCCTGAACTTATGGAAGCACCTTTATTATCATTCCTTCAACAGCTACTGGTGAAAGCCTATTCATTAATCTAACAGCTTCCTCTAGCTTTACAGAGCTACTTGAATAAATAGTTAAAATAGGATCACCTCTTCTCACTCTATAGCCTACCTTAGCATGAAATATTATTCCAGCTTTCTTATCATAGGGAGCTCCAGCAGCTCTAGCGATTAGCGTTATCGCTGCATTATCTATATGGGTTACAGCTCCTTCTAGTGGTGAATAAACTGTATATTTATGTTCACCTATGGGTATGTCATCAGGTTTTATATTGGGGTTTCCTCCCTGAGCTTCAATTATCTCCTTCATTTTCTCATAACTTAATCCTTTCCTAAGTGTTTCATAAGCTAAATCAAAACCTTTACCTGGCTCAACTATACCTGCTAATTCGTAGACGAGCCCAGCAATACCCATAGCTTTATCTACAAGGCTATGACTACCTCTACCTTCTATTAATGTTTGTATAGCTTCTCTAGCCTCAAGAGCTGGTCCGACACTCCTTCCAATGGGCTGTCCTCCATAAGTTATTGTTACTTTAGTCTTAACTCCAATACGTGCTCCTTGAGTTATAAATACTCCAGCAAGTTTCTCAGCTAATGAAAGGTCTTGAACTTTGGCTCCCTTGCCAACTGGTATATCTATTACTAAATTCGTTACATTCATTGCTAGCTTCTTCGAGAGGATACTAGCAACCATCTGTGTCCACGGGTCTATCATTAGCTTTCTTTCAACTTCAACAAATATATCATCAGCTATAGCTATGTTTAATCTACCACCCCATGCTAGTAATCCTCTAACTTTCTTAGCTATTTCAATAATTTCATCAACTGTGAGATCCACTCTAGCTAGGACTTCCATAGTATCAGCTGTACCTGCAGGGCTAGTAATAGCTCTACTACTAGTTTTTGGTATAAGAATACCACGTGCTGCAATTGTTGGAACAGCCAATAACGCTACCTTACTATTACCGGGTACTCCACCAATACTATGTTCATCATATACCGGCTCATTAAATGATATTTGCTCGCCGGATTCAGCCATTGCCTTAATTAAGGCTGTTAGCTCTTCCTCATCTAATGGAAATAGTATCTGCGATACTAAAAATGCTGCTATTTCAGCTTCGCCATAACGTCCAATTACAACGTCTTCAATAATATCCTTTATCTCGGCTTCACTAAGTCTATTGCCTTGAAGTCTTTTCTTTAATGCATGTAAGCTCTTTGGAGCTGATATAGTCTTAATTGTTATAGAATCTCCTGGAGAGACTTTTAACGCATTTAGACATGCTTTATTTAATCCTATGCCCCCTCTAGGCACTAAAGTTTTTGAGACGAGTACTTGTGCATTAATATATTTGCCATTCTTAATTAACCTAATTTTCTGGTTAGAGTAAACTCCCCATTCAGCAGCATCTTCATAATTTAGTATTGCAAGAGGCTCTGATTCTATATCTATGGACATGACCTTAAACTTCTTCATTCATATCACCATTACTAATACGTTTACGAGGACAGAGAGTGGGGTTATAGATTATGCAGCTATACCGTATAAAGATTTTGTTCATAATATTGATTGAGTAATAACTTAGGATGCTTAGTGTACTATTGATGCAATGTAGCTTCCCATGATTGCTAAAGATATTCCAATTAATTGTCTTGATTTAAACCTTTCCTTTAATAAAATATATGCGAATGCAAGTGTAAGAATTGGAGAGGAACCTGATATAAGTGCTGTTAAAGCTATACCAATACACTTAATTGCTAAGTAGTATAGTTGTATTCCAAAAACAATACCTGATAGAGCCCCAAGAAATAGATAAAGCGTATCCTTACCATGAAAAATGGATGTATACCTCCGTTTAACCATGACTGGTAGTAGCATAAGTAATGTTAATCCGTTTCTTATTGTCATGAGTTGTGTCGGCGTTATGTATAGTAATGCAAACTTTGAAGCTAATATAGCTAAAGACCATGAGAAAGCAGTTAAAATACTCATTAATAACCCTAATTTACTGATCTTACCCTTAACTTCAAAATAACATAGCCAAATGCCCACTATAACCATTATTAATGAAATAACGTGAATGAATCTAACACTTTCACCAATAAAGACAGCCATAATTGCTGAAAATACTATATATGTATAGCTTATAGCTGTAGCAAGACTTGCTCCTATATACTTTATAGATGCCATAAAAGCTGTATCACCAAGAATACTACCAGTAAAGGCAACAATAAATACATAGGGTAAGGCATTTAAATTAAAACTAGGATTAATATCAAGTAAGAATAATAATAGTATACAAATCGGGTACGAAAGTAATGTTCTAACAAAATTAGCTTCAAGAGGCCTAAACGAGCCCATAGCAAATCTGTAAAAGATAGGCGCTATACCAAATAATATTGCGGCACCTAAAGCAGCAACACCGCCAATATCCATAAAGCTCAATCCCAAGGGAAGGTATCATATTATAACTCGTATTTAAATTATAAATTCAATAATATTAAAGCCATACACATTAGCACTTTCAGAGAACTTAAAAGTACTTTTTAACTAATGTTATCTATACGCAGGGATGGAGGTCGTTAACTTGAGCAATCTTTTAATATTAGGAGGTAGAGCGGGAGAACACCTTGCAATACGCATAGCAAAAACTCTTAACGCTGAGCTAGGTGAAATCGAGGTCAAGCACTTTCCAGATAATGAAATCTACATCAGAATTAAATCAGATGTCGAAAGTAAAGACATAATATACATTAATTCACTGCAAAGAGGACCTAACGATTTAATTGTAGAGACCATATATACGCTTGAAACAATAAAAGAATTAGGAGCTAGGAGAATTATAGCTGTAATACCGTACATGGCGTATGCTAGACAAGATGATAGATTCAATCCTGGAGAAGCTATAAGTATTAAAATTTTAGCCAAAATGTTCAAGTCCATAGGATTAGATAAGCTATATACCATTGACATGCATCTCCACAGAATAACTAATCCCAAGGAAATTTTTGGTGAAGGATTTGAAAATCTTACAGCAATAGGTGAAATTGCTAAGTACATAAAGCAGAATCATAGCATTGAAAACTCTATAGTCATAGGACCCGACGAGGAGTCAAAACAATGGGCACAAATCATGGCTAAGGAACTTGGAGGCCTAGAGTATGATATATTAGTGAAGAGGAGAATTACAGCGGAGAAGGTCGTTATTGAACCTAAAGAAGTTGATGTATCTGGTAGAAATGTAATCATCATTGATGATATTATAAGTACTGGCGGAACAATTGAAGAAGCTGTAAAAGTTCTTAGAAAACTTAATGCAAGAAAATTAATAGTAGCATGTGTTCATCCCATACTTGTAGGAAGAGCCCTACCTAGACTATTAAGACTAAATCTAACAGACCTTATAGGAACAGACACTATATTAAGTCCAATAAGTAAGGTCAGCGTGGCACCTGTTATAGTGAAGGCTATATTGAAGTTTTTAAAGTAGAGAAAAAGACTATTCTATTGCTAGAGGAACTTCTACCTTAAATGATCTCCATCCTCTAATGATTTCTAATGTTACATAACCTTTATCAATTGCCTTCTCCAATGTCTTTCTAAGATCTTTTAGTGATTTAATTTTAACTCCATCAACTTCAACTATTATGTCTGCCTCTTTTAGACCAGATCTTTCAGCAGGCCCTCCAGGTGTAACCTTAATTATCATAACGCCTTCTTCAACGGGAAGATCATAAGCTTTGGCTATTTCAGGAGTTATATTTGTACCATAGATACCTATCCATGCTCTAACTGCTCTGCCATACTTCATGACCATGTTAATGAAATCTTTAACTTCATTAATGGGTATGGCAAACCCTATACCTTGCGCATAGGGTATTATTGCTGTTGTTATACCTATAGCTTCACCTTCAACATTAACTAGAGGACCACCACTATTACCTGGATTAATTGCGGCATCGGTTTGAATTAAATCTTCAAGTACAAAGCCTTTAGAAACTTCTATTGATCTACCTACTGCACTTACAACTCCCATAGTTATTGTAGGGCCGGCCCAAAGTCCTAGGGGATTTCCTATTGCAAAAACTATTTCACCTATCCTTACCTTATCTGAGTTGCCTAGCTTTAATGGCTTTAAATTCGATGCATGTATCCTTACTAAAGCTAAATCCTTCCATGGGGCTTTAGCTACAACTAAGCCTTCATATTTTTTACCATCTGGTGTAACCACTATAATTCTATCAAAGCCTGTAATTACATGATTATTAGTAATTATAAGACCATCAGGAGAGATTATGAATCCTGAACCAGCTCCTTTAACAGCTATAGGGTTAAAGAATATATCATAACCATACCTAACTGTAAAGACTGCAACAACAGATTTAGAAACTTCATTAACAATTTCAGAAACCTTATCACTAAAGGCCTTAAGGTCTAACATATTTACCTCCTATCATTTATAGCTGTCTTACGGTAAAAATGTATTATGTGTGTATACTATATAATTATTATAGTGATAAAATGAAAGTAGCTATAATCTATTATAGTAAAACTGGTAGAACAGAGTATGTAGCTAATATTCTTGCTCAAAAACTTAGAGAACAAAACATTAATGTTGACTTATATAAACTCGAGCCTTATAGAGATTACTTTGATAAGCTACTACATATAAATCCAAGACTAGTATATGATACCTTAATTAAGAAAAAGGCTAAGATAAAGAAACTCCAAGGATTTAACCCTGATAACTATGATATAATAGTAATTGGAACACCAATATGGTTTAATACAATGACCCCTATTGTTAGGTCCTTCATAGAAGAGTTTAGGGGGAAGATAAGTAAGCCAATAATATGTTTTACTACATCTAATCTGCCATTAGATTATGCTGGTAGGTTTAAGGAAGCTCTTAAATCCATGGGATATAATATAATACTATATTTTGGAATAAGTAGACCGGAAAATGAAGTGGATAAAATAGATAAAATAGTTAATTTCATTAAAGAGAAGCTTAAGTAAGTAATAAAATAATATTGTGAAGCAGGTTTACTTGTAATAATTGTAGTGATCAGTACGCTCGTGCTCAAACACTTCTCATATGGGTCCCTAATTCATCATCTCATAGAAGGTACTTCTATTAGTAAACTTTATTCTACCTAAGTGGGAATTCATGCCCACATCTAGGACATTTAACGTAGTTACATGAAGGTGAGTAGCTGAGTACTGGACAGGTTTTGCAAGCGAATGCCCTAGCATATGTGATATCAAATTTAAATCCGCAGTTTGGACATCTGACTATCATTTCCTTACCTTCCTCCTTTTTATTTTTTATCTCAGTCTAAACCTCCATCATCATGTATCAGGTGGGGTCACTTACATCATCTCACATGAATATAGATTAGTGCTCCATTATATTTATTTTCACTAAGCCTGATACCAGTACCTATATTAATTAGTTTGTAGACTTTCTTATTTCACTAAATTCTATTATTTTACTACATAGTTTAGAGAGGGTTTCAGGTAATTCGTCTATGTATTTACCTTCACTAATTATTGCTGTAAGTTTCTTTATTAACCTTTTATAATTACCTGTTCTCAGGGATTTCTTTAACTCACTTTGAATACCCTTTAGCTTCGGATTAACTTCCTCTAATTTTGATGCAAGTATAGGTATATCATTTACAGACATGGATTGTAGAGTACTTATTAATTTATCTACTAGTTTCTTATATGCTTTAATTACGTCGCTTATATGCTTCTCTATCCATGTGTTCTTAACTAATTCCAAGACTTTATTGGTCATTTCTTCTGATAATAATATCATTAGTGATTTAGCGTCTCCAAGGTACTTTAGATTCATTGCTTCAGGATAATATTTTGACTTTAATTCTATTATTAATGGTGTTTCTTTGTCTTTAATAAACCATGCAAATATGCTTCTAGTAGTAAAGTCGCTTTCCGCTTGTTTTACTAATTCTTCTAATTTAGCTGGTTTAACTGTTTCAACTATTGGTATATCACTAAATTCATCCTTTAACTTGCTGTAATCCAAGAGCATTCCATCAGGTTTTCTAGCTGCAATAAGCACTAATTTATATTCTTCCCATCTTGTAGGCATAGGGTATGGGGGTTTTGTTATCGCCGGCTCGGGGCCTACTAAAACGAACGTAAATGTCCAGCCTTCATACCCTTTGAATTTATTATATAAACCCATTGCTTCAGCTATTTTCTCAGCTGTCTCTACAAACGGGTTAATTGTTGTACCGAATTCTTCAACTACAAGTTTACCTCTTTCATAGTACATGTTATGTAATACATATCTTGTAGCGAAACACCATTTTTTAAGTATTGGATCATAATATGCTGTAATTTGCCATCCATCAACCCTCTTAGTTACGAGATCAGGTATATCCGTTGATTCGGGTAACTTCATTTCTCCAAATTTTACCCCATAATCTATAGCTCTATGTAAGGGATATGCAATAACATTTATTTCTCCAGGTTTCTTGAATAGCAGCACAGTACCTGTAGCATGTAATGCTACAGGGAAATATTTTATATAGTATCTTGGATTCCAAGAGTAAATACACTCCTTTACACCGTTTACTTCTACACAGTTCTTTGATACAAACTTACCAAATACATCATTATATCTTGACAATACAATATCCTTCTTTTTAGTGGTTATTCCAAGCAGCTTACCTATTTCCCAAATTTCTCTAGCATCAGGTTCTTTACCAAGGGTAAGCCATTCATCAATAGCTTTTTCAACTAGGTAGATGGTATTCGCCATACTTAATCATCCGTGAAATAACATATTCTAAGTTGAGTATTAAATATCTATCCTGCTAAGTATGAAGATTAGATAATCTAAACTATGTTAGACTTTTAGGATCTTTTTAAGCCACCTATACATCCTTATTCCTTCAACCCATAAGACTAGAATAGATATTGTAGCTAAGATTAGTAACCCGTAATCGATTATAGGGTACGAGATAATTATGTAAACGATTAATGCAACTGTTAGGCCTACAGCAAATGGTAATATTCTTGGGACTATGAATCCCAGTATTGAGACATAAGTTGAAAGTATGCTTGGTTTTTCACTTTTAGCTATATAACCTTCACTAGTCTTTTGTACAAGACCATAAAGTTCAAGTCTATCAAGGTGGTATTTAACAGTACTTGGGCTTTTGAACTTGAGTTTTCGCTGTAATTCTCTTACACCAAGGGGTCTATCAGACTTAATTAATTCTATATATACCCTAAGAGTACTTGGTCCTAGGAAACCTATATTGTTCTTTCTAGCCTTGTTTCTACTCAATGATGAACCCTATTATCCTTACTACATCTTCATAACGATATAAGGTTTTATTAAGTTAAATGCCTTTTTAAGCCTAGATATGTAATGAATCCTGTAACTATTGCTAAAGAACATGCTATTAATAATTTATAGAGCTGTTCTTGAATAGATGCTTCATATACTTTTATTTCCCCTTCTTCTGTAGTAGTTGTGATACTTGCTGATCCTCTAAAGAGTTTTTCAATAGTCTTTTCAGGAGTCCTAGTAACTATTGATGTGTGAGGTGTCGTGAATGTTATAGAAGTAGCTGTAGTTGTAGCAGGTATAATAGTTGGTAACGTAGCAGTAGTTATGGCCTCTGTAGTAGTTAGAGCTCTTAATATACTTCTTGGCGTGATGTGTGATATAAAAATGATGATTCGTGAGGTTTCTTCGAGTAAGGATGTAAGCCTTATGTATTCATGTGAGGTTACTTGTCTCCAAGAACCATTAACATAAGCTATAATTGCCCCCCATTCAGCAATTTTTGATATACTGTCTATGTCTTCCTCATTTAATCCCCCTAAAATGTTAGCTCTTAAGAGTCTATGAAGTTCTTCAAATATTAGTTTCTTTAAGTTGACTTTTGGCTCATATACATTAACTATCTTATAACTTTTTATTTTGATATCCTTAATTATGGTTACGTCGATTCTATAACCTACAGGAGCTGTGAAGATCATTATAGGGATACCATTACGTGTTATCATAGTTATCTTGATATTGGAGTCTAGTATGCTTTGAAACTCTAATATTAACTTATTATCTATTGAGGTCGTTACATTACGTTTATTAAGTATTATGATGACTATAGGGGTATAGCTTACCTCCAATCCTATAACCATAAAGTCAATGGCTATTAATGAAAGCAGCATTAATGCTAATAAGCATCCATATAGCTTCTTCACTAACTTCTACCCACTATACACAGTTTAATTTAAACCTATATAATCTAATGTTTCGAACACTACTTAACTTAGTTACATTAATGTTTAATTATGTTGCAGTTAAGCTTATTAACTAATGATTTCTTCAGCTGTCGTGGAATCAATTTTTTAAGTTGCTTGATGATGAGCATTAGATGGAGATCTAATTGACCATGCTACTTAGAGGATCTATTGAAGATAGATTAAAGGATCGAGCACTAAGATCATTAAGGGAGAAGAGAGGATTGAGAAAACCATTAATTGAAGACATATTTAATCTTAGAACCTATATATCGCCTACGAATCTACATGTTCAAAATTACCTAAAACATACACCAAGTGCAGCATTTAATCCTGGCGCTCTTCTACAGGGCAATAAACTATTACTATTTCCAAGGTTAATATTTGACTATAATAATTATGTCTCTAGCATAGGTTTTACAACATTGGGTATAGAAGAAGTCCTTACAGGTACGTTTAAAACACCACTTTATACGAAGATAATACTATGGCCTACTTATATATGGGAATTCCGTGGGTGCGAAGATGCAAGAATATTCGAAGTAGATAGTGATATTTACATACTTTATACAGGGTATGGCTATTTACCCCATGGTGGAGAATTAAATCCAATACCTGTTCAAGGGGTAGCTAAAATTGATAAAAATTTAAAGTTAAAGTATAAGGGCTACTTCGTTATTGAAGGTAGGGGAGGAAGATTTATTCCAAGAAGCCATAAGGATAGTGCTTTTGTTCGAATTAATAACGAGGAGGCAGTAATTTTAACAAGACCATCGATTAATGGTATAGATATTTGTTGGAGGGGTATAGCTAGCCTTAATGAATTAATTATTTATGAGGAAACACTTAGTCCTGTAATATCATTTGAGCCTTGGGAGTTAAAGGTGGGGTGGTCGACTAATGTGGTTAAGCTTTCAAGTAATGAATATCTAGTTGGATGGCATGCAGTATTAAGAGAAGATCTGTCATATCGTAATGGGCTTGCAATAGTTGATGACCAAGGAGAGTTACTAGCTATTAGTAACTATCTTTTGGCACCACAAGGGCTTATAGAATCATATGGTGATAGACCATTAGTTATTTTCGGTAATGGATTAGTAATATATAGAGATATATTGATATGGATTGGAGGTATAAGCGATTACGCTATAGGAGTATTTGCAACTGATCTTTACAAAGCATTAGAGAAATTAATATGGATTAGAGGATAAATCCCTAATATAGCGTTCCTTTATCATCACTCCTCTTATTGGGACTTAGTAACTCTCTTAACTATATTTAACTATAAGTTATTCTAAGGAGGAGAAATGCTAAGAATAACATCTAATGACATCGAAGCATTACTTGAAGCTCTAGTACTCTGGGAGAAGATCAAACCCGGGCAAGTAGCTAAAAGAATCGTGTTTAAACGCTACAAAATCATAGGCACAAGTAAGGATAGAGTCTTTACAGCCATAATATATAGTATTGCTAGAAAGCAGGGAATTATAGACAAGATCATTAAAGTAAACTATAGGGATCCTGAAGAGATTAATGAATGGCTTAGAGCCGCACTACGGGTTATTACCTATGAGCATCATTTTGGACTAAAAGACAGTAACATTAAGAAGACATTAATAGACTTAGCTCCGAGAATACTAAGAAAATATGTAGAAGACAATTTAATTGAAGAATATAAGAAGGCATTAAGTAAAATTCTAAATTACAAATATGTCCCTTCAAATGAAATTGAGAAACTTGAATACCAGCATAATATGCCTTCATGGCTTATCGAGAAAATAAAAAACTTATTACCATCAAATGATCTTTTAGAATTCCTTAACCATGTAAACAGGCCTCCACCAATAAGTTTTAGGGTTAATACATTAAAAGCATCAGTTGAGGAAATATATAAAGAATTGAAGAAGCAAGGGTATAGACCGTGGATTAGTCCTTATGTTCCAACAGTAGTTAAAATTCATGGACCATACGATTATGATTCATCAAATCTTTTACGTGAAGGAAAAATAATACCACAGGATGATTCAAGTGCGATGGCTTCTTTAATCCTCAATCCCAATCCCAGCGATGTTGTTGTTGATATGTGTGCTGCTCCTGGAGGAAAAACAACACACCTAGCAGAAATAATGAAAAATAAAGGTAAAATTATTGCAATAGAACTATATAGAGATAGAATTAAATGGATGAAGAGATTATTGAAGAGAATGGGAGTTAAAAATGTTGAATTATTTGAAATGGATGCAAGAAAAGCACCTAAGGTTCTAGGAGAGGAAATAGCTGATAAAGTACTACTTGATCCACCTTGTAGTTCTACGGGTGCTATAGCTAAACACCCTGAAGCTCGTTGGAGATTGAATAATAAAAATCTACAAAGATTAGTTCAACTTCAAAGAGAGCTCTTGGAGGCAGCCGTCAAATTAGTAAAACAAGGTGGAAGAATATTATATACGACTTGTAGCATTTTACCTGAAGAATGTGAAGAGCAGGTAAAATTTATATTAAATAAATATAACGACATTAGATTAATTGAAATAAGGGGGCCATTTAGCCCTGGATTAATTAAGGGAACAATGAGGGCATGGCCTCATAGACACAACACTACAGGATTCTTTTATGCATTATTTGAAAAGGTAATTAGATAATGGCCTATATCATATTATACATTTAGGACTAGAAATATAAGGGTGCATATCTTTTAACTTTTATCTCAAGAGATGACGATCTAGGTGTTGTTATGGGTTTTAGCAAAGTGGTAAGGTTTAAGGAGGAAAAGCGTAGTAGAATTGTACTAGCCCTTGATCCTATAGGTATAGCTCATGAAAAAGTAATTGAATGGTCATATAAGATTTTGAAAGAATTAGAAGGAATTGTTAGCGGTGTAAAGATAGGTTTACCACTTATACTAAGGGTAGGGCTAAATCATGTAGGAAATATTATAGACGAATTTAAAGACTCATACTTTTGGATTGCTGATTTAAAGCTAGCAGATGTAGCACACATATTAACAGATATTGCTGAAATGCTACATAACATAGGCTTTGATGCCGTAATATCTCATTTATTTACTGGTAGAGAAGGTTCTTTAAATGAATTATCCGAAAAGTGCAAGGAACTTGACCTAGGTCTGCTCGGAGTATTGGTAATGAGTCATAAAGGCGCCAATGACTTATTCTCTAAAACGTATGAGGATCTATTATCTATAGCTCTTGACGTTGATGTTGATGGATTTATACTTCCAGCTACAATGCCATTCTATATCAGAAGAACAAGGGAGGTTATTGGATGGAGTAAAATAATATTTGCACCTGGAGTTGGCGCACAAGGAGCTAGCCCTGGAGATGCAATAAGGAATGGTGCAGATTTTGAAATAATAGGTAGGGCAATTACATTTTCTGAAAATCCTAAAATAACCACTTTGAAAATAGCTAAAATTCATGAAGAGGTATTGGGTTCATGTACAGGGAAATGAAGAGAAGGTTAGCAATTGAAATGTATGATAAGGGCATGATAAAGTTTGGAGAATTTAAACTCTCATCAGGTTTAACTAGTCCATTCTATATAGATCTAAGACTTATACCAAGTTATCCAGAGCTAGTAGAATTAGCTACAAAATTATTAATAAAGACCGTGGAACACGTGGATTACGAATACATTGTAGGCATAGCAACAGGAGGTATTGCATTAGCATCGTTTATGGCCTATGAGCTTAAAAAGCCCATGGGTTATGTAAGGCTTGAAAGAAAAGGACATGGGTTACTAAAAAGCGTTGAGGGAATTGTCAATAACCGTAATGTACTCATAGTAGATGATGTAGCTACAACAGGTTCAACCCTAGTGACAGCAGCGAAGACCTTGGAAAATAGTGGTGCGAAAATAGCTAGTGCTCTTGTAATTGTGGATAGAGAGCAAGGAGCTGAAGAATCATTAAAGAAGATAGGAGTTAAGCTATATTGGGTATTTAAAGTAACTGAATTGTTTAGAATATTGCTAACTGAAAATCTAATAGGAAGAGATACTTATGAAAGAGTAATTAAATACATTAAAAATTTCTCATAATGTTAATTTCCGTGATAAACCTTAAACTGCAGTATATCATCCAAATTCCTTACCTGTGTTATTCTTGGCATTTATTAAGCCCAATAATGTGAATCTATGCTGTGATTTAGAAATTGTATCTTCATTTACTAGGATGTAGGTGTAAAGCCGTACATAGAAGCTAGATATCAACTGGAACATAATAACTATTGTTCCTTTAGTAGATTAATAATGGTATAGGCTAAGCTCGTTTCAGTATTAATATAATTACTATTATTATCAAACTCAGCTTATTATATACGATTAATATTGTAATTTACATGATGAATATACTTACGGATGATATTCTTCCGCCATTAGTTAAGCCTATATAAAATATCATGAAAGCATTTGATAAAAGCTTGAGTCTAGCATCCTGCTATGGAAGTTAAGTCCGCTTTGTAGAGAATAATAAAATTTTAATCTTAAGCGTACCCAGTCTTTTAGTAATTAATTGAATACATGGATAGGGTAATATTATGGACAATACAAGGAGATTGTTAAGTCATGTATCATTAATAATTTCAATTATAGTATTGATATGCTATCTTACTTCCTTAGCACTTGAACTAGAATTAGAATTTTGGAAGAGAATAACATTACTGGGCGATGAAATTTTCTATGTAGGTATGCTTCCAATAATATATCATGGAGTTAGTAGAGTCCTTGGCATTGAGTTAGTAATTACAGTGATGTTTACATTATGGTTTGGAGGTACATTAAAAAATGTATTTAAAATTCCAAGGCCTCCAAGAAAGCTCTGGCTTATAGAAGCTTCAGGATATAGTTTCCCTAGTGGTCATGCTCTAGGCTCAACGGTCTTTTGGGGTTACTTAGCTTTATGGTATAGGGAGCTATTACCACTTGCACTAACATTAGTAATATTCATATCAGCTTCAAGGGTAATACTTAGAGTTCATTATTTAAACGATATTCTTGGAGGTATATTTCTTGGAATATTAATACTAATTTCCTCAATACTAATTAAGAATTTGGTGAAGAAGCTAAATTTCTGGATCAAGGTATTATTACTGTTATTAGTAGGGTTCATGTTTATATTAAGTTCCCTAATACTTAGTGTTCCAACTTCTATTTCATATCCAACATTGGGAACTATGTTGGGAGGAATATTAGGACATATACTACTTCATAGGAGGGAGACAATCTCATTGAATTTAAGCATCAAAGAGAGGATATTAGGATCTCTACTGGGGCTTATAATAGGCTATATAGGATATAAGCTATCAGCAAAAATAAGTGATTATTTACTTCTGCCATACTATGTACTTGTAGCATTTTTAATAATCTATGGTGTTGGAGTAATTATCGACAAGATACGAGAGAAGGGTAGCAGGATAATACCATGACGGTCATTGAATTGTTTACAGGATTTCCTTGTTTAACCCTCTTTATAATACTTGTGGTATTTGGTTATATTTATACCATATCCTCTATCAGCATGGAATTCTCCATCAAGGTATACTATTCTCCCTCTGACTATAGATCCTATGGGTTTACCCCTGCACTTAAATTTCTCAAATGGTGTATGTTTAGCTTTACTTTCAAAATCTTCCGGCTTTACTATAAATTCTCTACTTAGATCCACTATAGTTAAATTACCTATGTAGCCTGGTGCTATTTTACCAGCATTATTTAATCCTATTATTTCAGCTGGGACTTCAGATATAACTTTACTGAGCGTTGATAGAGATATCCATCCTCGATGGAACATTGTTAATAATAGGGGTATAGTTGTTTCAAGCCCCGGTATACCTGCCGGAGCATCCTTAAATGGCTTACATTTTTCCTCTAAGGTATGTGGAGCATGATCTGTTGCTATAGCATCTATAATTCCTCCCTTAAAGTTCTCTAAAAGAGCAAATCTAATGGGTTCAGGTCTAAGTGGAGGATTAACTTTAGCTAAAGCTTTCTTCTCTTTTTCAGTATTAGAATTTAATAGTAGATAATGTGGAGCTGTATCAAATGAAAACCCGTACATCTTAGCTAAGTGAGCTGCATATGAAGAGGTTATATGTGTTATATGAATCTTTGGAAACCCTACTTTATTAGCAATTCTACCCATTCTCTCAATAGCGTAGAGTTCAGCTTCAATAGTTCTCGTGAGCCATCTATACCCTGGTATGGGGTTTTCTTTGATGAGACTAGGTTCTTCTGCATGAACTATTATCAATAGGTTATTCTTCTTGGCTTCTTCAAATACCTCAGCAAGGGTTTTCTTATTGTAATCTTGAGGATAGACCTTGAAGCCTATAATTTCATCCCTTAACTCAAGTAGTTTATAGACTTCTTCACTATTTTCTGGAACACCTAGATACAAACCATAATCTACAATTGCATTCTTACTCAATTCCTCAAGCTTCATTAGAGCAGAAGCTTTATTGTTAACAGGAGGCAGGGTATTAGGCATATCAACCACCACTGTAAATCCTCCTTTAGCAGCTGCACGAGTACCTGTATACTCATCCTCCTTGTAACTTAACCTTAATCCTCTTAAATGAGTATGTAAGTCTATAGCTCCAGGCAACGCTATTATACTTGCTCTTGAACTATAATTGAGTTCAACCTCAGATTTAATGGGATATGAAGGCCCATGAACTCCTATTATTACTCCATTATCTATAATGATGGTTGAGTCAACTACTCTGCCATTAATAATTGTTTTACCTCTAAAAACAAAATCTACTATCAATAAATACACCTAATGATGTTCGGATTGATCTAACTTACTACTTATCATCTTCCTAAGAGAATGTATGAGGGGTATAAAAACTAATTATCACTATACGTATTGATCTTAAGGTGTTATTAGCGTAGCTGTCTTGCGATATCGTCTCTTGTTACATATCTCCCGCAATATATACACTTCAGCTTTATAGGAGTTCGTTCTACAACTTTAAACTTCGGTTTTAGGGGTTCTCTAGGTAAATTACTTATGCAGTTAGGATTAGGACACCTAATAATATCCTCTACTATTTCCTGGAGCTGAACTTTAACCTTCTTAACCACCTTATAGTTTCTTATGATGTTTATTGTTGCTGTTGGTGCTATTAAAGCTATCTTATTTACTTCTTCAGGATTTAGTTCACGGTTTTCAATTTTAACAATATCTTTCTTGCCTAACTTCTTACTATCAACATTCATAACTAGAGCAATTCTATAGCCCTCTTTACCTGATATACCTAAGATGTCCAGTACTTGGAGAGCTGTTCCTGCAGGAATATGATCTATTACGGTCCCCTTTTCTATTTTGGAAACTATTAGTGCCTTCTCGGATTTACTCATTCAATACCACCTAGGATTAATGCTAGTAAGGCCATTCTAACAGGTACTCCGTAAGAAGCTTGTTTAAAGTAATATGCATACTTTGTATGATCTACTTCATGGGCTATTTCATCAACTCTAGGTAGAGGGTGTAATATCATGAGATCGTCTCGTGCATTTGCAAGGATCTTTAAATCAACTCTATAGCTACCTTTCACTTTTTCGTACTCAGCTGGATCGGGAAATCTTTCCTTCTGAATACGGGTAACATATAGTATCTCTAAATCACTTATAACTTCATTAAGCTTAGAGACCTCAATATAGTTGATTTTATTATTATCTAGGTAATCTCTTACCTCCTCCCTTATCCTTAGCAATTGAGGTGATATGAGGTAGAGTTTCTTAGGTCTAAACATTGATATACCATAGATAAATGATGCAGCAGCTCTTCCATATCTAAGATCGCCTAAAACACCAACATTTAATCCTTCAAGTTTCCCTTTTTCTCTCCAAATAGTGTAGAGGTCTATCATTGCTTGTGTTGGATGATGCTGTGAACCATCACCAGCATTAATAACTGGAACGTCTGCTATGTCAGCAGCATACGCGGCAGCTCCTTCATACTTATGTCTTATAACTATGGCATCAGCATACGCATTAAGCATTCTAATGGTATCACTAAAGTTTTCACCCTTAGCTATTGATGTAGCTTCTACTTGTGAAAACCATATTACTGAACCTCCTAGTCTTTGCATAGCTGTTTGAAAGCTAAGCATGGTTCTTGTACTTGGTTCGAAGAATGCAAGGGCAAGAACTTTATCCTTCAATAACTCAATCCTTGATCTACTATATTTCTCCATTTCTCTTGCTACGTTAAATAGCTGAAGTAGTTCTTCAGGTTTAAAATCAGTTATAGCTATAACGTCTCTACCTCTAAAACCCACTGGTATCAACCCCCTTAATACACTCAATAACCCTCTTCTAAAATTATGTCTCTATAAATTTTACCTTATATCAAAACTGATCCTAGCTACTAAATTATCTAATATTTCAATAATTATCTCGATGTAGATCGCGGCTTGAAATAAGTAATCTTATCTTTCAGAGAGTAATCTGACTGAAAATACATATTGAGTTGTTGTAGGTAATTTACTTCTAAGCTCAGCTACCTGGGGTCTATATATTATG
>Ga0190367_1000928_pt1 | contig 18626 bp, 23 predicted proteins | sample 4872181011_MG_FD_171838 | JGI IMG/M metagenome (GOLD analysis project Ga0190367, IMG submission 171838) | Hydrothermal vent microbial mat bacterial communities from Southern Trench, Guaymas Basin, Mexico - 4872-18-10-11_MG | ecosystem: Environmental > Aquatic > Marine > Hydrothermal vents >...
ATAGAAAAGGTCGTTCAAGTAAAAAGGGTTGCAAAAGTAGTAAAAGGTGGAAGGCGTTTTAGCTTCAGTGCAACCGTAGTGGTAGGAGATGGAAAAGGAAGAGTTGGAATGGGACTTGGAAAGGCAAAAGAGGTCCCTGATGCTATAAGGAAAGGAATAGAAAAAGCAAAAAAAGACATGAAGCCTGTTGCTATATATAACGGAACAATACCATATGAGGTAATAGGAAAAGCAGGAGCAAGCAAAGTCCTTCTTAAACCTGCTTCTCCAGGAACAGGAGTAATTGCAGGGGGTCCTGTAAGAGCAGTTGTAGAAGCAGCAGGAATCCAGAATATTCTTACAAAGTCTCTTGGTTCTAATAATCCACATAATGTAGTAAGGGCAACACTTGCTGCTCTTAGATCCCTTAGACTTCCTGAAGAGATTGCAAGAAGAAGGGGTAAAAAGCTTGAGGAAATAAAAACTTAAAGGGTTTGTGTTATGGCAAAGATACTGAAAGTAACACTTGTAAAAAGTGGAATAGGGCAGCATAAAAAAATAAAAAGGACACTCAAAGCACTTGGTTTTAGAAAACTGAATCAGACAAAAAGATTCAAAAATCATCCGTCTATAAGAGGGATGCTAAGGAAAGTTATACATTTGGTAAAAATAGAAGTGGAAGAGGAGTAAAAGATGAAGATTCATGAGCTTGCTCCAAAGCCAGGTGCAAAGAAAGAAAGGAAAAGAGTAGGAAGGGGTCCTGGTTCAGGACATGGAAAGACATGTGGTCGTGGACAAAAAGGACAGAATGCACGCTCTGGTGGAGGAACTGTAAGAGGATTTGAGGGAGGACAGACACCTATTCACAGACGTCTTCCTAAGAGAGGATTTAAGAATCCTTTCAGGAAAGAGTATGAGATAATTAATGTAAAGGATCTTGAAAGATTTGAACCAAACAGTCATTTAGGTCCAGAAGAGCTTATTTCAGCTGGACTTGCTAAGGGGAAGAAAGATGGTATAAAGCTTCTTGGAGATGGTGAGATAAATAAGCCTCTTTTTATAAAAGTCCATAAAGCAAGCAAAAGTGCTATAGAAAAGATTGCAGCAGCAGGAGGGAGGGTTGAGCTTATTCAATGAATAGGCTTCAGAATCTATCAGACATACCTGAACTCAGAAAAAGGATCCTTTTTACTTTTCTTATGCTTATTGTATACAGAATAGGCTGTCACATACCTACTCCTGGAGTAAATGGAGCAGCACTTTCTGCACTTTTTGCCCAAAAGCAGGGGACTCTTTTTGGAATGGTAGACATGTTTACTGGTGGTGCTTTGAGAAGGATGTCTATAATGGCATTAGGAATTATGCCATATATAAGTGCTGCTATTATCTTGGAACTTCTTACTATAGTAATTCCAGAACTTGGAAAGCTTCAGAAAGAAGGTGAATTAGGAAGGAGGAAATTTACAGAATATACGAGATATGGAACTGTTATTATCAGTTTTATACAGGGATTTGGAATAGCAATTGGTTTAGAAAATATGACAGGACCAGGTGGAATGTTAATTGTTCCTGAAGGAGGATGGGGTTTTAGACTCCTTACAGCAACAACACTTTGTGCAGGAACAGTATTTCTTATGTGGATTGGAGAACAGATAACAGAAAGGGGAATAGGAAATGGAATATCTCTTATAATATTTGCTGGAATTGTTGCTAGACTTCCTGTTGCAGCAGCAAATACATTCAGGCTTATGAAAACAGGAGAGCTTTCACCTTTCTTTATGCTTCTTCTTCTCGCATTTATGATCTTTGTTATTGGAGTAATCGTATTTGTAGAAAGGGGACAAAGGAGGATTCCTGTTCAGTATGCAAAAAGGGTTATAGGAAGAAGGGTATATGGAGGACAAACTACACATCTTCCTTTAAAAGTAAATGCAGCAGGAGTTATTCCTCCAATATTTGCTTCTTCTGTCCTTATGTTTCCAGCTACAGTAGCCAATTTTATAGATCCTGAAAAGATGCCTCTTTTGCATCAAATAATCAGTTACTTGAGACCAGGAAATCTTATATACAGCCTTGCTTATGTTGTTTTAATCTTCTTTTTCTGTTATTTTTATACTGCTATTCAGCTAAATCCTGTAGATCTTGCAGATATTATGAAAAGACATGGAGGATATATTCCAGGAGTAAGACCTGGAAAAAGCACAGCTGAATATATTGATAGGGTCTTGACAAGACTTACATTTTGGGGTGCAATTTATGTATCTGCTATATGTATACTTCCACAGATCCTGATATATAAGTTTCATGTCCCGTTCTATTTTGGAGGAACTGGTCTTCTCATTGTGGTTGTAGTTGCTATGGATACGATAGGTCAGATAGAGGCATATCTTCTTATGAGACACTATGAAAGTTTTGTAAAAAGAGGCTTTGTTAAGGTAAAATAATATATAGAGCCATGCCAAAGGAAGAACCAATTGAAGTAGAAGGGACAGTAAAGGAAGCTCTTCCTAATGCAATGTTTAAGGTCGTTCTTGATAATGGGTATGAGGTGCTGGGTTATCTTTCTGGAAAGATGAGGAAGCATTATATAAGAATACTTCCTGGAGACAGGGTAAGGATTCAGCTTTCACCTTATGATCTTACAAAAGGAAGGATTGTTTATAGAAAAAGCAAATAAGGAGGGCAGAAATGAAGGTATCTCCTTCAGTAAAGAGAAGATGTATAAAATGCAAGATAGTAAGAAGAAAAGGGGTAGTAAGAGTAATATGTGAAAATCCTCGTCATAAACAAAGACAAGGATAGGGGAGCTGGCTATGCCAAGGATTGCAGGTGTAGATCTTCCAAAAGATAAAAGAATAGAAATTGCACTGACTTACATATATGGCATAGGAAGAAGTAGTGCAAAGAAGATACTTGAAGAAGCAGGGGTTGATCCCGGTATAAAAGCAAAAGACCTTACCCCTGATCAGGTATACAGAATCAGCAAGATAATAGACGAAAACTATAAGGTAGAAGGAGAATTAAGAAGAGAGGTTGCTGCAAATATAAAAAGGCTGATAGAAATCGGCTGTTATAGAGGATTGCGTCATAAGATGGGACTTCCTGTAAGAGGACAAAGGACAAGAACAAATGCAAGGACAAGAAAAGGACCAAGAGGTGCACGCATAGGAAAAAGAAAAAGAAAGGAGCAGTAAGCTATGGCAAGGGCAAAGAAGAAGAAGGCAAAAAAGGAAAAGAAGAATGTTCATACTGGCATCATCCACATCCTGTCTACATTCAATAATACCATAGTAACAGTTACAGATCTTCAAGGAAATGTCATAGCACAGTCAAGTGCTGGAAGAGTTGGATTTAAAGGGTCAAGGAAAAGCACTCCTTTTGCTGCTCAGATGGCAGCAAAGGATGCAATACAGAAGGCTATGGAACATGGACTTAGAGTAGCAGAAGTAAGGATAAAAGGACCTGGAGTTGGAAGGGAAGCAGCTCTCAGAGCACTTCAGGTAGAAGGTCTTACAATAACCGTTATAAGAGATGTAACACCTATTCCACATGACGGATGTAGACCACCAAAAAGAAGAAGAGTATAAAGGAGGTTTGCTTTGGCAAGATATACAGGACCTGTATGCAGGCTTTGTAGAAGGGAAAATACAAAGCTCTTTCTGAAAGGAGATAAGTGTTATACAGACAAATGCCCTCTTGAAAGAAGACCATATCCTCCAGGACAGCATGGTCCACTTCAAAGAAGGGAGAAGTATTCTGATTATAAGATAAGACTGAGGGAGAAACAGAAAGTAAAAAGGTTTTATGGAATCCTGGAAAAGCAGTTCAGAAGGTATTATGAAGAAGCTGAAAGGATGAAAGGAGAGACAGGAAAAAATCTCTTGATCCTTCTTGAAAGAAGACTTGACAATGTAGTATATAGACTTGGCTTTGCTTCTTCAAGAAGACAGGCAAGACAGTGGGTAAATCATGGTCATATACTCGTAAATAAAAAGAAAGTAGACATCCCTTCATATCTTGTAGAAGTAGGAGATGTAATAGAAGTTGCAGAAAAGAGCAGGGATATTCCACAGATAAAAGAGGCTCTCCAGACAGTGGAAAGGAGAGGAATTCCTGAATGGTTAGAGCTTGATAAGGAGAACTTTAGAGGAGTTGTAAAGGCAATGCCTACAAGAGAATCTATAGAAATACCAATACAGGAACAGCTTATAGTAGAATTTTATTCAAAATAAAGGGAAGTAGTCATGGAAAGGCCATCAATGGAGATTATAAGCAGGAATTGGAGACAGCTTGTAAGACCTAAGCGAATCATAGTAGAAGAAGCAACTGATACTTATGGAAAATTCAGGGCAGAACCCTTAGAAAGAGGATTTGGAATTACCATAGGAAATGCTTTAAGAAGAGTTCTTCTTTCTTCAATCCAGGGAGCTGCAATTGTTTCTGTAAAGATAGATGGAGTGCTTCACGAATTTTCAACAATTCCAGGAGTCCTTGAAGATGTAACTGACATAATACTTAATCTGAAGTCAGTAAGACTTAAGCTTAAGGACAGAGAAGAAGCCGTAATCCATCTTTCAAAGGAAGGTGAAGGTGAGGTAAAGGCAGCAGACATAGATACTCATGGACTCGTAGAGGTCCTAAATCCAGAACAGCACATAGCAACACTTAGCAAAGATGGTCGTCTCAATATGGAAATGGTAGTAAAGATGGGTAAAGGATATGTTCCAGCAGAAAGACTGAAATCAAAGGATCAGCCAATAGGTGTTATTCCAATAGATGCAATATTTTCTCCTATCCGAAAAGTAAACTTCAGGGTTACTGAAGCAAGAGTTGGAGAGCTTACGGAATACGACAGTCTTACACTTGAGATATGGACAGACGGAAGTGTTAAGCCTGAAGATGCACTTGCCTATGCTGCAAAGATCATAAAAGAACAGATGAATCCATTTATAAACTTTGAAGAAGTTCCTGAACCAGAAATAGAGGAGGAAGAAAAGAAGAAAGAGGAAGAGGAAGAAAAAAAGAGGCTTATGGAGCTTCTTTCAAGACCTGTATCAGAGCTTGAACTTTCTGTAAGGGCAGCAAACTGCCTTAAGAATGCTGGGATAAGGTATATTGGAGAGCTCGTTCAGAAGACAGATCAGGAGATGCTAAAGACACAGAACTTTGGAAGAAAATCACTTAATGAGATAAAGGCTGTTCTTGCAGAACTCGGTCTTTCCTTAGGAATGAAAGTAGACTTTAAACCACCTGAAGAAGAACAAAAAGAGGAAGGAGAAAAGGATGAGGCATAGAAAAGCTGGAAAAAAGCTTGGAAGAAATCCTGCTCACAGAAGAGCACTTCTCAGAAATCTCGTTACTGCTCTCTTTAAATACGAACAGATAGAAACAACAGATGCAAAGGCAAAAGCCCTAAGACCAATTGCAGAAAAGATGATAACACTTGCAAAAAGAGGAGATCTTCATGCAAGAAGACAAGCACTTGCATTTATTCAGGAAAAAAAGGTTGTTCATAAGCTATTTGAAGAAATTGTAAAAAGATATATGAACAGACAGGGAGGATATGTCCGTATTATAAAAAAGACTACGAGAAAAGGTGATGGTGCAAATATCTCAATTGTCCAGCTTATTCCTGAAGAAGAGACAAAAGCTGAATCTCAGAAAGGTAGTTAAGTAGTGAGTGGTTTCAGACATAAGGATCTCCTCAGTATAAAACAGCTTTCTGTAGATGATATAAATCTCATCTTAGAAGTTGCTTCCTCACTTAAAGAACTTACTCAGAGGGATATAAAAAAAGTTCCTACATTAAGAGGTAAGACCGTCATAAATTTTTTTTATGAACCAAGCACAAGGACAAGGACATCTTTTGAGCTTGCAGAAAAGATCCTAAGTGCTGACAGCATAAATATATCTGCTTCTCAAAGCAGTATTATGAAAGGTGAAACACTTTCTGATACTGCAAGAAACCTTGATGCAATGAATCCAGATCTCATTGTAATAAGACACTCATCAAGTGGTGCACCTCACTTTATTGCAAAAAAGGTAAGGGCAGGAGTTATAAATGCAGGAGATGGAATAAACGAACATCCAACTCAGGCACTCCTTGATCTTTTTACGATAAAGGAAAAGAAAGGAGGATTTAAAGGACTTGAAGTTGCAATCATAGGAGATATTGCTCACAGCAGAGTAGCAAGATCAGACATATTTGCACTGAAAAAGATGGGAGCAGAGGTTACGGTTTCTGGACCTCCAACAATGATTCCTAAAGGAATAGAGTCTTTGGGAGTAAAGGTGTGTTATGATCCTGCTGAAGCAGTAAGAGGAAAGGATGTTATTATAGGGCTCAGGATTCAGCTTGAAAGGCAGAAAAAAGTCCTTTTTCCAACTTTAAGAGAGTATTCTACATTCTTCAGTATAAGGAAAGAGATAGTAGAGCTTGCAAAACCTGATGCAATAATAATGCATCCAGGACCCATGAACAGGGGAGTAGAGATTATGAGTGATGTTGCTGACAGTAAAAGATCTGTTATACTTGATCAGGTGATAAATGGTGTTGCTGTAAGGATGGCAATTCTTTATCTGCTTATTGGAGGAAAAAATGAATGATCCTGATAAAAGGAGGAACTGTTGTAGATCCTGTAAGAGGGAAAGAAGAAAAGAGGGACATTATTATTGAGGGAGAAAGGATAAAAGATATACTTCCTCAAGGAAAGATTCCAAAAGAAAATGTTTTTCAAAAGATCATTAATGCAGAAAATATGATTATATGCCCTGGTCTTGTAGACATGCATGTTCATCTGAGAGAGCCAGGACATGAATATAAGGAGGACATTGAATCTGGAACACTTGCAGCAGTTGCAGGAGGATTTACAGCTGTTGCATGTATGCCAAATACAGATCCTCCCAATGATAACTCATCTGTTACAAGTTTTATACTAAGACAGGCAGAAATTAAAGCACACTGTAGAGTTTATCCAATTGCAGCAATTACAGTTGGAAGAAAAGGTGAAAGACTTACTGAATTTGGTGATCTGAAAAAGGCTGGTGCTGTAGGTGTATCTGATGATGGAAGGTCTGTCCTAAACAGTGATCTTATGAGAAGAGCACTTGAATATGCAAAATATCACGGTCTTGCAGTTATTTCTCACTGTGAGGATCCATATCTTTCTGAAGGTGGAGTGATGCATGAAGGAGAAGTTGCTACGATGCTTGGACTTATGGGGATTCCTTCTGAAAGTGAAGAGATTATGGTAGCAAGAGACATACTCCTTTCAAAACTTACAAAAGCACCTGTTCACATTGCTCATGTAAGCACAAAAGGATCAGTAGAGCTTATAAGAAGAGCAAAAGAAGAAGGAATCCCTGTTACAGCAGAAACCGCTCCACATTATTTTTCTTTAGATCATAGAGCCGTTATAGGATATGATACAAATGCAAAAGTAAATCCTCCACTCAGGACAGAGGAGGATGTAGAGGAAATAAAAAAAGGATTGAAAGAAGGGGTAATAGATGTTATTGCTACAGATCATGCACCTCAAAGCCCTCTTGAAAAAGATGTAGAATTTGACAAAGCAGAATTTGGAATGATAGGACTTCAGACAGCTCTTCCACTTACACTGAATCTCGTAAGAGAAGGGATTCTTTCTCTTCCAGAAGCAATAAAAAAGCTTTCATATGCACCAGCATCTATCCTGGGTATTCCCTGGTCAAATATAGAGATAGGTGCAAGAGCAGATATCGTTATAATTGATCCGGATTACAGCTATGTTCTTGAAGAAAGACATATCTTTTCAAAGAGTAAAAATACACCTTTCTTAGGCAAAAGGCTTTCAGGAATAGTAAAGTTTACGATAATAGAAGGAAAAATAATATATGAAGGCTTCTTTTAAAGAAATCTCTCATAAAACATCTCCTTTGCTTTTATTATCTCCTCTTCTTTTGCTTTTTTATGAATCTCAAATATCTTAATTACCTCTTTCCTAACAAACTTCATAATCTCATCAAATCTTACTTCCCCTTCTCCTGGAGCTAAATGATCTTCAATACCTCTTACATCATGAATATGAATCCCTATCATCTTATCTGAGAACTCTTCTAAAAACATTTCAGAAGGACAAATCCCGAGTTTTTCTTGAACAATTGCATGTCCTATGTCATGCCAGTATCTTATGTTACTTCCTTCAAATTCTTTAAAAATTATCCTGAGTTCCTCTATATCAGGAATTTCGTGAAAATAAAACCTGTTTTCTATTCCCAGAAATACACCGTATCTTTCTGCATATGGAATAAGCTTATCCAAGGCTTTTAACACAGAATCCAGATTCTTTTGCCTTTTAGATCTTCTAATCTTCCTCTGTTCCTCAATAAAAGATCTCCCTTCTTCTTCATTAATCTTTCCTTTCTCAAAGAGTTCTTTTAATCTTTCAAAAGGATTTGGCATATCAACTCTTCCAAGATGAAGGACAACAGCTTTTGCTTCAAGATCATTTGCACATTCTATAGTTCTTACAGTATGTTTTATTGCTTCTGAAAGTTCGTCTTTATCAGTAGATGATAGAAGATAAAGATCACCACTTCCTTTTATATATGGCTCATCTGGTTTTGGAAAATAATTATGGATACTGAATACCTTTATGTGCTTCTTTAAATAAGATTTTGCTTCTTTAAACTGAGTTTCAGAAATCCTGTATTCAAGTTCTATTGCTTCAAAGCCCATCCTAAGGATCTGATCTATTATCTTCTTTAAATCTTTCACATCCTCACTTAGATAACATGTAGAAATTCCTATCATCATTCAGGTCCTTTACTTTTTTGTTCTTTTAATATACTTTTATACAAACTTTTGCAAGGTGATTGCCATGATAAACATAAAACAGATCCCAACAGGTAAATTTCAGGTGCTGACTTACATCGTCTCCTCAGAAAATGAAGCAGCAATTATTGATCCTGCAGGGGACGAAGAAAAGATTTTGAAGATTATAGGAGATGAAGGATTAAAAGTAAGATATATTTTAAATACCCACGGACATGCTGATCATATCTTGGGAAATAAAAAGCTCAGAGAAAGGTTAAAAGTTCCAGTTTATATGCATAAAGATGATCTTGAGTTTTTTTCAGATGAAGAAGTTAAGAAAAGGATAGAAAAAGAGCTTGGAATTGAAGCAGACCTTATCGTAGATAATGCCCTGAATGATGGAGACATACTCCCCTTAGGGAAAGTTAAAATAGAAGTAATACACACTCCAGGACATACACCTGGATCTTGCTGCTTTCTCGTAGAAAAGAATCTCTTTACAGGAGACACACTCTTTGTAGGAGCTGCTGGAAGGACAGATCTTCCAGGAAGTTCACTTGAGAAGCTTATTTCTTCCTTAGAAAGGCTTATAAAACTTCCTCCTGATACTGTAATCTGGCCTGGTCATGATTATGGAGAAAGACCTTATTCTACCTTAGAAGAAGAAATGAAAAATAATCCTTATATTACTGACTTTATCCTTTCTGAATGAGATGAGGATCCTTAGAGCTCTTTTCTTCTTTGCTATTATTTTTCTCATCAGCTGTCAGAGAAAAGAAAAGGTAGCACCTGACTTCTTGCTTTTTGACCTGGACAATAAACCTGTTTGTCTTAAAGATTATAGAGGAAAAATAGTGCTTCTGGATTTTTGGGCAACATGGTGTTATGCTTGCAGGATGTCAATTCCAAAGCTTATAAAACTTCAGGAGAAGTATAAAGACAAAGGCTTTTCTGTCCTTTCAATATCCTTAGATAATCCTGAAAAGGTTAGTAATGAAGATCTGAAAAGATTTAAAAATGAAGTAGGAATAAATTACAGGATACTCAGATACAACATGAAAGTTATTTCTGATTATTTTGGAGATAATAAACTCGTCATTCCCACGATGTTTATCATAGACAGAGATGGAAAGATAAAGGCAAAAATAGAAGGTTTTAGACCAGAACTTTTAGAAAAAACCTTAGAGAGGATATTGGGATGATAATAGACATTCACACACACATATTTCCTCCTTCAGTAAAGGAAAAAAGAGAAGATTTTTTTGGAGAAAACTCTTTTAGGCTACTTTATTCTGACAGAAAATCAAAGATAATAACAGCAGAAGAAATTATAGATGCTATGGATGAGAATGGGATTGATAAATCCGTTGTATTTGGTTTTCCGTGGAAAGAGGAAAAAAACTATAGGATGAATAATGATTATGTAATAGAAGCCGTAAAGAGATTTCCAGACAGACTTATAGGATTTGCTTGTGTTGATCCTTTTGCTAAGGATGCAGAAAAAGAGGTCCTCAGATGTGTTGAAGAGGGGCTGAAAGGTGTAGGAGAAATAGCATTTTATGAATCTGATATTACTGAAGAAATAACAGATCGTCTTAAAGGCATAATGGAGATATGCAAAGAATTTGACATTCCTTTTTTGCTTCACACAAATGAACCAGTAGGTCACAGGTATCCAGGAAAAAGTCCAATGTCACTTTCTAATCTTTATCTTTTCATCAAGAAATATCCTGAAAACAAAATAATACTTGCTCACTGGGGAGGAGGACTTATTTTTTATCTCCTGATGAAAAAAGAAGTAAAAGAGGTTCTAAGAAATGTATGGTTTGATACAGCTGCTTCTCCTTTTCTCTATTCAAGCAGTATATATAAGATAGGAATAAAGATAGCAGGAGAAGAAAAGATACTTTTTGGAAGTGATTTTCCTCTTATATCTCCTTCCAGGTATTTTAAAGAGATGAAAGAAGCAGGTCTTACAGAGGATGAGTTATGTCTGATAAGAGGGAAAAATGCAAAGAATCTCTTAAAAATATAAAGGTAGTTATATTTGACTGTGATGGTGTTCTTTTTGATTCAAAACTTGCAAACATAAAGTTTTATAACAGTATCAGAGAGCATTTTGGACTTCCTCCTATGACAAAAGAAGAAGAAGACTACGTCCATACTCATACTGCTTATGAATCTATAAAGTTTATCTTTAGAAATACTCCTTATGAACATATAGCTCAAAAATACAGAACAGAAAAAGATTATACCCCTTTCATAAAATACATGAAAATGGAACCAGGTCTCAGAGAACTTCTCAGAAGACTAAAACCTCACTTTGGTCTTGCAATAGCAACAAGCAGGAGCAATACAATAGGACCTGTTCTAGAGTATTTTAAACTCAAAGAATTTTTTGACATAGTTATATCTGCTCTGGATGTAAAAAACTTTAAACCTCATCCAGAGTCTATATATAAGATACTCTCTTTTTTTAAGATAACAGAAAAAGAAGCTCTATATGTAGGAGATTCTCAGGTTGACTGTGAGATGGCAAAAAGAGCAAAGGTAAAATTTGTTGCATATAAGAATAAGGACCTGGAAGCAGATTACTATGTTGAACATCTGCTTGAGATAGCAAAATTACTTCTTCCATCCGATTAGTCCTTTATCTGGATCAAAATCCACTCTTTTTACAAGCCTTTCCAGATCATCTGGATTGAATGGAAGTTTTCTGAAAAGCTTTTTTTCAACCTTCTCACAAAGCCTAAAATTCTCCTTTATAGCCTCTATCTCTTCTTTTCCTTTTCCATAACGATCTATTATGTAAATAAGCCTTTCCTTAAGAGTTACGACTCTGTCATGATTCACTCTTTTGTCTGAATAATAAACTACTTCCTTTTCTGAACAGGAAGATAAAGGATCAAAACTTTTAAGTATTACATGTTCTGAGATTATTTCTATAATTTCGTCCAATCCGTTTTCTTTACATATACCTACTCCTATCTCTACATGATCCCTTTTTGTCTTAAGTGATTCTGTCTTTCCTATGTCATGCAAAAGAGCTCCTGCAATTACCTTATCCATAGAAATCTTTTCTCCTGATTCTACAAGTCCAGAACCTATAACAAATGCTACCTTTGCTACTACTATAGAATGTCTCTGAATGTTTTCTAACATAGAGTATCTTTTCATAAGCCTTAGGCAATCTTTTATACTTGGAACCATGATAAAAGACCTATTATTATGAACTGGATTATGCTATTATAAAAATAGCTTTTGGTTGGCAAGAAAAAAATGGAGGTGTGAAGCTACGGATTTTTCACAGCAAAGTCTGAAAATAACGACATTTCACATACTCAGCAAGGAAAAAAAACATCTCAGAACAAAACTAAGGCTTTATTCAAAATGGAAAAAGACAGTCCTTATTTTGCCTGTTTTGGCAACAGAATATACAGATCCTTCAAACAGGGAAGTGTTTTTAAACATACTGAAACAGTTAAAAGAAGTTAACTATCTTTCAAATATAATTTTTGGCTTAGACAGAGCAACAGAAAAAGATGCTTTTTTCTTAAGGGATCTTTTAAAATCAGTAGGTCTTAGGAACTGGATCATACAGTGGAATGATGGAGAAGGATTTAGCAGCATTTATAAAAAACTGAGTGATGCAGGATTCAGTATAGATGAGCCAGGAAAAGGGAAAAATCTTTTTTTAAGTTTTGGTATAGCTATAGCCCTTGGTGCAGAATATGTTGGAGTCATAGATGCAGATATAAGGACATTTAAAAGAGAACAGCTTGACAGGCTTCTTTATCCCGTTGTTGTCCTCGGTTATGATTTTTCAAAAGCATATTATGCAAGAATTGCAAACAATACGATGTATGGAAGAGTTAAAAGACTCCTTCTTGATCCACTTCTCCTTTCTTTAAAAAGAAAGTTTACAGAGACAAAAGAAGAAAAAATGCTTAACCTTATAGAATTTCTTTTAAGTTTTAACTATCAGCTTTCAGGAGAGGTTGCATTTCACATAGATCTTCTAAAAAAGATGAGAGTGGCTACTAATTGGGGAATAGAGATATTTACTCTGATAGAAGTTTACAGAAAAGCATCTTCTTGTGCACAAGTAATGTTCAGTGAAGAGCCATTTGATCATAAACATCAGGAAGTTTCTCCAGATGATAAGACAAAAGGGCTTAATAAAATGGCAATAGACATCGTAACTACTCTTATGTATGCACTTATCGTAGAAGAAGGACTTGAAGTTTCTGATACATTCTTTAGAGATCTTGCTATTCTATATCAGGCTATAGCAGAAGAGCAGATAAAGAAGTATTCAGATGATGCAAGTTTTAGCAATCTGAACTATGACAGAGATGCTGAGGAAGAGCTTGTAAAAAAAGTCTTTAAAAATTCCATACTTCATGCAGGCGACTATTTTACTTCTCCATATAAAATGGCAGAAAGTTTCTTAAGAATTGCTCATACATTCCCTGAATTTAAACCTTTCTTAGAACAAGGACTTGCAGAAGTTATAATGAAAGTAGAAAAAGAAGCAAGAAAGATGATATTTGAGATGCCACAGACAGTATCCTGGGAAAGAGTTCAGAGCAAACTTCCTAAGATATTTTATGACATTGTTGAAGTAGTTGAACAGGAAAAAAGAAGATTTGCATAGATTAGTGATCTTCTCGGATCTGGATGGAACTCTTCTTGATGAAAAATACAGGTGGACTCTTGCAAAAGAAGCCATAGACTTATGTAAGGAACTGGATATTCCCATAGCTCTTGTATCAAGTAAGACAAAGGCAGAGATAGAGGTTATAAGAGAAAGGTTGGGATTGAATGATCCATTTGCTGTTGAAAATGGAGGAGCTGTTTTTTTTCCAAAAGGAAAAGGATATGAAAAGATAGAAATTGGAGTCTCTTACTCTGAACTTGTAGAAGCCTTAAGGAAAATAAAAAAAGAGCTTGGCTGGAACATAAAAGGATTTTCTGATATGGACATAAATGAGATTGCTTATATCACAGGCATGGATCTAAGTTCTGCATATCTTGCATCCTTAAGAGAATACGATGAACCTTTTATTATACTTGATAAAATAGATGATCTTTCTCCACTTTATGAGCTTGCAGATAAAATGGGATTAAGGGTTATTAAAGGAGGAAGGTTTTTTCATCTTCAGGGAAAAAATGATAAAGGAAAAGCTCTTGACATAATGATTCCCTGGTTTAGAAAAAAGATAGGCAGAGACATAATCACTGTTGCTCTTGGAGACAGTCCAAATGATTTTCCGATGTTTTTAAAAGTAGATATTCCTGTTCTTATAGCTTCATCAAGGAGGATTTCTTTTCCAAAGCTTCCTAACTTAAGAATAAGCAGGAAAAAAGGACCAGAAGGATGGAATCAGGAAGTGATAAAAATAATAAGAGAAATATACAAAGGAGGATGACATGGAAAGGATAGAGATAAATCCTCAGAACATAAAGGAAGCAGAAGTAGTAGTTGCTATTCCATCATATAATGAGGCAGACAGCATAAGTTTTCCTGTTACTCAGGCAGACAAAGGGCTCGTAAAATATTTTGGAAACAGATCTTGTGTGATCATAAACTGTGATAACAATTCTCCTGATAATACAAAAGATGTATTTTTGAATACTCCTACTGAAACTCCAAAGATATATCTTTCTACTCCTCCAGGAATTAAAGGAAAAGGGAATAACTTCAGAAATCTATTTCAAAAGGTTTTAGAACTTAAAGCAAAGGCAATAATAGTCGTAGATGCGGATCTGAAAAGTATAACGCCTGAATGGATAAAACATCTTGGAGAACCACTTTTTAATGGATTCTCATATGTAGCTCCACTTTATATAAGACACAAGTATGACGGAACAATAACAAATGGAATAGCATATCCAATGACAAGAGCACTTTATGGAAGAAGAATAAGACAGCCTATAGGAGGAGATTTTGGTTTCAGTTCAAAGCTTGCAAAGATATATCTGGAAAGCAATCTTTGGGACAGAAATGTAGAAAATTTTGGAATAGATATCTGGATGACGACCCTGGCAATATGTAGCAGAGTAAGAATATGTCAGTCATTTATGGGAAAGCCAAAGATCCATAGAGCAAAAGATCCTGCTTCAGATCTTGGTCCTATGTTCAGGCAGGTAATAGGCACAATATTTAAGATGATGACATATTTTGAATCATTCTGGATGAAGGTAAAATACAGCAGACCAACTGCCATATTTGGATTTGGTCTTGGAGAGACAGAAATGCCTCCTGAAGTAAAAGTAAATACAGAAAAGCTTAGGGATGAGTTTAACAGAGGATTTGAAACATATGGGGAAATATGGGAAAAGATCCTTTCAAAGGACATCTTCAGGAAACTTTTGGAAATAAAAGATCTCAGTGAAGAAAGATTCAACTTCCCTGTTGATCTTTGGGCAAGACTCCTTTACGATGTTTCCGTTGCATACAGAGACAAGATTGTTGACAGAGATCTTATGATGGACTCTCTTATTCCTCTTTATTTTGGAAAGACCCTTTCTTTTGTAAAAAAGACAAAAAGGATGTCAATAGCACAAGCAGAAGCAGTTATAGAAGAGGAGTGTTTGGTATTTGAGATGGCAAAACCATATCTCATAAAAAGATGGAAAGAGACAAAGGTTAATTCCTCTTTTCAGGTCCAAATGGCTTGAAGATTATAATAAGAGCAGGAAGAAGTGATAGGTCTGCGATAAGAGCAACGATCATAGCAAGTCCTGTAAGTATTCCAAAGTATATGGTAGGGATAAAGTTAGAGAAAATGAGGATAGAAAATCCTACAGTTATTACAAGTGTTGTATAAAACATTGCATAAGCAACAGTAGAATGGCATCTATACATTGCCTGTATGTAGTCTCTGTAATTTGAAAATTCTTGCTGGAATCTGTGGATATAGTGAATGGTATCGTCTACTGCTATTCCCATACTTATAGCAGCTATAGTAATCGTCATTACATCAAGATGAATGCCCATCCATCCCATAAATCCAAGTATAAAGATAACAGGAAGGATATTAGGAAATATTGCAAGAAGAGCTAATTTTAGTGATCTAAACAGGACTAAGAACATGAGCATAAGGAGAAAAGCAGTAAAGCCTAAGGTAAGAATCTGTGATCTAAAAAGACTCTGAAGGATGTTATTGTAAAGGACAAGGACTCCTGCCAGATGAAACTGATCTTTTTTAAGTCCAATCTTCTGAACTAAATCATGTCTTATCTTATTTAAAAGTGCATTTCTTCTCAGATTTTTGTCAGAATCTATAATTCTTGCAACAAAACGTGCTTCATTCTGTTCTACAGATATAAACGGCTTTATGATCGTCTCTTTAAACTTTGGAGGAAGTTTTTTATAAAGAAGGGCAAGCTCAAAGTTATCTAAGGGTCTTCCTTTCAGTTTTTCTATTATCTTTAAAAATGTAGCAAGTGAAAGGACTTTTCCTATCTGTGGAAGGCTATCCAGATAGTCGTGGACTTTTTTTATAAGCTCCATTTTATCATATGTAAACCAATATGCCTTTTCTTGAGGACTTTCAAACTCATCTTCAAATTCCTCAAACTCATCTTCTTCAATCTTCTTTTCCTCAAACTCTACGATTACATCAAGTGGGGTAGTTCCTCCCAGGTTTCTGTCTATAAACTTAAGTCCTTTATAGATTTCTGTTGTATGCTTAAAGTAATCTATAAAGCAGTTTTCTACTTCAAGTCTTGATATTCCAATACCACTTGCTATAAAAACAAGGATACTTATTGCTATTATAGCCTTCTTGTTCTTCTCTACAAGTTTTGCAAAAATGGACAAAAAAGCAAAATGAGTTTTTCTTTTTTTTAAAGGAAGGGTCTTTTTTAAGAGCATAACCTCTGCAGGGAAAAATATAAAAGTCAAAAGAAGAGAGATTACAAGACCAACACTCATCATCCAGCCAAATGTCCTGACAGGTTTTATGTCACACAGAAGAAGTGAAGAAAAACCTACAATAGTTGTAAGAGTGGTATAAAGACATGGGATAAATTTGTCCTGGATGGTATTTCTTATAAGGATCCTGTTTGGAAGAGAAGGATCTTCTGAGTTAAATTCCTCGTATCTTACGATAAGGTGAATTGCTATTGCCATAGTTAAAATAAGCTGTAAGGAGACGAAATTTGAAGATATGACCGTTACTTCCCAGTCAAAAATTCCAAGTATTCCCATCATAGTAATAACACCAAAGCCACAACAGAGCATAGGCAATATAACCCATCTTGGTTTTCTGAAGGTAAAAGTAAGGGTAAGAAGCATGAAGATAAAGACACCAATTCCAAATACTTTCAGGTCATTTTTTATAAACATAACAAGGTCATTTGCTATCATAGGGATACCGCCAAGAAAAAGCTGAGCATTCTTTCTGTGTTTATCCATTATTGAACGAATCTTTACTATGTCCTCATGTCTCAGCTCTCTTATCTTATCCAGATGAGCCCTTATCTTCTTTTTAAGCATTTCATATTCCCTTTCTTCCTCTTCTGTAAGACCTACAGAATACTTCTTCTTGACAAGCTGATCTCTTCTGTCCATAAGTCTTTCATATTCCTCATCTCTTTTAAGGATTATCTCTAAGGCAGTAGCATTTAGATCAGGACTTACAAGCAGATTTTTATACAGAGGACTTGTTCTGAATTCCTCCTTTGCAAGTTTTATGTCTATTCCAGGAGTCAAAAGAGTTGGAAGATTCCTTAAGTCTTTTATCTTCATCCTTATAGCAGTTTCTATAAGAGGGACATCCAGGATAGTTATAACAGTCTCAACTCTACTTATCTTTTTTATTTCATCTCTTAAGGATGCAATGTCTTTTAGGACTTCTTGAGAAAAAAGATCACGATTATAAGGTTTATAGGTTATTACGAGGAAGTCTTTTATCCCGTATCTTTTAGAGATCTCTCTCCAGTATAAAAGATCCTTGTCACTTTCATTAAGGAGTGTTTCTGCAGAAGCGTCTATCTTGAAATCTCTTGCATGATAACTTACAAAGGCTATAAAACACAGAAAACAGATAATAGTTATAAGGGGATGACCAAGTATGAGTCTATCAAATAGATCTATTCCCTTTAAAAAAAGCTTTTTCATTTCTCAGTTTTTTTAGTAAATCTTTCAAGTTCCCTGAACAGATCATCAATTGTCCCTTTTCTCAGGATGTCTAAAAACTGGGACCTATATGTCCTTACTATACTCACTCCTTCTACCTCTACATCATATATCCTCCAGCCCCTTGGTGATTTCCAGAACTTATATAACACTGAGATCCTGTCTCCTTTTGAAATAACAACTGAAGGGACATAAATCCTCTTTTCACTTTTTACAACAGCAGGCTTATATTCCACTTTTTCATCTCCGTGTATGGTAACTCTGTCAAGATAAGTCATCCTTAGTCTTTTTATAAAAAGATCTGTGAATCTTTTCCTCTGTTCTGGTGTAAGCTTATTCCAGTTTTTTTTGCCCAATGTAAGTCTTGCCATTGTTTTGAAGTCAAAAAGAGGTCTTGCAATCTCAAATATCTTTTTTTTCTTCTCTCTTTCACTTAAATCCTTCCTTCTTATAATAGACAAGACTTTATCAGTCTTTGATTTTATCAAGTTTTCTACATATCTCTTTTCTTCAACAGAAATAGCAAAAAGAACAGGACAGAAAAACAGGACTAATAAAAAAACTACCTTTCTCATGATGTTACTCCTTTATCTTTTTTATTCTCATCTGCTCATATGCATCTCTTATGAATATGTAATAGTCTAAAGCATCTCTTTTTAGTGTCTCATATTCACCGATGTGCAAGGAGGTATGATTTATCTTATC
>Ga0190367_1000929_pt1 | contig 18599 bp, 15 predicted proteins | sample 4872181011_MG_FD_171838 | JGI IMG/M metagenome (GOLD analysis project Ga0190367, IMG submission 171838) | Hydrothermal vent microbial mat bacterial communities from Southern Trench, Guaymas Basin, Mexico - 4872-18-10-11_MG | ecosystem: Environmental > Aquatic > Marine > Hydrothermal vents >...
TTCCTTAAAGTTACGCGATGATGGAAGGATAAGGATTGCTGCTTATGATTTGATGTTACCTGGTGTAGTGTTAACTTTTAGTGGAGAGGAGGTCGTGATCGAGACGGATTATGGTAGAGCTATCAGCGCTGTTAGCTACATTAAGAAAGCTCTTGAGATAACGTCAGAATACGTTGGCAAGAAAGTTGGCGTCGACGTTGAGGTTAGATCTGAGATGCCTGTTGGAGCTGGTTTAGGCACATCAGCTGCCGTTTCCGTAGCGACCATTAAGGGATATGGCGCTGTTTTAGGTGTAGACCTAAGCGTCGACGAGGTCGCTAAGCTTGGCCATAAAGTTGAACTTGAAGTTCAGGGAGCTGCTAGCCCAATGGATACTATGATTTCTTCTAGAGGCGGCTTCATATTTATCAAGCCTTTAAGTGGTCGAGTTGATGTGCGTGAAATACGTGCAGCTGAAATTCCCATCGTGATAGGCTACGTAGCTCGCGAGGCTAAGACCGGTGAGCTAGTTGCTAAGGTTAAGAGGTTACGTGATAAGCATTTAGACTTGGTAGATAAGGTGTTGGACGCTATTGAGGTGTTAGTTTTGGAGGCTGAGGAAGCTCTTAAGGAAGGTGATTTTGATAAGCTTGGAGACTTAATGAACATAAACCATGGGTTGTTAGAGGCTTTGGGTGTTTCAAATAAGAGGCTTAGTGAACTTGTTTACGTGGCTAGAAGTGCTGGTGCTCTTGGAGCTAAGCTTACGGGAGCTGGTGGGGGAGGCTGTATGATCGCTCTTGCACCCGGGAAAACTAGGGAGGTTGCAGCTGCCATAACGTCAGCTGGTGGCGTTGTTCTAGAAGCTAAGCTTGGGGGATCAGGGGTAAGCGCTCAAGTTGTTAGTTAGAGGAGCGTCAGAAGTTCCAACGTTCTTCATTTTTCAGCGCTATGCCCTCATCATTCGCTACGTAAAGCTTTATCTTAGCTAGCTTTTAAGGCTAATCATTTAGCTTTTTTGATAACTCGCGATCTCCTCTTACTGATCTTCTCATCTCTCATCTTGTAGCTTATGGAGAGAGTGGGCAACAGCGATCTCGATATTATAGGTATTCTCCTTTTCACATCATCATAGTATGATAGGAAGATTTCTTTAGCTTCCCTAACCACTTCCTCTCTTCTCTTTTCTCCTTTTGCAACTTGCTCAATCTTTTTCTCAATTAGGGCTCTAACTTCAGGTTTTACGAGTTCTGGCCTTGCTTGCTCTAGCATGTTGATTAAGGCTTTACCGAGTGGTGTTGGTATGCAGCGCTTATTTTCTATGTAAAAGTAACCCCTATCGATGTTTGTCTGTATGTGCTGTGGAGCTGTAGCGTCTGTCCCTATTCCTAGCTTCTCCATTAGCTTTAGTAGCTCTGACTCGGATAAGTATGGCGGGGGCTCCGTTTGACCTTCTCTTACAGATACTTCAAGTACTCTAGCTATGTCGCCTTTCCTGAAGTTTAAGGCTCTTTCTGTTGGCATTTCGTAGTCGTAGATTTCGAGAAATCCAAGGGATATTGGCTTTAAGCCATGGGCTACGAATTTCTCTCCCCCGATGTCTATTACTGCTGTTTGGCTTAGGAATTTAGCTGGTGGGCTTAGTGTGGCTAGGAAGTGTCTTACGACTAGGTCATAGATTTTCCAAGCATTCGAGCCTAATTTAGCTTTGATGACTCTTTCGTCTACTGCTGTAACTGGATGTATTGGTGGATGTGCTCTATCGTCTTTTGACCCTTTTGTCGGCTTCACTTGTTGCCTCAGCAGCTTTATTGCGTACTCTCTATAGATTGGGATCTTTGATAGTTTTTCAACGAGCTGCTGTAGGTTGAGAGCTTCTGGGTATATTTGTGTCTCGGTTCTGGGGTAGCTGATGAGCCCTAACTGGTATAATTTCTCAGCTGTATCTAGGGTTGTTTTTGACCTTAAGTTAAGGTATTTGCTTGCTCTGCTTTCTAGATCTACGGTGTTTAGTGGCAATGGTGGGCTTTTAATGTGTACCTCCTCTCTTAGGTCTTCTATGTAGGCTTGGAGGCTTTTCTTAGCTGCTTGTGCTGCAGATTCCGCTTCTTCTCTTGTTGCGAAACGTCTTTTCCGATGCTCAACTTCGTAGACTTCTCCATTGACTTCTATTTTAGCGACCACGCGGTAGAATTTTTGAGCTTTGAATTTTTCCCGCTCTCTATCCCGTTGTACAACGAGGTATAAGACTGGTGTCTGACACGGGCCGTAGCTTATGAAATGTCCTGGCGGAAACGCTTTTCTTGAAATATCTTCGATTGAAAGCGTTAGTAGCCTTGTGAAAGCTGCTCCTATGGTCAAGTCGATTTCCATTCTTGCAAAGCATTTGTCAGCAAGGTTTTTGTTTGGAGTTCTTGGATTATTTAAAGCTGATGTGAGCGTTGATGGCAGGGTGTCTGAGAACCAAAGCCTTTTAAATTCTGCGTAGGGGTTTACTGACCTTATGATGTTCATTACTTCAAATGCTATGCTTTCTCCTTCACTATCGCCGTCTAACGCTAGGTAAACTGCTTCAGCATATCTCCCTAGCTCTTTTAAGAGGTCAGCGTATGCTTTGCTTTCTTCTCTGATGACCATTTTTGGAGGTATGTTGAAGAGCTCTCGTGGGTCAATGCTTCTCCAGTTCTCTAAGTGTTTGCCGAAGTCGAAGTCCATTATGTGACCGCGAAGCCCTATGATAGCCCACGTAGCGTGATTTAAATTTAAGAGGTAGTATGGTATTTGCTTGAAGAGCTTTGGCTTGATCTCCCTTCCTGCTAGTGCTTTTGCAAAGGCTTTGGCTACAGAGTGCTTCTCAGCTACGATTAGCTTGTCTATGGAGTGCAACACTCTTCTTCTCCTTTGGTAGCTTATGTAGGCTATTTTAAGTTAACTTCTATTATTGATAGGTTTCCGTAGAGGCTCTCTTCGCAACACCTTAACGTTAGGGTGTAGTCTCCGCTTGTTAACGTGATGTTTTCTTTAAACAGCAGATCTTTATACAATATGCGGTTTGTGAAAACCTCGCTTATGATGTTTTTAACGTCTAGTATCTCATGCATTGGTATGGGCTGCGTTACGCGTACTGTTTTGCCTGAAATCGTTACTGTGTGATGATGAGGTATCGAGATCTTAACTGTAATCGCTTTTCCGGGCTCTTTTGCTAAGTACTCTATTGCCTCATGTAAGATTATTGCTGGATTTTTTGAGAAGTAGCTTTGCTGTGTTTCTTGTAGGTTTTTATAAGCTATGTTTGTGGTCAGCGCAATTAACGCTATTGAGGCTGCAATTATAACTACTATGGATATCGTTGAAGCTATTGCCCTATCACAGCCCATAGCTTCACACCTTCAACTTCAAACATTAACGGTGTTCCACCATTGATTAACGGCACCTTAACCTTAAGTATCCCTTTTCCGCTTACGTAGGGTATTTTAGCCCACTTACCTGGCGCATAGCAGTAGACCGTGGTCTTCATGTAGCGTTTAATTGGGGGGTTGAAGTCTTTGTCTATTTTGATTGCTAACGTCATGGTCTTTTCTTCGCTTTCTAAGACTTGGATTTCTAATGAGATGGTTTGTGAGGCGTTGCCAAATGCTATACGTGCTTTTGAACTTGTATTAGCTAGTCCTTCCTTCATCGAAACGTAGACTAGGTATTTTCTGTGGTTTTCTGATATTTCAGAGGTTATGTTAAGCTCCTTAATTCGGTGTACTAGGGCTTTGAATATTAAAGCACCTTCTCCAGCTATTCCATCTTCTGAAGATATCTTTACCATCCTATCTGACTCCACCGTTAAATTATGTAGCAAGAGTTGACCAGTGAAGGAGTTGTAGATCAGAGGGTATTCTCCTGGGGGTAGTGTTATCTTGCCCCCTCCATAGCTTACTGTGATCTTACTTCTCTTAAGCTGAATCAAGTAGTAATCTATGATTGAGGACGACGGCTTAATGTTGACTACGCCATCAGTTATTATCGTGATATCGCGCTTAATGTCCAGCTCCGCTATTTTCTGTGAGGTTGGCATAGGCTGATCTCTTATGTTTATGCTAAACCATCCTCCATGAGAAGCTATTTCGCGAACTGCCACGATTAACAATGTCTTGCTCGCGTGGCTTTTATTGAAGCTTATTACCCTGTGCTTGGTCATGATGTCATCAAAGCTTGAGGCTTTGAGAACGTCATAGCCTATTAACTTGTATGTGCCGTTATCATATAGCCTAAGCTCTATAATCTTGATGGATGCCTCGAAAGCCGCTACTGTTAACGATATTTTAAGTATCTTAGGCTGTCCTTTATATGCTATTAAGCGCATGTATTTTGCATCTTGGTAGAAGATTTGGAAGAAGTTTGAGGAGTGTATGGTTATTGACGGAGCTAGTAGACCATAAATTTTTAGGCTTAGTATTTTGGGGGATTTTTCTTCAAAGGTCTTCTCTCCTCTAGGCATTATTAGACCTGTGGAAAAGGAGGCTGTCCAGTCGCTTTTGATAGAACCACTATATGTTAAGGGCTTTTTATACGGTAATATTACTTCACGTTTTCTTGCTTCAACTTGGTAGTGCGCCTTACACCATTCCTCAGCGATATGCGATATGTTTTGCGTAAAGGAGGATAACTTGTCTGATAATGTTCTTTGCACTTGGTGATTGTGGAAAGCGCTATTTTCTAAGCTTAATAAGTATGTTGGAGTGGCGGTGTTTGATATTAGGCTATAAGAGGCTATTATGAGTAGTGACAGGAAGAGTGCGGCTGAGGCTATTATTAGTTGGCCTGAGTGCTTAGCTTTCAATTTTTGAAACCTCCAACACGAAAATTACGTTTAATACCTTGAATGAAGATGATGAACAAGAGTCCTGGTTAAATGCAGTTTGCTGCCTAGAAAATAGTGTTAGGTGGTTTTTCGCGTCAAGGACTATGAGCTTAAAAGCTATGTTTTCAGGAATTATTTTTGAGATGGTGTCGTAGACTAGCTCAAAGTCGCGTGTTATAGCTGCTTTATATAGTAAACCAGATTGTTCTAATGTTAGCAACGTAGATGATGATATGTCCTTGAGTATTAAGTCATGACCCGATGCGGAGTCGATTTGTAGCCTTAGAGAGCTTATAGCTGAAGATGTGTAAGTGACTAATGCTAAGACTATTAGTGCTTCAATAAGCTTTGTTTGAGCGCGTTTATTCATGGGGTAGCACCTTGCACTTGACTTTAAGCATGAGGCCATAACCTAGCGGAGCTATTACGGTAGCATCTTCTCCGCTTACCAGATGGTCACGTAATTCGATGGTCTTTAATGCCGATACTACGCCGTCATCGTCTACCTTCAATAATTCAACTCTAAGATATGTGATCTCTAGTGAGAATGTTTTTTCAACATTGTGTTTAATGCCTGTAAGGAATTTTTGTGATAGTTTCTCAACGCCTTGTTCTACGATCTTGATTGCCACGAACTTAGCGGCTAAGTAAGATGAAATTTCGTTAGCTTCTTTTTCATAAAACATCACTTTCTGATCGACTGTTAAGAGGTAGTTTACGTAACATAGCGATAAGGCGGGTATTATTAATGCTATGGCAAGAGCAGCTTCCACTACGTTCTCCAAGGCATAAGCCCTCCTAATGGAAGGATTAGGCGTGAACATAGGTTCGTCAAGAACATATACCCTATTAGCGCTATGAGCAGACATCTTATTGCCTCTTTGAAAGATTCACGTATTGATCCAAAGCTCGTTATGTAACCACCTAAGAAACCTAACATGTAGCTGTTTACGAAAACTCCTAAGTAAGCTAGGTCTTTGATTAGGTCGTAGTTGATGCTAGAGTATGAGGGTATAATACCATAGGGTAAGGGGGTGTTGAATAAAGGTTGATATAACGTTGGTAGAATTGCTTCAACTAGCAGCGATATGCTGAAGACTAGCAAGAAGGTACATAGGTAGCTTGCGAATTTGAAGGTCAGCAGTTTAGCTTTCGTGGAGTTTATCGCTGTACGTAAGCTGTTGTAAAGTTCGGCGATAACGTCCATGGACTTAAAGTCAGCTCCTACCGACTCAGCTTCGTTAAAAAGCTCAAAGAACATCTTTACCGCAGTAGGAGTTTTGCTATTGTAAACTATCTTTACTGGGTCTAAACCTAGATGATAGCTTTGTAATAATAGCTTAAGTAGGTCTTTGAAGTTCTTTCGGTATTGTTTTAAGTTTGTTAGTTTTATTAGGGCATTCTTAGGAGCAATCCCCTTTTTAACCTCTTCCGCTAAGTCTCTTGAGAAATCTGCAAGTGCATTAAATAGTTCATGTGTTGAAAATGCTTCCTCTCCAATGAGCAACCCTATGATGCTGGATAACGTTAAGCCTAGAGCTGATGATATGTGAATGTTAAGCTTAAGTAAATAATGCGAGAAGGCAGCCAACACGCATGACATAGTAGAAAATACTAGTAATGGTTTAAGGTTTCGCGCACTAAGAATAATGCTAGGGAAGAAGCTTCTAATTGTCGCTAATAGTATCGTGAAGAAAAGCAGAGGTAAAAACAATGATGACGCTAATAAGCTGCTAGACGAACTCCCGAATAATGCAAAGATGCTTAATAAGCTCATTGGTATTATGACGAAGAGCAATACTTCAATGTTAGCCATCAAGTTAGCTTTATCAGCTAAGCTCAGCATTTTGGAGTTAAAGGCAACGTGAATTTCCTTAGTCTTAGCTAATATTGCTGCAAAGGTGTCTCCTCCGGACCGTTGTATGGAAGTTATAGAGTGCAGAAAGTCGCGGATATTTTCTGAAGAGAGTTGATCAGCTTTTAAGGAAATCGCGTCTAAGGGGTTTAGCGCATGTACTTGTCTTATCTTTAAGACTTCGTTTGCCAAGCTCCTAAACGACTTAAACGTCTTGGTATTTGACAATTTCTCAAAAGCCCTCGAAGGGGATATACCAGATGCTACTAACATTGAGATGAAAGACGCTGCGAAGGGCAGCTCTTCTTCACATGACTTAAGGAAAGCTTTCTTGGCTATTACAGGCTTAAGCTTTGATGCCAAAACATATGCCATTGGAATAGCTGATGGTACTAAAGCAGCTAATGGAGATATCATTAGACATAAAATTGTAGAAAGGGCTGTGGATACTAAACTTATGTTACGAAGAAGTGGGAGGTTGTCTATCAATGGCGTTTTCCTCATGGAAATCGAACTGCTATCGTTTAGATACCATTGCTTCAGGGAAAATCTCGCCACAGAATGGACATATACGGGTATTTTCAGTTGGTAATTTTTTACCACATTGATAGCAGAATTTAAGCTTTGAGTGCTCAAACTTCTTTAAAGCTTTCATGGCTTGAAGCTCGTACTGCTCCTTCTCCAACTTAAAGTAGTTCCCCTCTAGTGGCATTACATGTTCTATGTCAAAATTTTGTGGATTTTCATAGAATTTCCAAGTTAATTTGGTGATGAGCTTATAGTCTAGTAGTTCATTGTGGTAGACAGCTTCCTCGGCTAATTTTCTTAAAAAGCGCTCACGCATATCCAATTCTTGAAGTAACTTGTACTCGTCCCATCCAGCTTCTTCCATTATTAACTTAGCTGTGGGAAGTTTTACTAGGTCTTCAGGAGATATGAAGTGGAAGTCGTCTGATTCGCTATCATACCATGCTACTTTGTAGAAATTGAGCTTATCATTGACTAGGTCGTATTCGAAGTCATATAAGCTCAACGCCCTTCTAACAAAGACTTTTCCTTTATCGTCTTTTACTATCGGGATTTTCTTCATTAACATTATTGCATGAAGCGCTGTTAAGCCCCCTCTATCTACTCTTATGGGTTCTATTAACAGGCGCTCTATGGCTGCTTGGGGGCTTTCTGAGTGAAGGCTCGTAATTCCTCCATGTCCTGTTAGCATAGCTTGAGCCCAAATTCTGCCTTCTTCTCCTCTAACCTCACCCACGATTATGTAATCAGCTGACATACGTAACGCATGTTTTAGCAACTCGAACATGCCGATTTCCCCCTTGCCGTCAAGCGTTAAGCTATCCCTAACTACGAGAGGTATCCAGTTTGAATGGGCTAAGGAGAGTTCTTGTGTGTCTTCAACTGTAACAATAACTTTGCCTTCAGGTATTAAATTACAAAGAGCATTTATCATGCTAGTTTTGCCAGAGCCTATGCCGCCTACGATTAGCATTGCCTTTTTAAACTCTATTAATAACATTAGCCAGGCTGCGATAAGCGAGTTTATAGTCCTTCTGCATAACATCATTGTTATACTCCACGGCTTTTCGGGAAACTTTCGCATCATTAAACTTGAACCTTTGTACGAAACTTCGTTTTTGTATGTTGCTGTAAAGCGTGTTCCATCAGGTAATCTTAAGCTTATCATAGGATTGAATAACGATACAGCTTTTCCGCATAAGTGGACTATACGCTCAATGTACTTAGTGAGCTCTTCTTCTGAGAACATGATATTTGTAGTTAAGCGACCATAATCTGCGTGGTTAACTGATACTGGGGTGTTAGGTGATGGGAGAATTATATCTTCGATGTTCTGGTCTTTTACCACAGGCTCTAATACTCCATAACCTAAAACCTCCCTTTTTATAAAGTAGGTTAACCTCCCATCAGATATGCCAATGGATTTAAGCGCATTTAGAAAGGCATGCTCGTCATTAACTGCGTCATCGGGTAAGATGAACACTAAGTCCTCAATCACACTCTCTATTAAGCTTACTTCGCTAGCCTTTAGTGGAGGGTCCTGTACTAAATAGTGCCCATCGTCTGTTACGAATATTTCAGCAAGATCGACATTATATCGGTCAATTATCTTAGCTGTTGAAATAGATGCGATGTTTAGCTTCAACTTAAACTTTATTGGGCTTTTACTTTTCTTGACCCTCCGAAATAGCGAACTTAACATTGCCCTTTTCACGTTAAAATAGTATGGGTAGAAAAATCCAAGCTATGAACTGGATTAGCGATATACCAAAGCTGTAAATGTTACAGGACCATGATTTGAAATTAGTATACACTTAGCACTCGATACATTCTGCAGCTTTGGAGGGTAGGGGGATAAGGCGATGTTTAGTGTTTTTGTAGACCAAGGCTCAAGACCTTCGCTTACTTCATAGCTTACCCCCTCTACATTGATGTGGGTTATGTGGGCTGGCGAACTGCCTAAGTTTTTAACTGTGAGAATTAAGGTTGCTTCATCATTGCTAGTTATCATAATCACTGGAGTCCCGCTAACGCTTATGACGCTATGTTGAATTAACGCTCCTCCTATACCCATCATCCAGGAAATGGTTAAAGCGGAAACTGCCAATGCTGAGACCGTTAGGAGTATTAGTATCAACGGTGCCGAGATATCACCTTTCGTAGAGCTTAACATAACCTTCCACCTCCGTAATAAATAGTGAGCTATTATATACTCTAAGCAAGAAGGCCCTGCTCCAATTAGCGTCTATGATAGCTGTGGTAATGACCAGTGAGAGGTTATGCGACAAGTGTGTCGAATGGCTTTGGACTTCGAGCTCATTGCCATGAAATGTGATCTTTACGGCTTCAGGCAAAACTATTATCGCCTTACTATAGTTTAAGCCATTAATTAATGCATCAAGCCTCACGTTAAGCGCAGCATATAACAGGTTTTTCGTCAATACCTCACACGATTTATTCTCTACAAACCTAACCAAATAGTTGGTATTTGATAGACTTATTGAAGCTACGAGCATTAACGCTATTATTGAAGACATTATTAATACTTCCGTGATTAGGCGCTCCATGTAATATTACCTCGAAAACTGGCTTAACTTCACTAAAGACAACACGTACTTCGTCAGTTGAATAACTAGTAAGTCGCCTTTTCTCACAAGTTGCGATAAGACAGGCTCGCCGTTTATTTTGACTTCAGCTACGCCATCGTAGGCAATAGGTCTTAAAAGTTTAATTGTTCTTAAACAATTGAGATGAAATGTGTAATGTGCATTGCCTATTATTGGGTCCTTGATAATGAGTTCTGGTATTATGATTTCAAATGTTATGACTTTGCGAAAAGCAACTAGAGGCGCAACGTGCTTACTTGAGTGGATTTTTGGTTCAAGAACTATGCTTCCATCACTTAGCGCATATAACTTAATGTATAAGGAGCTCAAGGAGAAGTTTGAAGTTTTTAAAGCGCATTCTGGAAATAGCAGCAGACGTTTTTGAAGAGACCAGGAGAGGTTTGCATGTGGAGGAGTGTGTATCTCTAGGCGAACGTCGCGTATTAAACTGTTCACCATTTTATTAGAGCTTAAAGTTATAATGACGGCACTACCATTAAGTGCTTTTTCAGCGGACTTAGCTATTGTAATTATATCATTAATGTTGCCTTCAAGTGTTTCAGAAAAACTAGCTTTGTAAGCTGAAGTTGAGATGTTCTCAAAAAAGAATAACGCTGTCAGCAATAATATGACAAATACGAGAGACCTAGAAATTAACGCATGCAATGCTAGACACCGTTATCTTAGCGAGTAGATATAAGTTCTCTGAAAACTTGAACACGCAGCTAAAAGCTAAAGAGAAGTTTTAGCAACGTTTCAGAGGTGGGTATCGCGATTAAGGTTAACAACATAGACACACCGCATCTTAAAGTATTCGCTACCGTGAAGTTTATGGTTTTTGAAGCAAGCACCGATAAAGCAAAGGTCGAGAGTATTATCGACATCTTAGCCTCGCTTAACAATGCTGGAGGCACACTTATTGTTGGAAAACCTAGGATGCTTGTAGCTTTAGAAAGAGTTAATGAATATACTACAAGCATGTAGTAGCTACCAGTAACTACCAATGCTAGGAAGAAGGGGGTAACGTATACTAGCACTTCATATAACGTGAATAACTTCTTTGCTTCCCTTCTTGCCTCATTGACACCTCTAATAAAGCTTATAAGCTCTTCTAAGGTTATCGGGGGGGCATTTCCAATGAGCTCAACTTCGTTTAAAACCCATAACGTAAACTTTGAAAGCCAGGATTTGGCAGTCTTATATGCATCAATTAAGCTCCCTTTAACTCTGATGATGGACGAGAGGGCCTTGATGAGAGAGTCTAGGCTTTTATTGTAATTACGCTGTGAGGATATGTACAATATTGCTTTGGATACCGAATACCCTATTTTCCTCATCTCTATGATATCCCTTAAGAAATCTTCTAATGAAGAGTCTATGCCGTATACTTCTCTTGAATACTTGTAATATGGAACGTAAACAGCTATCGAGAGACACAGTAAACATAGCAAGGTCTTAACCCATGGCTCTATTATTAAGATGTAACATGTCAATGACGTGGGTATAAAGGCTAAAATTAATTGTGTAAGCTTTGGCTTAAAGGAGTCCTTTATCTTTGGCTGAATTAGGTGTATTAAGGAGTATGAAGTTATGGTCATCGCAGGCAGAATGAAGTAATTATACTTGACCAGTAGCTCAACAGTGTTTATTGGCATGATCATTGACCCAGCTACTATTACTATTGTTGACATCAAGAATATTATTGTGAGAGACTCACCGATGTTAGTAGCTTGGTCAGCATATAATTTCCAGCGAAACTTTAAGTCACTAAGCAAGTTCTTCGCACACTCTTCAAGATAGCGGCATAGGTCTCCTCCACTTTTCAAGATTGATGTGTAGCCATACACCAAGTCCTTGAATTTACGTGAAGGATGTTTTCTAATCGTACGTATCATAGCGGTTGCAGGGTCCATGCCAATTAAATTGATATTCCTATCAATAATCAATGACTCTTTAGTCAAGTAGGGAAATAGCCCAGTATGCGCCAATTTTCTGATGGATTCGTAAAGCGGTATTCCCATGCCTTGAGCTATATTAGCATATAAAGCTAGGTATGGAAGTTCTTCTTCGACACCTCTTCTCCTATCGCCTTTCTTCATCTTAAGGGATAGTAGCGGTATCAACGGTAGAAGTAAGGGCATAAAGCATAGCAACAGCATGGAGGGGTTCTCAGTGATATTAAAAAACGTGATTTTAAGGGTGCATATGGAAAATAACGAGAACAGAATCGCTGTAAACAATAGAACTACAATCTTGCAGGCATAGTTAAAACCGCTCACATATAGCCCTGCTGATTCGAGCTCATCTTTAATCATGTTCTCTATCCTTAATGCTAGGTTTCTCAACCTAGCATGGTTGACAACAAAGGATACGTACCAACGCTTTGATATTCTTCGATATTCAGGAGGGGGAGGTTTAAACAGTGCCTTATCAAGCCTATCGATTATAGCATATATGCATAGAGAAATAGCTAGAATTTCTAACAACCATAGATCACTTAGTAATACTGTGAAGGTTAAAAGCATGAATAAGTACAATGTCGCTTCAAACAACATACCAAGGTTATTGATTTTGAGCTTAACGTTACCTGAAAGTTCAATGCTATGGCAAGCTTTTTTATAGCTTTCAACTCTCATACGTATGGACTTAATCATTGAGCTACGGTTGATAAACTCTTTATTGTGATGTAGCAACAACAAGGCGGTTATGGATATGGCAATGGCTACCATTAGCTCAAGCTTTGGTCTGCACGACATTAGCGCGTAAATGCTTTCTATGAGGTAGATAAAGCTTGAGCTACTGAACATTTGTGCATGTCCTCATTTAACTGATAGAAGCTATAAAGCTCCCTCGTAACAATGTCGTTATCATACGCTTTAAGCTGTCTTAGCCTTTCTAAAAAGCGTACTCTGTTTTCAAGGTCGCTAAGTAGCTCATCGATATTTGGTGTAATCTCCTTTATCCTAGCGCTCTTATTAACAACTTCTTCAGCTACAAGGGGGGTATGAGCTTTAAGCTTATCGTCCCAAGAAAATATCCTCTTGAGCTTAATTCTATTCCTATGTAGAAGCACCTCATCGATTGAAAGCACTTTTCTAAACCACTTACCTTCAAGTTTTACTCTTTTAACAGTGACGATTGCCGAGATCAGTGAAAGCTCATTAACTCCTAAATTTAGCGGTGGCGCCATTAGCCTCCTAATTGCTGAAGAGGCATTGCTAGCGTGCATAGTTGTTAAACCCCCATGACCTAATGAAAATATCTGAGATATCAGGATCTTGGCTTCCTTACCTCTAACTTCTCCAGGTATTATGTAGTCAGCTCTGGTTCTTAAGGCAGCTTTCATCAGCTTAAGGTAACCTATGCTAAGTTTGCCTTCCTCAGATAACGTGGACATAGAATTCCTAGTGTATAGTGGTAACCAGTTTTTGTGCAGAAGGTTTAATTCAGGAGTATCCTCTATCGTGACAATTGATGCATCCGGAGGTATTAGCGTGATTAAGCTTGAAAGTAACGTGGTTTTTCCAGACGCCATTTCCCCTACTATGACGATGGGCTTCTTATGTTCTAACAACAACCAAAGGTAAGCTGCTTCAAGCGAAGAAAGCATATCCCAATCTATTAGTTGTATGATGGAAATTGGAGATGATGGAAACTTTCTTATTATAAAGCTAGAACCTTTGCCGGTAACTTCATGTCCATAGAAGAGGATGATCCTATGCCCTTCAGGGGTACGCAGTTCTTTAATTGGAAAAGCAGCTGAAATACTTGAACCACACTTTTGAGCTAATTTAATTATGAAGCGATCTAGTTCGTCTCTTTCAAAAACTATATTTGTCTTTAACCACCTGGTCTGGGTGTTGAGTTTATGTACAACGATCACCGGCTCATTAGCTCCTAGGACGCTTATTTCCTCTACATTTGGGTCTCGCATTAGCGGGTCAATCTTTCCATACCCTTCAACTTCACGTAGTATGTAGTATAGGAGTTTAGGTAGTAGGCTAGGGTCATCATTTCTTAAACCAAGCTCCTCTAACACTTCAATTAACACTCTGTTTATCACGTCATGCGAACTTTCCGCTTGCTGCCCTACGGGTAAGTTATCATATATTTTCTCCATTATCATGTTGAAAACGTTCTTTAAGTTGCTGGGAAATGTTGGCTCTATAACCATATATTCGTTATTCTCAATGACTATCGTCACGTCGCCTAGCTTATATTGCAAGAAGGACTTCACCTATAGCGAAGCTGTGGGTATATATCCTCTAGGCTTGTTAAGTACTCGGAGGTTCTACGTGAAGTTCATGTATGGTATCAGGTTGACACTGTATATTGAGGTATGTTTCCGTAACCTCCCCTATGAAGACGCCATCTAAGTACACTTGTGTCCCAGCCGGTGCGTATAGCTTTATGAAATCCGGTTTTCTAATTGTGTAACTTACTTGAGTATTAAAACCTCTTAGTGAAAGGGTAGGAGTGTAGTATTCGTTATCGTTAATGGTCAGTATGCCGTTTTTTAAATTGTATGTGAAATGCATTTGAGAAGGACCATAGATTTTATTTCCATATCCGCTAATTCTTAATTCTCCAAGTCTATAAATTCTAACTTCCTTTAGATAAGACTTTGGCAGACTGGTTGTGCTTTTTGCAGTTTCCAATTCTATATTGACCCTATACCTTCCTGATGACACATCACTGTAAATCCATACCCATCCCTCTCTAGCTGAAGAATCTCCTCCTTGGTCACGTATATCTGATGAACGGCTGGCAAAGTATAGCACGGCTTCAGCCCACTGCCAGCTTTCACTACCGCCGAAAACCCAAAAATATGCTGTGACGTTGTATTTTCCACTTTCCAAGCTAAAGTCTCGATACGCGCCACCCCATGCTCCACTTTGATAACATCCAGGCGGGTAACCTTTTAAGTAGCTGCCAGACGCTACGATTTGAGGTCTATTCACCCATATCGTCCCGCTTGTGGCAAAACCTGATCCTGTCTGAGCCAAAACTTGCTTGAGACCGCCTATGTTTACTGTAACTTCCAGAATCCCTCTAAACCCAGTTTTCGACCATGCAATAATTGTGGTATTCCAGTTGCTACCTAGTGATATGGTGTCAGAGGACTGTATGGTCCAATCAGAAGAAGGTATTTCACCTGAGATTATTAAGCCGAATACTGGGTGGTACATTACTATATCCCCAGCTGTCACATTTATTGTCGTCGAATTTGATAATGCGAGCTCTATACGTTCAAGTTTCTCACGTATCTCAACAATGTTAGACTCTATTAGGCTGACGTTATTGCTTAGGTTTGAAAATTCGTGTGAAATCTCGTTTATAGCAGGCCAATACGGGTCAGCTAAGCTAAAGACATTACCTCTCCTAGTCACTAAGAGTATTTTACTCCCTTGAAGCATTAGGTTCCAAAGTTGCTGTGGAAGCTTTTGTCTGTAAGCATTGCTAGACATGCCAATGTCTTCTGGCTTTACTATGGATATGCTAGTTTGATTTTTGATAACAATATACGATATTTCGCCAACAATAGAACCTAAGTTCTCAATCATTAGCTGGGCTTCTTGATCGTCTTCAATAGCTCGCGTTAAAGCTATCTTCTCAGAGCGCCTTTCAAGTTCTAATTGTAAGTAATCTTGAAGGGCTTGATATGTTAGTTGGCTTTTCAGCAATACGCTTGAATACATGAAGGCTATCGTTGAAAGCAACATCAACGCCATCAGAGCTCCTAAAAAACTGGATAAGCCTCGCTGACTTACCATAACGTCCCCTCACCTTATCGTAAAACACTTCGTGAGGCCATTTTCAAGGATTAGACATAGCTCGTTGATGTTTTGTTTGGAAAATGTTATCTTGAATAGGCTTTTAGGAGGAACCGCTTGACCACAAATGAAAACTTGTTGGTTGTCATCGTAAACGCTGATGTTATGTTGTGCTTCTAAACCGTCAATTAAGACACTTGCTATCTTTAGCTCATGTTCGCCGTAATTATACATAACTACTTCAGTCATGTTATTAATTTCGAGGGAAGTTACGTAAGCTATGTGGATCTTAAGCTGCTCTTCTTGTTTAGTAAGAATATCCAATAAACCTTTGAAGCTTGATGAGGATGTCAAATAAACCTTAGGAAGCAAAGCATATGAACCAGCTAAGATAATCCCTAACAGGACAATAGCCGAAAAAACTTGCGAATCTCCACGATTATGAAAGAAAAAGAAGGTATATGGCTTCATGACGGTATGTGCCTCACCTAGCTTTTACGCTTAAAGCCCATGATCGATAGGTTCCCATCGAGGAGACGTTAAGTTCTACTATGTAATCTTCCCCCACCGTTACCCCCTTAATGCCTGTGATTGTAAGCGTTGTGGAGTCCCCTGGATTGATCTCTATAGGAGGCTCATAGGATACAAGCGTCGTCTCATTGCCAGTTGCTAATGTGATATTTAATGGCAAACCAGTTGCAGGGTCAATAACTTTAGCTGATACTATTGATGCTGTGTAATCTCCAGCATTCTTCAATGTGAGTATTAGATAGGCGTAGTTTCCTGAAGTTTTCAGCTCGCTTTGTGTGACCATTAAGTTAACATTGGTGCTATACGCTGTTACGCTTTTCTGCATCATCTGCCATACTATGGATGAGCCCGCTATAGCTAAAGCGATTAGGGCTAATGTAGCGACTATAGGGGATATACCTTTTCGTGTTTTAGAGATCCTCAAGGTAGCCCCTTAAACGTAGCAAGCATATATAAATCCACAAGTCAATTTCACTTAAGTCTGTGTTACGTCAGTTAAGATGGTTATGTTACCAAACGGTATCGGATCATATAAGATCTCGCTACTCTGCGGTAATAATAATGCACTAATTTCGTTGCCTTCACTTAAGTAGTCTTTAAGGTTAATAGTTGAGGGGGAGTCTTCTAACGCGATAATATCATGTCGTTTTCCATCAACATAGACCGCTACCATAGCTTTAGGCAAGGGCTTTAAGCTATACCAATCTAGCGGCTGTAAAATGCAATATGATTCATTTTGTAAGATAATTGATAACGCCGCCTTCCTATAGATAACTTCTGTAGACATTAAGGCACTTGACGGTAAAAGGTCTTCCGTTCTCAATTCTAAGATAAAGTGCTTCGTTAACGCATTGCCTGATGCTTTTCTTAAACTTGATAACGCTACGGTCACTGTAGCGACGCCCTTGTCATCTATGGTGAATGATTTGTCGATTTTAGGGATGTATACTGTTAGTCCTCTTCTGTTCAATAGAGGCTTTTCATCACTTACCCACACTGCTTGGACAATTATCGTTGCTGATAAGTTTTCGTTCACTTGGATAAACATGATCTTAGGCTTAACCCTATCTACTAATAACTTCAATATCTCAGCCTCGCCCAAGTCAGTTTTTGCTACTAATAAGCAGTAGTCCGCATCTAGCACTTTTATGACATTCGTGACGAACGATATATGGCTACCGTATACTGCATAATTCCTAAACTTCGCCTCATCTTCCTCTACTAAACGGCTCTTTGAAAACCACCGTATTAATAGCTTAAATTCGTTGACATTGCTAGTTAAAGAGATGATGCCCCTTACTTGAAATCCTTCTCCTGGAAGAAGGCGATCAATGGCTTCTCTGCTGCTTGCTGAAACTACCCTTATGTCGAAATCAGAAATTAGGGTATTGTTGATGTCGCTTTCTCGTGGTAAATTGCTCAAGTTGAATAAGCTCCTTGGGCTTTCATAGTAAGCTGTAATAGTTGTTGGCCCGCGAACTTCAACTATGGTTTCTTTACTCCATGGACTTAGAAGCTTAGCATTTCCTTTTACTGACCAAAACCTGAAAATGTAACCATCTATATCCGGAGCGGATATTGTAAAAAGCGTATCGCTCAAAGGCTTGATCAAATTAGATATCTCAGTGCGCGGCTTTAACAGCGTGCCTAGTAAGTCCTTAAAGGTTATGTTAATGAACGTTTTATTAGACTGGTTATGGTCTTCAAATCGCCTTGGACAAACTTTTAATACTATCTTAGCCTTTGCAGAAAGATTTGCGACCTTGCCTAAGAGACTTAATTCATATGTCCCGCAAGCTTTTGAACTGTTTACTTCAAGACTTAATGTTAGAGAAATGCTATCACTTGGATGTGTTATTACTGATCCATTGCATTCCACACTATATCTTGCTAAGATATTATTCCTATCAATTATGGCAAAGTTGACCGTGCCAGGCAATGTTGAGTAAAAGTTCGTAGTGAACCGTATTGGCGTCCTTTGATCTGCTTCTAGGTATATGCTATTTGGGTCGAAGTAGGCTTTATGCTCCTTCACGACGCTTTTGTACTTTGGAGGAACGTATAACGCATGTACTATAGCCTCCCCTTTCATGCCATTGCTTGTGGCAACTATTTTTATCTTGAAAAGATGTTCTTCCGCTAGAGGTTTCTTAACGCGTAAAGTTAACTTAGCACTGAATGGTGGCGTCTTTAGATTAGTATCTATGCCCGCTTCTATTTCATCAGGAGCTAAGGCTGATAGCTTGACTTTGCCCTTGAAAGAACCTATGCTAAACACCCTTATCGTAGCCTGCCCTGTACCATTGTCTAGCTTTACAAAGCTTGGCAGTACTTTAACTTGAAGAAAGCCGATACTTTCTACGTTCAATGTTATTTTTGCACAGCATAGAGGAGTATTGTCTCCATATTGTAATGCTCTGATATGCAATTCGTACATGCTCGTAGGCACTTGTTCTTTAAGCACTATTCCTAAG
>Ga0190367_1000930_pt1 | contig 18582 bp, 14 predicted proteins | sample 4872181011_MG_FD_171838 | JGI IMG/M metagenome (GOLD analysis project Ga0190367, IMG submission 171838) | Hydrothermal vent microbial mat bacterial communities from Southern Trench, Guaymas Basin, Mexico - 4872-18-10-11_MG | ecosystem: Environmental > Aquatic > Marine > Hydrothermal vents >...
GCAATGGGGATATCCTTAGTACCCTTGAACACAACTGCCTTAAGCTTCTTGGAACCCATCACAGCACCCATGCCAGGCCTGCCACCAGCTCTACCCTCCTGCGAAACCACTGTTGCATACTTAACTAGATTTTCACCTGCAGGTCCAATGAGAACTACGCCAATATCTCTTCCATGAACTTCCTTAAGCCTCCTCTCAACAGTAAATGTATCTAAACCCCATAGATCACTTGCATCCATGAACTCCACCCTATCATCCTCAATGTATAGGTAAATCGGCTTATCCGAAGCACCATCAACTACGACAGCATCATAGCCAGCCCTCCTCATGTGCACTGAAGCCATTGTACCCACATTACCATCACCATAGCCATCGGTTAAAGGACTTTTAGCTGCAATAACCATTTTACCGCTACTTGCAATTGGAAGACCAGTTAATGGGCCGGCGGCAAAAATTAGCTTATTAGCCGGAGATAGCGGCGGTGTGCCCGGCTCAAGTTCATCCCATAAAATTTTAATTGCAAAACCCCTGCCACCAATGAAGTTTAAAGCCAAGTCTGACCCATATTCCTGAACAGCATACTTTCTCTTCGTTAGGTCAATTCTCAGAATTCTTCCATTCCAACCATACATTAAGTTCACCAAGTAAAATGGGATGAAAATTACTTAAAAGCATTAAAATGGTAAATAAAGCATTAATTCTCCACGCAACTTTTAACTTATATAGATCAACATATTTTGAAGTTAACATGCAAATGAGGTGGATATGATGAGTAATGAATTAGTTTTAACGGCCACTGGAGACTCATTTATTGCTACGAGAATCTCCATTTACAGTGAACCCGAGTTTTTAGGGCTAGTGGAAGTTATAAGGAGGGGGCATGCTAGATTCACCAATCTAGAAGTCCTAATAAATGACTTTAAGGGAATACCTGCAGCTCAAAGCGGAGGTACATATGCAGCAACTGATAGCTATATTGCTGATGAATTGAAGTGGATTGGATTCAACATTGTCAGTAGAGCCAATAACCACGCAATGGATTATGGCGTGGAGGGAATGCTTGAAACCACGAAAAATCTGGATAGAGTGGGGATAGTTCATGCTGGAGTTGGAATGAATTTGGGTGAAGCTAGATCACCCGCCTATCTTGAAACACCAGTTGGGCGCATAGCACTCGTATCAGCAACCTCAACATTCCCCCCAGAAGCAAGAGCAGGAGAAGTTAGACCTGATCTTCAAGGTAGACCTGGAGTCAATCCATTGAGATATAGTGTGATATACACCGTACCTAAAGAGGTATTTGAAGTTTTAGTTAAAATAGCCAAAATACATGGATTCAAGGTTAAGAAGGACGCTAAAAAGCTGAGACTATTTAGGACATCATTTAAGCTTGGAGATGAACTGAAGGTAGAGTTTAAAGTTAATAAGAGGGATGAAGAGGGTAACTTGAAGGCAATTAAAGATGCGAGAAGAATGGCAGACTACGTAATATTTTCGCTACATGCACATGAATCCTATCTAAGCAATGAAAGGCCAGCACCATTCATAGAGGAGTTTGCCAGGAAATGCATTGATGCTGGAGCAGACATATTTATTGGTCACGGCCCACACGTGCTACGTGGAATAGAAATTTACAAGAACAAGCCGATATTCTATAGCCTGGGGAACTTCATATTCCAAAACGATCTAATTAGAAAGCAACCCTCGGACATATATGAGAGATATAAACTTGACTGGAAGGCGACACCAGCAGACCTATATGATGCAAGGGAAAAAGGCTTACCAGAATATGTGGAAATGGGGTTTAAGTGGTTCACTCAAGACCAAATTTACTGGCAAACAGTAGTTGCATACTGCCTAATCGATGAAGGTGGAGTTAAGGAAATAAAGCTCTATCCAGTTGACCTCGGATTAGAGAGGAAGAGACAGCATAGAGGTAGACCGCTACTTGCTAAGGGTAAGAAGGCGAGGAAAATAATTGAGAAGATCAAGAAGCTCTCAAAAACATATGGAACTAAAGTTAAGTTTGAAGATAAAGAGGAGATAGGAATCGTGAAGCTCTAAACACCTAATTAAATGGCACTTCAAAACTGTATAATTGGAGCTGGTGAAACCATCGATCTAAAGCTTGCTAACATACTCATTAATGAGCTTTTCCACCAAGCTCTTCCAGGAAATGAATTTCTCTGGCGACGATGGATACTTCTCATATAATTCAGCTATCTTTCCCATATATTCCTTTACAGTCTTCAACCTGAACAGTATGGTTGGCCTTGAAATCAGCCTCAAAGCCTTGCCCAGCCTCCGCACAACACTAACCCTTAATTCCCCAGTTCTCCCAACAGCATTTACTTCTTCACCCGTAATCACCTGCTTCTCGAAGACGAAGTTCAAATCTTCATCAGAAAGCCTTTGAAGAAACATTCTGAATATATCTAGGGATGTCTGCTTTATCCCGTAATCCCTCAAGTACCTAATCGTGTACTCCCATAGATTCCTAATTGATGGCTCTTGATTTCCAGATAGAATTTCTACTATTATTTCAGCTGCATGTTTAGCGCTTATCATGGATGGCCCTATTCCTCCACCATGAATTGGATTGCATGTACATGCAGCATCACCTATAGCTAAAATTCCATTTCCAACTGGACAGTGAATTGGCCTTCTAGTTGGAACTACTCCCCCACCACCATCAATTACTTTAGAATCCCTAAGCTCATCTCTAACTGCAATATACTTCCTATACTGATTAACTGGACTCGGAGCACCCTCTACTGGCTGCACACCCAATCCCACATTTACGAGCCTACTCTTCTTCGGAAAGAGCCACCAATAACCGCCTGGAGCAATCTTCTTAGATAAATATATTACCGCATAAGTAGTATCGAACTTCTCCTTTGTTTCAAGGATCTCCCTATAACATACATTCACTTCTTCAGGTTTAACTCTCTCACTAATCCACCACCCAGTTAGCTTGCTTCTAATTACGGATGCAAATCCTGTTGCATCAATAGTAACCTTGGCCTTAAATACCTCCTCTAACCCGGTATTTAGATTAGCAGCTCTTACTCCAACAACATAATTGCCCCTCACAATTGGATTAACCGCGTGCATTCTACCATAAAACTCTGCACCAGCATTTAGTGCTATTTTCAGAAGCCTCTGACCAAAAGCATGCCTATTAATTGCAAAACCATCTCCCTTCACTATTATCGAGTGCTCCTCATTTGGCGAAACAATCTTCACACCCTTAAAAATGCCCTCAAGCTCAGGTCCAGAAGGATAGCTTAAATTTAGATTATCGAAGTGGTGCTTTCCAATAGCATCACCGCAAACCTTCAATCCAATCTCAGACTCGCTCTTCCGATCCATGAGGGCAACTCTCAAATCATTACTAGCCAACACATATGCTGCATAGGCTCCAGCAGTCCCTGCACCAACCACTACAACATCAAATTTCCTCGAAGACAACTTGAAGTAGCACCCCGCACAGCAATATTGGGAGCTAAGAAATTAATAGGAATTGGTGGAAGCACTCTATTTGGAAACTTCACTATAACTGTATAGGCTATTGAATAGTAGCTTGAATGTTGCATGAGTCCAAGCTCTGAAGTGCGGTCTTATAGCGAACATTATTATTTTGCCCTTTCCATGAAGCACCTCCAATACAGCTGGCTTCCTAACCAAGTATTGCTCGCCAATAAGCCATCCACTGCTAAATAAGTTTTCATTTGCGAATCTAACAACCTCCCTATACTTCTCATTTTCATAGCTTGTTATGACCTCTAATAGTGGACTACCCATGAATAGCACTTTCACTTCCCTAGGCATACCCCATCCAATTGGATGCTCAATATCAACAATAGCTCTGAGAGTTGATCCTGGGCAGAAGTACTTCTTTGGATCCGTAAGCTCTTCACTTAAATCCCTAACTGCTAGCTTAAACTCCTTAGTTACTATTTCACATGCCTTACCGATGGTTATTAGCGTACCTCCATTTTCAATGAACTTCTTAATTTGCTCAACACCTTCCTTTCCAAATCCAGTCCTATATTCAGGAGGCCATGGAGGAAGCTTAACCGGCCTCTTCCACATCTTACTTAACTCTTCCTCAATATTTTCTCCCTTCAGCATAGCTAGGCTGTCATGTGGAAGTATGAGTATATCTACTTCCTCGCTCAACTTACCATTCTTAATAACATCGTCCTTCACCATCTTATATTGGAAGCCGAAGTTCTCCAGAACCCATCTAAGCCATCCCTCATCCATGTTACCTCCATAGAACCTCTGATAAATTCCAATTCTAGGAAGCTTAACCTGCAGATACTTTACCTCATTAAGAGGCTTCTTCAATGCAATTGGCTGAACATGAACTTCACCTGCAATGGACTTAAGATTCTCAAACACCTTTCCAATAGGCTGCTGCTTCGGTATGTAAAATGCTCCTGGCGGCAGCTTAACGCCCTCAACCTCAATGCTACTTGGAATTCTATAAACAGCATATCCTTGAGAAAGCATTTTCAAGACTACCTTATGTGAATCGTTTAGCCGTGGATCTAGAATCCAGCCGAAATCGCTATCACTAACTTCAATACTCGGATTAATTGGCTCAGTTATCTCCCTAAACTTACCAGTAAATGGCTTCTTCACTTCCTCAACTTCAATACCCATGAAATCTGGAAGCCTTTCAGTAGCTATATCATAGGGTTTAATTGGATTCCCCTCTCTATCCCTAGTGAACTCATTATCGGGATAAATGAATCTCTCCAACAATTTCTTGGCAAGTGCCCTTCTGGGCTGAGCCATGAAAACGACTATTGTTCCCTTGGGATACGTCTTACCTTCAGCCTCAAATGGCTCCTCAGCTACATGCACAATTATTCCCAGATTCCTGAGCACCTCAACCATCTTCACCAAGGTTAACTGATCATGCTGGTCTGGTAAAATTAGGAATGCATATGGAGGTTGCTTCTTGCCTCTCTCAATGCTCCTCTTAGCCTTGACGTACATGTTGAATAGCATTTGATCCTTAAACTTGGCTAGTAGCTCGAGAATAGCATAGGTAGCCTCTTTCTGATATTCAATTATGTTTCTAAGCCTCCACCACCCGCCGGGCCATGGATCGGGATAGTTCATTTGAGGAGCATCCCTAATTCTCCCCCTCCTATACCCCTTAAGCTGATGTGGGTGAACATATACTGGAGTTGCAATTTTCACGCTTGCAGATTCAGTTAGTAGGCCGGCAATGTTCATATAGTTAGTTATGGTTTGAAATGCACCTATGAAGTCCGGAGTATATGGGCTGTAGGTTTCAACTCCCTTAAACCCTTTCATTGCCAATCTAGATGCAGCATATGTGCCTATGAACTGAATTTCCCTCCAAACTAGTGGATCGATATCTGGATATATTGGATCCATTTCAGGTGAAATGAAGAATCTAGCTCCAGTCCACCCCATTTGATGATGATCAACATAGACTTGGGGAATCCAATCCCTATAAACTATTTTAGCGAAACACTTGCTTTCCGGCTGGGTCAGCATGAAGGCATCCCTATTATTATCGTGGCCACAGTACTTATGGTATAACCATGGTAGCGGTGAACCCTCATAATCTGTTCCCAAGTACTTATTATACCAATCAACAACCATTATTTGCCCATCCGGATTGAGACATGGAAACATGAGTATTATCACTCTATCAAGAATCTCCTTAATGAGCTCATCATTCCTAGTTGCAAGCTCATATGCGAGCTCAACTAGCATTTGTGTTCCACTAACCTCAGATGCATGAATGCTACCGCTAATAGCCATTACTGCCCTACCTTCCCTAGCAAGCCTCCTAGCCTCATCATCTGATAAATCGAATGGATATGCCAGCCTCCTCGAAATATTCCTGTAATATTCCAGTTTCTCCATGTTGCCTGGCGAAGTAATTATAGCCAATAGGAATGGATTCCCCTCATTAGTCTTCCCAAGCTCGAGAACCTTGATTCTATTGGAACGCTCATCCAATAGCTTAAAGTACTCTACTATTTTATCCCATCTAGCAAGCTTCCTATCCTCACCCATTTTAAAGCCGAAAAACTCTTCTGGACTTGGAATATCTACCATGAATCGGACCCCCACTTAGAAAAACTATGATAATAAACATTTAATATAAGTTTTAGCATTCAAAGCCACTAATATAAAGTAAGCTTGTAATACTTGAACTGCTACTTGGAATGGTGAGTTCTGCGAGTTCTCATTAATCTTAAAATTGATATTCCAATCATAATTGATAGTATTCCAGCCATAATGAACGGCATGTACATCCGGTCCCCTTCAAGCCCGCGCTTGGCTGGAACTTCGACCTCGCTTCCAGCCTTAATTTCAGTTTCATCTTCAACTACTCTTTCAATTTAATGATCAATTAGCTTTACTGCATTCTCGAAGAGCTCATTGCCAGTAACCAGCTTAAAAGCCGTTAAGTCATACTTCAGAGCTTCATATAAGTACTTCACTTCATTTATTAATTGCTAATGCCAGCTCACCCAGCCCCTCCAACATGATAATATTTATTAGCTCTTTCTTGAGACTTCTTATTTCACCAATCAATTTATTTATTTAAAAGTGGAGTTGGATCTTGAACTTCACTGCTCATGGAAATGGAACCATAAGCTCTCAATGAAATCTACGAGTAATCGCTCGATTTCGAGATGAAACGTCATTATTTTCTCCTTTAATTCAGCATTTCCATCATGCGAACTCCAAGCCCCATAAACGTAATTCCCTATTAGCTCACAGTTCCTCCAAGCATCTCCATTTGACCAGTATTTAATGCCCGTAATATTTAACCTGGCAACTGAAGCTAGTATTGGAGTAAATATTCCAGTACAGGGTTGACCCAATACAACCCACATAACTGATAATTGGGGCTTCAACTTGAAGATCATGCATATACCTGAACTAACAGTTGAGACACTATAACCATGCCGCATATGGATAGATTGCTTATCTCCCTAAATGGCTTTGGAAATCTTCATCACATCCAGAATTGAAATCCTCACACCGCTCAAGGTCAAATTCGTAAATAGGAATATGCTTCTAGATATTTATGCTTAGATGATGAACTCGGATAATGAGCCTCATAGCCCGCTAAGCTTGGCACAATACCTCTCCAGTGATTTGTTCGAACAATAAATCCAGTCCCAGTAATGTTTATGTGACATGAAATATCCTTGTAGACATCAATTACTGCAACTGCATTTCCATCAGCAACCATAATTGCAGACCCAGTAGCCTTACCCCTCAACTTCTCAACGATTTCGAAGGCTTCATTAACCGTACATTCCTCTTCAAGTATCTTCCTATTAATCTCCAAATTCCAAATTGAACCACCCCTCATCTCTCACCTTAATTCATGTGTTACCGAGAACTAATCCACCCTCATTAACTCCAAAGATAATTCCACTGGAATACGAGTTGTCACGCCAACATAGTAGCATTTCCCAAAGCCGAGAACTAAAACTTGAATTTTAGAGGCCCTCTAAGATAATCCCTATTCTTCCACATAATGGAGCACTGACTAGTAGTGACCTTCAGCCCAAGTACTGCAGCTGTACAGTGCTCAAGCTTTAAATTAGCAGTATGCGGCGATATGCCATGAAATGCAATTACCATTGCGAACAGGAACATTAAAAGCAAAAACCTAATTTTAAGTCTATTCACTACAACGCGCTTCTCAGCAATTTTAGATTTATGGAACTTTTAAGAGTTTTAGTCAATTGATTTTCCAGCAAGAATTATTTAGCCTCAGAAGTTAACTATTTTTGAGGTGAAACCCGTGAAAGCTATTAGAGCTAAAAAACTCTACACTGGGAAGCCCGAAGAGATTTTGGAGAATGTCTACGTGGTATTTGAGGCTGAGAAAATAGTTGATGTTGTCAAGGAAAAGCCGAAGGATGCGGAAGTAATTTTTGAGGGAGAAGTAGTGACGCCAGCACTAATAGATGCACACTGCCACATAGGGATGGCTAGACATGGAGAGCCATCAGCTGAAGATGAGGCGAATGAGAAATTCGATACAATAATTCCGCATGCAGATGCACTATACTCAATATATTTAGACGACAAGTCATTTAAGGAGTCAATTGAGCATGGAATACTTTACTCATGCGTGCTACCTGGAAGTGGAAACATTATTGGTGGAAGAGGAGTTCTAATTAGAAATTATGGCGCAGACATTGAAGATGCATTCATAAAATATGCTGGAGTAAAAGCCGCACTAGGCTACAATCCAAGAAGCACAACAGATTGGAAAGGTACAAGACCCTACACTAGGATGGGTGCAATAGCCATATTGAAGAAGTGGCTAGATAAGGCTAGAGATAGCCTAAAACTAGTTGAGTCCGGAAAGAAGTCTCTAGAGGAAATAGAGCCAGAAGTAAAGTATCTGTTCCCAATAATTAAAGGTGAAGAAGTTTTAAGAGTACACGTGCACAAAGCAGATGATGTAGCCGGACTACTCCTATTAAGAAAAGAATTTAAATTGAGAGCAACAGTTGAGCATCTATGCGATATAAACAATAAGTTCACATTTGAAAAATTGAAGAAGGAAAACATACCAATAATCTACGGCCCAGTAGATGCATTCGCATATAAAACCGAGCTAAAACACGAGTACTGGAGAAATGTAAAATACCTAGTTGAAGTTAAACCACTATTCGCATTAATGTCTGATCACCCAGTAATATTACAGAGAAACATATTCCTTCAATTAAGGTTCTTCAGGAGATACGGCATGAGCAAATCTGAGTGCCTATCACTACTAACATACAATAGTGCCAAGATACTTGGAGTTGAAGATAAGCTTGGAACCATAGAGAAGGGTAAATGGGCCTCAATGATAGTTTGGAATGGCGATCCATTCAGCTTAGAATCCTATCCAGTAATGGTGATAGGTGAAGGAAAAGTAGTTCATGAAGAAAAATAGCATCAAACAACATTCCCCACTTCTTTTGGTGCACTGAATGGTATTTAAAAAATATGAATTCAATTTCTGCGAAAAACCACTCATAACAAAATTTACTGCTAAGAAAATAATTGAAGCAGCGGAGAAAGGACATCAAATCGTCAAGGCAACCCTAGACCTGGGATTTACAAGGGAGGATGTTATCATTGAGGATGGAGTAGCGTTAATTAGGGGATGCCCAATCAACTTACTCAAGCTAATTGAAGTCTTGGATAGTGATGCAGTATTCATTATTGAATGCGGTGAACTACAGAAAATAGCATTTTCAAGTAATGGGAAATACTATAAGCTGAAATGTATTGCTGAAAATACGGCCCCAACACTGGAAATTAGTGGCATACATATGCATAGAATTAGGAATGTAACTCCATGGCAGGATACCCTAATGAAAATTAGAGCTGCAAGAATAGTGCGCGGAGTTAAAGTGCTCGATATATGCACTGGACTAGGCTATACGGCCATAGCTTCAATAATGAAAGGTGCCAAAAGAGTGCTAACCATCGAAAAAGATGAAAACGTCCTTAAAATAGCATCGCTTAACCCATGGTCTAAAATGCTCATGGATAAACGAATTGAAATAATACTAGGAGATGCCCTTGAAGTAATTAGTGAACTTGGAAATGAGGAGTTTGATAGAATAATCCATGATCCACCAAGATTCTCACTCGCAGGTGAATTATATAGCGGAAAATTTTATCGTGAACTATACAGGGTTCTAAGGAAAGGAGGAATACTATATCACTACACCGGTCAGCCTGGAGTAAAACGTAGAATCAATATTATTCAAGGAATTTCCAGGAGATTGAGGGAAGCCGGATTTGCAGTGAAAATCGACAGAAAAACTATGGGGATAATTGCATTTAAAGACTAGATTACGCGTGCACGCCTCAGCAGGCACAATTAAGTTCTATGCCCCATTCATTTTACATAACTCCACATCATATAGTGAAGTACTAGGGGCTCAATCCCTTAATATGCATTAAGTAGTCCGTTAGGTAGGGTTCCAATAGCACTAAAATTATCAGTCTAATAGCATCTGATACCATTCCAACCTTGAACATGCTCCACAACCTAACATACCCTGACCCGTAAACTATTGCCATTGGAGGAGTAGTGCTCGGTAGTGCACTTGAAATTGATGAAGCTAGTGCAGCTGATATTATTGCTGGCATTGGATTTAAACCGGCACCCTTAGCTAATGCAGCTGCCAGTGGGCATGCTATAATTGATGATGCAGTGTTGGATGCTGGATAGGTTATGGCGAATCCAAGCAATGCACTTAGAGCTGAAATAGCCCATGGACTCTTAGTCCACTCACCTCCAGCACTAGTAATTAATAGTGCAAGCCATTCCGAGAAACCACTATTCTGAAGAGCTTTGCCCATAGCTATTCCGCCACCAAAGAGGAAGACGACATTCCAGTCGATTCCAGTTTCAATATCATCCCAAGTCAGTAGGGGCCTATCATTAACTCTAATCAATCCAAGCAGAAATATTGCAAGTACTGCTGGTAAAACCTCGGGCAAGTACTGTCTAACTATTATGCTTAGAAGTTCATATTCCGGATTAATGTTAGCAATAATCATTGTTAACCCAGGGAGCATCCATAGAGTAACTGTTAAGATAAATACTATCGCGACGAGCTTTTCACCCAAGCTCATCGGCCCTAAAGCTTTCCTCTTCTCCTCCATTAAAGAGGGGTCTATGATGATCTCCTTAACCTCAATTTTTATGATTCCAAAAGTCAGAATCCAAGAAACTATTAAGCCAATAAATGCATGGAGACTTCCAACAATAAACCAGTCAAAGAATGTTAAGCTCACACCGGGCATGAACTCCTCAATAACTCTCTTGGCAATTAAATTTGGAGGAGTACTTATGAGCAAGAACATTGCACCTGCAGTTGCAGCCTGCCCAAGCGCGATCATTGTTGCTTCAGCAAACTTACTCCCCATTCTAAACCCTATAGTTGAGAGATAGGCCAGAACTATTGGGTACATGAGCGTTGTTGAAGCAGTAATTGAGCCAGTCACCGTTAAAACAAATACTGGTAAACATGCAATGAAAAATGCATTTAACATTGGATTCCTACCCCTATAAAGCGTTGAAAGCCTAAATGCCACGCGTTTATCCAAATGCCATACTTGAAAAGCCTTAGCGAGAGCAAATCCACCCATGAAAATCCAAATTATCGGATCCATAAAAGACCTCAATGCATCCTTCCACGAAATAAACCCCAAACTCGAAAATATGAGGGGAGCTATTAGAGCTGAAAGCCCAAGTGGAGCAACCTCAGTAATCCACCAAGAAGCAATCCACAATAGCACTCCAAGAGCAATCTGCGGGGACTTTGGAAATGCCGCACCAGCAGTTAATGCAGCCTCCTCAACTAAAGGCAGGGGTGGAACTAAAGCAAGCAATATAAATATCAGTGGACCAAAAAGCAGCTTAAACCAATACCTCCACTCTCCAAACCCGCCCATTCACATCCCTCTTTACAAATGTAAAACAATAATATAAAGATACCTCTCAATCAAATGAATTAACTTAAGTATTGAAGCACATGATTCACATGACGTGGGCATGATATTTAAATAGCTGATTAAAATTTACATATATGTGAAAGAGTAAGTTTAAATACGAAACTTAAAATATGTTGGAACGGGGCCATAGATTTCAATGCTTCAACCAGGCACTTTTGAAGTTGAAGTTCTACCAGATCCATTTAATCCGGGTAGGAGTGTTGAGGCAATTAGGAGATCATGGCTATTTGGAAGAAATAGGGAGCCGCGGAGGGGGAAGGTTAGGGATATTTATGAACTAAATGGACATCTACTACTCTTCCATACTGATAGAATTTCAGCCTTTGATCTCACATTTGAGGATCTCATACCGTACAAGGGAATTTACTTAAACCTATTATCAGTTTACTGGTTTAATAAGAGCAAGAAAATTTTCCCAAATCACTTAGTAGAGAAAGTTGATGACAGGACAATTAAGGTCATTAAGGCCGAGAGAATTGATATTGAATGGATCGTTAGGGGCTATCTCTATGGATCTGCCTGGAAAGCATATTCCCGCGGTATAAGGGAAATCTCCGGTATAAAACTTCCAAATGGACTTAGATTAGCTGAGCAACTACCGGAACCAATACTCACACCTACAACTAAGAGTGAGCATAGTCATGATCGAGAAATATGTAAATCCGAAGCCATCTCAATGGGCCTTATTTCGAGGGATGAGTGGAAAGTGCTTGAAGAGGCATGCTATAAGCTATATGAATTCTACTGCTCTGAAGCCAAGAAGGTTGGGATAATTATTCCAGATGTCAAGTTGGAGTTCGGCAGGGTTAATGGAATGCTAATCCAAATAGATGAGCCCCCAACTCATGATTCAGCACGCATGTGGTCCATTAAGTACTACTCTCCAGGCAAATATCAGGAGGCACACTGCCTCGATAAGGAATTTCTAAGAGCATATCTAACTAGGATAGGATTTAAGGGGGAGAAGCATCCTCCAAAGCTACCGAGACTCCTAGTAGAGCAAATAGCCATAAGAGTTAGGGGATGCTATGAAGTGCTCACTGGAAAGAAGAGCATAGATGAGCTGAATCTCATGAGCTTAGATGAGCTATTTCAAAGGCTGGAGATGAAATAGGCATGGAGTATTTAGCTGAAAACTGCGGTATTGCAGGAGCAATGAGCTTTACTGGTAAAACAGTGTTACCATATCTTTACTGGGCACTAGTAACCCTAAATCATAGGGGACACCATTCATATGGCATTTTAACCTACAATGGAAGCTTCAATGCACTTAAAAATCTAGGATTAATTGCAGATCTAGACCATCAAAAGCTAAGCGCATGGAAGGAAAAGTTGCAAGGCCACCTAGGCATAGGGCATGTGAGATATGCAACTTCAGGAGGCTCTTCGAAAAGCCAATTATTAGTCGATGCACAACCATACCTATACACCGATGGCGATCTCAAGCTGGCCGTAGCCTACAACGGGAACATCGTGAATGTCGGAAACCTCAAGAAAGACTTAGCAGATAAGGGCTTCAAATTCCGCTGCACATCCGATGCTGAAATCTTAACATATATTTTAGCAGACTCGATGAGCAGTAGGGGAGATGTTGTTGATGGAGTTAAGGATTTAATGGCTAGAATAGATGGATCATACTCTGTTGTTTGCGTTACAAGTGATGGATCATTAATAGTATTTAGGGATCCACATGGAATTCGACCACTAGTCTATGGATTTGATGAAAGCCAAAAACTGCTTTTAATAGCATCTGAAAGCGCAGCCTTAGATGTAAACAATGTACCATGTAAGAGAGCTATTAAGCCCGGAGAGCTCATGATAGCCCATGGAAATGGGAAGATAGAATTCTATGAGCTCAGCAAGCGTAGAGAAGCCCTCTGCGCCTTCGAATACGCTTATTTTGCTAGGCCAGACTCAATGCTAACTGAGGGAAAATATGTTTATGAAGTGAGAGAAGAGCTTGGCCGAATGCTTGCTAAGCGCTACTCGGATGTGGCATCACGAATAGACATCATAGTCCCAATACCTCAAACAGCAGTTGATGCAGCCTATGGATTTCACGAAGAAACCGGTAAGCCCATAGTGCCAATAATCGTCAGACATAGATATGTCAAGCATAGAGCTTTCATCCTATCAGCCAATGAGAGAAAGCTGATACTATCTAAGAAGTACAATATACTGCTCAATAGAGTTCAAGGTAGGAGCATCGCCTTAATAGACGATAGCATAGTTAGAGGCGATACACTGGGGCACATAGTCAAATTGCTTAAGAAGGCGGGTGCTAGGGAAGTCCATGTATTTTCAACATTCCCTAAAATAATTAGCCCATGCTTCTACGGCATAGACATGGCTACATTCAATGAGCTAATAGGATTCAATAGGAGCGACCACGAAATAGCCGAGAAACTTGGTGCAGACTCAGTCAACTATCAGAAAATAAGTGACTTCTGCAAGGCAGTTGGGCACTGCAATTTATGTCTAGCCTGTGTTACGGGGAAGTATCCAACACCATATGCTCAGAAGCTAGCAAATATTGCGCGAAATGAAGTTTTGAAGGGGTATAGATTTCATGGGAGAATTGTTGAGTCCTTAAAGGGGGTTGATTGAATATGCCGGGTATAATTGGGATATACCCATTTGGACTTAATAGAGAGAATTGGAGAATATCGAGATTCGTATACTACGGGCTACTTGCACTTCAGCATAGAGGTCAAGAAATATCTTCAATAGCAACATTTGGAGGGGAATTTAAGGAGATCACTCAGAAAGGATTAGTTGACGAAGTCTTTAATGAGGATAGATTGAAGCAGCTTGATGGATTCATAGGGTTGGGATATGTATCTCCACTAGAAAATAGCAAGCCCATAAAGGTGTCGTCACCTGTGGAACTCATATTGGTGGGTGATGGAATACCATTACTAGGTGAAAGTAGAGATAAGGCATGGAAGGCCTTTGCAGAACTATTATCAGATGAAATTAGCAGGGTTAAGAATGCTCTGAAGGCGGGAGTTAATGTTATTGAGCAAGTTGATGGAGGCTACTCCTTCATAGCATTAACAGAGAACCAGGAAATGATTGCTGGACGAGATAAGCATGGAGTAAAACCACTCGAAGTAGGATCGCTTGGATTCGATCTAGGTGCAATTGCATCAGAAACCTCGGCGCTCGACGTACTGGGAATGGAGCATGCATCCTACATTAAGCCAGGGGAAGTAGTCAAATTTGATCCATACAGTATTGAGAGAGCGAGAGCTAAATCGGCAGCCCAATCATCATATTGCAGTTTCGAGTACGTTTACTTGGCTAGGCCGGACTCAATAATCAATGGAATACCTGTTTACGCAGTTAGAGAGAGAATTGGTGAAGCACTAGCTCGAAAATTCCCAGTGGAAGCTGATACAGTAATAGGAGTTCCTGAAACAGCTATACCATTCGCTATAGGCTATTCTAGGGCTGCTGGAATGAAATTGGATTTAGGCTTCATTACTACTGGTAGGAAAATTAGAACTGCAATTAAGCCATCAGTATTTGAGAGAATTGTTGGAGTTCAATTGAAGCTGAACCCCATTAAAAGCGTAATTGATGGGAAGGATATAGTGCTAATAGACGATAGCGTTGTTAGGGGAACAACTCTAAGAAATACCGTCTGGAATTTGAAGCGTAGGGGAGCTAGGAGAATTCACGTTAGAATTGGAAGCCCACCACTAAAGTCTCCATGCCCATTTGGAGTCGAAATACCTCCACCAGACGAGCTCATAGGTCGCGCGCTTTCAGAGGCAGAAATAGCGGAAATAGTTGGAGCAGATACATTCCACTTCCTCCCCCTGAAAGACCTAATTAGCTCAATCAGGCTTCCACGTAATAGTTTATGCTTAAGGTGCTGGGGTGAAACTCGTGATTAAAGTTATGGGTGTAGGTGGAGGAGCAAGAGAAAACGCATTAGCAGAAGCAATTTCCAGGAGCAATAGGGAAGTAAAAATATACTGGGTTAGTGAACTCAGAAACCCGGGAATCTATAGACTAGTGAAGAGCACGGGTGGAGAATACGCACTAGCGAAGACAACTAATGCCAGGAAAGTCGCCGAAATAGCGGCGAAATGGAATGTTGATTTAGTGGTCATTGGACCAGAAGAACCAAACTTCCACGGCGTGCCAGATGAAGTTGAAAACAAAGGCATACCATGCATTGGAGCCAAGAAAAGCGTATCAATACTCGAAATGTCCAAAGCTGAAATGAGGCGAATTCAATGGAAATTCAATATCCCCGGAAAACTACTATTCAAAACCTACAAGTCATATTTGGATGCAATAGAAGACTTAAAGAGGTTTTCCGATACCCTAACCTGGCTTCAAAACGTAGCATTAAAACCTGCACGTCAAGCTGGAGGTAAGGGAGTCAAGGTAGTTGAAGACGTTCAAGCATACCTCCACAGGGAGAAAAGCGAGTTTAAGGAAAGACATATTAAATGGCTTGAAGAATACATGGGCAAGTACAGTGATGTAGAGGAAAAAATACTTGTAGAAGAGAAGGTTTGGGGACCAGAATATACTCTCCAATGCTTTGTTGATGGTAGAACTGTCATTGGAATGCCGCTCGTCCAAGACAATAAACACGCTTATGAATTTGATATTGGTCCAGAAACAGGAGGTATGGGCTCGTATACTGGAAGGGGAATGCTCCTACCATTCATAACAATGGAGGAGTATGAGCGAAGCCTAGAAATAGTCAAGTCAATGGTCTATGCAGTTCAAAAGGTAACTGGTGAAAAGTATAAGGGATTTATTGCAGGCCAAATGATGCTCACGGAAATTGAGGGGCCAACGCTAATTGAAATGTACTCTAGGCTGGGAGATCCAGAGGCAGTTAATGTTCTAGCCTTGCTTGAAACAGATATAATCGATATTTTTGAGGCAATAATTGATGAAAGACTATCTAAAATTAAAATCAAGTTCTCAGATAAAGCAACGGTAGTTAAGGCGCTAGCACCCAAAGGCTATCCAGATTTTAAGAGTATAGCTAAGGGTCATGAAGTGTATGTGGATGAGAAGCTCATAGGGAAATTTGGATGTAAACTTTATTGGGGATCAATACACCTGCAAGACGATGGCAAAATGATTACTGGTGGATCTAGAATGCTGGAAATACTGGCAGTAGATGATGATCCAGCCAAAGCATCTGAAAGAATAGATGAATGTCTAAAGCATAATCCAGTGAAATTCTTAGATGGATGGAGCTACTTCTATAGGTCAGATATAGGTTCAGCTGAAATGATTAAGAGGAGAACTGCAATTGCAGAGAGAGTTAGAAGACTATACAAGTATCGTGAGGAACGAGGAATTCTTGGAAAGCGCATAGACTGGCTACCCAAAATAGGTAAGATAGACCCAGTAAGCTTGCTACTAAAAGAGCTAGGTGGTGAATAGATTGCAGGCTTTTGAGAGGAGAATGAGATTACTAGATGAGGCAGAGCAGTATAGGAAGGACTATGAGAGCAGACTCAATCCACTAGAGGAGCTTAATTCCAAGAAACCATTCATCTACATATCCATAGGTGGAGGAGAGCTTGGCGATCTAGTACTTACTGCAGCTAAGCGAGTACTTGGAGGAAACACTGGAGGAATAATGACAGTGGCTATAGATAGATATGAGGGCTTCCCAGCCCAAGATGTTGCGGACTCATATGAAATCATAGACATGCTCAATGGAGACATGCTAGAGAAATGCATACACAAATATGTTAAGGAACCAAGTAAAACACCTCACGCAATATTCCTTGAAATTGAGAGAGCAGATACCGTTAGAGTATTCGAGCTCGGCCTAAAGCATGGATATAACGTTGTCTCAACACCATATGCACCGCTAATAGGAATGGATAGGCTAAGCACAAAGCTCCTATTCAAGAAAATAGGTGTGCCAATGGTTGAGTGGACTTATGCAGGAAGCAAGGAAGAACTTAAGAGAAAAGCCAAGGACATGGGCCTACCACTAATAATAAAGCCAATAATGACATCAAGCGGCCATGGAACAACCATAGCTAAAACTTGGAGCGACGTTGAAAAAGCATATGAATACGCAGTTAAGCATGCCAGGGGTAAAGGTGACGAAGTAATTATCGAGCGATACCTCTCAGATTTAAAGACAAGGGGCGTTGAAGTAACACAGCTAGTTCTCAGACACTTCGATGAAAATGGAAATATAGTGACAACTCTACTACCACCAATAGAGCATCATAGACCTGGGGCAACATATCATGAAAGCTGGCTACCATACACTATTCCAAATGAAGTGAAAAACAAATGTCAAGAATACGCTAGGAAAGTAGCTGAATTCCTTGGTGGACTAGGTATTTACGCCATAGAGCAGTTTGTCATAGACGGTGAAGTTTACAATAGCGAGTTTGCCAATAGACCTCATGACACAGGCATGGTAACTAGATGGGCTTTAAAGAGAGATGAAGGAGCACTCCACCTCTTAGCGTCCATAGGGCTACCAATAGCGAGCTCAGATATAGAGCTAATAGCTGATGATAAATACTATGTTGCACACGTAATTCTAGCTCCAGAAGGAGACTATGAAGAAGCACCTGTATTGAGCTGGAATGCTTCAAAAATATTCTCGTATATTAGAAAGAAGAGGTATGTAGGAGATGTCTGGTATTTTGGAAAGCCAACAGCATACCCGAGCAGGAGAATGGGACTAGCAGTAGCATGCCACGAAGACCTGGAAATAGCGAGACAAATTGCTGAAGACATAGCTCACTTCGCAGAAAAATGCATAAAATACAAGTTTTAGGGTGACTTTATGGGTAGATTTAAAGCTGTAATTGAAGTTTGGCTTAAGAAAGGCCTAGTAGATGCTGAAGGACAAACAGTTAAAGAGGCACTAAATGATTTAGGATATAAAGTTACTTCAGCTAGAGTAGGGAAAATATATCACATAGTACTAGAAGCTCAGAGCAAATTAGAGGCGGAAAAAATAGTTGATGAAATTTGCAGAAGACTATTAGCCAATCCAGTTAAGGATAATTA
>Ga0190367_1000931_pt1 | contig 18562 bp, 15 predicted proteins | sample 4872181011_MG_FD_171838 | JGI IMG/M metagenome (GOLD analysis project Ga0190367, IMG submission 171838) | Hydrothermal vent microbial mat bacterial communities from Southern Trench, Guaymas Basin, Mexico - 4872-18-10-11_MG | ecosystem: Environmental > Aquatic > Marine > Hydrothermal vents >...
CGTTATTGTTTTCATCAATTTCCACATCGTAGATTAAACCTAGGTCTACAATATTTACTGGTATCTCGGGGTCGTACACATTTTTCAAAACTTCTAATATCTCTTCTTTCGATACCATTCTCGCTTACCCGGAGATTTTATATTCAAGACGTTTATAAAGATAGTTCTAGGGAGCTCTATGCAAAACTTGCTGGAGAGTATTTTAGCATCAATGGGCGTAGGGTTCCTCTTGGGCTTCTCGCTGGGGTATTTTTCTAAGAAAATGCTAAAACTGATATTGCTTTTCGTAGGTTTTCTACTAGGTGTTATCATCCTGCTTGAATTCTATGGAATTATAACCGTGAACTATGAAAAATTAACCGAAGTCGTGTTAGGGATCAAAGCCCCTTCCTATAGCCTTCTAGAGCAGATTAAGGAATTCTTATGGAATAGACTTCCCTTCGCAGCTAGCTTTTTTGCGGGTTTCTATTTTGGTTTTAAGAAAGGTTGATTACTACCAATTATTTGCTTAAGCTTCTGTAGCTTCGAGATATACGTACTTTGATCTTTTCCACGCGTAAGCTACCATTACTAAACCTATACTGTACAATACTATAGCTAAAGCTAGAATTTTATAGTTAAAAGGTTGAAAGGCTATTATCGTTACAAAAAAGGCGACTATAAAGGTATATGTCGCGGAAGCGTATAAAGCCGCTATAGAGGGATTGGAAAACGATAAAATTAATCTTTCCTTAGCCGGAACTTTATAGCTCTCGGCTTCGAATAACTCTTTCTCAGGTTTGCGGAGACGGACTTTCGGCATTATAGCGACTTTCACTGACCAAAGGAGCACTATAACAGCTTCTATGGCTAGCATTATAGATAACTCCTCGGGTAGCCCAAACAAGCTGAAAGCCATAAAATTTAAAATGTTTGGTTTTATTTTATCTTAACTCAACAAAATTATTAAAGAGCAGGACGTTATTATCTAAGGGTTATTGAATGAAAGAAGCTAGGTTTTATGACAAATTAGACTCTAACAGGGTTAGGTGTAATCTGTGTCCTTGGCACTGTGTTATAGAAGAGGGTATGACCGGGCTGTGCGGAACCCGCAAGAATAGGGAGGGAGTACTCTATGCGGTAAACTATGGCAAGGTAACTGCTCTAGCCATAGATCCTATAGAGAAAAAACCGCTCTTTCACTGGTACCCAGGGAGTCCTATTTTAAGCATAAGTACTTTTGGTTGTAATTTCCAGTGTCCCTGGTGTCAAAATTGGCATATTGCAAGAGCAACTCTGGAAAGCGCTATCTACGAAGAGAGGGAGCCTGAGGAAATAGTTGAGCTAGCGAAAAGGTATAACGTGCCGTCTATAGCCTATACATACAACGAGCCGCTGATATGGTATGAGTACGTATATGATGTGGCCAGACTCGCTAAGAAGGAAGGTATTAGAAATGTTTTAGTAACTAACGGCTATATTGAGAAAGAGCCTTTAGAGGATATAATCCCCTATATTGACGCAGCAAACGTCGATGTTAAGGCTTTTAAGAAGGAGACCTATCTAAAGGTTATAAAGGGCAAGTTAGAAACCGTTTTAGAAAATATAAAATATATGCATGGCAAGGGGGTACATATTGAAACCACGTACTTGATAGTTCCTGGAATAAACGATGATTACGAGGAAATTAGAGACTTTGCTAAATGGCAGGTGGAGAATTTAGGTCCAGATACTCCTATTCACTTTAGCCGCTTCTTTCCGCATTATAAGATGACTAACATCCCGCCTACAGATGTGAACATTCTTATAAAAGCCAGAGAAATAGCTATGAAAGAGGGAGTAAAGTACGTTTATATAGGCAACGTCCCCGGACACGAAGGTGAGCACACTTATTGTCCAAAGTGTAAACATCTCTTAATAAAACGTGTTGGCTTTGAAATTATAGAGTGGAATTTGACAGAAGATATGGAGTGCGAATTCTGCGGTGAGAAAATAGCCATAGTCGGAAAACGCTGGTCTAGCTGGTCAAGATTTCTATGGTTTTAACAATTTCTTCTCTAGAGCATCTATATCCGCTTCATGTAGTCCTATTTTTCCAGGCCCTCTAGCTTCCACTATCCCCCTGTCGATTAAGCTTTGAAGAACCAACTCTATCTCTTCATCAGCTAATCGTCTTATACCTCGTTCCTCGCAAAGCATTCTATAGCATTGCTTCACCTTGCTTAATGTAACGTAGGGAGTACCTGAGATTTTGAGAGCCTCGATTAACGAGAGAAGCAAAACTCTCTCCTCTTTGCTTAGCTCGTTTAATGAGTCTAGGTAGGGTAAGCCGCTCACAATTTTTAACACCTTCCTAACGTGATTAACCGTGATTTTAGCCGAGCCTTCATTTTCAGCCAGTATTCCGGAGTAAAGTAGCAAGTCTAAAGCGTACCTGACATCTCCCTCTGCATAGTCCGAGGTTATCTCGGATATAAACTCTAAAACTCCCTCTCCTATACACTCAGCTTTTATAGCTTGAGAAGCTCTATATGCTAGAATATCTAATATTTGACGATAAGTATACCTAGGGAATTCTACTATGAGCTGACCTACGGTAGACCTTACAGCTGGATCTAGATATTTCCTCCAGTCACGGCTCCTAGCTACAATTAATACGCCAATGATCCTATTGAAACCTTGATACTGGATTTCGTTTATTCTTGATAAATCGTAGACTATTCCGCTTACGCCGCCATTCCTCCTTCTTAAAACATCGATTTCATCTAGCGTTAGTAAAGCATACATATCCATTTTCGCTAAGTAGTCGAGGATAAGCTTAAACTGTTCCTCGGCACTAACGCTTCTCAAGACTAGGTTCTTCGATAGTTTCTCGGCTAAACTTTTATAGAATAAAAATTTAGTTGAAGCTTCCAATTTCAAATTAGTATACAAGTGTATCAGAGAAATCCCGTTTTCTCTAGCTTTCCATTCTAACCTTCTACCTAAAAGTAACGTAGAGGATGTTTTGCCGGAACCTGTAGGACCTATTAATTGGATAATTCTGGCATAAAGTATTTCTCTCCCTTCAAAAGTTTCCGAGAAGAACAAATTTAGTAAACGTAACTGCTTTTCCCTATGCGGAAGTTTTTCAGGTACGTATCTCACAGATAGTTTATCTCTGTCCAAAAAAATACGAGATAGCATAACTAATAGATATATATGTTTATGAGGTAAAGCATTACGTCGAGGGAGTAAAGTGAAAGTAACCATGCATCTGCTTTAGAAGAGGCGATAGACAAGACCTTATAGCAGTACTTTGTGTTTAAAGATCCATAATCCACGAACGACGTGGTAAATATAAGTAAGCTTTACGAAATACTAAGTGGATGATGACGCCGTCCCAGGTATTTGATTAATGATAGCCTCGCGACAAACTGACAAAATATGTGATAATATCGCTACCTAAATTCTAAACATACATTCAAAGTCTGATGGTTCTGATGCCTAAGAGAAGAGGGACATTGAAACTCTAACTGGAGATTTCGCGTAAGTAGAACTTGGAGAACTCCATCTATAGATAAAAAATAATTATTTTTCGTATGTTTTTTCGAATACGAGAGGCGTAAAGCCTTCTTTTATCAGTTTGTCTAAAGCTTTATTATCTATTTTCTCGAGCAATTTCTTGGCAAAGAACACGTATTCTCGCTCTATCTTTTTCCCGTTTTCGTCGTGGTTTATACCCCAGAATACATGTACTCTCTTATCCACCGAATAAAGTTGCATTAATGCGCATAGCTTCTCTCCGTAGAGTTTCTCATCACATGAAAAGAGATATTCGCTAAACGGTATTACCATACAATCGTTCTTCTTGCCATATGTTTCTATTATTTTCTCTTTAGGTATTTTCATCACAATACAGTGGTATTTTCGAAGGATCTTTCTCAGTTCCTTTGCAAGAACCATATCTACAAAGTCGTGAAGAATTTCGCTATCCTTTATCGTTTGAACGGGTATTTCAACTTTAAAGAAGGCCAAATCCTCTACTTTCCCCTCTAGACTTATCTTCTGAATTTTAACTCTTATTAAACGGTGAAAATCCGGAATTTTCTCTATTTTCAACTCTCTCCTCCTAGAGCATCTACGGCATATACGCCAGTTCGCCGGTAAATGGACTTTCCTCCTACAACTGCCACAGTTCTTCCATATGCCGTTAAGGTAAAACCAGTTTACATGTACTTTTCCTCCCTCGATATCGATAACGCAGTAGTTTCCTATATGAGAGCCGCTTTTTGTAATGCGGTCGAGCCTAGCGACATTAACGTACATCGTCCCGTTAAAGAAAAACTCTATTCCTCCAAAAGAGTGGCTGTGCCCGAATATGTGCAAAATGGGTTTGTAGAAATCCACTAGGTAGTTTACCTCTATTAAGCCCGAGTGAAGGGTATTTTGAGGAGCTTCTAGCTTTCTACCTTTATCTAGTATGCCGTAAGGTGGATAATGAGTCACCAATATTATCTTTTTCCCTGGTGCCACGTCGTACGGTCTAGCGTTGCGCCCATGTCCAATGATTACGTAATCCCCAAGGTTTACCGGTCCTATTTTATCTAGGTCGTATGCAGACTCAAAGTATTCCCATGCTATATTCACATCCCAGTTCCCCTTTACAAAATAAATTGGCTTTTCCAGGGTTGAAATCATTTTGAGAATTTCCATGAATACTTTAGGTTTTTGAGGATTTCCTATATCCCCGGCTATAACAATTATGTTAAACTTTAACTTCCTTCTTTTAACATCCTTCACCAATTTCTCGATAGCATCCATGCGTCCGTGAACGTCTGAGAAAGCTAAAATTTTTAGACTATTCTTCATCTGCGCCACCCTTTTCTTCGATACGGGCTCCGCAGTAGGGGCAATGTATCGACTTTTTAGGTATTACGTTTTCGCAGATGGGACATCTACTCCTTTCAACCAGAATTTTAACTTCGTCAAGTTCGTTTCTTATTTTCTCACGGAGAACCGCTAAGACAGGTATATCGTGTGCTATAGAGAACAATACGATGACATGCAGTGGGAGGAATATGAGCACCGGCTCTGAAGCGAATATTCGAGGTACTTCTATTAGGCTTGTTAGCACGGATATCTTTCCGGAAAACTGCAGATATATCAATGTTATAGAGAGAGCAATTAGGTTTGCCACTTTCCTAACTACTTTGTCCTCTCGTTTTAATAACTCGTATAGCCTAGCGTTATGTGACTTATTATTTAGATGTTCTAGAGGTAGGCGGGGATAGACGGTGATTCTCCAAGAATTCCAGAACATAAGAGCTAGCCTAGATATGGAGACATAAAATACTAGAAGCGAGATGAGCACTTCGACGACGCTGATGAGACCGCTATTTGTGCCTCCATGAACTAGGGTGAGTATGTAAATTAGAGCAATCGAGAATGCCAAAGTAATTAGAACTGTTAAGGCTCCATTTATTATATCTCTGTAGGCGTCTCGCTGTACCTGTTTTAGTGTCCCAAGTATTTTAAAGTAATCTCTTTCCGTAGTTTCCACGCTAAACACCAGCTCGGATTCTCCACTACATTACACAAAAAGCAATAAGAAATTCTCGTTAAAATACTTAGCATTGAACAAAATTACTTTATTATTTGGAACATAGGGTGTATCCCCCTAAGCAGTTCTTGAATGCCGCTGAGGGGAATGTATAGGAAGGAGGGGCGATATCTCCTCTCATAGATTGCTTCGTAAAGAGCTTTCTCTAAAACCCAAGGCAGAGTAAGATTCCCTAACTCCCTTAAATCGGCCGCGTCTCCAAGAACACGTTCAGTGATATTATCCAAGTAACTTGCCAGGAAAGTCTCAATTATACTCCTCCTCCACTCGAAAACTTTCTTATTAGCTATTACTACTTCATGCGCGCGTTCTATACTCGTCTTGAAGTAATTTGGCACAGTGAAGTAGATTAGATAGTCAAAACTCCTCACCATGCACCCCAAATCTCTCGCCGGGGGCTCTTTAACCATTAACTCGCGGGGATCCCTACCGGGTTCTCCTTCAAAATCCAATACTACGAAATCGTTAGTTACCGTGTAGAGAAGCTGCGCTAAATGGTAATCCTGGTGGATTTGCATTTTCGTTAACTTACTGTAGCCATTAAATTTATCGACGAGAGGAATAAGAGAGGATACTTCCAAGCTTAAGTTTCTCGCTCTTGAGTAGATTCTATTCTTCCACCTCATTATGTCTTCTTTAGAGATAGCCTCCGGTTTAAAAAATGGATCTTTTTCATCTAGGAGATTGTTGTGGAATTTAGCGGTAAGCTCTCCTAGTCTTCGAGGAAGATATTCTGATATATCGCATTGTCCCTCTAAGTACCCTATTAAATTTTGGACAAAAGGCGCGCCTCCATCGCTTAGAAATTCTATATACTTGGTAACTATAGAAAAAGTGCCAAAATCTTTATGTGAAAACTCGGCTAGAAGCTCCGGTACGTTAGGGAATCTTCTCCAGAGCTTCTTCAGAAAGATGTATTCCCTGTTTATTTTATAGATTTTCCTATAAGATTTAAGAATGTACTTATCTTTCCTCTCAGATACTATCTTTACAACGGGATTGGTTGAGCCGGCTATAGGCTCCATGGTAGTTGAAGGACTTAGTCTAGAGTATAGATGGACTCTTAGCTCTGAATTAGGCTCCTTGGGTAGAATAAAGAAGACTTGATTGTAATAGTCTGGATAGTATTCTGCCTCGCAGATAAAGACATCGTTTGCTTTTCCACAATATTTCGAAGATTTACTATTCTCTACTAAGAGGGGTAGGTAGTATAAACTCCTTCTTTCCCGAGTTCTCATCTCCATTACAGTTAGAAATAGATTCTCTCCTAGTTTCAGATGCCAACAGAGTTTTACAGAGAAAAGTTCTACATCTTTAAAATCACACCAACGCCTCTCTCTAACCCAACCTCTAACACAGGATATTATATTTTTAAAATTACTCACAGTCTCGCCACTTTCTCGTAAAGTTTTAAAGTTTCTCTCGCTACTTTAGACCACGTAAAGTATTGGAGAACTCTCTTTCTGCCATTCTCTCCCATAACTTTCCCTATCTCTGGGTTTTTAAGAACATACTCTAACGCATTCGCTAACTCTTTAACATCTCCTGGCCTTACCAGTATTCCTGTTTCGCCATCGACAACTAGCTCCGGAATTCCTCCGGTTTTAAAGGCGACAACAGGGGTTTCAGTAGCCATAGCTTCTAAATTAACTATACCGAAGGGCTCGTAGATGCTCGGACATACGAAAACACTTGCCATAGTATAGAGAGGAATGAGCTCTTCATCCTTTAACATTTTGTTTATCCATACGACATTTCTCACTTCGTTTATAGCCTTCTCAAATTCATCTACCACTTTTCTTTCGTCGGGCTTTCCAGTCACTAAAACCAGGCTAGCTTTATCGGAGAGAAGTTTAAATGCTTTCAAAAGGTTGAAAATACCTTTTTGCTTACTAAGCCTTCCTACGAATAAGATGTAAGGCTTTTTGATATGATATTTCTTCAAAATTTTTTCATCGACTATAGGCCTCCAACGCGTTTCGTCTATACCGTTGTAGATTACCGCTATTTTATCCTCCTCGATGCCGTAAATCTCTACTAAATCCCTTTTCATAGCTTTGCTCACTGCTATCACTGCATCACAGGCTTCTAGACCCGTCCGCTCAAGCCAGAGAGATAGGTTGTAAGCCTCCGCCAAGGCTTCCCGTTTCCAAGGTCTCTTAGGCTCAAGGCTATGTACGGTAGCTATCAGTTTAACGTCATAGAGTTTTTTAGCTATAAAGCCGGCGAGAGACATATACCACGTATGGAAATGGATTATCTCTGCGTCCACCCTATCTGAGTTAATAGCTAAAGCTAGGCTAAGAGCTTTGAACGCTGGTCTGTATTTTCCATCGACTTTTTCGAGTATATTGTACCAGGGCGGATATCTTTTGACAATTATTTTATTTTCTTCATGATATTCAATTTCTTTTTTGAGAGATACAGTTCTGACTTCCACGTTTATAAACTTGGCTAAGTGTCTCGCTACATTGTATACATGGACTCCGGCGCCGCCATATACGTGAGGCGGGTATTCCAGAGTGAAAATACACACTTTCATTAACTACTGCTCCCCGTATAAGCTAACATACTAATTCTTAATAAATGCTTAGTGAACCTTGAACTACGTTTACTTTACACCGCATACTAGGCAAGGAGATTATGGCATTCTTAGATAGATGATGTTTACGTATGACACAGAATTTTAAGGACAAAGTAGGGGGATTTGAAGATTTCAATCAGCAGGAAAAGCGTTCATGTAGATACTGTAGTGTTTTCTGCTAGCAGACGTAGTGGAACATAGGAAATCCGTGATAAGGTATGCAAGTCTACATAGATAGCTCCATTGGAGTGGCAATAAAAATAGGTGTTAAATTGGATGCATTTTCCTCTTTCTTTTAGCATCTCTTTTTCTAACTATAGCCTTTTCGACTTGCTTCTCGAGGATTTTTAGAGCGCCTGTGAGCGCCTGTATGGGATCCCAGCTTTTCTCAGATGCCGAGAAAACTCCTCTTGCGGTCTCAGCGGACACCTCCACGAAGTATATGTTACGTTCTCCCTTAACTCTCTGTTTCTTCAAAACAATACTTCCCTCAAAAAGGTCGAGAGTCTTCGCTATTCTATTAAATGTTTTAGAAATTTTAACGTTAGCCAGTCCTACTAGGTGGGGTTGTAGATTTTCAAGACCTTTAAACGATATGGGTAATGCTATTTCTAAAATTCTAGACGCTACTAGCCTGACGATATCTCCTCTGGTTATTATACCTGCTGGACCTTTTTTGTCTACTACTGGAGTAGAGAAAAAGCCCTCCTCTACCATTATCTTTCCGGCTCTCGAAAGCGGATCGTCGACCTTAACGTAGAAAACAGGTCTCGACATTATGGATTTTACAGGCCTCGAGAATATATACTCGGTTTCTCCGACAACTTCTCCCGCCCTCGCCCTCTTGAGCTTTATGCTATACATCCGCTCCAGTATATCTCTTATACTGATAATTCCAACTAGCTTGTTGCCGTCAACTACAGGGAGCTGTCTTATTCCGCGATTTATTAAAAGCTTTCTAGCTTTTCCAATAGATTCATTTGGTGTAATTGTGATTAGGTTAGTCGACATTACATCTTTTACTTTGAACTCGTCGAGCCATTTAATGTCTAAAGTATATTTCACTATGTCGTATCTAGCAACTATACCTACGAGCTCCTCTTTATCGTCAAGAACTGGAAGAGCCTCAAACTTGAGCGCTACTAGCATCCTAGCAGCATCCAGTATCGTGTCGTCCGGTTTTAAAGATGCTGCTGGCTCCGCTATAGACCCAGCTTTAGTATAAGGAGAAAAACCAGTTTCTAATATCCGCAACCTATCGATTAAGCCTATTACCTTCCTACCCCGTAAAACAGGGAGAACTGATATATCATAATCCCTCATTATAGAAAGAGCTTTATTGATCGCTTCATCGTGGTTGATGGTGAAAACGTCTTCCACCATTATTTCAGATACGCTTTTAAGAAAATCTTCCATCACTTATAGAATATCCGCAAGAGACATATATCTTTAATTTAAGTTAAAAACGTATGCCCAGGATAGCTTTAGCGCAAATAAGGAATACGCCAGCATCTAAAAAAGAAAATATAAAACGTATAGAAAAAATGCTGTTGAAAGCAGCTAGAGGGGAAAGCGATTTAGTAATTTTTCCAGAGCTTTCAGTTACAGGGTATCTCCTTAAAGATTTGGTCTATACCTTGGCAGAAGAAATTCCAGGACCTTCTACGGCTAAACTGGAAAGCTTGGCGAGAGATTACGGCATTTATATAATCGCTGGGATGCCAGAAAGGAGTAAAGATTATTTAATCTATAACTCCGCCGTGCTTGTGGGCCCTGACGGGCTTTTAGGAGTTTATAGGAAAAAGCACCTACCGACTTACGGGCTTTTTGAAGAAGGTAGATATTTTAAACCTTGGACAGGAGATATGGAGGTTTTCGAAACTCCCGTGGGAAAAATAGGCGTGCTTATATGCTTCGACTTATTTTTCCCAGAACTAGCCCGAACGCTAACGGTGAAGGGAGCTCAAATAATAGCTGTTTTATCAGCAGCCCCGGATATCTCTCGACAATTTTTTGAAACATTTGTCCACGCTAGGGCTTTAGAAAACACTGTTTTCATAGCTTACGTAAATATGGTCGGCTTCTATGACGGAATAGGATTTTTCGGAGGGAGCCACGTTAGGGGGCCTTTAGGCCAATTGTTAGCCCGTGCAAAATTATACGAAGAAGATCTCGTAATTGTAGACGTGGATTACAGTGAAATTGCCCGCGCGAGAGTTGTAAGGCCTATTTTAAAGGATTTAAGAATTGACGACGTAAAGTGCTTATACCAGGCTTTAAGCAAGAAGCTCTTTTTTAGCGAGCAATCTCATATAAGTGTCTTTTAAAGCTTCCGGAATAACTTTAGTGTTTGAGATTACGGGCATAAAGTTAGTGTCGCCGTTCCACCTTGGAACTATGTGAATATGGACGTGGTCTTCTATACCCGCCCCTGCGACTCGTCCGAGATTCATTCCCACGTTAAAACCGTCAGGGTTGAAAACCGCTTTCAGAAGTTTTAAACATCGATTGACAAGCCCGAAAAGATCTAGCAATTCTTCCTCTGATAAGTCTTCAGTGGATGCTATGTGTCTCTTAGGAGCTACCAGCAAGTGTCCAGTATTATAAGGATACAGATTCATCACTACTACGGAAAAGCGCGTTCTGTGTAAAACCAATTTCTCTTCCGGATTTTCAGTAGTAGCCGCGCTACAGAAAATACACTCTTCCCTCTTCTTTATAGCTTCATATTCGATATACTTCATCCTCCAGGGTGCCCACAGCAAGTCCACTTAAATCACCTACTAACATTTACGCGGAATCTTAATTAAGGTTGTGTCATAATCTGTAGTATGGATGAAGAGGGAGGTGAACACTGACACTTCCGTGGATGATAGGCCCTCAATCAGCTGACAGTTTTAAAAGTAATCTTTAAGTTGTCTTTGTAGAAACATTTATGGAAGCTCCTCGCACGGTTTTGTAGATGCTCGAGGATATAGCGCTTAAGAGGAAAAGATACCTATCAGAGAAGGAATTCGAAAACTTTCTAAAACTTGTGAAAAGAATTGCTAAATATGATTCTGCACGCCAAGAGTGGATTTTCTCGCCTGAAAAAGCCAAATTTAATATAGCCGACGAAGCCGAGTTGGAAGAGATTCTAAACGCTCTTTCCAAGTACGTAATAGTGACTCCAGAACTTAAAGCTCAGATAGTAAATCGCTTTAAAAGCCTTGAGAGGAAAATAGTACTCAACGTGGATACGCTTTCGTTCGAAGCCCCTTTAAACAGTAATGCTTTAAGCGAGTTGGAGAGATATGTCGTGAAAATAGGTGGGAAATACGTTGTTAAAAGCTTGAAATATATTCAATTCGTAGGTGAAGTCCTCAAAAAATATGGATATGAATTAGTTTATGATAAGGAAAAATTTGAGAAGAATTTAGAAAAGATTTTGATAGCGATTCTCGCTAGAGAAAACTCTATGCTTGTCGTCTACTTCCCCAAGTATATAGACGTTGAAGTTGTGAAGGCTTTAAGAAAAGCCTGTAGACTACGCTACTATGAGGAAAGAGCTATTCTAGACGAGGAAGGAAACTACGTAAATACTGAGTATGTACCTCGCGAAATCGATACGTTAAGGGTTTTCTTTAAGGAGCGTAAAGCTATAACCTTTGTAGGCCTGATAGACACAGTAGTAAAAACTCTTCGAGAAAATGGCTATAAAGTTATTTTACAGATAAAGGAGAAAGAGAACCTAGATTTAAAATTTAAAGCAAACTTTAAGTTAATGCCTCACCAAGAACGCGCTTTTAAGCTGTGGATTAAGAAGAAACGCGGCACAATAGCCATTTTCACAAGAGGAGGAAAGTCTTTCATAGCTCTTAAAGCTATCCAAGAACTTAGAAAACCAACTTTAATACTCGTGACTACTAGAGAGCTAGCCGAGACGTGGAGGAGGTACTTAGTAGAGTATCTGGGAATCCCAGAGGCTAAAATCGGCTATCTAGGTGAAGGCAAGAGATTCTTAATGCCTATAACGATAGCTATCTACAATAGCGCCGTGAAATATCTATCAGATATAAAGGATAAGTTTGAGCTTTTAATTCCAGACGAGGTACACCACGTTCCAGCAAGAACATTTAAAAATATAGCGCTGTACGTCGATGCATTGTATAGGCTAGGGCTCTCAGCTACCCCTACTAGAAGGGATGGAAACCACGAGCTTCTCTATGCGGTAATAGGCGATTTATTGCTAACTGTGGACTATGAGGAGCTTATAAGACTTAAAGTGGTAGCTCCTATTGAAGTATATGAAGTTATATTTGCAATTGGTAAGGAGGATAAAATACGTAAACTGTTGGAAATTTTAGAGAAACATAAGAACGAAAAAGTGTTTATATTCACGCTTTACTTAGAAACCGCTGAACGAGTTTATAATGAACTATTAAAGAAAGGTTTTAAGGCAGCCTTGATCACCGGAAGGACACCCTCATCTAAGAGAAAACTGGCTTTTAGGCAGTTTTTGCAAGGGCGGTATAACATAGTCGTATCGACCACCGTCCTCGACGAGGGTATTACGGTTCCCGATGCCGAAGTAGCTATTATATTCGAGAATACGGGAGAAGCACGGCAATTAATCCAGCGTATAGGGAGAGTGCTCAGCTATAAACCGGGTAAGACAGCGAAAATATACGAAATTGTGGATATAAGAGACCCTCGCGAAAAGTACACCTATTTTAAGAGGAAATGGGTTAGGAGCTTGTATATGTTTGACGGACTTGAGAAATACGTACTTGAGGAAAAGAAGACACGGGCCTACAAGAAGCTTCTCGGAGAGTAAAATAGCTACTCTATCCACTTTTTCTTCGAGATTTTCTCCGGTATATACACTTGAGTTAGGAATTTAAAACCATGTCCCGATAAGGCCTCGATTTCAACTTTCTCCTTCTTTTTAATAAACAATTTTAGCTGTGATTGCCAGGCTTTAGATTCTTTGAACCAAGGATATCTCATTAGTTCTTTAGCCCTCTTTATATCTCTATCCGTAGCTTTTATTATATAATTTCTCGGTATTTTATACTCTTCGATATCTGTGACCATAACTCCTATAAACCTAGCTCCGGGCGTGGCTAATCTTTCACTCTCGTAGCTCAGGCTTATAGACCCACTCTTAAATACTGAATATATGTAGAAGCCATACGAGTCACAGTCCGTTAACACATATACAGGTAGGCCGAACTCCCCCCAGAGTCTTCTAACCATTCTCCTCGTGCTCCTATCGGGTTGACCCTTACCGGTTATCAAGATGCAATTATGCTTTTTCCAGAATTCCTCTTCGTTTAGCCGCTCAAAGATGGCATCTTTCTCTATCACTAATACATAATCTGCGTCGACTCTTACTATCTCCAATCTATCCGCGTTGGGCGGAATAGCGTATGCACCGCTACCTAGCCGAGAGAGGTCTATGGTGTAACCTTTCGATCGGACTATTATGTTTCCGACTATTTTCCCTTTAGCGTCGTGCATTATGCCCATGTGCTCTCTTAAGAGACCAGTAGCCACTTCTATATCTTGTATAACAGCATTTGACTCATTTTGGCTATTCCAAGTCTCCTCGCTCTGCCTCCTACCTTTTTCGTCTATGTACTCAATGGTATGTTTGCCTGTGTAATACAAGTCTCTTATCGTCGGGTAGTCTCCCTCTCTTCTAGCTCTTATAATTATGGAAAGCATCAGTATAGTCTGCATGAAACGTTTGCTTTCCCCTATGTCAAAGAAATCTCTCCTAGCTTTTTTAGGTCCTAGAACCAGAATTTTCCTATCCCTATCCCAAATAGTGTTAGCCAACGTCCTAACTGGTATGAATATGTGCGGCTCAACCCCCTTCTCGATCTGCTTGTATACTTTCCTACCTAATGCCTCTAGTCTTTTAAGCACTTCCTTATCGCTTAACGCTTGCATAGATTTTCACCCCCTCGACAGGCACTCCTCTACGCTCTATATCTTTTTTGAGCATTACGTAGAGCCTATCCTTTATATCTTCCTCGCTCTTATTCACGATATACGCTAATGCCCGCGCAACCTCACCTATATATCTTCCGATAGTCACTTCACGCCTCTTAAGCTCATACATTCTCTCTACTTTAGTCAGATATGTTCTAAGACGCCTAGCCAGCTCTCTAACAGCTATCTCTATCTCTTTTTCGATCTCCGGTATATCAGCTATCGCCTCTTTCCCTACGCCTTTAAACGGAAGCTTAGTTGAACATACATGCACTACTACAGCTAGCGGCGCCGGGAACTTTACTTTATAAATGCTCCAGTCGATGCTGTTTAAAACTTTGGAAGATACGTCCACGCTTTCATCGTATAACAGCGGTATCCTATTAGCGAATCGTAGCAGGAGAATAGAGTTGCTTACTGGAATAGAACCGCCGTACGCTAGAGCGACTTCAACTATGAAGGGATTGCCCCCATAAGACGACGGGTTTCTGCTGATTGCTGCCACATATTCAGGTTTGAGAATTTCCTTTACACCTTTCTTTAAAAGCTCCTCGCCGAGAGGAGATAGTGTAAAAGGCTTAGGCCTCCTCCATCCGCTAAATTCCTTCATCTTCCTAGCCAGGTACTCTAAATCCTCCATCCTCAAGTTTCTTATTTTAAGAGTCGGTTTAAGCCCGGCCCACTTGCAGAATTTCTCCGCTGTTCTCTTTCCAACAGACTCAAAGAACTCTCTTAGAAATTCCTCAAGGGTAAGGTTGGTATTAGCTTTTTCCTTAAGCGATTTTAACATTTGTATATCTACTCCTCTGGGATGGGGGCGTCCAGTCTGGGGCGGAGGAGGCATAGCTCTGGTAACTCTTTCGAAAACCAGGTTATGGTCGGGAGATTCAAATATTATAGTGGCATAGGGGGCTATCAGCGCTGTTCTCTTAATATATTCTACGATTTTCTTACGAGCTGCCGACCAGTTGCCCTCCACCGTTAGCTCCACTACTGTTCCGTGCCATTTGGAGTTCTTCCTAGTAACTCTATTGTCGTAGATTATAGGGATGTTCTTCTCTATGTCTATCATAAGCTCGTACTCGTATATGGCGGGCGAGTCGGGGGTAGCGCTCTTCACGTAGATAGGCTTTCCCGTGGTTATCTGAGAGTAAAGAACAACCATCTTTATCCCAAGTCCGAAAACACCCCTAGCCTGCCTTAACACGTACTTTGAACCGTAGAAAACCCTAGCGAATACATTTGGCACCTCCTCAGCCGGTATTCCTATTCCGTTGTCTTCAGCTCTCACAGTGACTTTTGCAGGGTCGTTCTCGTCCAGCTTTATCGACAGCTTTATCTCGGGCAGTATGCCGTAGGTCTCAGTGGCGTCCAGCGAGTTTTCGACGAGTTCTCTAACCGTCTGGTATAGAGCTCGCGCTGGGTTAGAAAAGCCAGCTATCTCCCTGTTTCTCCAGAAGAACTGCGATGGACTTAAACCTCTATATTCTACTTTTGCCGCTGGCATTGTTACCCCACAGCTATAAAGAACTATTCTATAAAAAGATTAAGCTATGGTAGAATGGCTGGATGAAGCCCCGGGCGGGATTTGAACCCGCGACCTGCGGCTTTCTTGGCGATTACATACAATTTCGGGATCCCCAGTAGGGGATCTGGCCGCCGCTCTACCACTAAGCTACCGGGGCTATGGAACATATAACGAACTCTCTTATATTTTTCACTTCAAACAGACGATAATCATACAAGCGATTTCCTCGTCTATTAGCGGACGGAACAAGCTCTAAGCACACCAAAAAACATCAAAGATTTACAAGTTTGACAATAGCGAAAAAGACTTCGTTGTAGGTTACGAAATAGAAAAAGAAAAGCGCTTGTGTATCTATCAGCGAATTTCGATATTCAGAAATTGACGCTATGGATATACTCTTCTGATTGTGCGTGGGAAGGGGATGGCTTCCACTATGTGGGATAACCCGGCGATCCACATCACTAGCCTATCCATGCCGAGTCCGAAGCCTGAGTGAGGGACGCTTCCGTATCTTCTAAGGTCTATATACCATTCGTAGTCCTCAGGGTTAAGTCCAAAGCGGATTATTTTATTCACTAGTTCTTTTTCATCGCTTATCCTTTCTCCTCCTCCTATTATTTCTCCATATCCCTCTGGAGCTAGCAAATCCTCAGCGAGAGTAACTTCCGGCCTCTGTGGGTCGTTTTTATGATAGAATGCTTTTACCTTTTCAGGGAAACCGTAGAGTATTATGGGTTTATCGAACTGCATGGTTAATGTCCTCTCTTCGTCAGCGCCCAGATCCTCCCCCCATTCGACGCTAACTCCCTTCTGCTTGAGGATTTCTATAGCCTCGTCGTAAGAAACTCTATAGAAAGGTGGTTTCACATTTTCGAGCATCTCTATATTACGTTTTAGAAGTTCTAGTTCCTCCAATCTCTCCTCGAGGACTTTCCTTACCACGTAGGTTATAAGCTCCTCTTCGACTTTTACTATACCGTCTAATCCAAGCCAAGCTACTTCCGCCTCTGCATGCCAGAACTCCGTTAAATGCCTCCGAGTTCTAGACTTTTCGGCTCTGAAAGAGGGAGCTATGGTATATACTTTTTCAAGTGAGAAAATTAGAGCTTCTAGATAAAACTGGGATGACTGAGTTAAGTAGACCTTTCTCTTCTTATCTACGTATTCTAACTCGAAAAGCGTAGCTCCGCCTTCTACCGCCGCTGTTATAAACATTGGGCAGTGTACTTCGTAGTACCCGTGATTTCTGAAATATTCGTGTACAGCTTTGAAAACCGTATCTCTAATCTTTAATATGGCGTTCATTCTGCGACTCCTTAACCATAAATGTCTTACGTCTAATAGAAACTCAGGCGAGGCGTCCTTAGTTATCGGAAATCTGTGCGAGGGCCCGACAACCTTTATGTAGTCGGCTCTTATCTCCTTTCCGCCTGGAGCTCTCTTATCTTCTTTAATGTAACCGCTCAGGATTAAGGATGCTTCAATTCCAACTTTCTTTAGCTCTGGAATGGTGCCGGGGTTTTTCTCTACTACAACTTGTACTATGCCCGTAGAATCCCTAACAACTATAAACACCTTATCCCCGAATTCTCTATAACGATAGACCCAACCTCTGATTTTGACTCTGCTACCCTCGTCTAACTCAAAAATCTCTTTTATGTGCACGAATCCTTCCGATTCAATAAGAACCACGCCCCCTTGATAGGGACTACTCTATTAACCTCAATCTCCTCTATTTATTCCTTGCGTCGTTTTGCCTAAGTTAATTAATAAACTTTAAAACTCCGAGCTAAACTATCGGCTTTCCAAATCTTGGCATAACTTCAGGTTTTACAGCTCCCTCTAATACATATTTTAACACCTGCGCGGCTTTAGTTCTGGATAAAAACTTATTGTTATTACCGCAGTATGGCGAGTATATACATCTGGGACATCCGTCAGGGCACTTACATCCAGAAACTATATCGTACGCTCTATGTAGAACTTCTTCCACACGCTTCATAATTGCCTTAGATACCCCCGAACCGCCGGGATAGGCGTCATATACGTATATATGGCCCGAGGGGAAGCTAACTCCCCCTATATCTGAAGCCGCCGCTCCAACCACCATCTGAGCCGCCGCTATCATAGCGTGTTCTATAGCGTGAAAAGCTTCCGCGTTCTCCAATTCATTCCATCCATGTTGCATAGGAAACTTAACTAATATGCCTTTAGTTTTAAAACTGTAGCTGTACTCCCTATCTAGAATTTTTTCTTCTAAGTTCTCCATGGACGGGAATTTCTTAACTACATATCCATAGACTACCTCGTTTAACGCCAAGTCTAAGTATTCAAGAGGAAGCCCATAGGCGCTACGCTCATCCAAAAGCCTTAGCTCGCTCGGCAGGGTGTAGTAAAGAGGATATGTTACTAGGTCGTATCCCCGTGGCAACATGGCTACAACAGCTCTATTTCTATTCAATTTTAGCGAAAGGTAAGGCGTGCCTCCGTGCAGGTATATAGCTCCCGGGTGGAGTTCTCTTAATGCCATAGGCATTTCTCGAAATCCTATTACCTTCCCGGTTTTCGTTACTATTTTAACGATATCCCCTATTCCTCTTATACTCAGCCTCTTCCTCAAGAACTTCCTGCCTTTGGCCGTAGCTCTTATATACTTTCCTATTTTGACGAGACCAGCGTTTTCTAGGTTTTTGAATATATTCTTTTCGAACTCTCCGAGGCTATCCGCTTTTAATGGAGCCTCGACCGCCATAGCTAATAGATGAATTTTAGCAATTTCGTCATTATCTAAATTCAGAAATACTGGGTCAACGCTCTGATTGAAGAATTCCTCAGGGTTTCTCTCGTAGTATGAGCTTATAGGGTCATCTCCTAGAATTGTGAATATGTA
>Ga0190367_1000933_pt1 | contig 18543 bp, 20 predicted proteins | sample 4872181011_MG_FD_171838 | JGI IMG/M metagenome (GOLD analysis project Ga0190367, IMG submission 171838) | Hydrothermal vent microbial mat bacterial communities from Southern Trench, Guaymas Basin, Mexico - 4872-18-10-11_MG | ecosystem: Environmental > Aquatic > Marine > Hydrothermal vents >...
TGTCTCCAGCATACATAACCTTTAGTCCTTCAAGCCTTCTCTTCTTCTCCCATATGGTCAGTAGATCTGCTAATATCTGACATGGATGCTCAAGATCTGTTAATGCATTTATAACGGGGTGTACCATATATTTGGCATATTCCTCTACTTCTTCTTGCTCATATGTGCGAATAACTAGAGCGTCAACATACCTGTCAATAACCATGGCTGTATCTTTAATGCTTTCTCCTCTAGATAATTGCATCTCACTTGGTCTCATGTAAAATGCTTGTCCGCCTAATTGAGCCACAGCGACTTGAAACGACAATCTCGTCCTTGTTGAAGGCTTCTTAAATATCATAGCTACAGTTTTACCATCTAAAACCCTTACCTTTTCACCACGTTTATGGCGTAGCTTTAATTCATAAGCTGTTTCTAATATTGCCCAGATCTCTTCGGCTGTCAAATCACTTATAGATAAAAGATCTCTACCATAGAGATTTACCATGACAGACCCTCAAGTTATAACTTTCAATATCACCTTAAAAATGTTTCGTACCCAGTACTAATAGAATACTACTAAGATCGTGATAAACTTTAGATATATACCACGAAAATAGAAAATCATATTAATTCAACTTAGCAGAATTTTTAATAAAGGATACGCTATTGTCAGGGACAAACCAAATCCACGGAGCCTTCATGAAAAATGCACTTATCATACTATCGATAATTATCTTGGTAGTGATAAGTGAAGTAGCATATCGTATAACTATCTGAACAATCTCTCCAAGAAGAAAAGATCGTGGGAATATGTTCGATAGTGCCATTAATAGGCCCTTTATTACGCAGCAGAAATGGTATTAGATAAAGTCAGTATCCTCCAAAACTATAGAATAGATACTTGACGTAATAAGAGAAATGAATAATCAGATATATAGGTATTTTTAATTACAGAGCAAAATGCATATATGGCTCCCATAGTATTCAACAGAGCATATGTTATAGAAAACGGGTACACAACTATGAATGATAAAAGTATTGAACTATTAAATAAACCACATATAAGGCAAGCATATTTGAGATATAAATCTAATAATTTTTATTGGGGTCTTCGAAATGAATAAGTTAGATCGTCTTGATATAGAGATCTTGAAAAGGCTACAGGAAAATTCAAGGTATAAATATACTAGAATGGCAAAAGAACTAGGTGTTTCAGAAGCAACAATTAGAGCAAGAATAAAGTCATTAATTGAGAGAGGATACATTGAGAAGTTCACAATTGTTGTCGATCCCTCTAAATTAGGATACGGGGTTATGGCTAGAATAGGTATAGATGTTGACGTTAATAGCATATATTCTGTTTTAAAAGAGCTGGGAGATCTCGAAGAGGTATATTTAGCTGCACTTTCTACAGGAACACATGATATATTGTTAGACGTCATAGTCAAAGACTTAGATGATCTTAAACGCTTCCTAACAGACAAACTTGGAAAAGTAAAAGGAATTAAAAATTATGATGTATCAATAATAATGGAAATCTATAAGAGGAAGCTAGCTTACTTAGTATTTCCTCCAGCACATCAAAGCAATGAAAAGTGATCTAGCATTTTTAAGAATAAATTCACGGCAGCTCCTAATGTAACGAATTTTACTCCTCAATAATAATCTTTCAAATATCTTTATACTAAGAATCCTTCTTAAACAATCATTTGAGCATGTATAATCACCCAAACATTTTACACGAATACGTGAGCCAATAATGTTAAACATCTCCTGGGAAAAGATAATTATAAACATTGGTAAAGCTAAATATCTACCCTATAATCAATACTTAGTGCGTTATTTAACTAATTAACCATTATCTCTAGTATAAATAAGTGTATGAGTCATTTAAATAGTAACATTATTTGCCTGTTACTTTTAATTAATGCTTTAAGCGATAAAAAGATCTACTATAGTTTAGCGAATTCTGTTTTAATGTTTACCTTTTCAATAACTATAGCTACTCCTTTTTCTCCATTAGGTCTATATGCATTATGCCATTCATTAACAATATATATTTCCCCAGACTCCATTTCAACTTCTCTGATCTCCTTAAGATCATTACTGAGAACAAGCACTATTCTACCACTAACTAAATAGAATAGTTCAGGCGCATCATGTTTTTCAAGGACATCTATTTGTTCTCTAGACGTATATTCTGGAAAATATATCCCTACTTGCCAATTATCATTATCTCTAAAAACTACCTCCCATCTCTTCCTAGGGGATATTCTAATGATCTCCATACAGATCTCCTTATACCATATTCTTTGATACATGATATAGTGTATGAATAATCAAATAAAATCTTATTATCTATTAAATGACTAGACTATTTTCTATGGCATCATGTAGTATTATGTAAAAGAAATTAGAATTATATTGAGAAAAACAAGTGATTATCTAAGAGATAGTCTTGATTCAAGAGCTCTAAGTATTTCTTCCTTTCTCAGGATACCCTGTACCGATAGTGCTACAATAATTACTAGGCCGTGTATAAGCCTTATCCAGAAACCAGTTGCACCAGCTGCTATAACACCTGTCTCTATAAACTCTAGCATAATGGCACCTATTACTGTACCATAGATTGTGCCTATGCCTCCAGTTATTGGTGTACCTCCTACTACAACTGCAGCTATTGATTTAAGCATGTATATGTCTCCTAGTTGGGGCCAGAATGTAGCCATTTCCATAGTCGGCAGCATACCTGCAAAAGCTGCCACCATACCATGGATCATAAAGAGTATTATTAGCGTTCTATCAGTATTTATACCAAGCATTTTAGCTGCAAGCCTATTATCTCCTATATAGTATATACATGCTCCAAATACGTGTCGATTCAAGATCACCCAGAATAGTATAACAAGTACAATAGCCCAGATAAATTGAGCCGGTATAACGCCTCCGAGTCTACCTACAAATAACTGGTATACTGGATAACCCCTGAATTCAGCTAATGGTATGCTGAAACCATTAGTTACTACAAGAACGACCCCTCTCCAGAAAAACATTGTTCCAATAGTAGCGATTAATGATGGTATACCTATCTTTGTAATTAATACACCATTAAGTAATCCAGCTACTAGGCCTGCTAGGAGGCCAAGGATTATTCCTAGGACTAGGAAATTAGGGCCAAGAGCTTTCCATGTTAATGCCATTACAAGAGCTCCAACAGCCATTACAGATGAAAACGATAAGTCGATCTCACCACTTATTATAATAAGTGTTAATGTTATAGCCGGTATTAGTGTAAATGGTATTATTGTCAACATAGAACGATATAGATATGGATTGCCAAAGGCTTTCGGATTAATCAATGTAAATATAATCCATAGTACAACCAGTATTCCCGTAATAGCTGTTTGAAGTTTATAGTGGCCAAAGATTTCACGTATAGATAATCTAGATTTTTTAGCTATCATTTCATACACCTAGGCATGACTTTATGATGCAGAATATTTCTTGTATTCGGGGGGCAGAGATCCTGTTCTAGCTATTGCTTGCATGATATGAGAAACTTCATCAACTGTTAAATCTTCTTTATAAAATTGTGCAACAACTTTTCCTCTATCAAGAACAACAAATCTATCTGCAACTGGATAGACATGGTATATATTGTGGCTTATAAATACAGCTGATTTACCTCTATTCTTAAGCTCTCTAACATACTCAAGGACTTTCCCAACTTCACTTATTGACAACATGCTTGTCGGCTCATCAAGTAATACTAGATCGGCTTCAAATAAAATAGCTCTAGATATCTGTACACCTTGCTGATAACCACCAGAAAGAAACTTTACTGGCGTTTCAACAGGCATTTTCGTTAATCCAAGTTCTTTAAGAGCTTTTTCGGCTAGGGCTTTCATCTTATCTATGTCTAGGAAACCGAATTTCTTAGTGATTTCTCTGCCTATGAATACATTTCTCCAAATAGGATGATTAGGACATAATGTTCTTTCCTGGTGTACTAGTACTATCCCTAATTCATATGCTTTCTTAGGAGTTAGTCTCCTAAACCTCATACCCTTAACAATGATCTCTCCCTCATTAGGTGCATGTACACCAAATATTATCTTTACTAGAGTAGATTTTCCAGCACCATTATCTCCAACTAATCCAACAATCTCTTTTCTTTCAACATGGAAGTTTACCTTATGTAGTGCTACTACTCTACCAAATCTCTTAGTAATATTCTTCAGCTTTACAATTACTTCCTGAGGCAAAGTAGAGACCACCTAGTCCCCATCATATGATTCCTATGATTTTCCAAGTATTATAAGTGTTATAAATTACGTGATGGATTGTAATAAAAAAGTTTGTATTTTCATGGACTTGTCCAGTTAGTCTTGATCACCTATAGCCTTCTTCAACTAATTGCTCTACTTCGCCTATAGTATCCTTGTCAATAATTGCTCCGCCAGTGTCTATATAGAGTCCCTGGAACATCCAGTTCTTACTTAATACTAGATTGAGTACTGTCATGAATCCTTGTAGATATGGCTGCTGGTCAATGACTAGCTGTATATAGCCATCCTTTATACCCTTAACAGAGCCTGGTGTAAGGTCGAAGCCTATAACAATTATTTCACCAGGGTTCTTACCAAGGTTCTTCAAATAGTCTTCTGCAGCAGCTGTTGTACCGCCACCATCGAAACATATTAGGACAACATCTGGATGAGCAGCTAGATATGCTTGTACATAGCTCAGTCCTTCAGACGGATTGCCATAAACTTCTGGAGGATGAGATACTCTATCTACAATAAGCCCTGCCTCCTTGAGTGCATCCTCTACACCAATAGCTCTAAGAGCTCTAGCTGGCTGCTCCCAACTACCAGAGAATATAGCTGCTCTAGCACCCTCCTTTAACTTATCAGAATACCTCTTTACAGCCTCCTTACCAAGTACATATCCTGACTGATAAAGGTCTTGTCCAACATATCCTGTAAACCAATACTTTTCCCTAAGCTCAGGTATATCTACATTAGCTAATGTAACAAGTATACCTTTTGAAGCAGCTGTTTCAAACAATGGAGCTAGAGCATCATAGCCGGGGTGACCCATTACAACTATACCATCAGGATTATGCTCGATAGCTTTACTAAATTCTTGAACCATCTTATCAGGATCCCAGGCTGTATGGACATAAACTAGGTTAACACCTAGAAGCTTAGCCGCATCTGTTGCGCCCTTATAGAGTCTAGCATCAAATGGATCGCCAGCTGCTCCTCCAATCCAATATATAGTTAGGCCTTTTCCAGGTTGATAACACTCTGGATAAGTAGGAGTAGGTGCAGCTGGCGGAGCTAGGAGATAAGCAATTCCATAGCCTATACCAATACCGATTATTAACATTATTATAATTGCTACAATGAACAGTGTTTTAGGAGGAGCTGATGATGTAGACATGTAGCCCACCGTAGATACATAAGATGTTTTCCAGTGTTTATCTTTTATGGCCAAAATAAATAAGGATTTTGTAGAAACTTTTATATAGAAATAATATGAATTAAGGCGCTCTCTAAAAGAAAAAAGAGCGTCTTATAACTATAACTTATGAAACTCTATTCCCATCATCTTAGAAGCCATTTTTAGTTCTTCCACATAGTCTCCTCTAATCAGTACAGCATGGTGGCCAAAGGCGTTTCTACTAACATTTATAGCATCATCTACTCTTACACCAATACTTATTCTACAATGAATCGTATCTTCTGTCCATGCAACTTTTCCCCTAGTAGCCCATATCTTATTTAGATTCCAATGCATACCAGCTAAAGTTACTTCGAGACCCATAGGTAATTCAACATATGTGGTAGCGCCTTTGCCAGAGGCATGGAAATTCCTTACCCTATACTTACATCCCGGACAACCATAGGATTTAGTAATGACATCATGGTTTATAACAACGATATTACTCTCTAGATCAGAGTGTGTTATGTTCTCATTCAAATTACCCATTATGGCGGGTTCGCCAGAGATGCCCATTAATAAGGCCATTGTCAATAGGGTTGGCATATCAGCTTCACAACCACATGGAATACCCTCATCTATAAAATGAGAGAAGGCTAGACATGGAACATATTCTGTGTCCTTGAGCCCTGGACATTCTATAGTTAGAGAATTAGCATTATATTTTCTAAGAAGGTTTTTAAGGCCTAGATAAAGCTTTGCATAATGAACAATATTTTGTTCTCTACCATTCACAATTGCATATTCTCTTAACCATCTAGCTGCAATATCTCTAGCTAGACGTTCATCAGCATTTTCAACAGCATCATAATATTCATTGAAATCAAGCCTAATAATCTCTAAGCCAAAGATCCTTGAAACATCTTCTAAGCTAAGGCCTTTTGGAACGGCAACACTTCTAGGAGGATACTTACCTATATAAAGGATCTTCCTATATCTTAGGAATCTTATTCCCCTTAAAGCTCTAATTAAAGCCTTTACTTCCTTACTATTCATTGGTATAAAGAACTTAGCATCTTTAAATCTATCAAATCTTAACTTAGATAATCTACCGTGAATCGCTCTACCCCAATGATCCCATTCATAGATTATCGGCTTACCCTTGTTAACAATGGCTTCAAGTATTTCTTCATCAACAAGCCAGTCCTCCATATCACCCATTATAAGTGCATCAACATCATCAGATATTTTATTAGTATCTTCTGGATCATTTATTTTCAATGGCTCAAGTACTTTTATAAGCCCCTTATTGATAAGAGCTTCTATACTAACATCTTCTACAGGTGGCTGAGCTTTTCTAATTAAGTCCCGTGGTTTTCGAGGCCCATGAACCCATTCAAGCTTAGCAACTGGTAGTTCATCAGTATTCCATAGTTCAAGAGCACTCTTGATCTTTATTGGTTGGAGAATGGGTTTATATTTTTCAATAATATCTCTAAGCATATACATACACCAACCTAGAATCGGTCTTCCTCAATTACTTTTAATTTAAATAGTCTAGCTAATTCCATAAACTCCCTACGGTAATTACCATATATTACTATTCTATGCCATCCAGTTCTCCAAGGCCATTTTCTGACAATAGAGCTGACATTTGTTTTCCCAACTATTTTATTAGAACAAGCACAATTTGAATACTCGATATTGACTACTTTAGCTGTATGTATAGTCATGATCTTTTCATCAGGGCTAAAACCTAATACAGTTATCTCTGTATCCTTAGGTAGTTTAACATGTACTGAGGCTTTCTTTGAACCCAGATGTGCTGACGTAATAATGTATGAATGCCTTGATTTAGCCGAACCATATAATGTTAGTGGTGCATAACAATGATAATATATGATCTCATTCTTCAACTCATCTACAGCTGGATCAACTATAAATCCATTAGCGTCAACAAGATATTTAGCCATTAGCAATAGTACTGCAGAATATAGATCGGCTTCACATACGGGAATTATATTATCATACCATAACTCGGTAAAGCCTAGGCAAGGCCACGCATCAAGGAATCCTTCTTGGTATAGAACAATACAATCAATAGCTACTGCATTAGCACCATAATCCTTAGCAATCATTTTTAAAGCTAGATATAGTCTCGCAGACTTCTCTATATCCTCACTACTTGTACCAACAACTTTTTCTGCTTGAGCAATCCATTTCTCAGCTACTCTCTTAGCTTCAGCTAAATCTACTTTATCATAGTATTTCTCCCTGAAAACCCTTACATCAACAACTATAGGCGTTAAACCTATTGAGGCTTGCACCGTCTTAAATACAGAATATACATCAATACTTAATGGATATTCTAGACTAGCTAATCGCCTCTCAGAAGGTGATAATATAAATACTATTTTTGATTTCTTTAACCTATATATTACTTCAAGATATTTAATCTTAGACAACACCTTATGATCAGATAGATCTCTTGTAGCTATGCCTATTACAGGATATCCCTCAGCTAAAGCTCTTGGATATTCTAGAACATAATCTCCTGAACCACCATAAGTCTCTGCAATCAATATAACTGGTTTACCGCTTTGAATAATAGGTCTAGCAAGACCAGATATACAGTTTAATATGAAGACTACATAACCTATTGCTCCTGATTCTTTTTCAAGGAATTCACTAACATCTTTAGAATTCCTAATTTCATATACATTGAATCTTATATATGGATATAGTTCCTTAAGTTTTGTCAAAACATTTTCTTCTATATTCTTAAACCATTTCTCTGAAGCAGGTGGGCCGCCAATAGCTCCTTCAGAAGGTTTAATGAAGACCACGGGTATGAATATCTCCATATAAAGGACCTCCCATGGACAAAAGTTATTACATTATTAAACTGCATCATCCATATAAATAAAAATTTCTATGATGATGTATCTATTTTTAAATAATTGTTTAAAAATGATTAGAGGATTTAAAATGAGGCATCCAACTAGATGTTGTAAAATACTTTAAAACCATTCTATGGAATAAGTTATCTTGATGCTCCTAACTAATGCCTAGTTTATCTAGACTGAGGTGATTTAATGCAACTTAATGAAGTTCGATGGCATCCCTTATTAAAACAATGGATAATAATAGCAGGTCATAGGGGTAAAAGGCCTTGGAGACCTGGTGAACGTGGAGAAAGATTTTGTCCATTCTGCCCTGGTGCTCCTGAAACAAAGGATCTTGGAGAATGGGATGTAATTGTCCTGCCTAATAAATATCCTGCTTTATCTCCTACTCCTCCAAAGCCCATGGAGCCTGGCAGTCCTTTATTTAGAGTTATAGATGCTAAGGGTGTCTGCGAAGTACTTGTTGAAACTCCTAAGCATGAAGGTGATCTATGTGATTTGTCTCTAGAGCATATGTCTAAAGTAATTAACATGTTTAAGAGAGAGTATGAAAGACTATCAAGTTTGCCTTTCATCGAATATGTTGCAGAATTTAGGAATAAGGGTAAGGAAATAGGTGTTTCACTAACTCATCCACACTCACAAATATATGCACTTCCATTTATTCCTCCAAGAGTAGCAGCTGAAATAGAATCCTTTAAAGAATATTATGAGAAAACAGGTAATTGTCTCTTATGCGATATATTGTCTGAAGAACGTAGAATAGGAAAAAGGATCATATATGAAAATAAATTATTCACTATACTCTTACCATACTATGCTATGTGGCCTTATGAAGTCCATGTATATCCTAAGAAACATCTTGGCTCCTTAGCAGATTTTAGTGATGAAGATTCACTGTATTTAGGTGATGCTTTGAGGGTTGTAACAGCAACATATAATATGCTTTTTGAAAGAGACATGCCATATATCATGGTATTTCATCAGAATCCTTCAAAGAAAAAACTTGACTATTATCACATGCATGTAGAATTCTATCAACCATATAGAGATAAGGATAAACTAAAGTATGCCGCAGGTATTGAATGGGGTTTTGGAGTATTTACATATGATGGAGTACCTGAAGTAAAGGCTAAAGAGTTAAGAGACGCATGTAAAAAAGCAGTTGATAAACGCTTAGATAAGGTATTAGGTGAATGTATTGGTTAGTAGGGAATTAATTAAATACATTGTATCTGAGTTTAGAAGATTCTTTAACTCCGGACCAGAGGTAGTATCATCTGCGCCTGGACGCATAGACTTCCTAAATACTCATCAAGACTATAAGGGCTTACCAGTAGTATCTATAGGCATTAATTTAAGAACATATATAGCCGTCTCAAGAATACCTGGAAGAAAGTCAAAGATCATATCAATTAATCTTTTAAGGGAAAGAAGGAAGTACATGGATTCATTTAATGTAGACAATATTGTTCTTAAAAGAGGTAAATGGTTTGGAAACTATATTAGGTCATCTGTTAAGGCATTAAAAGAGATACATAGAGATATTGACGGGTTTAATGCATTAATATATAGTGATGTACCAGTTGCTGCAGGACTAGCTAGTAGTGCTGCATTACTTGTATCATTTATAGGTGCAATGAATGAAGTTTATGGATTCAATTTAAGTAAGAAGGATATTGCTGAACTAGCTTTTCATGCAGAACACGATATAATGGGTATTCCTTGTGGTAGACTAGACCAGTATGGCTCATCATTTGGAGGAATATTAAAGATAGAGACAAAGCCTCCATATAATGTAGAGGAACTTCCAATACTTAATGGGGTCTTTATAGTTCTTGACTCAGGCATAAGGCATAGTACAGCAGATATACATCCTAGGAGACAAGCAGAGATCAATGAAGGTTTAAGAATTCTTCTCCAAATGAATGATCTTAAAGAGAACATTATGGAGAAACTTAGTGATAAATACTATGCTGTTAAATGGGATGAGATAAAGTATGAGGAATTATTGCCGTATATAATGAGGCTTCCAGATACTCCGAGGAGGAGAATAGAGTTTACGTTTAAAATGCATGAATCAACTCTACTGGCTCTAAATATAATTAGAGGGGACATACCTGATCCCAATGAGATAGTTACTATACTAGGTAGTGAATGGAGAGATGAAGTAGAGAAGGCATTGAATTCAGATAATCCAGGCCTAGCTCTTATAGGAGTTATCATGAATTACCAGCACGTATTATTAAGAGATCTATATGATGTAAGTCTTCCAGAGCTAGAAAGGATAAGGAATGCAGCATTAACTGCTGGTGCTTTAGGAGTAAAATTGTCTGGAGCAGGGCTTGGAGGCTCATTAACTGCATTAGCCAGGGATTTGAAAGATGCTGAAAATATTCTAAGAAAAGGATTAGAAAATGGGGCCAAGCGTGGATGGATAGTTAAAGTAGATATGGGTTTAAGGAGAGAATTATAGCTTTTCTATAAAATAGCATTATACCTTATAAAGATCTACTTATATATTTATGATCTAGTATTAGATCAAGGTATTATAAATATATAATTAGGCCCTACTAATATCTTACACATGTCTAGGTGATTGTTATTGTTAATCCAGGGTATACAGAGAAGTCTAGTAAATGAATTTCTTTTAATAACTCTAATAATGCTATTCATGGTATATATTATGGCCCATATAACTGTAGTTCCTACCTATAGTCAGAATAATAATGAAGATTGGATTATAGATAAGAATACAGTTATTGAAAATGTTAAGAAACATGTTAGTGGAAACATCATTGTAAAGCCTAACGTTACACTTGTTATAGCAAATTCCATTATCTACATGGATAGCGAGTATAATGGTGAATTAAGTATAGTTGTTAATAAGGGAGGTACTTTAGAAATAATAAATTCTATAATAAGATCGGGAACTAATAAGACATATTTATTCAATGTTTATGGAACCCTCATTATGAGAGAAAGTACATTAAGAGACTGCGGTATACAACATGATAAACCTGGACTTGTCATTGAAGGCTCCGACTACACTGTTATAAGGAATAGTCTTATAATGGGTAATTACGCTGGAATAACAATACATAGATCCAAGAATATAGAGATCACAAGTAATAAGGTATATGCTAATGTTTATGGATTGTCTATTGCTAATTCAAGAAATATTCTCATTAGCAATAATAGATTCATTGCCAATTCATATGACTTATACACCTACAATAGTACATCTCTAACTATTTCAAATAACTATTTTGAAGGAGGAGGACTATACATAGATAGAAATATAAATAATGTGATCATAAATAACGAGTTCAAAAATACAGGTATATCAATTAGCGGAGATAAAGTCCTTTATTATAAACATGAATTCAAAAACAATATAGTTAATGGTAAACCCCTACTATACATATTCAATAAAAGTGGGACCATAGCCGGAGATATAGGTATGGCGATCATTGTTTCATCAGAGAATGTATTAATACATAATGTATCAGTATCTAATACCATTGTTGGAATCGGACTATATTTCTCTAGCAACATAGTCATAAATAGCTCTATTATTAAGGACAATAGAATAGGTATTGAGATAAAGTTTTCTAAAAAAGTTACTTTAGTAAATAGTAAGCTTGAAGAGAATAGGATGTATGGTTTAAAACTTTATAGTTCTCAAGATATTACTGCCCAATATAATAATATAGTGCATAATACCTTGTCTGGAATATTAGTGATGGATTCATCGAATATACATATAAATTATAATAATTTAACTGAAAATGATGGTTATGGAGTATATGTACAAGATTCTAATGATGTTAGTGCTGAATATAACTGGTGGGGTTCGATTCAAGGCCCTGAATATAAGGAACAAAGTGATGCTGATGAACCAGAGGAAATCTATAGCTCTAGTACAAATGGTTTCTCCTATGAACCATGGCTTCAAAAACCAGTTGTAGATAAGAATATAGAAGTATATTATAAAAGAGGCATATCAAATCTATTTCCTTACATACTAGCCATGTCCATAGCTATCATAATTTTAGCCCTAGTAAGGTATTATCTAAGGCGTATGAGATCCCGGAAATAAGTACCTTATGTTTCCTCATCAACAATTATCCAATGTCTAAAACAAGCTTTCTCTTACCTATTCCCTACATTCCAGCCATCTCATCGGTTTTCCTTAACCTTCCTAGATGCAGAACTTCTAAACCACATGAACAGAGAAATTCATCAATATCAGCTAATCCATTAGCCATAACTATAATCTTGTCTCCTAATTTAATGAATCATTTCAATACCATATATAAATAATAAATTAATCCAATAATACCCAGTATTAAACATACCATGTAGATCATTAGTGTTAATCCCGGGTTATAAATAGGATTAAATGAAATAGGGTATAAAGGCTTTATATCGTAATAGAGGGGAGCGTCGAGGACCACATGTAATATTGTCCCAGAGATCCCTGTTATAATAAATTGTTTTAAACCAATATCTGATCCTGATACGAGAAATAACCTCTTCCATAGAGCTTCAAATATTTCATTAAATAAGTACATTACATAGCCTAGAGCTAGTCCAACAATAATTGCGCCAATAAATGTATGTAGATATCCATGTAAAGGATAATTAAGATCTAGTAGAACAACCATGAAAGGCTCTATATCAATTATTACATTAGCTATGATGAAGGTTGGAATATGGATATATTTTCTACTAAACAAGCCTAGAGCTAATGCAGGGCCTAAGTGAAAAGGTGTAAACGGCAAATATATCCCTCTAACCTATATTACGTTTAATTCAGCATTAAACTATTAGCAATAAAATAGATGTAGCCTATTTACACTCACTAATAGTAAAGTCTATTGTAGAAATAACCTCTTCTCCTGATACTTCTACAGTCAAATATGCAATTAATCTATATCTTCCAGGCGTTAAATTATAATATTTACTCCATATACTTAGATCTATTATAAACTCATGTGTGGAGCCAGGCGTTAAAACGTATTCCTCTAAAGTACATGCCATGGGTTTTAGAGGTTCAACTTTTACCCATTCATTATCAACATATTTCATAAGCCGTATAGATATACATGGATTTCCAATAGTCAATGTTTCACTGCCAACATTTATTATCTCAGCCCTCAATACTTCTCCCATACAGTAGTTATCTTTATCAAGCCTTATGATCGCTCCGGTCTCTCCTACAGATCTTGATAGTATAGATGAGTAGAACGCATCTATTACTTCCCCATTATGTATCGCCTCTACCAATATCAGATAACAACCTTCATGCAAAGCCCTATAACTAAATATCTTACTTTCAGTCTTTAATTCATTAATTGTCACTCCAGAAGTATATACCTCCCTAGCACCTCTCTCAGAGGAATAGTATATGTGTACTTTAATTAATACATTGTCCATGGATAAACACTTGTTTTCCCGAAGATAAAGTAATAGATCTATAGAATCCCCTGGAACTATTCTACCTGAAGTAACGCTATATCCTATAGGACCTGGACAACAAAAGACCTTTCCAGTTCTATTAGCCTTCATTAAATACTCAAAAGACTTACACGTGTTAATGTAATTTAATTTAAATGAAGTATTTAGATCAAATATTCTAGTATTTCTAAATGCAAAGTATACAAGTGCGGAAGCAAATAAAATGGCAATGACCAATAATATAACCACTACCCCACGCATACAGGTCCCTATTAGTATTTTAGCTATCAATACATATAAATTTAAGACATAAACATAATTACATATACAAATAATTTGATCATTGAATCCAATCCTTATAATATAACTAAGATTAAAGAAATATTTGGAGAAAAACTATGGCTAGAATAGATTATTATGATTTTGGGGAAATAGTTGTTGATGGAAGGACGTATTATAGAGATCTAATAATTACTCCTAAAAGGATCATTAGTAATTGGTGGAGGATAGAGGGTCATAAATTGTTTTTAGATGATCTAAAGGATGTTCTTAATGAAGATTTTGAATATATAGTAATTGGTACAGGTTATTATGGATATATGGTTGTTATGGAAGAGGTGTTTAAGTATATGGAAGAAAGAGGCATAAAAATTATAGTGAAACCGACAAGAGATGCTGTCAAGGAATATAATAGTTTGGTTGCTAAAGGAGCTAAAGTAGTAGGGGCATTTCATTTAACATGTTAAGCTCGTTTCTACTAAGCAATAGTTATACATGATCGTTTGATATACCTAGTTATTACTTATCTTGATTACTAATACATTGGTTAAAATAGATCTAAGAATTCGTATGATCTATAAATACCCAATGTATTATAACCTTAGAAATAATTATTTATTTGTTAATGGTGTTTCATCATGATCCTTCATAAGACTTCGATAGAGTTACGTGAAGAATTAATTGGGGCTTGTGGAATCTATTGCGGTTGGTGTCCGTACTATATAATAGGAACTAAAGAGTTTAAATGCGGGGGATGTTGGACGAGGGAGAAATGCGAAATTAGGGATTGCGCAGCCAGTAAAGGTATAAAGATATGTACATTCTGCCATGAATTTCCATGCCAAAAACTCTATGATATGTATAATAGAATGACAGAGTACTTTGATCAAATAAAGAAGGACTTTGCAGATAAGATTAAAGAAATTAGTCCATCTGATCGCTGATTCATCTAATCCATAGCCTTTTTATTGTAGGTATTTTATCATATTCCTTGTCTTCACTAGCTATTAGGGTTATGCCATTATTAATCATTGCACCTAAGTGTAAAGCATCTGAAGGTTTGATACCGTATTCCATTAGTATTTTTGCTGCATAGGTATATTCATCTTCACTTAGACTGAGTATAGATGTATAAGGAAGTATATTTGATTGTATAAATTCTATTGAGATTTTATGTGGAATGCCGTATTTCTTCTTGGAAATATAGATTAGTTCGTCGAGTACAAGTACATCAGTATAAGGTTTGTACTTAGTCAGGATGTCTATGTAAAAGTTCTCATATAAGATTCTATCTCTAGAATCCGTTAATGTATTGAGGTATATGAGGAGAGGTGTATCTATGAATATTTTCATTGTTCAAACTCCTCTTCAAGGGATACTTGAGCTAATTCACCCGTTTTAGGCTCTACTCTACCAGATATCTTTTTTAAAGTCTCAACATGTTTTCTCAGAGACTCTCTAAGCTTTTCTACATCAACTTTCTTTTTAGCAGGCTTTAGTATAATTCCATCTCTAACTTCAACAATAACTTCATCGCCTTCATCAATACCAACAGCTTCACGAATAGCCTTTGGCAAGATTATATAGCCTTTCCTTCCAACCTTTATTCTAAGAGGCAAACCAGGCCCACCTATGGTATGACTAGGTAAAACTACTTATTAAGATTTACCTAAAGTTATATCTATGAATAAATATAGTTAAATCCTAATCAACACCTTTACATTAATCCATTAACTTCTTAGGCTTTTTAGGAATCTTTACACTTCATCGAATACACTTAAGGGATAAATATATAGCCATAGATAAAAAGCCAGAGAACTAAAGAGAATATTAGGTTAAGAAGTTAAAGAGTACAGAATAGGACAATTTTAGAATATTTTGATCGTTTGTTATCAGCACTCAAGACCCCATTCATCGAGGACTATGTTCCTCTCAGGCTCCCGAGCTCATCATTCAATATGTTCTATATTGAATGTCTTTATATAAGCTATAATGATGCTCATAAGAACTTACCTGATTGAATCAACAATATATTCCTCAGCCCATGAAGTAATATGTTCTCATAGATCAATACTATATGATTTATTGTTATTTCAACCTATAGTATTGAAGTAAAGAATAAAAACACCGCCATATCATAATCACTTATAGATATGCGGCGGTCGTCTAGCCTGGACTAGGACATAGCATCCTCCTGCGCGGGAGGGGCTACCTGAAGCCGGCCCTCCAAGCCGGAGATCCCGGGTTCAAATCCCGGCCGCCGCATTTCTTATCCTTATATTTGTGTTTATTTATAATGTATTCTTGTAGGAGGTATAGTTAGTTGAAGCTTAGTGTTTATGGATTTAATGATCTTGTAGGTTCTTTTGGTGTTTTACAGTTTGATGAAGACGAAATCGGAAGATTTTACGATATTCTGTTAAAAACAGGTATTGATGGTATCCGCAATATTAGTAGTAAGGTTTTTGGAGAAGATTTAAGATCTATTAGTTTTGCACGGGGCAAACTCATTTATAGGGATCGCATTATTGAGATGATATATCTTAGATTCGAGGTTGAGGATAATAGGATGTATATTTTTGAAGTTTATCGCGAATCTGTCTTTGTGTATGCCAATACTGATGCTAAACAATTATATGTTGATGTTGTTGCATTTATTAAAGAGTTTTTAAAGGACGTTAAACTGCCTAGATCATTGTTTATAGGTTTCTAATATTTTTTATGTAATACTATTTGTCCAAGTTTATGACGATCCATTAATCAGACTATCATTAAATTATAAGTCACTACATGAATCCATTGCTTAGACACTATTTACAGTTTTTAATCATTTAAATAGATGTGTAATTGACGTAAGAGTTTTATTTAAAATATTCATAAAGTATTAACTAGTGTGATAATACCATATTTAGGTGTTTTTTCTATGTCAAGTGAAGATAATATTATTGAGATCAAGGATTTAAGTGTCTATTATTTAACTGTTAGGGGATACGTTAAGGCAGTTGATGATGTTGATCTAAATATTAGGAGAGGAGAGATCGTAGGTATAGTTGGCGAGTCAGGTAGTGGTAAATCAACTCTTGCACTAGCCATACTAAGGTTATTACCTACCATGGCACGTATTATGAAGGGATCTATATACTATAATGGCAGGGATCTTGTTACAATGGATGAAAGAGAACTTAGAAAGATACGGTGGCACGAAATATCTATAGTACCGCAGGCAGCACTTAATGCACTTAATCCAACAATAAAGATATTAGATCATTTTATGGAAACAGCTAAAGCACATGGAATTAAAGATAAGAAATGGGTTATTGAAAGATCATCTAAGCTTCTCGAACTTATGAGGCTTGAACCTAGTCGCGTCCTATATGGTTATCCACATGAATTATCCGGCGGTATGAAGCAAAGAGTTCTCATAGCTTTATCAATGTTACTAGATCCGAAATTGTTAATACTTGATGAACCAACAACGGCATTGGATGTACTCACACAGAGATTTATAATAGATCTATTGAAGGATCTTCATAAGAATACAAATATTACAATGATATTTATAACTCACGATATTGCAGTAATAGCTGATATTGCTGATAGAACAGCTGTGATGTATGCTGGCAAGATTATGGAGTTTGGAGATGTATTTACAGTATTTAAGAAGCCTAAACACCCGTATACTAAAGCATTAATAAAAAGTATCCCAAGTCTTATAGGCGATGTAAAGGAAATGAGATCTATACCTGGTACTCTACCTGATCTTGTTAGTCCGCCTAAGGGATGCTTATTTTCACCTAGATGCGAATATGCAATGGATATCTGTTTCCGTAAAGATCCACCTACGATTGATTTAGGAGATCATTTAGTTAAATGCTGGCTCTATACAGAAGAAAAAGGTGGTTCGCAATGAATGCTCCTATAATTGATGTTAAGGATTTAAAAGTATACTTCTCAATAAGGAAAGGTATTTTCGGGAAAACTCTATATGTTAAAGCAGTTGATGGAGTTGATCTAAGTATAAGTGAGAAGGAGATTATAACTGTTGTTGGAGAATCTGGCTGTGGAAAAACAACCTTAGGCAAGACAATTGCAGGGTTAATAAAGCCTACTGGAGGCAAGATACTCTATAAAGGAAAGGATCTAAGGAAATTAAATAGAATGGAATATAAAGAGTATAGACGTAATGTCCAGATGATACATCAGGATCCGTTTTCAGCTCTAAATCCTACAAAGACTGTATACCAGATATTATCAAGTCCCTTGAAAAGATGGGGATTTGCCCGTTCACGTGCTGAATTAATAAAGAAAGTTTCTGATCTACTTGAAGTCGTTGGTTTAACGCCTCCATCGGATTTTCTATTTAAATATCCTCACCAACTTAGTGGTGGACAAAGACAGAGAGTTGTAGTTGCACGTGCTATTAGTGTTAATCCGAAAGTTGTTGTAGCTGATGAACCAATTACAA
>Ga0190367_1000934_pt1 | contig 18539 bp, 23 predicted proteins | sample 4872181011_MG_FD_171838 | JGI IMG/M metagenome (GOLD analysis project Ga0190367, IMG submission 171838) | Hydrothermal vent microbial mat bacterial communities from Southern Trench, Guaymas Basin, Mexico - 4872-18-10-11_MG | ecosystem: Environmental > Aquatic > Marine > Hydrothermal vents >...
AGAGAGGAAAAGTTGGAAAAGAAGCTCGAGATTTTTAGATGCCTGGTTCAATATCGTGGAGGAGGCAGGGCTTGACAAAATGCTGCCTAGGGAAATCGAGGAGAGACTTGCAAAAGTGATAAGGAGAGAGGTGATGAGAACTGACTGAGTTTTCATGGATACAAACGTGTTTTTCAAAGGAAGAAAAATGTTTTCTGACTCTGTAGCGAAGGGGTTCAGACTCGTTACAATTCCTATAGTGATTTACGAATTTCTGACCGTCATAAATGAGTTATTAAGAGAGGAAAAAGACGAGAGAAGGCGTAGGTTGTTTGCGATACTTATGGATAGATTTCCACAACTCCTCCGCGACCTGGAAATAGAGGTAGAATGCATTAAATTATCATCGGATGATGTTGAGTAATGAGTAATGAAAGAGAAAAAGCATCGACGTTGGTGATGCCCTTATCTACATCTTCATGATCAAGAAGGGTATAAAGAGGATCCTGACGTTGGATGATGATTGGAGGCGGGTTGATGTAGAGATTTTAAGGTAAGACAAGGAGCGTGCAGAGATTGCGTGGAAAGGGAAGATGGAGCGGACTTCCAATAAAGGAGTATGACATTCCGATGGAGGAGATAGAGAAATACGTTGTGAGAATAAGGGAGGACGAGGAGGAGTTCCCATTTCCCAAGAGATATCTATATCTACTGGACGAGATAGAGCGCCCGATACTGGCCGTGAAGATAAGCACGAACATGAAGACCCCTTTCACCGTGTTGACCCCTAACTGGAAATATAGGGTGCCCTTATTCGAGGGGGAGGTGGAGAAGTACCCACGCGTGATAGAGCGGAAAGTTGTGATCAGGCCTATCAATAGTTGGAGGTTTTCCGAAGAGGCGCGTAGGAACACGAGAAAGCTTAGCAGTTTTAACATATACGGCGATATGACCTTTTACTTCATGGCGGTGATGCGTAGATATGTTCATAACTTCTCCGTGCCTAAAATGATGCAGACGGTGAGGTTCATAGAGCACCTCGCGCCGCTTCTGCGTGGCAACGAGAGAATACTTGAATTAGGGTGCGGAAAGGCGTTTCTTTCGTTATGCCTCGCATACATATTCCCCGAGATCGAAATAGTTGGAATAGAGGTAAATAGTGCGGAGAACTTCTTCAATAGGGTAATGGCATGGTTTTTCGGAATTTCGAATGTCAGTTTCATAACGGCGGATGCCGAGAACTTCGATTATGACGCTATCGGGAGGTTTGACGCAATAATAGGATTGCACACTCATGGTCTTGCTTTTAAACTCCTAGAGCTTGTAGAGAAGTGGAGACCTCGTATTGTCATGTTCACGCCGTGTTGCTTCGATTATAACAGGAAGAAATTGCTTAATGTTTACGGAATCAACGTAAGGACAAACAGAGAGGCAAACGAATACAGAGCGAGGCTTATGGAGGAGTGGGGCTACCGCACAAAGATATTCAACCCGTTTGATTTGTGGATGACCGATCAGCCGGAGACCATTCTTGCGGTGCTGGAACGTTAACCGTTTCTCGATAGCATTCCATGCGGCTTCTCGAAAAATCGATCGCATATCCTCAATATACGGCTTCGTAAAAACATGTTGGTCATCTTATGTAACGATATTAAACCCCGAGAAGGAAATATAAGATGGTCATGCGAGGTATATCTACCTGGTGAGAGAAGATTTTTCACTTTAACATGCGATGAGGAATACCGCCAGGAGAGAGGGTGAGAATATGAAATTTGATGTTGTAGTGGTGGGTGCCGGAGTAGGAGGGCTCGTCACTGCTGCTCTTCTCTCGAAAAAGGGATATAAAGTTGTGGTTCTGGAGAAGACGTCAAGAGTCGGCGGTCGGGCAATGGTTATCGAAAAAGAAGGATTCTTGCTGGATTATGGCATACATATGGCGAGATTTGGCGATAAAGGCATTATCGCAAAGACGATGAGGGAATTGGGTAAAGAGGTGGAGATGATAAGGCCCGGTGAGAGCGTATTATACAGCGAGGGTAGGTTTTATGCATTACCTCTAAGCGCTGTAGCGATAAGGACTACAGATTATCTTACCGATCAGGAAAAGAACGAGACTTTATCCGTACTCATGACAGCGCTTCGAGAGGATCCAAGCAAATATTTTAGCACGCCGCTTTCTGAATGGATGAAGAATAAGGTTAAGAGCGATAAGGTTCGTCGTCTCCTCAGAGTTATCTCCGGACTGGTATTAGTCGTCCCAGAGTTGGAAAGGGCATCTGCAGGTGAATTCATAGATGTGATAAAGCAGGCTATTGCGGCAGGGCAGGGAGCTGGCTATCCCAAGGGTGGGTGGAAGACCATTTTTGACAACCTTTTTAGCGTGATAACCGAGTCTGGTAATGAAGTTAGAACGGGAACGGAGGTTCGCAGGGTCATCGTCGAGGAGGGTAAAGTTAGAGGAGTCGAGGCCGATGGCGAGGTTGTAGAGGCCGATAAGGTGGTTGTTGCGATTCCATGCCAAGACATCTTTTCTATTCTTGACGAGAAATTGTTTCCAGAGGACTTCGTTAAGAAGGCGAAAGGAACCGTACCCACGGCAGGAGTTTCCATAGATCTTGCAATTTCCGAGCCAGTTGTGGAGTACTCTGGGATGATAGTTTCAGAGGATCCGTTTGTAATGGGGGTTGTGACATCCAATATAGACGAGAGTGTTGCGCCATCTGGGAAGCAACTTGCAACATTTTACATGCCGATTCCGAGGGAAAAATTCGAGCAGGAGAAAGAAAACGCTATTAAAAGGCTCGAAAAGTTGATTTATGAGATGCTGCCGGAGTTGAAGGATAAAATACTTTGGACTCGGAAGATGACACTCCCGATGGTGGACGGGGCAGCACCTTACTATCATCAGTCAAGAATTGATAGAATTCCCGTAAGATCTGATATCAAGGGGTTATTCTTCGCCGGGGATTCTTATTCGGCGCCCGGCTCCGGTGGGGATATCGCCTGGTACTCTGCACGACTTTGTACCGAGGAAATAATAAAGGAGGAATAAGGGAACTTCTAGGGAATCGGGATACCGATCGCCTTTCCCAAATATTTTATGGACACGTATAGGAAGTATGCGCCAAATATCAGTTTCAATGCCCATGGAGAGAACCTCTTTATCAGCCTTGCTCCTATCTGAGCACCAATTATCGTCCCAATAGCAAGTGCAATTCCGGCGCCGAAGTCTATATCCCCGCTGTATGCCTTGAAACTCGCACTTATTATTGCAAGTGGAATCATCGTAGCAAGAGACGTGCCCATCGTTACGTGCACCGGAGCGCCAAATAGGTATATGAGACCGGGTACAAGGGCATAACCTCCTCCGAGACCTACAAGCCCCGTTGTAAGGCCTATGATAAATCCAAAGACCGTCTTGTTATACGGATTTCCGGGGATCTCTCCTCCAAGCCACGACTCGCCCGAGGGCTTTGCGGGACCCTTCTTAAGAGCACCCTCATATATCATCCTGATCGACGGAAGTATGAAGACTAAACCTAAAATGAGCCATAACCAAATTAACTGTCCTTTAAGATACCAGAACATTATAGAGCCGACCACGGCTCCCATTGCTCCACCGCTTGCTAGCCATTTCGTCGATTTGACATCCAGATTCCTGATCTTGAGATGGCCATAGGCCCCCGAGAGAGTGGTGAATATCACCGCAAAGATTGTCGTCCCTATTGCGAGTGCCGTGTCCTTTCCACCGTAGATGTAGAAATCCAGTATTGGTAGCATTATGCTACAACCACCAGTTCCGATAAGTCCACCAAACATCCCAGCAAGGAGACCTACAAACACCAGAATAAGTAGCATTAGTGGATCTGTCGTCATGTGCCTCATACATTATCCTCCGTACGCTTCTATCGTTGGTTTCATATAGTAACTGAATAAAAATATTTAGTTACAATTTGTAAAAATGGTCGAATTATGTCTGGTTATTCAAAGCTTGACAAAAATAAAAAGAGAAAATAGTAGACGTTAAGTTAAAAGAATTCAAATTAGACCATATTCCACCATTTGGTGTTCTCCTTACCCTTAAGACCGAGCATTTTTCTGACATCATCCGGTGCTGCAATGTCTCTTCCCAGTTCTTCTGCAATCCTTACAACCTTTGCGACAAGTTCAGCATTGCTCTTCGCAAGCTCTCCCTTCTTTATGAAAATGTTATCCTCCAGCCCGACTCTAACATGGCCACCCATTGCGATTGCTATTGCAGCGGCCTCGAACTCCCACGGATAGCCTATCCCTATCACTGAGAAGTCGTAATTGTTAGGCCCGAATACCCTGTCTGCGGTCTCTTTGAGGTGTACGAGTTCATGAATATTTCCACCGACGCCGCCGACAACTCCCGTTACAAATTGTATCCACAGCGGAGGCTTCAGCAGTCCCATATCCATTAAGATGCGTGCATTATATATATGCCCCACATCATAAATTTCAAGTTCCGGCTTTGTTTTGTGTTCGAGCATCGTCTTACAGAAGTACTCTAGATCCTTGAACGTGTTCTTGAATACGAAGTCCCATGAAAGATCTAGCAACGCCTTTTCCCAGGGTTGTTTTGCAATAGACTTTAATTTCTGGAGTGCACGTGGATGAAAGGAGAAATTCATCGAGCCCATGTTAAATGAAGCGACTTCGGGCTCGAATTCAGGAACCACGCAAATCCTTTCTTCTGTTGTCATCCCAGCGCTACCACCAGTTGTTAGACACACCACAACATCTGGCGCCTTCTTTTTTATTCCTGCTAGGATTTCCTTGAACACCTTGAGGTCGGAAGTCGGCGCGCCCGTGTCAGGATCCCTAGCGTGTATGTGAACTATCGCGGCACCCGCTTCGTAGGCTCTTTTAACCTCATCGGATATCTGTTCCGGTGTTATTGGAAGATACGGCGTCTGTGAGGGTATCGTCATCGCTCCGGTGATTGCACATGTGATAATCAACTTCTTCTCCGCCATATTTTCTCCCTCCGGAAGTACATATGACAGCATCCTTTCATTTTAACTTTCTTGGGGCATTAACAATTCGCTGTGTATCCGGTATATCATCATTGTCCCTTCAGCAATTGTTGAAATCTTTTAAGAAAAACACCAACATCATACTAAATTCGTAAATACTTTTCCGGACTCTAATATTGAAAGATAGATAATAGATGGACATAATATTCTGTTAATTAATTACGATTTTGAATTCAATTTATATAATCAAATCTCTCTATCGTGAGAAAATGAGATTAATTTCACGCAGGATCACTGGTGTTTTTGATGTTCCATTTAAAAGCAAATATTTGACCACCGAAAAATAAGAGTTGTAAGTGCAGGATGATGTGCCTAGAAATTTCATCACTTTACTTTCTTTTTTGGAATCCTTACCTCAACGACTCTGTTCTTAAAGTTCACTTGCATTTTAGAGGTGTCGATGTCTTGTGGCAGTTGCGTTTCATGTATCAACCTTCCATCGCAGTAAATCCTTATGGCTCCCTCATGCGGTTCAACTCTTATGCTTTCCTTGTCGGTCGTTGGAACTTCAGCTACGACTACCACCTCGTTGTTCATCTCTATTACGTCAAGGAGTAAGCTGTCGTTTTCGGTTTGCGGAAATGGCATCGGAGGGTTTATGGGAAACGGGGGCTCTGGAGCTGGTAATGGAATCGGCATCAGTGGAGGTGATCTTCTAGTATTGTCCTGCCGCGGTGCTTCTTCGATGTACTCGTGAACTTCGGGCTCTCTGCTCCTATCGGTGGATTTCCACTCCCTGACTATCCTTCGTCCATCAGGAAGTATTACCTCTTCTCTTCCGTATGCGATATACCTTTGGAGGACCTTCGTGCCGATTTTATTGTCGATTTCGGGGGTTTCTCTCATCAATGTGCGCAGGAGGCGATCGAAGAAACTCATGATTCTTTTTACATCTTCACTCCACCAGTACATGATGGTCACCTCCTTGTGATGGTCACCATTTATTGACCAAGGTCATATAATGGTGACCTATATATAAGTTTATCGCTAATCACATAATGAGGTGAGCAACATGGATATCGACGATTACATGAGGTACATGGAGGAACTACTGGAGAGATTGCGAGTCTTGATGACGCAAAACTGCATAAGAATACTTCAAATGCTGGAAGAGCCAAAGTACTGGACACAACTTGTGGAAGAGTTGAATATGCACAGGTGGCTCGTTAAGAGATATCTAGATAAACTGCTTGAGGTCGGTTTGGTGGAGAGTTTCGTAAAACCGTCGGAACGTGGACCACCTAGGCGGTATTACAGGCTTGCTAAAGAACTTGCTATCCTCTTTATAATATCATCGAATGGCGTTTTTATTCGTGAAATCCCCCTAAGTAGCAATGAAGTTGCCATTCAGGAGGTTTTAAAGAAGTATCCATCGGTTAGGCGCATCCTCGAGATCGGGCAAGAAATCCCACACGAGGAAATTGAGAAGGAAATAAATTCACTTACGCTAGCAATAAGACTTCTACTATCGTTGCGCAGATCCAAACGATAGATTTTCGAAGAAAAATGAAGGTTGCTAATGTGTCATTGCGGAGAATCTGCACTATTAAAATCTACCTATAATTTGGAAGTTACCGAAGTCCTCATGTTGATCGTGGCGTTGATCGCGTACTTCTTTATACCTTCGAATCTGAGGAATCGCGGGGGTATTTCCTCAGGATCTGGAGAGCGATCACTTTGAATTTGACGTACTTCGGCAAAACGCGTGGGCTCGACAGCGGAGCACATGCATTCTTGAGAATTCCCTAAGTAATTGAGGTGTTTCATTAAAGAGTTCCCTAAACTCTGTGTTACACGTTATTCTTTCGAGAAGCCTTAATGGTTTTTCATGTTTTTATGGGGGAACCGCATGTCTATCTGCCTTCGTGGCTTGGATAAATACGTATGAGAAAGTTCAGTTTTTTGTCACTATACGTATCACGGATTCGGGCGGCGCGGTTTGTGCACAAAGAGAACGCAAATTTTGGACGAATTGATCTTCCGTGATAATGTTGCTGACGCAGGAGGATGAGTGCAGTTCTGAAAGAGAGGGACATCCTCTCCTGTCAGTTGGTTGGCGGTATATATGAGTGCTGACCGCGCCCTTCTACTTTTTGCCCTACCTGTCATAGGTAATCGTTACCTTGACGAAAGACAACCTTTTGGTGGGGCCCAGTTCATCGAAGGATTTATAAGTATGTTCTAGGGTATGTAGGATAAAATATCCTAGAGGGCAAAAGATGAACAGGGTGCAGGAACTCTCTGTTACAGCGGTTCTTTCAGCGGCTGCTGCATCTCTAAGAATAATAAAGCATCTAATCGCCGGTCCAATACAGTTCGTGAATATACCCGCAGTATTTGCGATAATCGGGGGCGCTGTTTTTGGAGCAAGGATCGGATTTTTAGTGGGGCTGTTTTCCTTTGTTATTTCCGACTTCATACTTGGACCAGGCCCTTGGACGGCGGTTAATTCTATACTTTGCGGCCTCATTGGTGTCATTTCATCGGTTCTATGGTACGGCGAGACGAGTGTAAGCAGACTTGAGGTAGGCGCAACCACGTACTTACTATTGTTCATGAACGACATCCTTAACTCTATGATCCTCTATCTGCTGTTAGGATTTTCCATACAGCAAGCGGCCATCATATCGGTCGTTGGTTTGTTCTTACCAATTGCAGGTGGATGGATGTTTTTCGTGGGGCCAATCACCGAGGGAACCACATCAGTACTTGCCGCCACACTCATGCCAGAAATCAGAGAGAGGTTGCAATACGTGTTACCAACGGGTGAGAGCGTTGAGAGAGAGTAGAGCGTTTCTCATGCTGACGGTGGCAATTCTCGTAACGATCTTAGGGGCATTCATCTCTCATTGGTGTCTAATGGAGAATGGAAAGTCACTGGCAATAAGCGGGGAATCCGGGGAAGGTATCTGGCCAAAATTAGTTTTAAACGTCACAGTGGTGATAGACTATGAAAATGGTACTGTTGAGAGGCATATCATCGAGAGACTTTTCTATCCTCATGTGACCGTATTTGATGCGCTGATTGCAGTTGCAAATGTAAGCTATCGGTATTATGGGGATTTAGTTTTTGTAGAGGGGATTAATGGAGTGTTCAATAATGAGAATAACAATGGCCGATACTGGCAGTACTGGATAGATGGAGAGTATGGGCAGGTTGCCGCGAATAAGTGTATTTTGAATAATTGTAGTGTTGTTGAGTGGAGGTACGTTCCTTCACAATTTTAGGAGGTGATAAACTACATGTTTAAGCGGAAAAGTTGCTCACACTGCCCACATCTGGTAATAGCGGCACTTGTGGTGTTCCTGCTATTGTTAATGGTGGTTTGCCCATCAGCATACGCAGTACCGACTGGTGGCTTGCCCATTAAGGAGGGGGACGAGTTTGTATGGGAAATTACGAGGGCGAATGGCTCACCAGCGTTCTGGTGGCATACGTATCCCAATGGTAGCTACGAGACAATAACGTACACGTTCGAGAAAGGAGGCCTGCTGAAGTTTAAGATTACAAAGATCACCGAGGAAGAAGTGTACGGCTCATTAACTGTTGGGAACCTTACGCTTGACAACACCACGCTCTCCGAGATAAGTTGCAACTTAGCGCTTGCACCATGGCCCTATCACAAGGTATTCTCACTAATGGTACCGACAGATTGGGAGTATCTCTCAAAGGTTGCACGTGAGAACATGAGTCTGACCGTGAGTGAGAGGGACATTTGGTACTTTACAGGGTCGTCGTTATGGCATCTACACGTGGTTATTATTAGCGGGACGTTTAAGGGGTTTGCCGAACAACAGGTCTATCTCGTATATGATAAGCAGAGCGGAGTGTTAATCGAAGGGATGGGCAAATTTGGCAACTTTGAGATATACCTAGAACTGAGAGATGTGAAAAGTGATGCCTTCAGACCCTTGAACTTCATACTTGTGATTGTAGGTGTTTCCATAGCCGTTGTGGTTATTTTGATCGCAGCACTGAGTTTAAGAAGAAGGGTGCCCAAATAATCAAATAATCCTCATTCTTCAATATTTTTATTTGTGATCCATTATCTAAATCGTGTTTCTCATAAAATGCATGAATACGTACGTACGAGTAGCAAGATGAGCGAGGTCACCACATGAGTTCAGCTTCACGCTACAAGGATTGGTTCTCGGAGGCGGAGGACGATTTTAAAGCGGCACTTCTATTAAAAGAGGGAAAAATGTATGGGAAGGCTTGTTTCTTTGCGCAACAGGCTGCGAAGAAGGCTTTGAAGGCATTACTTTTAAAATTGTATAAAACTTACGAAGATACGCACAGTGTAATGAAATTATTGTCAAAGCTAAGCGGGTTTTTGAAATTAGACGATAAATTGCGCGCATGTGCACAGTTACTTGATAGACATTACCTTCCCCCTAGGTATCCGAATATGTGGCCATCTGGTGCACCTCATGAATTTTATAACGAGGGGGATGCCGAGGAGGCGATCGACTGTGCAAGAAGAATTCTTGAACTCGTTAGACGGCATATTACATGATATTAAGAGAAGGAATCCCTCATTTGATGAAATTGATGGTTTAAAGAAACTAATACTTGAGATACTTCGCAAATATAAGCCAAAAGCCATTATAATAGCGGGATCGCTCGCTGAGGGAAAGTGGATAAGAGGGATGAGTGATATTGATATTCTTGTCATAACAGATGCTGTTCGGGGCGAGAAACTCACTATGCGCTCATTCATTACTAGCATAAACGAGGTTGATGCGCAGGTTTCTATGTTTACGGAAGAGGAAGTTTTAATGGGCATGGACAATTTGAACTTCTTCTTCATTTCGGCGATTTATTACGGGATTCCCGTTTATGGTAGTGAATGTTATCAAAGGCTCAAAATGCATTTAGAGAAAATGATTTCGGAGCGTAAAATCAAGAGAACAGAATATGGTTGGGTTTTTGAATAGAAATTAGGAGGGCCCCATTTCACTCGGGAAGTTTTATGTCCTTGGTATATTTTTCAAGCCCTAATTCCCTTACTTTACTCCTTGTCGGTCTTCCGTCCTTCCATCCTCTGAGTTTATAGTACTCCCCGAGCATTCTATCCAAGTGAACCACTTGGCCCTTCGATAGGCCTCTGGGTATGGGTTCCTCCAAGAACCTCTTCGGAAGAGTATCGTATTCCTTACAGTCGCCGAAACTTTTCACGTTAAATATTCTCTCGGCGTTGTATATCCTTTCTCCGATTTTTAGGAGTTCTTTCCATGTTATGTCCCATCCGGTTACTGCTCCGAGTACCTCCGCAAGGTGTGGAAGTTCAAAGACATACGTTATGAACTCGCAAACTATCATGCTATCGACGGCGGCCTTAAGGTTCTGAGAGTACACGACAAGTTTTGCCTTGTTTTCTTCTGATAATCTATCGGGATATTCGAATAGGGCGTAGATCTCCCTCTTAATGGTATATCCCCTCAAATGGCAACCTCCTCTATTACTGGTGGCATAGGATAGTGCTTGTCCTTTCGCACCCCTGGGATCGTAGGCCGCCCATGTTTGCTTCCTCACGGTGGGCGCTATATCGGTCATGTTATATTTCTTTGCAAGTCTGTATGCCCCTCGGCTAGCAGGTTTCCGATTCCTTTCCTATAGGCTATTAGCTCTATAAGCCTGAAAACGGCGTCTTCATTCCCCCATACCGGCTTTAGTCCCTCAAGATCACTCAACTCGGAGTCTTTAATAATTCCTCTCTCGTATAACTCGAAGAGGAGACCGATGGTACCTCCGAGTTCTATGGTATCCAATTCCAGTTCGTTTGCCATATAATTTACCTTAGCGACCGCCTTTAGGTTGAACATTTCCAAATTTGCTCCGAGCATGGCAAGGGTTTCGTACTCTGGGCCCGCCCCTTCTCCCTTATACTTCTCGTCCTCAACCCTAGTGTACTTGCCGCATCCCATTGGGCAATAAGCGCATGGGTCATTGCTTACTAGGATCGTTGCCGCCATAAGTTCCCTACTTATGTTATGGGCTAACTCGTGGTATCCGTATCTGAAGTTTCTTACCGGGAGTATACCTGCTTCGTTGATGAAAGTTATGGCCATAGGTGTTCCAAGTATCGGGAATATTGCAGTTGCTACGGCGTTTTCTCCGATAATTTTTCAGATGGTGCTTAACTACCTCCCTGAACCTTTCTTCATCCTTCATCGAGGGTCTAAGGGTGCCCCTCACGGCTATTGCCTTTAACTTCTTAGAACCCCAAAACCGCCCCATGACCTCCCCTTCCGACTGCTCTTCCTCCATCCACCATCAGAGATGCGTACAACACCTTGTTTTCTCCAGCCGAACCTATTGAAAGCACGCTCACCTTCTTGTCTCCCAGTTCCTCCTCAATGATTTTTGTTGTTTCTCTAGTGGTTTTTCCCCACAGGTCTTTAGCGCTTCTTATTTCGACCTCCCCATCACGTATCCATATCCAGACGGGCTCCTCTGACGCCCCCTCAATTATAATTCCGTCAAATCCGGATTGCTTGAGTTATGCCCCAAAGTGACCCCTGCGTGAGAATCGTGGACTGTTTCGGTCAAGGGGGACTTTGTGACGCTAACCCATCTTCCAGACGTTGGATATCTCGCGGCGGTGACCAGTCCTGTGAGGATGAACAACTTGTTTTCCGGGCTCAGGGGATTGACTTTCGGATTCACTTCCTCCAGCATATACCATACTCCGAGACCCCGTCCCCCCACCCACTTTCTTAGCACATCCTCCTTGGGCAGTGATTCGATGGATACCTTTTTCTTAGTTAGATTCACGCGTATAATTTTCCCCAGTATCCTCCCGGATATTCATCCGTCATATATTTCACCCGCTGGTCATTCTAATGCTTCTGACGATGGTATTTGGGACGATGCGACCGCCTTTCGCATGATTGCCTTGTAGGCCTCTCTTGTTATGATTATATCTGTTGACAGTTTTCTTCCCATCAGGAAAGCTAAAAGTATCCCAATTAGAAACGCCACCACCGCGAAGATTGCGTTCAATAGTATTGAGTACTCCTTGAGAGGTGTTGCTTGGGATGTAAGCATGTACACTCCGCATAAGGTGGCTATAAAGAGAATTGCCTGTGGTGCTATGAATTTCACTGGCAATTTTAACTCTTTTATTCTTACGAAGAACTCAGCATCCGAGGAGTCCCTTAAGAGAGCCCTGCCATCGAGCAAAATCACAACCCTAGCCCTTCCGGGAATCACGGCTGCAATCGCGCCGGATATGAATCCTCCCACGAGCGCAATGATCATACCCACAAATTCGGGAGGAGGTCCCAGAATTCCCGGCATGTCCATCCCCACCAGCATTTATCCTCTTTAATTTATTGCAAGCAAAATGTAAAGGTTACGGGGATGTGTATGGACGTTTTACTCGTTTTGTGTCTAATTCCGAATTATCATCGCCTATTAATGCCCCATACACTATCATTCGGGTTGTCAACTGGTTAGAAGACTCTCTTTTGCGTATACTATTTTGCCACCGACAATGGTCATTTCTACCTCTATTTCGTCAATTTTGCCCTTTGGAACCTCGAAGGGGTCCTTTGACAGAACAACTAGGTCTGCAAACTTCCTTGGCTCTATGCTTCCCTTTTTATTTTCATCAAACGAAGAATATGCTGCATTTATAGTATACATTCGGATTGCCTGATTGACACTTAGGGCCTCCTCTGGGAAGAATCCGTTTCTCTCGACCGCTGCCCTTATTCCCGATAGTGGATTTATTGGTTCAACCGGGCAGTCGGAGCTCCCAGTTAGGAGTATACCGTTATCGATCATTGTTTTGAACGGGTATACGTGCCTTATCCTTTCAGGTCCGAGTCTACTGGGTAACCATTCCTTATCGGACACTATGAAGTGTGGTTGAACAGATGCGATAACTCTTAGCCTTCTCAGGCGTTTAATAAGGGATGAATTGAGCAGGGAGGCGTGTTCAATGCGGTGTCTGTGATCTTCCCGTGGAAGTCTTCTTAGCGCCTCCTCTATAGCATTAAGGGCCACTTCAACGGCTTTATCTCCTATACAATGTATAGCGACTTGGATTCCATCTTTATGTGCCCTATATACGATCTCGTTGAGCGTTGTCTGATCGAACCAAAGGATTCCTGTGTTGTCCGGATCATCGCTGTAAGGTTCCGTCAGAGCCGCTGTTCGCGCCCCTAAGCTTCCATCTAGTATTATTTTCAATGCTCCCAAACTCAGATAATCCTTAGATCGTTCGAACTCTTTCTTTAATTTTGAAACGTGATGCAGTAGGTTTACAAATGGAAGTATGTGAACCCTTAGTGGCAACTCTTTACTTTTAAGCATTCTTTGGAATGCCCTGATTTCTTGAATCGACTTTACTATACAATGCACGGACGTTAATCCGTGGCGTATGGCTTCCTTGCACGCCGCTTTCAGAATCTCATATAGCCTTTCATCGGAAAGGGGGATTGCGCTTGTAACCATCATGGCTGCTGTTTCCTTTAATATTCCAGTCGGCTGGCCTGTTTTCGGGTCTTTATCTATCTCTCCACCGGGTGGTGGCGGTGTTTTCTCTGTTATGTTGAGTTTTTCGAGAGCCCTACTATTAAGAGTACATACATGCCCGCATACGCGGAATACGACTACAGGGTTTTCAGGAGATGCCTCGTCGAGGTCCCATCGCGTGGGAGGTCTTTTTTCCGCCAGTTTACCTTCATCCCATCCAAAGCCGATGATCCACTCATCTTTTTTCGCTCTTTTAGAAAAGTCAGATATTTTTTCCTTCATTTCAGCGATAGATCTCACATTCTTGAGGTTAATGGATGATAGAAGCAACCCATATTCTGTAAGGTGGACATGCGTATCTATGAATCCTGGGAGAACAGTTTTTCCTTTTAAATCTATCACACGAGTACTTTTACTCACTAGAGACAGTATTTCTTCGCTTGTGCCAACTGCAAGAATTTTTTCTCCTCTTATAGCTATCGCTTCGGCCCTCGGCAGCTTATCGCTCATTGTTATGACGTTTCCGTTAATTAAGCAGATATCCACGCCATTCTTATTCATGTTTTCGCCACTCTCGCATTGCTTTCGTAATGCTTGCAGAGATTTTACTATGAAGGGGAGTTTCTCCCAGTAATAACTGTTGCTCGATTGATCAAGGAAAACCTCACTGTTACATCACCAACAGCAGTCGATATGGCACGAGTTCACATTTCTAAATAATAACCGAGCGCGTCGGAATCTACTCTTTAACTTCCGAAAATTTCTCTATCTTTGCATAATTGATGCAATGCGCTACAAAACTCCGGTTCGCTGAAAAGATTTGCTTAAATATTTCGTACTCATCAAGCAAGAGGTAGAAGTTTCGAATGAGTGATGAGGATGAGCATTCTGAGACGCGTGAAGGTCTATAATTTCAGGAGCATAAGGGAAGTGGACGTGGAGTTAAAGCCGCTCACAATATTTGTTGGCCCTAATGCTGCGGGGAAGTCTAGATTCTGTATGCGATAGCGTGGCTGGCGCTTAGGGCCACGTATAATCCTCACCTCGGTAGCCAACCACATGACGTTGAGAAGAAGTTGCTGAAAATAGAATCTTATGATGACCTTGCGCTCAATCGAGACCTCTCTAAGGTTTCTATAGGAGTGGAGATAACATTCGAGTTGCCGCCCGAGTTAAAGTCCAATTTTAAGAGACTGATCAATATGATCGATTGGCCGATGCTCTCGGGGTTGAGAAGCCGGAGCTTAAGGTTCTGAGTTACGGTTTCAGGATAAGCAAAAAGAACAAAATACTCTACTGCGACATTTCCCTTTCATTGAATGGTGCTAAGATGGAGATCTCGTCGGAATACGACTCGGTTACGGATACCACGGTCTGGACGCTGAAGTTTCCGCCGCATTACAACATAAATGGTATGGGTAAGCTTAATTATGAACTCTTTGGGAAGTTAGACATTCATCTAAGAGTTGTAGAGGCAAAATCACCACTTAGTGAGAAAGAAAGCAATACTCTTGAAAGATTAGATTACTTCATCGAGAGGTTGCTGAGGTATGTGAGGGATAACCTCATAGTTGGAAGGATATTTCTCCTAACCGTTCTGACTCTCCGCCACTTTTGTTGCAATTAACGCGTGTGTGGCGGAGAGCCTTCCCGTCTCGGGGTCCATCGACGGGCTTTCGCGGGGAGCGGTGCTCCGCACATCCATCTGCCCCCTTTGCTCCGCCCTTTCGGGCTTCCCTCCCTCTCACCGTCCCTCCCACATCCCGGGCGGAGCCCGCTTAACACAACGGAACCGTCCTTTATAAGGGTTTTAAAGGTTTTGAGGTTGCAAAGGTGCATGGGGGCAACAAATGCAACACTATACGTTTCTGCCCCACTCAGGGGAGATGTGCCGATTTGCTCACTCGTGGATTTAGACGTATCTGTTGGGGCCTCACGGCGAAAACCTGCTGAACACCGCGGCATACGCTCTTGCCCATCACGACCTCTCCATAAGGATGAAGTTGGGAGAGTGGATAAGGCGGTGGTCCGAAAGGTCCGGACTTAAGAACTTCTGTGCGGGTCCCGAGAGAAACGTGATAAGGGCCTCATTCAAGGACTTAGATGCGGTTCTCGACTTGGCGATGGGCAGTTTTGGGAGCAGGCAAGTAGCGACTATGATCACGCAACTTATAGTGACGCCACGTCGGAGCGTTGTTATGGTAGAGGAGCCCGAGTTATGCCTCCATCCCGAGGCGCAGACTCTACTTCCGTTGCTCTTCGCAGATGAGATGTGATAAAGAAGCATGACAAGCAAGTTATTATTACCATGCACAGTAACATATTGATACTGGCGTTGAGCGATGCGGTAATGAGATCCGAAGAGTATCCCGATGTTCCGAGGCTGAATGACGATGATATTGCCCTTTATCACGTACCAGAGGGCCGGATGGGAGCACCAAAGTGGAGCGTATAGAGCTATCGGAGGAGGGACTTCCGGTCGGGGGAGTACCTTCCTTCATGGAGGTTGAACGGAGACTTTTCATGAGACTCATATCTAGATTAAAGTCCCGCATGTAGTATATCGTAGGAGTAGTGGTGCTATGGTCCGATGTGCCCGATGCTTGTCTGAACTATCACTTTTTTGAGTCCCGCGTTCTCCAATACTTCCTTTACCATCAACATGTCATCAACGGTGGGTCGTGGCATATTCCACTTTCGGAATTCTCCTCGGTAGTCGAGAACACAAACCTGAATGTCGGGGTCTATTTTTGCGATTTCCAGCCCCATCTTGTAGATCTCATCGAATGTGGGGTGGAATTCCCGGTTATAGGGTATGCCTATTCCCATGAAGACCTTATCCGGGTAATAGTTGTCGGCGATGTATCGTACCGCCTCCCACTCCGTCTTTAGATACTTCTCCGCCAATTCTTTATCCGTAATGTTCGTTATCAGTTGGAAGGTCTCCAGTTTCAGCGCCTTGATATCCGGTCCTATATCAGTGATCCCCGTGTCTTCTATCAGTTCGTCGATATAGTCCTTTGTCAGGATAGTCGCATTTGTGTCGAGATGAAATCTCGCTTTCTCATCTCTATTCAACTTCCTCAATTCTTTGAAGAACTGCACAAGCCAACGTCTATTTATCGTGGGTTCCCCGCCGCTTATTGCCATCCGGTGAACTCCATATCTTCTGCGGTAACTTGTCAAGATGCGCGCGGCCTCCTCGGGCGTCAATGGGCTTAGAGAACTGTTGTACGTCACATGGTAATTCTGGCAGGTGGGGCACCTCAGATTGCAACCAGCAGCGAACGCCGCCACTTCTATATACTTCCCCTCGTATTTCAACCAATATGGCGTCCCCACACCACCCACCGGATGAGGACTGAAGCCCTCTACTATTCTTAGTGGAGTGATTCCTTCCACATTCGTGCAGATCTCCATACCCTCTCTAACTGGGGTGTGACATGCGGGTTTTAACTCTCCATCAACGAGAACCGCGCACGCATAACATCCTCCCGTGTTACAGGGTGCAAACATTTTTCCCGGTTCAGGATAGCGCGTAAACACGTACCCTAGTATTTCAAGCGCCTTTTTTACTGTTATGTACTCGGGAACCTCGTACTCCACCCCATCCACCTTTATCTTTATATATCTTCGCTCACTCTTATCCTCGACTGGAATTCTGGCGTAGTATGGGCAAGCAAGGTAGCACGCCTCACATCCTATGCATCTTTCGGGGCTCGGGCATTTAACGATCGTTTCGCAAAATCCGCATTTCACACATTTTGTCGGATCCACTACGTACTTAAAGAAGCGCATTTTGTCTTCCCGCCCGTGCATCTCACCTATCCTCTAAACATTTAACATTTAATTGAAGTCTTTCGTAATTTTGTTTAACGCCATACACTTTATTCTCAACAGTAGAAGAGTTCTAAATTCAATTCTGCTACACTGTTCAATTTTCGACGTGTAGACGGCATATCATCGTAACTAGAAAGTTCATACGGTTTCCCTTGACGCTGAGGTCGGGAGACTATTGACAGTAAAGTTAATGTAGTTGTATCTTCCGTTTTAAAATATCAGGTGCGATTTCCGTTAAACCTGTTGGAGGACAAAGTTGTGAGTGGAGATGTGAATAAGGTAGATGAGGCATTACGCATTCTTTCGAAAGTTGAAGAGATCTTAAGAGGTCTAAGGGGTTCTATCGAGCAGGCGGACCGTATAAGATCGGAGAACGAGGCGCTGAAATCCGATTTGGAAAAATTGAAGGCGGAGGTTGAGCGCAGGGATCTACGCATAAAGGATTTGGAGAACGAAAATAACGAATTAAAAAGCAAATTAAAGGAAAAGGAGGAAGAAGTGAAGAGATTAAGTGAGAGGGTTGCATCTCTGGAGGACGAAAATCGTAGGCTTGAGCAAGAACTAAAAATTACCAGAGAAAACCTGTCTAATGTTGAGAAGTCCAAGAAGGAGGTGGAAGAAGAAAATAAAAAGTTAAAAGACGAGCTTAATAAAATATCTGAGCAACTTGAAAAAATTTCGAAAATGTACGGCGAGTTAACACGTGAAAGGGAAAGAGTAGAAAGCGTAAGAGAACTTTTAACTATCTATGTAACACTACTTGAGACAGTCTTTGCGGGTATGCCTCATGCTAGGATTCTCTGGCTACTGCATGGCGTTCCTAAAATGAAGAGAGCGGAGATAACCAAAGCCTCCGGATTTGAGCCTGCTGTCGTGCTCAAGAGCATTCATGATCTTGAAAGAGCTGGGCTTGTGAGGTTTAATAGGCAGAAGGATGAGGTTCATCTTCTAAGGAAATTATTTTGACAGACCTACTGCCAGTCATTGTATTGTACTATTCTTGTAATTTGATCCCGAACGTGCAGATGTCCCCAATCCCCCACCTTATGTTTTTCTCCACGGCATCTATCGAAACTTTAGGCGTTCGCCCTCCTATGGCATCGACGAATCCTAAAAGAAGTCCCGGGACGACGCATGCGGTTCCCTCAAATTCGTAGCCACCAACACGTTTCGGA
>Ga0190367_1000935_pt1 | contig 18532 bp, 6 predicted proteins | sample 4872181011_MG_FD_171838 | JGI IMG/M metagenome (GOLD analysis project Ga0190367, IMG submission 171838) | Hydrothermal vent microbial mat bacterial communities from Southern Trench, Guaymas Basin, Mexico - 4872-18-10-11_MG | ecosystem: Environmental > Aquatic > Marine > Hydrothermal vents >...
TTAAATGTAGGGCTGAGAGTAAAGGAGGAGACATTAATTGCTTGGCACTGTACATAAATGATTCTCTGGCTAATCAAAGTTGTAATTTAAATACCAATAGCACAACCATAACCTTTAATCAGAGTTTGGGAGAGGGAAATTACCAATGGTACTGCTGGGCGAATATTTCGGGACTAAGTTGCGGAGAGTCCTCTCCTGTTAGGAATCTTACCATAGACCTAACCTTGCCTTTGATTTGGTTCGAAAGCGAGACTCCTGAAAATAATTCCTATCTTTCCCAGAGTTATATCTTGGTTAATCTTTCTGCAAGCGATTTGAATCTGAATTTCTCAAGGATAGAGCTTTACAATGAGAGCTTAACCTTGATTAACCAAACGGTGTGCCTTTCCCAAAATTGCAAGGCAAACTTTTCCAATCTAAAGGACGGAATTTATTATATAAAGGGAATAGCAAGGGATAAAGCCAATAATGAAAACCAAACAGAGCTCAGGAAGATAACCTTGGATACCATAAAGCCTGAAATTGGTTCCTTGAGTTATAGGCAAGAGGTTAATTTGAGTGAGCTCTTCTGGGTTAAGGTAAAAGTGAGTGATGAAAATCTGGAAAGGGTTTGGGTGGAGGAAAACTCTACCGGAATTTTAAAGGAAAGGAATTTGAGTTTGGTTGGAGAGGAATGGGAGACAAACTTTTCTGTTAATAGAAAAGGCTCATTCTGGTTTAGGGTAAGGGCTAAGGATAAGGCAGGGAATGAAAATTCTACTGGCTGGGCTGAGGTAAAGGTGTATGATTGGGTGAATATAGAGATAATAGAGGCTCCTTCTGGGGATAAGGATAGGGGAATATTCAATATATCCTGCAGGGTTTTCAATCTGACAAACTCAGGCATAGCTAACTATTCGGTAAAGATTCTGGATAATGGTGATTTGCTCTACCAAAATTATACAAATTCGAGCGGAATTTTAAGCTATTCCTGGGATGCTAGGGATGTTTTGGTTGGAAAGCATGTTATAGCCTGCAAGATAGAGGATGACTTAGGGAATTATTATAAGGTTAATATTTCTGAGGAGAATAGAACTGTCTATCTTTGGGGTTATATCTATGCTAATATTTCTTTAAACCCAAAGCCTCCTGGGCCGGTTGATAGAAACAAAAATGGCTATCATAGCCAGAATATTAGCTTTTCAATTTATAACATAAGGGATGAAAATGGGAATCCTATAACAGGGATAGAGATAAAGACATTTAAGGATGAATTTGGAGATTTGAGCAATTTGGAGGTGGTAGAGAATTTGAGTACCTATAGCGGAAGGCTTGAGCTGACAAAGGAATGGAAGGAGAATTCCTCCTTGGAAAAGATTGAGAATTTGAGCTGGGAGGAAGGAAGGTTGAAGATAAAATCGATTCCTTGGTTGTTTGAGAATTGGAGTAAAAGGATAAAAATAAGGGTTAATTCCAGTAAGGAGCTTGAGAATTTCCAGGTAAGGCTTGAAATTCCTTTCAGGGAAGGAATGAAGAATGATTATTCTGATTTAAGATTTTCCTGGGTGAATGAGAGTATTGGGTGCTTTGATCAAGAAACTTTGGTTTTGACCAGCGAAGGATGGAAGTACTTTGGAGAGTTGAAAGGGGATGAGGAAGTTCTAACCTTAAACCCGAAAACTGGGCAAAAAGAATGGCAGAAAGCAAGGGAAATATTCAGCTATGATTATGAAGGGGAGATGTTTGAGATTACCTTGGAAAACGGAGATAAGCTTTTGGTAAGTCCTGAGCATAGAATTTACAGCCTTTTCCTTTTCTCAAAATCCTTCCAAAGAAGCTCGAACTTTGATTTCAGCTCAGAAAACTCCTTTTTCAATTCATCCAAATTGGAAACCTTTTCCTCCAACCTTCCGATCTCAACAAAAATACCAACCGAAACAAACAAGCTTAACAGCTCCAACTCAGGAGAATGTACAACTCCTAAAACCATAAGCAATAAAAACAAAATACCAACAATTATCAAGGATAAGCCAATTATCCTTAATACAATATCAACCTTCCTCTCCATCTTCTCTCAACCTTTGGAATATATAGCCAATCCTACCAAAGCACCTATTCCAACACTAATAGGAACAGCAATCTCCAACCCAACCTTAAACCAAAAATACAGCAATAAGGTTAAGAACAATGCTACTGCAATACCTCCAAATGTAGCCAAGTTCTCTTTAGAGACCATAAATAGCTATAGCAAAAATATATATAAAAACTTTTCTTTACTCCCAGTAATTCAGGTCCATTCCCTAATCTCCCAAGGAAAAGAGCTTTTGGTAAGTCCTGAGCACAGGGTTTATGTTCTGATATCTCAGAAATTTGATAAAGTTTGTCCGATTTTGATAGTTTTTGGAATAGCGGCGCTTTCTTTTTCTTTAATTAGAAGGAACAGGAAAGAAAAATTGAGGGTATATATAGATACCAACATTCTTTACGGATTTTTCAAGGCAAATGTGCAGAGAATAAGGAAGGGGAAGAAACCGAAGCATACAAAGGTGATAAAAACGCTATTGGAAAATAAGGATGTCTGTGAATATCTTGTATCTGAGATAACAAAAATAGAGATTACCAGGAGGTTGGTTTCCGAGTATTCTTTAAATAAAAATGAAGCGGAAGAACTTTGGGAATATTTGGATTCTGTTTTATCATTTACAACTTTAGAAAAGCAACAAATTAATTGGGAATTTATATATAAGATAGTTTCTGCAGTTCCTATTAAAAAGAGGATTTCGAATTTACTACATTTGAGCATAGTTAAGGAAAATAACCTGATTTTCCTTACCGGAGATAAAGAGATTTTAAGAAAATGCAAGAGGTTTTATGAAAATATAATTTCCTATCCTGAGTTTGTTAAATATTTAAATAAATTAAGAGAAGAAAATAATTATGAAGAAGATAAAGAGGATAAGGAAGCAGATTGTTCTGGCAGGGAGAAAGGTTTGGGTAAGCAAGCCAGCAAGAACAATTTCAGAGGAGGAATTCTGGAAAGGAGTAGAACCTATCTTAAGAGAAATGGCAAAGAGATCTTCAAAGAAATAGGGATTGCGTCGCTATCAGGTTTCTTATTGTTTTCTCATTTGTCTGCTTTGGATGATGGTTCAGCCTTTACCCTTGTTAAAATCTCCGAGTTTTACCAAGGGTTTAAAGAAGGAAAGGTAGAGGGTTATTTCCTAACTGGAGAGGGAGATTTGGTTAGGATAAAGGCGATTAGAAAGGTTCCTTACTCCGGCAAAATCTGGGATGTTGATGTTGGGAACGATATAATTTTGGTTAAAAGGGAGGATAGCAAGGAAGCTTATTGGTCTGGAAACTCAAACCCAGCCGGAAAGGAAGAGGAGATTCCTTATTGGATAGAGAGTTATAATTCAAGTCAAGCAATAGTTTGGGTAAAGATTCCTAAGATAGACAATAGCACGGTAATTTATTGCTATTACAATAACTCCTTGGCTGAAAGCAAAAGCAATGCATCCCAGGTCTTTGATTTTTTCATTGATGGAGAGGATGCTGGGAATTGGGTGAATGGAACGACTTTGGTTAGCAATTTGAACGGAAAGCTAAGGTTTGAAGAAAATACATCAGGTGAGAGTTCTGCTTATCGAAATATTAGCAAGAATTTAAATTATTATGATATTGATATTAAAGTATCAATTGAGAATTCTACATCAGACGATCAGTTAAGAATAAGATTAGAAGATAATGATTCATCTGACTGTTTGGGCATATGGGAAATTCCAACAAAAGGTACTACATACATTAAGGTATACAGCGAGGGAACTTCTATTATAATAAACGACAGTTTTTCTTATAATAAAAACTATATTTTAACGACACGAGTAAACGAGAGTAGGAATATTGTAGATTACTACCTATATGATGAATATTACAATATCTTAGGAAAAGTTGAGAATAAAAGCTATGCTATAGGATCTCCAAATATTTTAAACAAATTAAGTTTTGGATCAGAAGATAGTTTAGCAGCCTTATATGCAAATGTCTCCTGGATAAGGATAAGGAAGGCAAGTGATTCAAACATAGAAACAAGCTTGGAGGAAGTCCAGAATAGAACAACCTTTGGATATGCCGAAAGTATTTTGATTATTCCAGATAATCTAACCTCCTGGAATAACCTAAATGCAAACTTTTCCTTAAATAATGGCACCTTAGTTTTCAAGGTAATGGATGGGAATTCTTTGGAAGTAATAAAGGAATGTAGTGCTTCATGCTCTTTGCAAGATGTAAAGGCAAAGAGTTTGAAAATAAGGATTGAGTTCAATGCCAGCTCTTTGAAAGAAGGACCAGAGCTTTATTCCTGGAACATAACATGGTTTGAGAGAAGGGTTAGGGAAGGTTTTGGGATAAGTAAGGTTATCAAAACAAATAACAACATTACCAATATTACTGTAGAGTATAGTTTAGAGACTCCTTCCAATGCAAGCGCAAGTATTTACATCTCTCCTAATAACGGTACGGTATGGCAAAAAGTTAATTTCAGCGGTCAGAGCTTTTCCTATGATTATAACTTGAGCTATAGGGAGATTAAATATAAAGTTGAGTTTAATTCCAGCGATCAATTTTCTCCGAGGTTAGATTGGATAAAGATAACTTACCGGACTGAAAATAGGGAGGTTCCTATAAATGTGAGTGTAAGATGGAGAGGGGTAGAGATGGCAAAGGATAGGGTTGAAGGAAGCTTTGATATCCCAGATAATAATCCTTTAAATCAGAGCGATGACCTAGTTGAAATCCTGCTTTTCAAGGATTATTACCATAACTTTTCCTGGACTTCTGATGACTATGAGGTTCATGGTCAGATAGACCCTTACAACTCAAGTGCCTCCTTCTCGCCTTCAGGCGATTTAATAGCAAATTACCAGCCTAATGAGATTGGAGGGCCTAGCATATCTGTTTCTACCTTGGGAATGATAAAGGATTGGTTGGGAAATACCTTGGAGGAAGGAAAGGATTATCAGGTTAATTTGACTGATGATGATGCGAGCGATAATTATGCTGGAGAGCTTTTAATTACAAAAGCAATAATAGAGGGAATTAATAACTATTGCGGAAATATTACCATAAATAAATCTTATTGGGTCCATGGGAAGATTTCTAGCATAGATGTTAGCTGGAATCCTTCCGGAGATATAGTTACAAGGTTTAAAAGCTACTTAGGGCCGGAAATTAATTATACAAATGTTACGGTAAAGGATAATAAGGATCAGGTAGTTCCTGAAGGTAATTACACCTTGGAAAGGTATGGAGATTGGAATGCAAGCGATAATTCGCCAGGAGATACTATTTCTGTAACCTTGAAGGCAAATTCTTCCTATGAGAAAGGGTTGTGCTCTGGCAAGGAATGCTTCTGGGATAAGTATGCTGAGGTCTCTAAGTCTTATACTGTCTATGGAAAGTTATTTGTTGATTTAATAGAGCCGGCCAATAACTTTACCTTGTACAGGTCAACCTGCAGTTCGCCTAACAAAGTGCTAATAAGGGTTAGGGTCTATGATGATGTTAATGCTAATATAAGCGATGCAAATGTTAGTTTCAATTTGCCGGGAGGAAGTTGTGAGGTAAAAAATGAAGGCTCGGGCTATTACAATTGCACTTATGATCCTTTGGATAACCTAACTCCTGGAAGCTATCAAATAAATGCAAGTGCTAGTAGACAATATTATTTCAACGGAAGCTCTCAACCTATAACCCTAAATATCTATGGTTGCTTGCAGGCTGATTTGATTTCCATAGCTGAGGGTCAGGAGTTTGGGAGGGGTGAGGAGATTAAGATAAAGGTAAATCTGACAGATGAGCTAAGCAAAATAGTTTCAGATGCTTCGGTAAAGGCAAGGATAGAGAAGAGCGATGGAGCGATTGAGGAGATAAACCTAAGCTTTAATTCTTCCTCAAATCTTTATGAGGGAAGTTATGTTATAGGGAGTAGTGATCCTATTGGAGAATGGAATGTTTCTGTTCAGGCAAGTAGGGATTATTACTCTCAAGCCTCTGATCTCAAGAAGATTAAGGTTTATAGGGTTTTGGAGGTTAATCTAACAAGGGATAATAGTGTAATCCATAGGGAGGATAGCTTATCCCCTAACTCAACTTTGCTTTTAGCTAAGGTTACTGATGAAGGCTCAAGTGTGGAAGGAGCGAATGTAAGCTTTTATTATAATGGGAATTATTTGGGAAGCTCGACCTCAAATTCAACCGGCTATGCTTCTTTGCTCTGGAATCCTAGCGATTCAGAGATTCCTGCAAATTATACTATAAAAGCAGTAGCAAATGCCAGCTATTCAATTGAGGGGAATGATACAACATGGGTAATAGTTAAGGGTTTGGCAAAGGTTGATAGAGTAGAGGCTCCGGACGAAGTTTTAAAAGGGGAGGTAGTTCCTATAAAATGCCATATTAAGGACGAGGTTTTGAATCTGAATGTTTCTGGCTTTGAGGTAAAAGTAGAGATTGATAATTCCACTAAGGCAGTTTTAACAACAGATGCTAACGGGGTTGCTTCCTACGATTGGGACACTTCCAATGAGGCTACAAAAGGGCATAAGATAGCTTGCAATATAACTGGAAAAAGCAATGAGTTGTATGATGCGGGGGCTAATAGTTATTTAAATAAGACGGTTACCGTAGTTGCAAAGTTAAATATAAAGAATGTAACCTTTTCTGAAAAGATATTGTACAGGAATGATAGCTATTCTCCTAATACAACAAAAATAACCGTTGAGGTTTGGGAAGGAGAGCTTGAGCCAGCGAATGCAACCCAGGTTTATTTGTATGCACCTGATCAAAATTTATCTTGTATAACAAACTCAAGCGGAATTTGTTCTATAGACTATAACCCTAGGGATAACTTAAGTGTTGGGATAACAAACTTAAGCTTTAAGGCTATTGGTAGTGAGGACTGGAAGGATAGCGATGTTGTAACCAAGTCAATAATTCTGAAGGGAAAGTTGTTTGTTGCAATAGAAAGCCCTGCCGAAAATCAAATCCTCCAGAGGAACAAAACCTATCAGCTAAAGGTTAATGTTACGGATGAAGCAGGTAATTTGATAACCATAGCAAATGTAAGCTGGTTTAATCAGAGCTCCTTAATCTCTACCAATGGAATAGAGCAGAGCTGGATAATCCCTAAGGATTATAAATTAGGCGCTGAAAGCTTAAGGGCAAATGTATCAAAGGATTATTATGATAATGCAAGCTCCTCTGTCTCTATTTTAATCTATGGAAATGCAAAGGTAGCTTATACTTCTCCGAAGAATAACCTAGAGGGCTATTATGAGTACGGCGATGGGGTTGCAAATATAGTTTGTAAGGTAATTGATAAAGATAACGGTTATCCTTTGGAAAACTATCCTGTTTCCTTCTATTCCAACCAAAGCTTTATAGATAGCTCTCTAACAAATAGCTCCGGCTATGCAATCGCTACCTGGAACATTCCAAGGTTAGGATTATTCAATCTAAGTTGTAAGATAGAAAGTAATGATTCTAAATTTTACATTGCCGAGATAAATGAAAGTTATTATCTGCTTAGGGTTGAGGACCATTTGAAACCAAAAATCCATTCCTGGGAGGTGAGCGATACCTTGATAGATGTGAATTATGAGAGGTTGGAGATAAAGGCTAATGTGAGCGATAATTACTGGGATTATAGTAACCTTACCGTAAAGGCTGTGATTGTAGGCTTAGACAATGTTACCCTATCCTATAACCAAAGCTCCAATTTGTTCGAGGGAGGCTATACCTTTAGCGAGGAAGGGAATTATGAGATTTATATTTTGGCTAGGGATGGCTCAGGGAATGAAAACTCTAGCTCTAGCATTTGGATAAATGTTAGCGGAAGCACCGAGCTAAACCTTAGCTTAAAGCCTGAGAGCATAACCCTACATAATGTAACGATGGATGAAGGAGAAGGCTTTAGGTTGAATGCTACCTTGGAAAACATAGGGAATGCAACAGCCTATCTTTCAAACATAACCTTGGAGAAGAAATCCTTCTATCAGGCAGAGGTTTATTCCCAACCTTGCGGGAATTTGTCGGTTGGGAGCAATTGCTCGAGAGAATTTAATATAACAATCCTGAACGGAACCTTGCCTGGAGATTATCAGATAAGGGTTTATGGAAATTGGCTAAATCCTAACAATACCTATGCAAATGTTAGCAGGGTTTTGAATGTAACGGTAGCTGAAAACCCGGTTTTGGAAATTCTGGAGCCGAATATAACTTTGATAATAGAGAGGGGAAAGGAGAAGGCTGCAAATCTAACCCTAAGGAATAAGGGAATCTCTGAGCTCTATCTGATAAACCTTTCCTGCCCTGAAGGAAAGGTTTGCCTGAACTTTTCGGTAAGCTTTTCTGATAATCTCTTCAATTTGAGTGCAGGAGAAAAGAAGATAGTAAGGGTTAATGTTTCAGTTCCTAACGATTGGGAGCCTGGAAATTACAACGGAACGATTTTAGCTAAGGCAAATAATACCAACTGCTATTCCTTAGAAAGATGCCAGAAGGAAATTCCTGTATATGTCAAAGTTTATAGAGAGGCAGGGGTTTTAATCCAGCCTGCTTCTATTAATGTGAGCTATCTGCCTTATTCAACCGAAATAAACCTCTCTTTATTGAATAACGGAAGTGATCCTATAACCGATGTTACAATAAATTTGACTTTTGATGATGGAAGCACTTATTATCAAGTTGGAGATGCGGAAATGAGTATAGAACCTTCTGGCTATAGTTGCGGAACTTTGGATCCAGGAAAATACTGCAATGTAACATTTTATTTAAACATAAGCTCTGGTATGAGCGCCGGAACTTATCAGCTTTACGGAAAGGCTTCCTGGCATAATCCGGATGGTAGCTTAAGCTCAACACAAAGCGTCACCGACCTTTCAATAAGCGAGAGTTACAGCTATGCTTATAGCCCTTCCTCTTTCAACCTAACAGGAGAGCATAATCAAAGCTATACTTTGGGAACTTTGACTATTAACAACACAGGAAACCAAAAGCTATACTTCAACCTTTCTCCTGAAAATTATAGCGATTGGTTCTCCTATTCAAGGATTTTGCCTTTGGTTATAGAGGGAGGAAAGTCGGATAGTATAACAATTTATGTCTCCATTCCTAAGGGGACTGGTCCAGGAATATACAAAACTAATTTGAGTTTGGTAGGAAAAGATGCTTCAGAAACCCATGTAATAGAAAACAAAATCCCGGTTGAAATAGAAGTTCTTAAGAACACTTCCTGGTACTTATACCCAACTTACATTCAGGAAACCCTGCCTTTAAAGCCTGCAGGTCAGGGAGGTTATTATAACATAACAATTGTCAATGAAGGTAATGTAAAGTTGAACTTTACCATAGGTGTAACTCCTTTATCTGGCTCTGATCCAATTTCAAACTTCCTTGTTTCGCCTAAGGACGGGGATACAATAGAGGTCGATAAAGCGAGCAAAGGGATTTTGCAAGTTAAGTATGTAAGCGATACATCCGGAAATTACAAATTTGAGATAACCCTATCCAACACCTCAGCTACCCCTCAGGAAAGCTCGGTAACCTTTAACATTACGGTTCAGGATGTAGAGCCTGCAATCTATGAGGATACCTTAAGCTATCCTGCAAAGGTTGATGTAAATAGGGAGAACATAACGGTAGAAATAAACATAAGCGATAATGACCCTATGGGAGATACCTGTTCAGCTGATTATGGTTGTGCCTGGATAAATGTTACCTCTCCTTCTGGAGAAGAATTTGTTGTTAATGCCTCTATTGTCCAACAATATACCTCAAGCTCTCCTTACAAATACAGATTTAGGGCGAGCTTTTTGCCGACAGAAGAGGGAAGCTATTCCATAAAAGTTGGGGCAAGGGATAAACTTGATTCTGACCTTCCGGATTATAATTACAGCTCAAGCTTTACTGTAAATGTTCTAGCCTCAACCTTCTTAAATATAAATTCTCCTGATAGTGTAGATGTTTTGGGAGTAACCAACGATACCGGAAAAACAATCCAGATAAACTTCTCGGTAAGTAATAGCGAAGATGCCGGAGCTTATAATGTAAGTGTAGTTATAGATGATTTGCCGGCAGGCTGGAGCGCTAATCCGAACTCATTTACCTATGCAAAGATAGAGGAAGGAACAAGCAAAGATGAGCAGTTCTCTCTGACAATTCCTGCAGGCACTTTGGCAGGAAGCTATTCAATAAGGATAAAAACGGAGTGGGAGAATCCTGATTATTCTACAGGAAGCTCTGAGAAATGGATTACAATAAATGTCAATCCTACCAGGATTTTGGAGGCAAGTCCTTCAAGCATTTCAATCTCGGTTGAGCATAACCATAGCTATATCATAGCTTACAACCTTACAAATAAGGGAAATGCCAACATAACAAGCATAAATATTTCCTGTTATTCTGACTATTGCGGAACCTTTAATCTTACCTTCTTCCCGGAGAACCTTTCTGTTTTAGGGGCTGGAGAGACTAAGCAGATAAATGTAAGCTTCTCAATTCCTTTAGGATACTCTCCAGGAGTTTATTCCCTAACCTTGGTGAATTCCCCGGCCAATGCAAATCTAACCAATGTAAGCTTGAGCGTTCAGGTTTTGCAGGATAAGAGATGGATAGTTGACAAAACAAATATTTCAAAGTTGGTGGCAACAAACAGCTCTGGCTTGTTAGATAAGGTAAAGATAACAAATATCGGTAATGTTCCGCTTAGCTTTGAGTTGAATATAACAGGGAACATTACCTCTTTATTAGACTATCCTTCCTCTTTGAGCGTAGAAAAACAAAGCTCCGAGGAGGTCTATATTTACTACAATGTTTCCAAAGAAGGGGATTATTCCGGCTTGTTGAACATCTCAAGCTCTGGCTCAGAGCCGGAATTTAGACTAATAAACCTTTCCTTAGGAGTAAGACCTTTGGAGATAGAGATTTTGAGTTATACAGAGAAAACCAATGCGAGCGAAGAAATAGAGGTTAGGGCGAATTTGAGCTATAACAAAAACCCAGTTGAAAACGCAAGTTTCTCGGTTTTCATAAATGAGAGTTCCTGCTATAACCTAAGCCAGGAGTATCTAGGGAACGGCTCCTGGCTGATAACTTGCCTAGCCCCTAGCCTAAAGGACGGTTACTATTATGATTTAAGGGTTAAAGCTTTGGCTTTGGTTGAAGGCAATGAAATAGAAGGAAGTCAGATTCTAAGCAAGGCTATTTATTATTATGATTTATCACCTCCGGAAATTAGGGGTATAGTGGCAGAAGCAAAGGAAGTTAAAAACGAAACCCAAAAGGTAAATCAGACGGTAAGGGTTAATGTAACAGACCCTTCAGGAGTGAGCAATGTGAGTATAGTTGTTAGAAAAGGCTCTGAAGTAGTTTATCAGGGTTATCTCCAAAAGATAACTAATGAAAGCTGGTTTGCAAACCTGACGAACCTAACTTACGGAGATTATGATGTAAACATTTCAGCTATAGATAGCTATGGGCATAAAAGTTATAAGGAAGGATGGTTTGAAATTTACATAGGAGGAATTTACCTAAAAGGGGAGGCTAGGGATAGTGAAGGGATAGCTTATGAGCAGAGCTTCAGGTTTTACAGGGAAGGTAAAAACTTTGATGAAGATTATGAAATAGAGGGTCTTGGCTTCTCGGCTGAAGGAAGTTATAGCAAGGAAGTACATAAGAGGAGCTATGATGTTTATGTGAAGGCTAAGGAGCATGAGTTCTTCTTTGAAGATGTTCCGCTCTTTGAAAATATAACAGAACCTTTGAGGATAGATGAATCAAATTACCCTAGCAACGGCCAATCCTATCAAAGTGAGAACGGTTTGCTAACCTTCAAAAAGGTTTTGGCTATCCGGAGCAATTTGAGCTTTTCAAAGGTTAGGTTGAAGTTTTATACCAGCGAGGTAGATCCTAATTTGGTTTCTCTTTTCAGATGTGAGGATTGGGTTTGGGAGAACAGAACTTGTTTATCCGGCTGGGAAGAAGTTTCTGTTCTGGCAAGGGGAGCGGATTATTTGATTGCCGAACTTGAAAGCTTTTCAGCCTATGCCATAGCTGAAATTTCCTGTCCTTCCCCTGATTATGTATTATGCGGAGGGAAGTGTTATTTGGCTGAAAAATGTCCTTATTGTTGTAACGGAGTTTGCTCCTTGGAGCCTTGTCCTCAGCCTACCCAGGGAGAAACCGGGACTGGAGGAGGCGGAGGTGGCGGAGGAGGTGGAGGTGCTGGCGGATATGTCCCTCCTTCCAAACCTACCAAGCCTATTTGCGGTAACGGAATATGCGAGGAAGGGGAGACTCCAGAAAACTGCCCTCAGGATTGCAAGATAATAACCTTCCCTGTTTCGGTGCGTACCGAGATGGTTACAATTCAATTAAGACCTGGAGAGAAGAAGGAATATTCTATCTGGCTAACAAACAATCAGAATGAAAATATAACTGTTTATTTGACCATCTCAGGTGATATCTGGCAGTTTTTGAGCCTGGATAAGGATAAGGTTGATTTGGGTCCCGGAGATACTGCAACAGTTAGAATTTTGGCGTTTGCTGAAAAAGATGCTGTTCCTGGAACCTATACCGGAGAGTTGAAGGTGCTTGCAAAGGGAAAAACGCAAACAACAACTCTAACCGTAAATGTAATCTCCGAGGAAAAGCCTTTGTTGGATGTTAAGGTAGAGGCTATAAATAAGCAGGTAACCAAGGATGATAAATTAAAATTCTATGTGAGGTTGTACAACCTTGGCTCGAAGAAAAGGTTTGATGTGACCTTAAACTATAACATAATATCCTTAGCAGAGAACAGGGTTTTGTACAGCCAGCACGAGACGATGGCAATAGAGACCTCCATTTCCTTCATAAGGGAGATTCCTTTATCCAATCTTTCCTTAGACTATGGCAGGTATCTAATAGAGGTTGTTGCGAACTATGAGAACCAAACGGCAAAGGCAACCGATATGTTCGAAGTTGTTAAAGTGCCTTGGTGGTGGATCTGGCTGCCTAGAATTTTGGGCTCTGCCGCTGTTGTTATAGTTATAATATGGGTATATAGATATTATAGGATAAAGAGGTTGGAGAGGATGAGATATTTAACACCTATAGATTACAAAAGTTTGCCAAAGGAGGGTTTGTACATAGGAAAGGTTGCCGGAACTAAATACAAAGCATATTTGCCTACAAAGGATTTAACAACCCATGTAATAATAGCCGGCGCAACCGGCTCTGGAAAGACTGTTGCGGCTATGGGCATAGCGGAGGAATGCCTGCTCAACAAAATACCGGTAATAGTCTTTGATCCTACCGGGCAATGGACAGGCTTTGTAAAATCCTGCAGAGATAAAAGCATGCTTTCCAATTATAAATACTTCGGGATGAAGGAGTTGGATGCAAGACCTTTCCCAGGTATGATTTATGAGATAACCAATCCTAAGGAAAAGATAGATATAAGGAAGTATATGAACCCTGGAGAGATAACGGTGTTTGTTTTAAACAAGCTAAAGCCCGGAGAGTACGATGTTGCTATTAGGAATATAATAGACAGCATTTTCGCCCAAAAGTTTGAGGAATCTCCTGAGCTCAAAGTATTGCTGGTATTTGATGAGGTTCACAGGTTGTTAGAAAGGTACGGAGGGAAGGGAGGTTATGTAGCTTTGGAAAAGGCTGCAAGAGAATTCAGGAAATGGGGCATAGGAATAATAATGATATCCCAGGTATTATCCGACTTTAAGGAGGCTTTGAAGGGTAATGTTCTAACAGAAATTCAGATGAGTACCAAAGGAATGGAGGATTTGAAGAGGATAAGGGAGAAGTACGGTGAGGAGTATGCTAAGAGGGTGACGATGGAGGAGGTAGGTGTAGGAATGTTCCAGAACCCTAAATACAACAAAGGAAAGCCTTACTGGATATGGTTTAAACCGCTAAGGCACGACCCTCACAAGATTCCGGAGAAGGAGTTGGAGATTTACAGAACCTATGCAAAGAAGTTGGATGAAATTGAGAGGAAGATAAAGGATATGAAGAAGAAGGGAGAGGATACCTTTGATTTGGAATTGGAGTTGAAACTTGCTAAGGATAAGTTAAAGACAGGAAGGTTCAGGATGGCGGAGATATACATAAATTCCTTAGAAAACAAGCTAAAGTAATCAAATTTTTCTTTTTATGGGATTGAATTCCCTCAACCATTGCAAATCACAGGTATAGCCGAAGATTTCCCTTATATCTTCCTTGCCAAATATGAACATGGCAAGCCTTTCAATTGCAAGTCCCCAGGCCAAGACTGGAACCTTTATTCCTAAAGGCTCTAAAGCCTCTGGTCTGAAAATTCCCGCACCTATTAACTCTATCCATTTTTTGCTTTTTTCATGCCAGCCGAATGCTTCCAGGCTAGGCTCTGTATAAGGAAAGTAGGCATACTTGAACCTTACCTTTTCTATCCCGAATCTCTGGTAGAACTCTTTTATTATTCCCATCAGATGCCTTAGATTTGCATCCTTGCTAAGAACAATACCTTCGCATTGATGGAATTCGGGTAAGTGTTTATAATCTATGGTTTCATTCCTGAAAACCCTGCCTATGCAGAAGTACTTTCCCGGAATTTTTATGCCTTGAGCCATTTTTCTGAAGGAGACAGAGGTTGTATGGGTCCTTAAAACAAGTCTTTTAGCCTCTTCCTCGCTATATTCATAATCCCAATTTTTTTCATGCACTTCCTCAACTTTTTCAACCAGCTCGGCTTTTGGCAGCTCTCCTTTCCCTTTCAGATAAAAAGTATCCTGCATCTCCCTTGCTAAATGATCTTGGGGAACGAACATCGAATCAAAATTCCAGAATGCGATTTCTACCAAAGGTCCTTCCATCTCCTCAAATCCCATTTCTAAGAAGGTTTCCCTAACCATTTCCATGGTTAGCCTTAAAGGGTGCTTTTTCCCCGGATAAACAATTTTGCCCGCAACCTCAACCTGGTAGGGTTTAAACCTCTTACCTTCCCAAAGGTTGTATTTTATTATCTCTGGGGAAATCTCCTTTATCTCCTCATCTATTTCAACCTCCAACCTTTTCCTTATCAGCTTCCTTTCCAACAACAATTTTATCTCCTCCTCTTCCAACCCCTTTCCCTCTGAAAATTTTTTCAGGGCAATTTCAAATTCCGTCGGTTTATCCTTCTCCTTTATCCCTTTTTCGGTTATCCTTATTTTTCCATTTTCAATTTCTATCCAGCCCTTTTTCTTGCACCATTGCAGGGCTATATTTAAATTTTCCAATTTCCTTGCCTTTTCCAAAGTAATCTCATTACCATTTTCCAAAATCAGCTCGAGCAATCTTTTTTCCGGAAATCCTTTTTCTAAATATTCCTTTCCCTCCTCAGAAAGCTCGAACTTCATAATCTCCTTATTTTTATATCTTTTTTTGAGGATTTTGCTATTTCCTCAAGAATCTGTTTTAATTGCGAATCCGTTATAGGTTTTAAAATTTTGCTATGTTGATAAAGCTGAATCAAATAGAGCTCTATCTGCTCTGCAAGCTCGGGTTTTGCAAGTTTTACATTATTCAATCTTTCCTTAGCCTCTTTTGTCAGTATCTCCCTGAGTATCCTTTCCTTTACCTCCTCCAACATTTTAGCCTTTGAGATTTCCTCCTGAATTGCTAACTGTTGTTGAAGTTGGGCTTGGAGCTCCAGCAATTTCCTTTGCTTCAATAGCTCTTCCTCATTCATAATAAAAAATAAAAGAAAAATTTTTATGCATCCGGTAATCTCTTCAGCAATCCTTTTTGCAATTTTTGTTGGAATATCTGTGCTTATTTTAAGCTATTCAACCGATTACTTTGCTCAGGCAAAGGAAAATCTTGCTTGGGATAAAGGAATACATGTCGCAGAAGAAATTGTTAGGATTGCAGATGAGCTCAGAAACCTGCCTGAAGGAACGGAAAGAAAATATTCCTTTTATCTGCCTAAAGGAAGTATTACAATATGCAATCGGTCGGTAGTATTTGCTTATGGAAATAATAAAAGAATTTTGCATACCAAAATAAATCTAAGCGAAATTTCGGTAGGCAAGGGAAAGCACACCCTAATATTTAGAAAAGATAAGGGAGGGATTGCTGTCTGGGAGGAGAAACCTTAAAAGAAGGTATTACTCTTCCTCCAACTTTTGGGACTCTTCCAATTCCTTCAATTTCTTTTCATACTCCTTTTCTATGCCCAAAGCCTCTAAGATATCCTTACATCTGTTCCTTATGGTTACTTCAGTTACTCCAATTGCATCAGCAATTTCCCTTTGTGACCTATACTCTCCGTTCATAATAGCTGAAATGTACAAAGCGGCGGCAGCAACTCCCAAAGGCCCTTTCCCGGATACAGACTCATGGTCTTCAATTTTTTTCAGATACTGCCTTGCCTTTACCTGTACCTTATCAGAAAGTCCTAAAATGGTTGCACATCTCGCAATATAGTCCTTTGCCTTTGCAGGCAGAATTCTCAATCCCAACTTTCTTGCTATGTATCGGTAGGTTCTACCCAAATCCCTTCTCGACACTCCCGATGCTTGAGAAATCTCTGCTAGGGTTCTGGGGCATCCGTACTCCCTTGATAGACAGTAAACCAAAGCCGCTATAACAGCCTCTATGCTCCTTCCCTTAACAATACCTTCCTCCAAAGCCTTTTCGTACATCACTCCAACCTCCTCCTGCAGGTTTTTAGGTAAGTTTAGGAAGGAGCTCAGCCTTTCCAATTCGGTGAGAGCATATCCCAAATTTCTATCCTTTGAAGATACAAGCCTTTTCTGCCATTTCTTCATTCTAAAATACTGGGACCTTTTCTGGGACTTTACCTTAAATAGCTCTGCCTGACTCTTTCCGATTTCGGTACCTATTCCTTTATCGTGCCTTAGCTTTGTTAAAGGTGCTCCGGTTCTTGCGGTTTTTTCTAATTGCTCGGTATCAAAGGCCCTCCAATCCTGCTGGGTATCTATCATATCCTCTGTAATAATCAATCCGCACTTTGCACAGAGCTTCTCTCCTCTTGTTGTGTCGATTAGGATATGCTTTGACCCGCATTCTGGGCAGGTAAGCCCCCTAACCTCCTTAAACTTGGCCATTTTTTACCACCTTTTCGTTAAAAAGAGTATGAATTATTTTTGTATTGGTTTATATATATTTTTTTCGGTGCTGAAATATATATATTTTAAAATATCTTATGGAATAGAAGGCATAAAAGGAAGAGGGTTGCCAAATAAAGAAAATCCCAGAAAATGAGGTGAAGGACCGGCAAAAATTCCGGCCCTAGATAATATCCCAGCATTATAATAGCAAATATCCTGAAGATGTTAGTAAGGAAGGCGATAGGTGTCAATACCAAGCTCCCCTTTAACTTTGCAAGCCAGCATTTATTACTGAGCAGGATAAAGGAAAAGAGGATAAAAATTCCGAAAAAGCCGGTGCATTCCGGAGAGATCAGAGCTATTAAATCCCTAACTATTATGAATAATCCTTGCCTTTTTATCTCAATTCCGAACATTTGAAGCAGAAAATAAACAGAATCAAGGGTAATTTCCTGAAGGAGGGAAAGAACCGAATAATTTTCTATAAACCAGACAAAAATAATGCCTAAAATAAACAATTCGATTGTTATCTTGCCAGCACTTTCTTTGTTTCTCCCTTCGGCCTTGCCTTTATCAATATTCGAAATCCGCAGTGAGGGCATATTACCTGACCCACCTCTTCCAGATTTTCAATATATCCCTTACACCTTACACATTTATATCCCATGTTAACCTTCCTTTTTTCTTTCTATCATTGCAAAGTTTGGACATACTATTAATACCGAGTGGGGTCCCATTACAATATCTCCATCCATTGCGGTTACGGTTCTCTTAATCTTCTCTATACATCTTCTCAGCTCCTGAATATCCTTGTTTTTTAATTCTTGGGTTGATATAAAAAGAATTTTGTTTTCCCTCAGCTCCTTCAAAATGTTTTCAACATCCTTAACATCTTTCAACTTTTCTATTCTCACAAGAATTTTTCCTTCAGAACTCTTCTCTTTTGCAACCTCCGAAATTTCTATGTATTCTTCCTCATCTATATCTTCAGGCTTCCTTTTTCCTAGAAGCTTCTTAAGCACCATAAATAAAGTAACAAAAAATATAAATATTTAATGGAGCCTAAAAAACTTGCTCTTCTGATATTTTTTTTAATTCCTTTGATAACTTTTCCTTTTGACCAAATCCTTGCCTTACTTCTCTTTCTTTTCCTTATTGAAAAACTCTTTTTTATCTTCCCAAGCTTCGGCATAGAATTTACAACTCTGCCAACGCTCTACCTGGCAATCCGTTACAACTTATTTTTTTCTTTTTTATTTAATTTAATCTTCGTCCCACTGGTATGTTTTGTAAAATCTTACTATGTTGAGGGGAACAGGGAAAAGCTACCTTTTCCGGAATCAGGGCATGTGATAGATTTTTTGGTTGCTTTTTTAGCCTTCTCCATCAAACCTTTTCTTTCC
>Ga0190367_1000936_pt1 | contig 18513 bp, 24 predicted proteins | sample 4872181011_MG_FD_171838 | JGI IMG/M metagenome (GOLD analysis project Ga0190367, IMG submission 171838) | Hydrothermal vent microbial mat bacterial communities from Southern Trench, Guaymas Basin, Mexico - 4872-18-10-11_MG | ecosystem: Environmental > Aquatic > Marine > Hydrothermal vents >...
CAGAAAGACTCGTAAATCCAGAATTATTTCTTTCAGCAATTCAGTATATAGAATTTCTTAAATCCTCAGATTCTCCATATCTTCCTTCTTATTGGATGTGTTCTGTTCTATGGAAAGATCTTATTGGAGAAAGACCCAAAACTATTTACTTCTTACTTCTTCTTTTTACCCCAATTGCACTTACAGTAATAAACATCTGGGTATGTGAACTTACTTATTTTAAAGCATATTCCAATGCAGCTGAAGCAAAAAGAAAGTTAAAGATAACACGAAAAATTTCTCAGATCATAAGAATCTTATTTCTCAGGATATTTGGAAGGGAAATGGGAAACATAATGGACAAGGAGTTTAAGGTCTTTTTTAGAGATAACACCCAGTGGAGTCAGCTCCTTTTTCTTTTTGCTCTTATAGTTGTTTACATATATAACTTCAAAGTGCTTCCTTTAACAAAAGGAGAACTTCTTTTTTTAAAAAACCAGATAGCTTATTTAAACATAGGATTTTGTGGTTTTATAATATCTGCTATTTCAGCAAGGTTTGTCTTTTCTTCTGTAAGTGGAGAAGGAAGGGCATTTTGGATAATAAGGTCAGGTCCTATTTCAATAAAAAAGTTTCTCTGGGCAAAATTCCTCTTTTATTTCCCACTTCTTGTATTTCTTGGAGAATTTTCTGTTATATTTACAAGCCATTTACTTGAAGCAAAGACACCTATTTTAGTCATTGCCATAGTTGATACATTCTTTATAACAGCATCTTCTGTTTCTATGGCTATTGGTTTTGGAGCTTCTTGTCCTGATTTTAACTGCGAAAAAATTGCCCAGGTTTCTACAAGTCTTGGAGGACTTCTGTATATGATCTCTTTTTCTGTCTTTTTGCTTATTATACTCTCTGTCCAGGCTATTCCTTCTTATTGGCTCTTTCTGTATAAAAAACCTTCTTTTTCAAGATGTATTATCTCATTTATCCTTTTTTCTGTCTCTTTTTTCCTCTTTTTATTTGCAATATTTTTCCCTATAAGGATTGGAGAAAGATATCTTGAGTCATTATAAGCTTATAAGTATAATAAAACCAGCATGAGATGGGCTGATTATTATACAAGAAAAGCAAAAGAAGAAAATTGGCTTGCTCGCTCTGTTTATAAACTACAGGAGATAGACAAAAGGGTAAATCTTATAAAAAAAGGGGACAAAGTCCTTGACATGGGATGCTATCCTGGATCATGGTCTCAATACTGTCTGAAAAAAGTAGGGAAAAAAGGTTTTGTAACGGGAATAGATGTAAAAGAGCCAGAAAGACTGAAAGCAGAAAACTTCCTTTTTATAAAAGCTGATATATTTAAGTTAGATCCTGTGTGGCTAAAAGAAAAAATAGGGATACAGGATGTCCTGCTAAGTGATATGGCACCAAATACTACAGGAATTGATAATGTAGATGTCATTCGTTCCTTGGCTTTGGCAAATAGGGCTTTTGAGTTTGTCTTTTATCTTCTGAAAAAAGGAGGAAATTTTGTATGTAAGGTTTTTGAGGGGGAAGGATTTATTGATTTTAGGAAAAAAGTTTCATTATATTTTGATAAAACGAGATTGATTAAGCCAAAAAGCACTAGAAAAAACAGCAGGGAGATATTTATAATAGGAATTGGAAAAAAATAAAAAAAGGAGGTTTGGTTTATGTCAGGACATTCAAGATGGAGTCAGATAAAACAAAAAAAAAGATTATGGATGCAAAGAAAGGAAAGATATTTACAAAGCTTATAAGGGAGATAACTGTTGCTGCAAGGCTTGGAGGAGGAAATCCTGATACAAATCCAAGACTAAGAGCAGCTATTGAAGCAGCAAAGGCTCATAACATGCCAAAGGAAAACATAGAAAGAAGTATAAAGAGAGGACTTGGAGAGATTGAAGGAGAAAACTACGAGGAAGTAAGCTATGAAGGATATGGGCCAGGAGGAGTGGCAATACTTGTTGACTGTCTTACTGACAATAAAAACAGGACAGTAGCAGAACTAAAGCATACATTTGAAAAATACGGAGGAAGTCTTGGAGAACCAGGATGTGTTTCATGGATATTTGAAAAAAAAGGTCTTATAACAATAGATGTGGATAAGATAGATGAGGACAGACTTATTGAAATAGCTCTTGAAGCAGGAGCAGAGGATGTAAAAAGATCTGGAAAGCAGTTTGAAGTAATTACAGCAGTAGAAGATTTTGAAGATGTAAAGAAGGCTATAGAGGCTGAAGGAATAAAATACAATACAGCAGAAATAACCATGATTCCAAAGACTACTGTAAGACTTGAAGGAAAGGAAGCAGAACAGATGCTTACCCTTATGCAAGCACTTGAAGATATGGATGATGTAAGTCATGTATATGCAAACTTTGACATACCTGATGAGATCATGGAGGCTATGGCTAAGTGATAATAATTGGAATAGATCCTGGTTCTAAAAGCACTGGATACGGGATTGTAGAAAAAAAAGCTGATGAAATAAGATTCATAGCCTGTGGAAACATTCGTCCTTCAGGGAAGCTTCCTTTTGCTAAGAGGATATTTGAGATATTTACTGGAATAAGCAGGATCTTGGAAGAATATAAACCAGATGAGGTTGCTGTTGAAGACCTTTTTCATTCAAAGAATGCAAAAAGCTCTCTTAAGCTTGGACATGTAAGAGGAGCAATAATAAGTGCAATCCTTCTAAAAGATCTGCCTATTTTTGAATATACTCCTCTTGAAATAAAAAAAGCTGTTGTTGGATATGGAGCTGCAACAAAGGAACAGGTAAAAAGTATGGTAAGCATTATACTTAAGCTGAATGAAGATATAAGTTTTGACAGTTCTGATGCACTTGCTGTTGCTATATGTCACGCAAATTCTAGGAGATGATAGCTTATATAAGAGGAAGACTTGCAAGTAAAGATTCGTCTTCTGTTGTTATAGAAAACAATGGAATAGGATATGAGATATTTATCCCTCTTTCTACCTTGTATAATCTTCCTGAAAAAGATGAAGAGGTAACTCTATATGTATGTCCTTACATAAAGGATGAAAATATAATGCTTTTTGGCTTTTCAACACTTTTAGAAAAAAAGCTCTTCTTAATGCTTACATCTATACCAGGAATAGGACCAAGACTTGCTCTGAATATACTTTCAGGAATAGGTGCTCAGGATCTTCTGGAAGCAATCCTGAATGGAAATACTGCAAGGCTTTGTATGATTCCTGGAATTGGTAAAAAGATTGCTCAAAGGATCATTTTAGAACTGAAGGAAAAATCTAAAGGAATTATTTCTGAGGATTTGATGGCAAAAGATAGGTTTTACTCAATAAAATCTGATGCAATCTCAGCTTTAGTAAATCTTGGATATCCTGAAAAGACAGCAGAAAAGGTAGTAAGTGAGATTTTATCAAAAAAAGAACTTGACTTAGAAACAGTTATTAGAGAATCATTAAAGAGACTTTCAAGACAAGTATGAAAGAAAGGATTATAGATCCAAAGGTATTATTTGAGGATCAAAATGAACTGAACCTTAGACCAAAAACACTGGATGAGTATATAGGTCAAGAGGAGCTGAAGAGGAATCTAAAAGTATTTATTGAAGCTGCAAAAGCAAGAAAAGAAGCCTTAGATCATGTTCTTCTTTATGGAGGTCCTGGTCTTGGTAAAACAACACTTGCCTATGTCCTTGCAAATGAACTTAATGTGAACATAAAAACAACTTCTGGACCTGTTATAGAAAAGCCAGGAGATCTTGCAGCAATTCTCACAAATTTAAGACCAAGAGACATCCTTTTCATAGATGAAATACACAGACTAAGCAGGACAGTAGAAGAGATCTTATATTCTGCAATGGAGGACTTTAAACTTGATATAATAATAGGACAAGGACCTTCAGCAAAGACAATGAAGATACCCCTTCCTCCATTTACCCTCATAGGAGCTACGACAAGAATAGGTCTTCTTACTCCTCCTTTAAGAGAGAGATTTGGAGTTATATTTAGGCTGGACTTTTATTCTGTAGAAGATCTAAAAAAGATTATACTGAGATCAGCAAGGATATTAAACATAAAGATAGAAGAAGAAGGAGCTTTTGAAATAGCTAAGAGATCAAGAGGGACTCCAAGAGTAGCAAACAGATTGCTTAAAAGGGTAAGGGACTTTGCTCAAGTAGAGGCAAATGGGGTCATAGATGCAGAGATAGCAAGGAAAGCTCTTGACAGACTTGAAGTGGATGAGGAAGGACTTGATAAGATGGACAAACAGATACTTCTTACTATAATTGAAAAGTTTGATGGAGGGCCTGTAGGGATAAATACTATATCTGCTGCAGTGGGAGAGGAAAAGGATACGATAGAAGATGTATATGAGCCATTCCTTATACAGCAAGGGTTCATAAAAAGGACACCAAAGGGAAGAGTAGCTACAAAAAAAGCATATATGCATCTGGGAATAGCATATAAGAAAGACTTGGATATTCAGGAAAGATCATTTTAGTGGAGGAATTTTAATGGATTTCATAAAGATAAAATTTGGAACAGATATAAAGGAGATCCAGAGGGACATAGAAAGGCTTATGGATGAAGTGTTTGATCTGAGAAGACCTTTTATATTAACCAGACCTTCAAGATGGATTCCTGAAGCAGATATATATGAGACAGAAGAAGAGGTAGTAATTGTAGTGAATCTTGCAGGAGTGAATAAGGATGACATAGAAGTCTTTTTATACGATGAGTATATATACATAAGGGGAATAAGAAATCAGCCAGTAGAAGACATACTGAAATATCACAAGCTTGAGATAGAATATGGAGAATTTGAAAGAGCTTTTAAGATTCCAGCAGCTGTAGACAGAGAAAGCATAGATGCAATATGGAAAGATGGTTTCCTTATGATAAGAATGAGGAAATACAAGCCTATTCCTAGGACAATAAAGGTAGAGGTAAGATGAAGGTAAAGGTAGGGATAATAGGTGCTGGAGGATATGGTGGATGTGGAGCCATTGAGATCTTGAGCAGGCATCCTTATGCAGAAATCAAATGCCTTGTAGATATACAAGATACTGGAAGACTCATAAGTGAGATATATCCTCATCTTAAAGGTTTCTGTGATCTTCCTATTATCTCACCAGATGATCCTGTTTTAGAAAACACAGACTTAGACATAGTATTTTTTGCAACACCTGATGGAGTAGGTCAATCAGAGGCAAAAAGGTGGCTAAAAAGAGGTGTGAGGATTATAGATTACAGTGGGGATTTTCGTTTTAATGATCCGGAGACATATAAAAGTTATGCAGAGAGGATAGGGAAAAAAGAACCACATAAGTCTCCAGAACTTTTAAAAAAAGCTGTATATGGATTACCAGAACTTCACAGAGAAAAGATAAAAAAGGCTTCTATTGTAGGAAATCCAGGATGTTTTGCAATAAGCTGTATTCTTGGACTTGCACCTGCTGTAAAATACAAACTTATAGAATTTGAATCAATCATATGTGACTCAAAGACAGGTGTATCTGGAGCAGGAAAAAAACCTTCTCCTAATTTCCATTATCCAGCAAGATATGATTCAATGAATGCTTATAAGGTTGCGGCTCATCAGCATGTATTTGAAATAGAAAAAGAGCTTAGCAGACTTGCAAATAAAGAACTAAAGATAACTTTTACCCCTCATGTTGTTCCTATGTGCAGAGGAATCCTCAGCACTATTTATGCAAATTTAAAGGAAGGCTTTACCTTAGATGATGTATTTGATGCATATAGAGAATTTTACAAAAATGAAAGATTTATAAGATTGTTTGAGCCTGGAACTTTGCTTCAGACAGCTTATGTAAGAGGAAGCAACTTCTGTAATATATGTATGGAGTTTGATAAAAGAACAAGGAAGCTCATTATTTTAACAGCAATTGATAATCTGGTAAAAGGACAAGCAGGGAATGCCGTGCAAAACATGAATATAATGTTTGGGATAGATGAAGATGCAGGGCTTCTTTTCTCTGGTAATTATCCTTAAGACTTAGGTTTTATCAAGGAAGATTTTTTTCCATAAAGGTAAAAATTTATCCATTCATATGCAAATTTAAGAAGCTCTTCGTCTTCTTTATAGATCTTTTCTTTAACAGATTCAGGAACATGATATTTTTCAAAGAAACTGCTTTTAAATAAAAATTCCCTGAATTTATCCAGGTTGTATGAACTCATAAAAAAAACTTGCATTTTTTTAAAAAGGACATTCTCATTTTTTTCTCTTTGAACATTATTTTCATAAGAAGTTACTATTTTAAACCAAGGAAGATTGAACTTGTCATAGGTCAAAACACCTTCATGTTCCAACCACTCCTCTATGGTCCAGGTTTTATCTTCATTAAATCCTAAGCAGTGTTTTTCTTTTATAATAAAAAACTTGTCTATTTTATCCTCTTTCACAATTGCAGATGCCCTTGCCAATGGATAGAGTCTACAAGCACTTGGTCTATCTTCATATATACTGCAACCTTTTTCTGTTACAAAAGGACACCTTCCATCAATGTTCATCTTTAACTTCAAAATAGGAAAAGGTGGGTATTCTTCAGGGTCTATGTCAGTATATCTTTCTATAAATTCATCAGAACTTATTCCCAGCCTTCTTTTAATCCTCAGGACATCATAAGGAGTTAACATGAGATTTAACTTTGCACAACATTTTGTAAAACATGGTATATCTTTGTGACATCTGAATTTAAACTTGTTTCCTTCAACAGGTATAAGCTTAGTCATTCCTATACCTCCTTAACTTTAATGTCATTTCTCCAAATAGCCCAAATTTTATCCAATTGTAACCTAATTTCAGAAGTTCTTTATCATTTTCTTTTACTATTTCCTGATTTAACTCAAATCTTTCAAAGAAACTGGTTTTTAATATAAATTCCCTGAATCTGTCTATATCGTATAAAGACATAAATATCATCTCCCTTACCTTAGGATCATCTACTTCTGTCTCCAATGCTTTTATTTTTTTTGTTATTTCAAAGAAACCCCTATTCATTTCTTCATACTCTTCTATGCCTTGACTTTTTAACCATTCTTCTACCTTCCATTCTTTTTTTTCTCTTAATCCAAAACACCTTTCAGGTCCAACAAGTAACCTGAATCTTCCTTCTTCTACAGGATCAAGAGGAAACATCCTGCATGCCCATGGTCTGTCATGATAGATGATGCATCCATATTTTGAGACAAAAGGACATCTTTTGTCTTCTCTCATCTTCAAAATCACAACAGGAATAAGTCCTTTCTCTTTGTAGAGGACATGAGTGTATTTTTCTAAGAACTTGGTAGAGGTTATCTTAAGAGCATTTTTCATCCTTAAAACATCATATGGATTCAGTATAATATTCACATCTGAACAACATTTAGTAAAGCAAGAAAGGGAAGGATTGCAGTCAAACTTTATCTTGTCCTCTGGACCTAAAAGTCTTTCCATAATACTTGACTCTAAAAGTATTATTGCCTTATATCAAAAAGTTAAACTATAAAAAAGGGGGAATAAATATGGAAAGAACACTTGCTATTATAAAACCTGATGCAGTTTCAAAAAAAGTTGTTGGAAAGATTATTCAGAGGATTGAAGAAGAGGGAATAAAGATTGTGGCTATGAAGATGATAAAAATGACAAAAGAGCAGGCAAAAGGTTTTTATCATGTTCATAAAGAAAAACCCTTTTTTGAAAGTCTTACAGATTTTATGTCTTCAGGTCCTTGTATAGTAATGGTTCTTGAGGGAGAAGATGTAATAGAAAGATACAGAAGGCTTATGGGAGAAACAGATTCAAAGAAGGCAAAGCCAGGGACAATAAGAAGAGAGTTTGGGACAGACATAGAAAAGAATGCTGTTCACGGTTCAGATTCTAAAGAAAGTGCTGATTTTGAGATAAGATATTTTTTTAGTGAACTTGAGATCATAAAATAGCTTATTCTTTCTTCTCCTCTTTCTTTTCTCTCAATTCCTCTATCTCCTTTTTCAGTCTTTCAACTTCCTGCTTCAGATCTTCTTCTGACTCTGAGATTGACTCCATAGCCTTCTTATCCTTATATTCTTCATATCCCAAATATGAAGCAAGTGCTCCTCCTAATATGAGCATTAATGGAATTCCTCCTTTAATTATCACAAGAAAATCAGACCACCATGCTATAAGTCCTATAATTCCAAGAATAAGAGCAATTATTCCGCCTCCAAGAATTGCCATTTTTTTCCTCCTGTTTAAAAATTTCTGTTTTTCCATATCATAATAGTAGTGATGATTCAAGTAATAATTATTGGTTTTAATTTTGGATTTTTTTGTGTAATATAATGAAAAAAGAGGAATGAAAGATGTTTGAGAGTTTAACAGAGAAGTTATCTAAGGTATTCAGGAAGATAAAAGGAAGAGGAGTCCTTACAGAAGAAAACATCAAAGAAGCTCTTAAGGAAGTCAGGATAGCCCTTCTTGAAGCTGATGTAAATTACAGGGTTGTGAAGAAGTTTATAGAAGATGTAAAAAAAAGAGCAATTGGGCAGGAAGTATTAGAAAGTCTTACTCCTGGACAGCAGGTAATAAAAATAGTCTATGAAGAACTGAAAAGACTTATGGGAGAAACTGCTACAGAACTTAACCTAAGAGGAAATCCTCCTTATGTCATCATGCTGGTTGGACTTCAAGGTTCTGGAAAGACGACCACAGCAGCAAAACTTGCCCTATTTCTGAAAAAGAAAGGAAGGAATCCATATCTCGTCTCTGCTGATCCATATAGACCTGCTGCACTGGAACAGCTAAAGAAATTAGCCAGCCAGATAAATGTCCCTATATATGATCATCAGCAAAAAGATGCTGAAAAGATCTGTATCAATGCAAAAAAAGAAGCCTTAAAAAATGGTTCTGATATCCTTATTGTTGACACTGCTGGACGTCTTCATATAGACAGAGAACTTATGGATGAGCTTGTGAAAATAAAAGAAAGTATTGAACCTTGTGAAATACTTTTGGTTGCAGATGCTATGACAGGACAAGATGCTGTAAATATAGCTAAGGAGTTTAATGAAGCACTTGAGATTACAGGGGTCATTCTTACAAAGATGGAAGGAGATGCAAGAGGAGGAGCAGCACTTTCTATAAAAGCTACAGTAGGAAAGCCTATAAAGTTTATTGGAACAGGTGAAAAGATAGATGCCTTGGAGGTATTTCATCCTGATAGGATTGCTTCAAAGATCCTGGGAATGGGAGATATACTTACCTTAATTGAAAAGGCTCAGGAACAGATCTCTCAGGATGAGATACAAAGGATTCAGAAGAAGATAAAAGAGAAGGAGTTTGATTTAGAAGACTTTCTGTATCACCTGAAACTTATAAGAAAACTTGGTCCTTTGGATCAGCTTATAAGTATGATTCCTGGTATGGAGCATCTGAAACACATGAAGAAGCTTCAGATAGATGAAAAAGAGCTTGTAAAGATAGAAGCAATTATAAATTCAATGACAAAGGAAGAAAGGAGGAATTATAAGATAATAAAAGGAAGTAGAAAGAGGAGGATAGCAAAAGGAAGTGGAACGACTGTTCAGGATGTAAACAGACTTTTAAAAAACTTTGATAGAATGAAAAAGATGCTTGAACAGCTTTCTAAGAAAGGACTTGCAGATTTTGATTCAATATTTAAGTAGATATATTTTGAAAAATCTGATATAAGAAACTAACAAAAGTGGAGGCAGAAAAGATGGCTGTAAGGATCCGGCTCATGAGGATGGGAGCAAGGAACAGACCTTTTTATAGAATCGTTGCAGCAGATTCAGAATCTCCTAGAGATGGAAAATTTTTGGACATCTTAGGCTATTATGATCCATTAAAAGATCCTGCTGAGATAAAGATAAACAAAGAAAAGGTGAAATATTGGTTAGAAAAAGGTGCCCTTGTAACAGAAGCAGCAAGGGCACTTCTTAAAAAAGAAGGCATTCTTAAAAAGTCTTCTAACTGACATGGAGTGAAAAAAGAAACGGAGGGAGCTTATGAAGGAGTTGGTTGAATACATTGCAAAGGCATTGGTAGACAGACCAGATCAGGTTCAGGTAAAAGAGATACAAGGAGAACAGACAGCTGTAATTGAGCTTAAAGTAGCTAAGGAGGATCTTGGAAAGGTAATAGGAAAGCAGGGAAGAACAGCAAGGGCAATAAGGACTCTTTTAAATGCTGCATCCACTAAGATTGGGAAAAGGGCAGTATTAGAAATTATAGAATAGAAAGAAAGACCTTGAGCAGAACAATTTCTGAAAACCTGCTTCTTATTGGGAAGGTGGTAAGACCTCATGGTATAAGGGGAGCTCTTAAGATAAAATCTTATGCAAGCTCTCCTGCCACCTTCTCAAAAGCAGGAAAAGTTTATTTTTATGTCAAAGGGAAATTAGAAGAAAGAAGACTTATTTTTGTTAAGCCTCTAAAAGAGGACTATCTTTTACTTAAGCTTGAAGGAATTACGACAAGAAATGATGCAGAAGAGTTTAGAGGGATTGATTTATATATAGACAAAAGTATCTTAGAGAAAGAAGAAGATGAATTTTTCTGGTTTGAAATAATAGGATTAAAGGTATATCTTGTTGATGGAAGATATATTGGTAAAGTAACAGAGATACTTCAGACAGGAAGCAATGATGTTTATGTAGTAGAAGAAAAAGACAGGGAGTATCTTATTCCAGCCATAGATGATGTGATAAAAGAGATAAACTTAGAAGATCAAAAAATGATAATAAATCCTCTTGATGGGCTTCTTGAACTTGGAGAAAAAAAGAAAAAAAGGAGATGAGATTTGACATACTCACCATCTTTCCTGAAATCTTTCCTGCTTATCTCAAACATGGTGTCTTAGGAAAAGCCATAGAGAAAGGTTTAATAAAGGTAAACATAGTGGACATAAAAGAGTTTGCAGAAGGAAAAAGGAAAAAGCTTATAGATGATAGACCTTATGGTGGTGGAGATGGAATGGTAATGAAGCCAGAGCCTATTTTTAAAGCTATTCAGTCTGTAGAAAGACTAAAAAAAAGTAAAGTGATATTACTTTCACCTCAAGGATCTCTCTTTAATCAGGAAATGGCATGGGAATTTGCAAAAGAATATGATCAGCTTATATTTATCTGTGGAAGATATGAAGGAATAGACGAAAGGATAAGGATACTCTGTGCAGATATGGAGATATCCATAGGAGATTATATACTCAGTGGAGGAGAGCTTGCAGCATTGGTTATTATTGACACTGTAAGCAGGCTTATTCCAGGGGTTTTAGGAGGAGAAAGATCAAATGTTGAAGAATCTTTCTGTAATGGACTTTTGGAATATCCTCAGTATACAAGACCAAGAGAGTTTCAGGGATTAAAAGTCCCAGATGTCCTTCTTTCAGGAGATCATGAAAAGATAAGGAAGTGGAGAAGAAAAGAGGCATTAAGAAGGACACTTGAAAGAAGACCTGATCTTCTGAAAAAAGCAAAACTTACTGCTGAAGATCTTGAAATTTTAAAAAGTCTCAAGAAAGAATGAGGACATATGTAGGACTTGTTCATTATCCAGTATACAATAAGAACATGGAAAAGATAGCTTCTTCTATAACGACATTGGACATTCACGATATAGCAAGGCTTTCCAGGACATACGAAGTAAAGAGATTTTATGTAATTACTCCTCTTATAGATCAACAAAGAATTGTAAAAGCCATAATAGATCACTGGACAAAAGGATATGGAGCCAAATATAATCCTGACAGAAAAGAAGCAATAAGGCTAGTAGATGTTGTTGAGTCAATAGAGGAAGCAGTGAGGAAGATAGAAGAAAGAGAAAAAGAAAGACCTGTTATAATTGCTACTGATGCAAAAAGGCAGAAAAGGTTTATATCCTTTGAAGATGCAAGAAAGATCTTAGAAAAAAAGACAGTCTTTATACTTTTTGGAACAGCATGGGGATTGCACAAAGAAGTTCTTGAAAATGTGGACTTTGTATTGGAACCTATATATGGCAGAGGAGATTACAGACATCTTTCAGTAAGAACAGCAGCTGCTATAATTATAGATAGATTGATTGGGGAGGGATAAAGGATGGACAAAATTATAGACATGTTAGAAAAAGAGCAGATGAGAAAGGACATACCTGACTTTAGACCAGGTGATACCGTAAGGGTTTATATGAAGATAAAGGAAGGAGATAGAGAAAGGATTCAGGTCTTTGAAGGAGTTGTAATAAGAAAAAGGAGAGGGAATCTTGGAGCAACATTTACTGTAAGAAAAGTATCATACGGAGTTGGAGTAGAAAGGATATTTCCTCTTCATTCACCTCTTATAGAAAAGATAGAGGTTGTAAGGAGAGGAAAAGTAAGAAGGGCAAGACTTTATTATCTCAGAGAACTGAGTGGAAAAGCTGCCAGGATAAAAGAAAGGAGGTAAAAGCTATAATTATTGCAGGAGTGGATGAAGCAGGAAGAGGTTCTCTTTTAGGACCAGTAGTAGCAGGAGCTGTTATTATTCCAGAAGATGAGGAGCTTTTTTCACATATAAAAGATTCCAAATCCATGAGTCCAGTCTCAAGAGAGAAGGCTTTTTCACTTATATGCAAATATGCTATTTCTGTTTCTGTAGGTGTTGTATCTCACCGTTTCATTGACAAATATAATATACACAATGCAACCTTAGAAGCTATGAAAAAAGCTGTTTTAGGTCTTTCTAAAATGCCTGATCTTATCCTCGTAGACGGTATTCACAAGATTCCTGTTCCTATACCTCAGAAGTGTATAAAGAAAGGGGATAAGTTAAATAAGATAATCTCAGCAGCTTCTATTGTAGCAAAAGTATACAGAGACAGGATACTAAATGCATATCACAGAGATTATCCTATGTATAATCTTTCAAAAAATAAAGGCTATCCTACAAAAGAGCATTTGAAAAAGATAAGAATCTATGGTCCCTGTCCTCTTCATCGCTATTCATTCAAAGGAGTTCGTGAATTTGTCAAGGATTGATCTTGGATTAAAAGGAGAAGAGATTGCTTTAAGAGAGATAAAGAAAAGGGGTTATAAGGTCCTTGAAAGGAATTATAAGACAAGTTTAGGAGAGGTTGACATAATAGCAAAAGATGGTGATGTTCTGGTATTTATAGAAGTAAAAACGAGAAGAAAGTCCATAGTTGCTGCAAAAGAGGCTGTTGACAGAAGGAAAAAGAAGAAGCTTTATCAGTTGGCATTAGCTTATATGAAAAAAAGAGGGTTTATTGGGAATAAAGCAAGATTTGATGTCGTTGCGATATCTATGGAAAATGGGATTAAAGTTGAACTTATAAGAAATGCCTTTGAAATCAGTTAAAAAAGGCTGTCTTTATGTCGTAGCAACTCCCATAGGGAACTTAGAAGACATAACTCTTAGAGCTATAAGGATCTTGAAAGAAGTGGACTTTATAGCAGCAGAAAATATGAGAAGGGCAAAAGTCCTTTTGAAACATTATGGAATAGATGAAAGAAAGCTTATAAGTTACAGGAGAGAAAATCAAAAAAAAGTAACACCAAAGATAATAGAGAAATTAAATTCAGGATATAACATAGCTCTTATATCTGATGCAGGAACTCCTTCAGTATCTGATCCTGGAGCTTATCTTGTAAGTAATGCTCTTGACTCAGGAATTCAGGTAATCCCTGTTCCAGGTCCTTCTTCTGTAACAGCAGCAATTTCTGTATCAGGGATTTCATCCTCTGGCTTTCTCTTTGTAGGCTTTCTTCCTTCAAAGTCCAGTGCAAGAATAAAGAAGTTAAATCTGTTGAAAGAAGAAGAAGTTCCTATTATATTTTTTGAAGCACCACACAGACTTTTGGATACACTTGAAGACATAAGAAAGGTATTTGATAACAGAAAGATCGTCCTTTTGAAAGAACTTACAAAGATACACGAGGAGATAAAAAGAGGATACTTAGATGAGATCATAGATGAGATTTCTGAAAAGGAGATAAAAGGAGAATATATAATCATTCTTTTTCCAAAAGAGAGGAAAAAAGAGGTTTCTTTTGATGAAGATACGATAAAAGAAATAGACGAATTGATAAAAGAAGGTTTAAGTACAAAAGATATAGCTGAAACTATTTCAAAAAAGAAAGGCATTTCTTATAGAAAGATATACAAAAAGTGTCTGGAAAGAAAAAGGATATTTGATGGAGTTTGTGAAAAAGCTTAGGGTAAAAAATGAACTTGGACTTCATGCAAGAAGTGCTGCACAGATTGTGAATCTTATAAGGAAACACAAGTCAAAGGTATATTTTAGAAAAGGGAATCAGACTGTAGAAGGAGACAGCATACTTTCAATACTTACACTGAACTGTCCCAAAGGGACAGAACTTGAGGTAAAAGTTGTTGGAGAGGATGCAGAAGATCTTATAGAGAAGATTACAGAGCTTTTTGAAAAAGGATTCGGAGAGCTCTGATGGTCTCAAAAAGAATAGAAATGCAAGGAATTCCTGTATCTTCTGGTATTATAATAGGAAAAGCACGGCTTATTGACAGGGAAAAAGTTAAAGTTCCTTTAAGGAAGATAGACGAAAGTTTTGTTCAGTATGAAATAGAAAGGTTTAAAAAAGCTGTTGAAGAAGTAAAAAGACAGCTTTCAGATCTAAAAAACAGACTCCCAGATAAACTTAAAGAACACGCATTTATCCTTGACAGCCATCTTATGATCCTAAATGACAGTATGCTTTATGATGCCACAGTAGAGAGGATAAAGGAAGAGAAGATAAATGCAGAATGGGCTCTTAAAAGGGCTTTTGATGAGATAAAAAAGCTTTTTTCTCAAATAGAAGACAGCTATATCAGTGAAAGGATAAGTGATGTGGAAAATGTGGTTCAAAGGATACTGAGAATTCTTACAGGAAAAAAAAAGGAAGATATATCCAATATGGAAGAAAGGGCTATAATTGTTGCCCACGATCTTTCTCCTGCAGATACTGCAGAACTTGATTCAGACAAGGTTCTTGGATTTGTTACAAATGGAGGAGGAAGGACCTCTCATACAGCTATATTAGCAAGGGCTTTGAAGCTTCCTGCTGTTATGGGGCTTTGTTCAGTTACAGACAAAGTAGAAGATGGAACGATCCTGATAGTAGATGGGGATACAGGAAGGGTAATAGTAAATCCAGATGAGGATGACATATCTTATTATGAAGAAAGGAGAAGACAGAGAGAAAAAGTAAAGAATTCTATATTAAAGGAAGCATATCTTCCTGCGGTAACCCTGGATGGACACAGGATCTCTGTTATGGCAAATACAGAATTCCTTCAGGAGGTTTTCAGCGTAAAAGAACAAGGGGCAGAAGGAATAGGACTTTACAGAACAGAGTTTCTCTATTTAAGCCATAAAGAGCTTCCAAAAGAAGAGGAGCTTTTTGAGGATTATAAAAAAGCTGCTGAGGCAATAGCTCCTGATCCTATAATAATAAGAACCCTGGATATAGGAGCTGATAAGCTAAAGGAAAAAATAACAGCTGTTGAAGAGACAAACCCTGCTCTTGGACTTAGAGCAATAAGATTCTGTCTTAAACATCCTGATATATTCAGGATTCAGTTAAGAGCAATACTAAGAGCAAGTGCTTATGGGAATGTTCAGATAATGCTTCCTATGATTTCAAGTCTTGAAGAGATATTGGAAACAAAGAAGCTGATAGAAGATGTAAAAAAAGAACTTGACACAGAAGGAATTCCATATAACAGAAACATAAAGATAGGAATAATAATAGAAGTTCCTTCTACTGTAATAATAGCAGACACCTTAGCAAGGCATGTAGACTTTTTCAGCATAGGAACAAATGATCTTATTCAATATACGCTTGCCATAGACAGGATAAACAAGGAGGTAGCTTATCTCTATGAACCTTTCCATCCTGCAATACTTAGGATGATAAAAAGTGTAATCCTATCAGCAGAGAAAAACAGGATACCTGTATCTCTATGTGGTGAAATGGCTGGTGATCCTTTATGTGTACCACTGCTTATAGGATTAGGTCTTAAGAAACTTAGTATGAATCCCAGGGTGATTCCTTTGATAAAAAGGATCATAAGATCTATTTCAGCAGAGGAATTGAAAAAGGATGCAGAAAAGATATTGGAATTCTCTACTTCAAAGCAGATAAAGACATATGTCACAGAAAGGATGAAGAGGCTTCTTCCTGACTTAGAACAATACTTTACGGGGTTATAGGAATGGATGAAGAAAAGATAAAGGTAGTCTGTTATAACAGAAGGGCTGCACATGATTACTTTATAGATGAGGTATACGAAGCAGGGATAGTCCTTTTAGGACCAGAAGTAAAATCTCTCAGAGAGGGATGGGTAAGTATAAAGGACAGTTATGCAAAGATAAAAAAAGGAGAAGTCTTCTTATATAACATGTATATAAAACCATATCCATATGCTGGACATACATCTATTGATCCAAACAGACCAAGAAAACTTCTTTTACATAAAAAAGAGATAAACAGGCTTATAGGAAAGACAGAAGAAAAAGGTTATACACTTATTCCTATAAAGATATATTTTTCTCCAAGAGGATGGGCAAAAGTTCAACTTGCTTTAGCTAAAGGAAAAAAGAAGTATGATAAAAGAAAGGAATTGAAGGAGAAAGAGTTGAAAAGAGAACTTGAAAGTATAAGGAAAAGGTGGAAAATATGATTTTCTTAGTTGCAAGAGCCTGTCCAAACTGTGGTGGTATAATAAGTGATGATCGCTTGTTAAAAGGACTTCCTTGCAGGAGCTGTCTTCCTGAACCTAAGGAAGATGTCTGTAAAGAGCTTGAAGAAAGTGGAAGACTGAAAAATCTTTTGAATTTTTGTAAAGTTGAAAGTGAGTTTAAAAGATTTGTTGAATTTTTTAAAAAAGCTTTAGGATATCCTCCTCTTCCAATTCAAGAGACATGGATAAAAAGACTGCTTTTTAGAGAATCATTTGCAATTGTTGCACCAACAGGAACAGGAAAAACTACATTTGGTCTTATTTCTGCACTGAGTTTTGATTCCCAGAAGGTTCTTATCCTTGTTCCTACAAGACTCCTTGTCCAGCAGACAGAAGAAAGGCTTAAGGAATTTTGCAAAAAGGCAGGTATATCAAGAAACATCTTGGCTTATCTTGGAAGAAAAAAGGAAAAAGAGGATTTTAATCAAAAAAACTTTGACATATTAGTAGCAACAGTAAACTTTTTTTATCGCAATTTAGAAAAACTTAATGAAATCAACTTCAGCTTTATCTTCATTGACGATGTTGACTCCTTCCTTAAAAGATCTTCACACATTGACTCACTTTTTAAACTTTTAGGTTTTTCAGAAGAAGAAATAGCCCTTGCTTTGAAACATGATAAGAAAGAAGAAGACTTTGAAAAACTTGAGGAAATAAGAAAAAGACATTCTGGAAAAAAGATCCTCCTTCTTTCATCTGCAACACTTAAACCTCGTGGAAACAGAGTAATGCTTTTTAGATTTTTACTTGGTTTTGACATCTATCAAGCTGTTTCAAATCTCAGAAATGTAATAGATATAACAGACGAAACATATCCTGAAATTGATAAAGCATGTAAAAGAATAGCTTCTCTTTTAAAGATCCTTGGAAAGGGTGGGCTTTTATTTGTCTCATCTATATTTGGAAAAAATGGGGTAGAAGAAGTTGTAAAGAATTTGAGAAAGGAAGGATTTAAGGTATTGAGTTATCTGGAACTTGATCCTGAAACCCTTATGGAAGAAATGAAAAGAGGTGAATTTGACATAGCAGTAGGTCTTTCTCACATAGGAAATCCTCTCGTCAGGGGAATAGATCTTCCTTATGTCCTTCGTTATGCAATATTTTTAGGAGTGCCAAAACATGTTTTTCCTACTAAGGTTTCAGCAGTTCCAAGAAGTCTTTACAATATACTTGTCAATGTTATCTCTATCTTGGAAGATGAGGAAAGGATAAGGAGATTTCAAGATATTCAGTATCTGAAGAAGTATTTGAACTTAAAAGAAGAAGACCTTGAAAGGTATCCAAGAATAAAACAGAAGTGCGAAAAGATAAAGGAATTCATAGAGAAGAAGTTCAAGGAAAAGGAATTTATTGAAAGACTTGAAAATTCAGAAGATGTGTTTCTTATAAGACAGGATGGAGAGATTTATCTTGTAGTAGGAGATTCTGCTACATATCTTCAGGCATCTGGAAGGGTTTCAAGACTTACAGCTTCAGGTCTTCTTAAAGGTCTTTCTATAGTAATTCCTGAAGACAAAAGATCTTTAAAAAGCCTTACAAAAAGACTCAAATTGCATCTGGGTGAAGAATTTTCTTTTAGACACATCTCAGAGATAGATCTTTCGGCTATATCAGAAGAACTTACAAGGATCAGAAAGGAAAGAAAAATAGATGTCTCAAACCAGATTTCTACTGCTCTGGTAATAGTAGAATCTCCTAATAAAGCAAGGACCATTGCTTCCTTCTTTGGAAAGCCAACTGTAAGAAAAGTAGGAGATGCTTTTGTGTATGAAATACCAACTG
>Ga0190367_1000937_pt1 | contig 18507 bp, 20 predicted proteins | sample 4872181011_MG_FD_171838 | JGI IMG/M metagenome (GOLD analysis project Ga0190367, IMG submission 171838) | Hydrothermal vent microbial mat bacterial communities from Southern Trench, Guaymas Basin, Mexico - 4872-18-10-11_MG | ecosystem: Environmental > Aquatic > Marine > Hydrothermal vents >...
GATATTATAATCGATGCCATGCTCGGAACGGGAGTAAGAGGCAAGCTCAGGCAGCCTTACGCAAGAGTTGTCGAAATCATTAACTCAAGCAACGCTTACGTCGTTGCGGTCGATGTTCCCACGGGCTTAAACCCAGACACTGGCGAGTACGATACAGCTGTTAAAGCCGATCTTACCGTAACCTTCCACAAAGCGAAACCGGGACTGCTTAAAGCGAAAGAAGTTGTTGGCGAGCTAGTTGTGAGGAGCATAGGAATTCCTCCACTTTTTGAGATGCTTACTGGCCCTGGAGACGTCAGAATGGTTTACAGAAGGCAGAAAGAGGGGCACAAAGGAACTCATGGCAGAATTCTTGTTGTGGGTGGTGGGCCTTACACGGGGGCGCCAGCTCTCGCAGCCCTCGCCGCTTACGCTGCTGGGGCAGACTTGGTTACGCTCGCGGTTCCAAAAAGTGTCTACAAAACCGTAGCATCTTTCTCACCAGACCTAATCGTCAGAAAACTTGACGGCGACGAAATAACCCTGAAAAACGTCAAAGAGATTCAGAAGTTAGTGGCAAGGCATCACGTCGTCGTGATGGGCATGGGTACTGAGGAGATTAAGGAAGTTGCAGAGGAAGTTTTGAAATTAAAAGAAGTGAAAAAAGCCGTTCTTGATGCGGGAGCTCTACTAGCTGAAATCCCGGAGGGTGTGGAATGCATACTGACACCACATCGAGGCGAATTCAAAAAAGTCTTCGGCTTTGACCCTTCAAGCTATGATGACGTAAAAAAAGCAGCAAGAGAAGCAAAAGCGGTGGTTCTGCTCAAAGCTCCCGAAGACGTAATTTCTGATGGCGATAGGGTAAGAATAAACAGGAGTGGCAACGCAGGAATGACCGTTGGCGGAACAGGTGACACGCTTGCCGGAGTCGCTGGAGCTTTTCTCGTTCGAGGCAACGCTTTATGGGCAGCGAGCGCGGCAGCGTTTATTAACGGAAAGGCCGGAGATATATGCTTTGAAAAATACGGATATAACTATAGGGCTATGCACGTAATTGAAGAAATTCCGACAGCAATCAAGGGAGTGCTTGAGTTTTCATAAATTTTAGCGTATTTTGGTTTTGACAGCTTTCGGCCATTAGAAAGCGGTGAAAAGCTTATAAGTCTGTTTTTTCATAAGTATTATAATGAAGTTTTCCCTGCTCACACTGTCAGTAATAGTACTACTCCTAGTCCCAGTAGAGGCTGCCAATTTACACGGCGTTATTTACAACTGGGAAAACTTAGAACCGCTTCCAAAGGCTGTTATAATAATTAATACAACGCCAGAACAGAGATTCGTCACAGAGGACGGTACATATTCATTTAACTTATCTCCCGGGAGCTACACAATAAAAGCCTTTTACTACCGTGAAGGAAAATTAGAACTGTACGCAGAGGAGAATATCACAATTACAAGCAACGGTGATTACGTTCACGACATAATACTTTTTCCTCCCCTTGAATTCGGAGTAGAGGAACCCAATGTAGAATTTCCATCGGTAGAGGGTGAGAACGGATTTCCAACGGCGTTGGCTGTTGGCTTTATTGCTGCTTTTAGCATAATCGCGCTTGTAATTATAAAGCTGATTAGAAGTAAACGAGCTGCCACAGCAGGTAGAGAAGAGATAGAAGAAATGCAGACAGGTGAGAGCGTAAAGATAGTAGAAAAAGAACTTCCAGAGGACTTACAGGAGGTAGTAGAAATACTGAAAAAAGAGGGTGGAAGAATGACTCAGAAAGAGCTGAGAAAAAGGCTTGGATATTCGGAAGCTAAAGTGAGTCTACTCATAGCAGATCTTGAAAGAAGAGGAATCATTGAGAAAGTTAAAAAAGGGAGAGGAAATATTATTTTTCTTAAAGAATTTTAGTTAAGCTTTTGTACTTTTGCGAAATAATAACAAATATGGGAAAGGCTCCCTACGTTAGGGAGTACAAACAGAGTAAGGCGAGGGGTAAAGACTACACAGTCAGATGTAGCGGCTGTGGTAGAATAGTCCCCCGCTTTAAAGCTTTCACAAGCTACAGAGGATTTAAACTCGATTACGAAATAGTCAGGATGGTTGGAAGGAAGAACGTCCACGTTTCGAGCATTAAAGCGTATTACTGCCCTAAGTGCGCCAGAAATCTTGGTATTGTCCAGCCAGGCAAGTTAGGCAGGAGAATTTGAATCATCCAAAAACTTTTATTCTTTTTTGCATCTCTGCCAACGATGAATATGGAGTTAGATATGCGAGTCGGAGAGGCTCTTATAGGCGAGGGTTACGAAGTAGCCCACGTAGACTTGCTAATAGGGGATAAAAAGGGGCCCGTTGGCCAAGCCTTTGCAAACGCGCTTTCGCAGCTATCAGCCGGCCATACGCCACTTCTTGCAGTTATAAGGCCGAACCTCATTACAAAGCCTCCAGCGATAATAGTGCCAAAAGTTACAGTGAAGGATTTAGAGCAGGCTGAACTCGTTTTTGGGCCCGCTCAGGCTGCAGTTGCGAAAGCTATTGCTGATGCTGTGGAGGAGGGTGTTATACCAAAGGAGATTGCAGAAGACCTCGTGGTAATCGTAAGTGTTTTCATACACCCGAAGGCGAAAAATAAGCACAAAATATACTACTACAACTACGGTGCAACCAAACTCGCTTTGCGAAGGGCTTTGAAGGGCTTTCCAGATGTTGAGAAAGTTCTGTATGAGAAAGACAGGAGCGCTCATCCATTCGTTGGAAGGAAGCTAACAAAGCTCTGGGATCCGCCGTATCTGCAAATAGCTTTCGATTTGACCAGCCTAGAGGAAGTTGTAAAGGTTCTCAAGCAGATCCCGGAGAGTGACCACATAATATACGAGGTTGGAACGCCACTTGCAAAGCGCTATGGAGCCGAGGTCATCCTAAAGCTCAGGGAAGTCAAGCCCAACGCGTTTTTCGTTCTCGACCTAAAAACCCTCGATACAGGCAATCTCGAAGCAAGGATGGCGGCCGACGCTACTGCAAATGCGGTCGTAGTGTCTGGGCTCGCACCAATCCCAACCATCGTGAAGGCAATCAAAGAGGCTGAAAAAACGGGAATCTACAGCGTCGTTGACATGCTGAACGTCGAAGAGCCAATAAAGAGGTTGGAGAAGATAAGTGAAGCAGGAGTTTTGCCGAACGTCGTTGAGCTGCATAGAGCAATAGATGTTGAAGGCATAGCTCCTCCACCTTGGAATTATGCAAAGGAAGTTAAGGAGAAGTTCAACGTCCTCGTTGGCGTTGCTGGAGGACTAAGGCCAGAAAATCTGAACGAGGCAATAGCTGCAGGAGCAGACATACTCGTCGTCGGGAGGGCAATAACAAGGGCCAGAGACGTCGAAGGAGCTGCAAGAAGGTTTTTAACCGTGATGAAGCCGGACACCGACCAGTTCCGAATTATGACGGACTTCTAAACTTAGCTGTAAAGCTCAACTTTCCTACTCTTCCAAGCTTTTTTATCCACCAAACCAAGGCTTTGTAGCCAGCTTTAATAAACGTTTTTTAAAGCCTTTAAGAATGTCGTCTGTCCACCTCATCGCATGATCCATGCAAACTGAGAAAAGCTCCAATATACAGATTTTAAGATCTGTCGAGTTAGGATATCTCTTCTTTAAGGTCTCACTACAAAACCAGTCCGTTTATTGATGCCCTTCTTATCAGAGGTATAGATTGACACGTCGGTAACTCTTTCCTCTCACAACTTTAGGTAGCTTTTTCACCTCTTATAACCTTCTCAACTACATATTTACTATTACTCGCCTCACAATTACCTCGCAGTCAACCGCATATCTACGTTTATCCAAAACCCAGTTGCCACGCTCCAGTTCCTCCAACTATTATCCTGACCTTCCTTTGTACGGTCTAATTCTCTCCATGAGCTTCAGGAATTCAAGCTTTGTTGAAGGTTCTCCGCCCAGAATTACAGAAAAAGTCGTGCTGACAGGCCCAAAGCTAAGGGATCCAACAGAGATACCAGCAACCTTAGCTTTTCTGATGAACTCTCTATGCTGTACGGATAAACAACAACGTTAAAACGTTTTCTTCGAGTACTGCTATCTTCCTGAGTCCATAAGGAGCAAATTTGACTATCCCGTTCTTCGCTTCGACCTTGGGATAGAAAAAGAACCTGATAAACTACTTTGAGATAACTTGTTTGGTTGTACACATTCCGAAGTCGTGAAACTCCTTTCCGTGATGAGTACTATCTCCTTGCCAGAGTAGTTAGAACGATGTCCATCGTATCAAAAATATACATTGTGGAGTAACTTATTTATCGATTCCTCTAAAACAATTTTATAATTGTTGTATTCTCTTTACCATACTACGAAAGGGTATTATATCATTCTACCCCAGAAAAATCATGGGTGTGGTAATAATCAATTTTAAGGCCTACGAAGAAGGTTTCGGAAAAAAAGCAATGGAACTTGCGAAAATTGCCGAAAACATTGCAAGCAAAGTTGACGACTATATAGCTGTTGCTCCACCAACCATCGATCTTGCGGAGATCGTAAACGCAGTTTCAATTGATGTTTATGCACAGCACGTCGATGCTGTAAACTTTGGTAGCTATACAGGAAGAATTACGGCCGAAATGATAAAGGAGAAAGGAGCAAAAGGAAGTCTGATAAATCACAGCGAGCGCAGACTTAAGCTTGCGGACATAGACTTTCTAGTTTCCAAGTTTAAGGAGCTGGGTTTAACCTCCGTAGTCTGCACAAACAACATAGCAACTACAGCCGCAGCAGCAGCTTTAAACCCTGATTACGTTGCGGTTGAACCTCCAGAGCTCATAGGTTCGGGCATACCTGTTTCGAAAGCAGAACCAGAAACCGTAGAAAACTCCGTAAGGGCTGCTAAGGATGTAAATCCGGAAGTTAAGGTACTCTGCGGAGCTGGGATAAGCAAGCATGAAGATTACGTGACCGCCCTCGATTTAGGAGCTGATGGTGTGCTGCTTGCAAGTGGCGTTGTTAAGGCAAAAGATCCGAAAGCGGCTCTTGAGGAGCTCGTAGGACTAAGATGACGGAGCTGGGAAGATGACGTTTGATAGAAAGACTAAACTACTCTTGCTACTCGGCGTGCTGAACGACGCATACGCGGATGCTGCTTCAACAATTGTAAACTTGCAGGACTTCGTATCATCACACCCAGACATGCAGGAGGAAATAGACGAATTTGATGTCATTTCTATCCTAAACAAGGCCAAAGAACTCGAAAAACTAATTCTTGAAGTTATGGACAGAATAAAATCAGAAGTTTACGTTTAATAATTTTAATTTTTACAATTTCTTCATCAAAAAGTACGTTTCCCTTCTGTCCAGCCTAGCGCTATTCAAAATTTTAAGGCCCGTAAAATCGGGAATTTTGCCTTCTTTCATTACAAAAAGGATCTTTCCCTCCTGCTTTAGGAGTGGCAAGAACCTCCGCAGAGCTTTTAACGAATCCATAGGCTCAAGCGTTAGATCGTTGAGGATTACATCAAGTGGCTCAAGCACAGAAACATCGAACGTAAAGGCATCGGCTATGAAGACCTTTACGTTCTCTCTTTCCCTCTCTATCTTCCTCAGCTCGCTTTCAAATTCTCTGCTGTACTCTATACCGTAGACTTTCTTCGCCTTTTCGCTGGCGTAAAGCAGAAAGCCTCCAGCGCTGCTGCCTATATCAAGAACTACGTCATTCTCATCTATTAAATTCCACATGCTGTCGATTTCTGCTAGTTTCCAGTACCCTCTCGGCCTTCCCTCGCACTTAACAACGATCTCCTCGTCTCCTCTAACCTTAGCCGAAGGCTTCGTCACTCTTTTGCCATTAACGTACACGAAACCCCTCCTTATTGCCTCTTTTGCTTTCTGCCTTGTGCTGAAGTAACCCTTCGAAACCAACATTACATCGAGCCTCACACTTTCACGCTACTCTCAAGCTGTATAAAGCATTGGGATTGAGAAAGAAGTAATGAACGCTAGACTCAGCAAGTTCGGTAAGCTCAACAGACTCAAATCCATACTTATAATGGAAAGAGACAGGCTGATTGAAAGGGTGAAGAAGCGTGGAACGTTTAAAGGAGAGCTCCTTGCGTATAAAGGGAACTTCGGAGTGATAAGAACCGAAAAGAAACTTTTCCCCGGTTCGCTGCTTGGATGTGTCAATGGCTCGATAAGCGAGTTTGGGTATGTTATCGACTCGGGAAAGTATACGGTTGTAAAGCTGTTAACGATGCCAGAAAGCGATACACTCGAGCTTGTAGAGCTTGAAAACATAATCTCCTACAACCTGCAGATCGACGCAATTGAGAGGTGCGACAGCTTTCCAAAGGTAAGTAGTAGATTTGTGAAGGGATGCGTTGATAAGCTGGACGAATGGCAGAGTTCAGCAGTCCTCTCCTCCCTCGAGCTTGATGAAGGGGAGCTCCTTCTCATCGTTGGCCCGCCTGGAACAGGAAAAACCACGTTCATATCGAGGGCTGCAAAGCTTGCATCGTCAATGGGAGATAGGATTTTGATTACCTCGCATACAAATAGAGCGGTTGATAATGTAATAGAGAGGCAGGAAGATGCGGTCAGAGTTGGCAATCCGTTAAAAATCTCTCCATCAGTCAAAAAATCTTCTCTCGAACTTCTCGCATCTAAGGCGGTAAACATCGATGATGAAGCGAGCGATGCTGAAGAGCTTGCGGAAATAACGGCTAAAAAAGCGAGATTAGTTGAAAAAGAGATGTTAAATATACTGAATAAAGCTAAAATCGTTGGCGCAACGCTGATAAAGTGCGGGCTTTTTCCAATGGCAGATCAGAATTTCGACATGGTCTTTATCGATGAGGCAAGCCAAGCATTGATTTCTGCAGCGTTGCTTGGAATTGAAAGGGGTAAGAAATACGTGCTCGTCGGTGATCCTTTTCAGCTTCCTCCAGTCCTTTCAAAAAACGCATCGCAATACAGCGCATTTAACTTCTTTTATTCTGGAAACGCCATCTGGCTTCGAAATCATTATAGGAGTAACAGCGAGATAATCGGTTTCATTTCAAAATACGTCTATAAAGGAAGGATCCTAGCAAGTGAGAGGTGTAAGGATATAAAGCTAGAAATAACGCCCCAGGGTGAATTTGCCAGTATCCTGCATCCAGACAAGCCACTTGTGTTTGTCTCTGTTTGTGGAGAGGAGGAGGGGAAAGGTTCAAAGTGTAACAGGGCAGAAGCAATGATAGTAGCGAGAATTTGCAAGGAGCTTGAAAGATGTGGGGTTAAAAAAGAAGACATAGGCATAATAACGCCTTACATCAGGCAGGTAAAGCTAATTTCTGAGGTTACGGATGGTATAGAAGTTAACACGGTTGATGCCTTTCAGGGAAGAGAAAAAGATGTAATACTCTTTAGCACAACCTCTACATCCGATTTAAGCTTTGCATCGAATACTAGGAGACTTAATGTCGCCATTACAAGGGCTAGAAAGAAGTTCATAGCGATAGGCAACGAAAATGCTTTTAGACTGCCTGCAAACAGAACGACTCTTCTGTATAGGCTTTATATCCATACAAGGAGTAAGGGTTGCTTTTTCAGGGTTGGATGTTGAAATATAGTATTTTTTGAATACATTAAACAGATAAAAACTCTGAACAATCGTAGGAAGAATTGACGAAGGCTTTATTGCGGGCGAGAGAGCTCCAAGAAATAGCGTGCTCGGATTCGAGGGTTAGTTCAGAGATATTTGACCAAGGTATAGGAGATATATCCTCATAAGAACTGCAGGAAACGTCGTTGACAGCATTGCTCTAGGCTCTATTGAGTGTGGTGTAGAGCACTTTCACACCACTTCTTGTTATGGTCATCAGAGCTGTGGAGCTTTGACGGCTGCCGTACAAGCTGCTGAAAAAAGGTGAAGAAGAAGTATAGGCAGCATAACCCATGAGATTGCGCTTGCGACAAAATCCGCGAAAACAACGGGCAAGAGCGGAAGCTGGAGATCGTGGGCTTTTAGATATATATTAAAAAAATAGAATCATTCAAAACTTCTTGCGACGAGTTCTGCCACCTTCCTTCCGCTCAGAAGCATACCTCCAAATATTGGTCCCATCCTTGGCAATCCGTAGACCGCTGCAACACTCATTCCTGTGACGAAGAGGCCTGGATAAACCTCTGAAGTATGCTCAACAACAGCTTTTTCAGCTTTCTCCGCCCACATGTACTTTTCTCCCTTAAGAATTAGCTTTCCGGTTTTCTTAGCAACAATACTGCAGATCGATGCATCGTGGCCGGTAGCATCAATAGTAGCCCTACACGCAACCGTAACGGGGTCGATGTGCAAGCCAGCCATTTCTACGGCAGTCCAGTTTATAACAAGCCCTGCTAGTTTGTCTTCCTTTATCATCACGTCTTCAACGTTTATCAGATTGAATATTGCCACTCCAGCTTTAACTGCGTTGTAGATTAGGCCTGAAGCCAGTTCTATTGCGTCAACCACGTAGTGATTTTCATCGTAGCGTTCGTAGCCAATTCCAGTATCGTCTAGCACTTCAGTAGCCTCGCTCTGCACGATAACCCTGTTAAACATCATGCCGCCGCCCCATATTCCGCCGCCAAGGCTCAACTTTTTCTCGAAAAGCGAGACCTTAAAACCATTCCTGGCCAGATAGTAAGCAGCAACTAGGCCGGAAGGGCCGCCTCCCACCACACAAACGTCGCTTTCAAGGTTCTCAAGAAAGGTCTCCGCATACTTTTCGACTATTGCCCTTGTTATCGTCGTCTCCTCAATCATGCTCCCCGAATATGCAGAGCAGTAAAAAAGGTTATCTCTCGATTTCGAGTTTTGCGGAAATTGACTTTAGTATGTCGAAATAGTTAGGGAAAGAAACGGAAACGACTTCTGCATTCTTAACGAGGACGCCTTTCTCCGCTACAAGGCCAAGAAGTGAGAACGCAAGAGCCATTCTATGGTCTCCAAACGAGTCAACGACTCCTCCTTCGATATTTCCACCCTCGATGACGAGGCCATCTCTTCTCTTTTCGACGTTAATTCCTAGACTTTTGAGGTTTGCATAGCAACCTTCTATCCTGTCTATTTCTTTTATTCTAAGATGTTCAGCATTGTATATGGTCGTTCTACCCTTCGCAACCGCTGCAAGTACAGCTAGGGTAGGAACAAGATCGGGTACGTCGGCAGCATCAACTTCAATACCTTCTAATTCCGATCGTTCAGCAACTATTACACCCTTGCCCTTATCCCATCTCACTTCTCCGCCCATCTCCCTTGCTATTTCAACGATGCGCCTATCACCCTGCATGGATTCGAACATATTGAGAACTTCCACTTTTCCTGCAAGAAGACCGGCAGCAATGAGATAGCTTGCCGAAGAGAAATCGGATGGTACGCTGAAGCGCTTTAAAGAATAGTATTGCTGACCTGGAACAAAAAATTCGTTTTCCTCCTTTTCAACGATTACGCCGCTCTCCTCAAGCACGTGGATCGTTATGTCAATATATGGCCTCGACTTAACCTCCTCAACAGCTATTTCAGAATCGAAGCTTGCGAGGGGGAGGGAGAAGAGGAGTGATGATACAAACTGAGAACTTTCAGCTCTAAGCGAGACCTTACCGCCTTTGATAATTCCGCAAACTTTCAACGGAGCTCTGAACTCTTCATCACCCCACACCTTCGCCCCTAACTTGTTCAAAGCTAGGGCGAGAGTTCTGTTGGGTCTTTTCCTTAGCGATGCGTCGCCATCGATAACGCAGAGATGCTTGGAATGTGAAAGAACGCCCAGAAAGAGTCTCAGCGTGGTTCCGGAATTCTCTACGTTTATGTAGCCCATCGCATCAACTTCTTCAACACCTCTAAATGCAATAAACCTGCCCTTCCTTGCCACTCTTGCCCCTATAAACCTACAGGCGTTGAAAGTTGCCATCGTATCGTTGGAGATAAGGGGGTTCTCAACAACCGCTGAAGGAGAAAGCGCAGCAGCGATGAAAGCTCTGTGCGTGTAGCTTTTTGATGGTGGAGGAGTAGCCTTCCCGTTCACCTCGCTCTTCAGTATTCTTACGTCCATTAAATCACCTGAAATCACCTAAACCATATTATGCCGGGTTTAGACGGTGGGAGAGGTTCAGGTTTTAGCGGTTCTTCTGGCTTTGGTTTGGGCGTGAAGCATATTTCGTAGCTTGCTCCGCAGTTAGCACAAATCGCTATCATGTCCGAAGATATTCTAAAGGTGTCGTTTCCACATCTTCTGCACTTTAGGTACATTGCCACAATTTGGCATGGGCCAATTTATTGCTTTCGCTTGTCCTTAAACTATCTTAAAGGTTCTAAGGACTGTGTTCCTCCAACTTGCAATTCAAATGGGAGCTCCTATCAAAAGTCATAGATAAAATCGAAACAAGAGAAACAAGGAAAACTTTAGCGAGGAATAAGATGGCCCGTTGCTGAGGTAAACAAGCGGTTAGAGCTGAGGAAGTTCTTGAAGATAGATGGGGAGGTTAAACTAAAATCAGTCTACAATTTCATGTCAAAATTTGAATCAGAGCAATAAACTTTGTTTTTCCACTCTTAACTTAATTCGAAGAGAAGAAAGAATAAGCCATATCAGATTGACCACATGTGGAACCCTTTTCAGTAGACCGATGTAAAAGCCTGCAGTTCGGTCCATGCATCTAGAATGCGGCGGACTGACTTGACAGGCGAGAAGGATGGTGGAAGTGTGGTGGGAGCACGAATAGGTGCTTGCCGTCTGCACCGGATTGGACGTACACAAAAGGTATCCGTATGTAGCTGTAGTTGACGAAACGGGAGAAATAGCAGAAGAAAAAGAATGGAAAACACAAAGGAATCTCTGTAGAGAACATTTAGAGAACCTTGACATACCCGAAATAGACAGGATAATCCAGGAGAAAGCCAGACAGTGGTTTTCGAAAGCAATAAAACTTTCCAACCAGCTCTAAACTGAGTCAAAAGCTATTGAAAAGGAAACCTGTTCCAGAACTCTTCGTTCTCTCCTTAAGTCTGAAAAAGAACCTTTCTACAGCATTCCTTTACCAAGTTTCATGTCTGTACTTCAACCAAGCCTTTGCAAAGCCCTTTATAAATTCGATCAACAATTTCCGGCTTGTTTTCGCAATATTTAGGACTTCTTTCAAGAAAACGTAAGCTTCAAAGCTTCCTCTGCTTTCAGAAGCATATAGCCAAGCATTCTTTTGTATCAATATCTATAGCAGCCCGTACGAAGATTAGTTTCTTCTCAAGCTTTAATTTTGTTTCATCTATTGCAATAAGTCTTCTTTCCCTCTTTCTTGGTTGCTTTAGAAATTTCTTAAGTCTATGGTAGTATATTCTGACCGATTCATGGCTTATCCCTTCGAATAGAGATACGTATTTACTTGTTTTTCTCAAAGAAAGACCGAAGAAATATAATAGAGCTGCTAAAATTTTAAATTCCACATTTTTCTTGTTTCTTCGAAAGACTTTTGCAGCCAATTGGTTTAGTGGGTTGCATATGTTGTATTTCTTCTATTTATTTTTTGTTCTATTCTTGACAGCTGTGAGCCTATCAAATTATACTCAATAATTAGATATGTAGAATAAATATAAGAATTGCATAACCTACAAAAAATAGGAGGCCACTACACAACCAGTACCAAGGCACCCTCTCCTTTGATATGAAGTATAGCAAAAGGAGCGAAACCACGGTGGTCGTGACTACACTCAAATACGCATGAATGTCGAGCTGCCATGTGGTAATAAGCATCGCAAATCCTGGATAAAACGTTGAGTAAAGTATCTTCTCCCCAACGAGGGAACCGAGACAAAGGGTGTCTCTCCCCCTGTACCCCCATATCAAAGCGCTTGCAGTTTCAGGAATAGCCGTTGCGGCAGGAATGACTACGAGTGCGAGCCCGAGGGGGCTTATTCCAATCGATCTCGAAATATCATCAACTGATGAAACCAGACCCTTTGATCCGTAGTAAAGGAGAACAATGGAAACGGCAAGTTGAATAAGGGCTACAGCCAAGGGAAAGGGAGCTATCTTGCATAAGTATGGCGGTTCAGCACTCTCTATGAGATCAGCTTCCCTTCTTTCGTACATCATCCACATGTAGAATACGAAGGCAGCAAGGAAGAAGAATCCAAAGATACGTCGATAGCTAATAAAAGCAGGTAAAACCGTTAGTGGAAAAAGAACTGTTATGAAAACGTATGGAAGTATGAGCGATCTGTCAACTTCAAGACTGCTACTCTTCCTCCTACCAAGAGTGTAACCTATAAGAGCCGACAGACCAACAAGTCCGTAGGAGAGGCTCGAAGCCATAAATGGCTGGCCAAAGACCGTTCCAATTCCTATTTCTTCTCCGCTACTAAGTCCCGAAAATATCGCAACTAAAAAGACCGTGAGTTCTGGAAGTGACGTGAAAAGGGGGGATAACGTGGCTCCAACAAAGGAACTTCCCAGCCTAAACCTGCAACCCACGTACTCTATCGAATTTACAAAGATCACTGCAGCAATAAAGACAATAACCATGCTTGCAATGAGTTTAAGCAGCATTAAGTTGCAGGGAAAGAAGAAATGTTTAAAAAGATTTGCCTGGACCCGTTTTGCATACAGAAGGCCAGTTTATTTTTCGCTCTGCTCAAGAATTACCAGTACGTTTGGTCATTCTGAGGATTTAAGTAAATCAGGCTTATCAGTTTTGTTTCGATATTAATTTTATATTTTTTATTAATAAGATTTTTAGAAATAGATAATGAAAAGTAAAGAGAGAAAAATACAATAATATATGTTACCGCAACCAAATAAGATTTAATGTTCTTCGAAATAGAGGAGATAAAAAGAAGGAGAAAAAAGCTTGGAGTAACACAAAAGAAGTTAGCCGAGCTTGTAGGTGTTAGCCAACCATTAATTGCAAGAATAGAGTCAGGTGACATAGACCCAAAGCTTTCTTTAGTCAAAAAAATATTTGAGGTTTTAGAAGAGTTGGAAGGAAAGAGTGTTAACGCCAAAAGCATAATGCATTCTCCTGTAATGTCCGTTACTCCCGAAACTTCGTTAAGAGAGGCAATAAAACTAATGATGGAGCATGGGATATCTCAAATGCCCGTAATTGATGGAAAAAGAGTTTTGGGCAGCATAAGTGAGAGTTCCGTTGTGAGACTAATACTCGAAAGGGGCGTTGAAGCTGCGAACATGAAGGTTAAGGAGTGCATGGAAGCTCCGTTTCCAGTGGTTTCTCCAGACGAAAAACTGGAATCCATTTCAAAGATTCTGCTAACTAATCAAGCTCTCTTGGTCGAAGAAGATGGAAAAATACTCGGAATTATAACAAAACACGACGTCATGAAGGCTCTTCGAGAATGAACTCCCATGTGGGCTTCCGCCAATCCATATTACATCCTACGGATCTCGACACACTCCATCCGGGCTTCAAAGCCCACTTTAACAAGTCGTTCAGCAAGTTGTCCCCAATCTAAAAATCGGGCTTTTAAGCCCAGTTAGTTACCGGGGTAAACTCCTCACCGTAGTAATTTGTAGGAGTATGAATTATATAAGGCTTTTTATCCCTCAACACAGCATATACGACTGTTAGAAGCTTTCTCGCTGTTGCAACTATAGCTTTCTGAGGTCCTTTTCTTTGCTTTATTCTTTCATAGAAGCTCCTGAATTTCTCATCGTTTCTTATCGCTACGAAAGCACACTGTACAAGAACCCACCTGAGAAGTTTGTTTCCTTCTTTTGTTATCTTTCCCGTAATCACTTTGTTTCCTGACTGCCTTATCGATGGCACTAAACCTGCATAACTGCAGAGCTTCTTTGAATTTGGAAATCTCTTTACGTCTCCTATTTCTGCGTAGATAAGTAGGGCTGAGAAGTAGCCTATTCCCGGAATAGTCGTTAAAAGCATGGTTTCTTCATTTTCCAAGCATTTATGTCTTATTTCTTTATCGATCTCTTTTATTTCTTCCTCTATCGATGAAAGGATTCTTAGATAACGGTTAATCCACCCGTTGTTCAATGAATAAAGGAAGTCCCTTCCTTCTGTGTTGAAAAGGTTACCTTCATACTTTATTCCATTCTTTGCCAGGATTGAATGAATCCTGTTCTTTATCGATGTTGATAGCTTTTTCAGTCTAATTCTTTCCCTTATTATCTCCCTCAGCTCCATTATTTCATCCGGTGGTAGATATGCAGTTGGTAGAAAGTTCGTTCTTGCTAAATCAGCCAAAACCCTTGCATCTACCCTATCTGTTTTCTTCTTCGATTCCGCTATAAGCTTTGTTTTGTACGGATGGGATAGGAGGACTTCGTTTTTCTTTCTGAGCTTTCTTGCAAGGTTTATCGCTGTTGTAGTTGGCTCCAGTATGATAGTTTTGTTCTCTATATCCTCAAGGTATTTTTCAAGCTCTTCTGTTCTCACTTTCTTTTCCAGGATTACTTCTCCATTCTCTTTCATAACGCATACGAAGGAGAAATTCTTATGTACATCTATGCCAACGTATACACGGCTTCCGCCCATCTCAATCCCTCCAATCTTATTTCGGTTGGAGTATTTAAGGGCGGAAGCCCAACATGTTATCTAAAAAATCAAAGGCTAAAAAATAACCCTAAAACTAGCGCTTCAACTCATCAAGTCTTCTCCTAATCTCTCTTAGTCTCTCCTCCAGAAATGCTGCTTCTTCCTCCAGCAGTCTGATTTCCTCCTCTTTACTCATACCCGGCATACTTGGTACATCCGGTACGTCTGGCATACCCGCATAGTAGTACCACCAGCACCAGCCCCTACCTCTACCTCTTCCAAACCTCCAGCCCGGTCTTTCCCAAGGTGGGAGATGACTCCAGGGCCCAAAACCCGGATACCTCGGCATTTATAATCACCTCCTAAGATTCTTTTAATATCCTCTCAATATCCTTACCCACCCTCTTTCCAGCAGTTTTACAGGCATCGGGTCTTTCTCTTCCCTCTGCTATCGCAACTGCAAGATCATAGCAAGTTTCATATCCACAGGCTCCGCAGTCACGCTGTGGGAGCAATGCTAGTATTTTCGCAACCTTTGGATCGATTTCATGCAACTCTATCGCAGTCGAGTAACGTGGCACAACTTCTCGGACAGGCGAGTAAGGTATAATCCATTGGCGTCGCCATCTTCGCCAGCGTCTTTGCCGTCCAGCTCGCCGCATTCTTTGCATCCTACCTCTTCCATACCTACATCTCGCTCTCACGTTATGAATATATATTCAAAAGTATTTGAATTTTTCGGTTGGCCAAAATTTGAAGCTAACTTTATAATACCTTTCCTGACTTTTATTATCGAAATTGTTGGTGACTTTCTCGAACGTTTTTAAAAAGCTTAGACTAAGCCCAAAAACTCAAGAGCTTCAACAACTCCATCGCCATTTTTCTTCGAAACAACGATATCTGCCTCCATTTTGAGCTTTAGGTCAGCGTCCCCCACAGCAATGCCCAAACCAGCGGCTTTGATCAAGTCCACATCGTTTTCAGAATCGCCTATTGCGGCGAAGTCTTTTGCAGTAATTCCGAGCTCTCTCGCTATGTATTCCAGCGCTTTTCCCTTGCTGACGCTTGCATCCATTATGTGATAGGCAAATCCTGAATCGACTATTTTAACGTCAAGTCCAGCATTTTCGATAATTCGCCTAGCTTCTTCGATGGGAAAACTTCTACGAAGGCAGACCTCAGACTTTCTGTATTCGGCATCAAGAAACTCGATTTCAAAGTGCTTACTTAGAACTTCAGCTGCTCTGAGGCATTTGCTTATATCTCCCAGCACGATATCATCACCGTCATAGCTAAACCGAACGACGCCTCCGTTCTCGCAGATAACTATGTCCGACACACCTATCAGCTTTGCAGCGGTTCTTGCGAAGCAGGATATGTTGCCGGTTGCGAGAACGATGGGAATTTTTACCTTCCTAAGAGCTTCAACAGCCTTGCAGTTCAAGCTCCGATCCCTGTAGGTTATAGTTCCATCGATGTCAATTGCTAAACCTTTGGCTTGAAACATGCACCAAGTGATGTAATTCTGCCATATAATTATAGGGGTTGAGAAACCCATGGGAGAAAATAATTAATACCCGCTAAAATAAAGCGAGCAAAGTGAGGCGTTGCGAGTATTGCGGAAGGGAGGAGTGGATGCCATACACCTGTAGCTATTGCGGCGGTACTTTCTGTTCGGAGCACAGGTTGCCGGAATCTCACGATTGTCCCGGATTAAAAGAGGACTACTGGAACGTACCAGTAAAGGTAAAGAAGAAGAGAAGGTTCAGCATTTCTATTCCAAGGGCATCCATCCCAAGAACAGGAATTGCAGCCTACGGCTACAACAATCTAATTATTGGAATCTGCACGATAGCGTTCTTCTTGTCGATCATATTTCCAGACTTTAGATGGCTGATGATTCTGCATCCCGATTGGATAGCATCGAATCCCCTTTTCCTGTGGCAGCTTGTAACAAACATATTTTTCCACGGGGGTTTCGAACACTACCTCTTCAACATGTTAGTTCTGCTGTTCTTTGGTGGAGAACTCGAAAGAAGGGTTGGCAGCTCAACGTACCTCAGGGTTTTCTTACTTTCAGGTGTTGCTGGAAGTCTAGGATATCTGGCCTTTGCGTACGCAACGAATCCTGGAATAGCTGCCTTGGGAGCGTCTGGAGCGATATATGGAGTAATGGGATGCCTTGCAATAATTGCACCTGAAATAAGGGTTATGCTTCTCTTCCTTCCGATTCCGATGGGTATAAGGCAGATGATACTTCTGTTTGCCGCAATTGATTTGCTTCTGCTCCCAGTTCCGGACAGAATAGCGCATTCCGCTCACTTAGCAGGTCTGTTCGTTGGCCTCTACTACGGAAAAAAGCTGAGGATACTAAGAAGGTGGAGAATGTGGTAAAGGCAAAGGCTTGGATTGAAAATGAGAGGTTTCACGGAAAGATCGTTAAGTGCCTTACCGTAATTCTCAAAACGAAGGGTTGCTATTGGAGCCGCTGTCTCATGTGCGGTTTTCCATCTGAATCGGATGAGAGCATAGGGTTCAAAGAGCTTAGAGAGCAAATTGATAAGGCTGTTAGCAACAGAGAGTTTGATGTCCTCAAAATATTCACTTCTGGAAGCTTTCTCGATGAGAGAGAAATTCCAGCAGAGTTCAGGGGCTACCTTTACGACTTGATTCAGTCTGTGGGTGTTAAGAAGCTTATCGTGGAAAGCCGTCCAGAATTCGTGAAAGAACGAATACTTGAAGAACTAGCATCCATGCCCTTCGAAACTGAAGTAGGAATCGGTCTTGAAACAAGCAACGACTTCATAAGGGAAAACTGCATAAATAAAGGCTTTACTTTCGAAGATTTTGTTAAAGCTGTAAAGAAGCTCAGAAAATACGGTATAAGAGTTAAAGCATACCTGCTTCTTAAGCCTCCTTTTGTCTCTGAAAAAGAGGCTATAGAAGATGCTCTTCGCTCTTCTATGGACATAAAAGAGCTGGTAGACGTTATCTCACTCAACTTGATGTACATCCCGTCGAAGACCTACGTGGAGAGACTCTGGCGGCGAAACCTCTACCGTCCCCCCTGGCTATGGAGTGCCGTTGAGGTCCTAAGGAAGGTTAGTAATGAGGGAATAGAGATCATAAGTGATCCGGTTGCGGCGGGAAGCATAAGAGGGCCGCACAATTGCGGAAGGTGCGATAGAAAAGTGGAGAAAGCAATAAGAAACTTTTCCCTTAGCCAAAACGTGGAGGATCTCAATGTAAGTTGCGATTGCATCCGTATCTGGCGGAGGGTTCTGGAGTTCGAAAACTATTCCCGCATTCCTCTTGTTGAGTAGGTTGGTTAAATTTGTTCTTGAATTAATATTTTAATAACGGCAGAATAAATTATATGTGATAAACAAACATCATAGTTTCATTTTTTTCATCCACTTTTGACGTCTTTCTACGGTTGCGTAGCCCTTCATCGCGTGCAATTTTTGTCTGAACATATACTTCATCACAATTATTTCTATTTTTATAACTTATAACTACATATGGCCTTAACAAAGGTTGAATGAAATTATTATTTTCTGACGGTGTGAACGAAAACCATTTATTATATAATCATACCAAAACATGCTTATGCACTGCAAATTAGAATTGGATGAACGTCAGATACCCGTACTTGGTTTACTACACAACCTTATGACAGAATCACTGAACGAGTTGGGATTCAGTATTGCTGAGAATTTAACTGCATATTCTCTGATAAGAACTTTTACTATAATCAAGACAATTAAAAGCATATCAGAAGACATAATCAAGAAAGATAGAACGACATTAATCAAAAACATCCAAAGATTGAAAGAAATCGAGGATTTACTCTACAATCAGCTTGAATTGTTTCCTGGCATTCTTGACGGAAGAAGAGCTGTAACAGGAATAATAGATTCGACGTTCTTAAGGCGTTTCAGCGATAGAGTTTATTCTGCAAAGCTTAGATGGAACTACGTCAAAAACTGTTATGAA
>Ga0190367_1000938_pt1 | contig 18505 bp, 22 predicted proteins | sample 4872181011_MG_FD_171838 | JGI IMG/M metagenome (GOLD analysis project Ga0190367, IMG submission 171838) | Hydrothermal vent microbial mat bacterial communities from Southern Trench, Guaymas Basin, Mexico - 4872-18-10-11_MG | ecosystem: Environmental > Aquatic > Marine > Hydrothermal vents >...
GTATAGTTGCCTGTGTTTCTTGGTTGAAGTGTATGCTATTAGGGCTGCTTTGCTGAGGTCTAGATCTAGTAGTGGCCTTAGTTTTTCTACGTGTACTGTTTTTATTCTCCAGTTGAAGTATACTATAGCTGATGGTATTTTTCCGACGAAAAATACTCCTTTAATAAAGTTCCCTACACTTGTTAAGACTAAGTACATCTAGTTTATGTAAGTGAATAGAATTTATTAAGTTTGCTTAAATAATTTAGATTGTGGAGATTCTGGGGAAGCTGGGTAGAAACGAGATTATGGCTCTTCTCGTAATTAAGAGGAAGAAGGGTATTTGTTCTGTTAGCTACTTGTTTAGAGTTATAGGTAGTACAGACTATGCTATTATCTATAGGCTTCTTGAAGCAGGGTTAATTGAAGTGCGTTCTGAGATTGCTTTTTATCCTTTGAGGCTTGTGTGGCTTACTGAGAAAGGGAGAATTGTAGCAGAGTATTTAAGTAAAATAGCTGAAATAATTAATACTCAAAGAATAGAAAAAGAAAAATTAAGTAGCTAGATATGGGCGTCGTATACTAGTACTGTTTCATACTTTTCTTCCCATTTTTGAGGAAGAACTAGTCCTAGGCCAAGGTATTTCAGCTTTCCTTTTTCGTATATGAATGTATACCACACGTATTCTTTCTCCTTAAAACAGTACTCGAAGCGGACTGGAGTATACGACTCCATGAAGTCTATATAGTCTGCCTTCACTCTTTTCTGGAGTTTTTCTCTTATTTCATATTTTTCGTCTTCTGCATACTTATCCGAGGAAAGTACTACTATTCTGAAGTGCATTTTCACCCCGTCTAAGAATCGCTCGGCGAAGATTTATAAAGGTTTCTCTCTGTACAGAGAGGACACTTAAATATCCCTTTTCTCTAAAAGCTCTAAGTATAGTTTTAGGAGTTTAGTGAAAGTTGATGTGCTTATGCGTATGTTTTGTCTTTTGAGTAAATTGCGTAAGACTATTAGTTCTATGAAATTTAGTTTTGTTTTAGTGTGTTGAGCTGACTTGACTTCGCGTGAAACTGCTTTAACGAAGCTATCAACACTACTCCACTTTTCTTTAGGTGAACCTATTTTCTTTAAAATAGAGGAATAGACTTCCTCTAGCTCAACTCTATTCTTTTTTAGTATAAGTGTGTGCTGTTGTAGAGTTCTTTTGGAGGTATTCCGTATTTTAGGCAGATGTATGTGTAGAATGAGATTTCACGGTCTAGTTTAGTGAATCTATTCCATAGTTTTTTTAGAATACTATTGAAGTAGTTTTGAAAAATGTTTAGCTCCATGCTAGTGTGTATAGCGTACTGCAAATATTTTTGCTTTATGTTCTTTTCTGTATTTTTAAAGGAGTTAAAAGAACTTAATAAAAACTTTAGGCAAGTAAAAGGAAATGAAAAATAAGTGCAATAGAGTAGTTTTAGTGTATTTTAGTGTACTTTAAATTATTTTATGTGTTTTTCTAGTGTGTATGGCTTAGATTTGCTGTGGGATTGTCTATATGGACAGTTTCTTGTAGCAGTGGCTATGAGTAGAATGTGGCTTGATGTAAGAGACTATAGTTTCTTTTATGTGGGTAAGTGGAGTTACCGTGATTTTGCTTTCCTAGCTCTCTACTTAAGAGATGAGCTCAGTAAGCGCTTACTTGATACTCCTTGGGTTTTTAGGAATAGTGTTCTTGATAGAGTATGGTATGGCAGCTTTTTCTTAGACTTTATTGTGAATCTTTATGACGCTAGGAGAAGGTATAGTAGTTTTACTTTGAAGCGAGTCAAGACAGAGGAGTTTAAGGTAGTTGTGCCTGTTTACGACGATATTTTAGTTGTTGAGGGTACCTTAGATCTACATAAGTCTGGTGAAGAGCGTATTGTTGAAGCGGAAGCAATATACTTTACTAATAAAGAGAGAGTAGAGTTAGCGGCGAAGTGTGGTTTTAGTGGCCCTTATTCTGTGGAGAAGTGTTATGGTAGTTTAGTTGAAGTATTTGATGTAGATATTCCTGTAGTGTGGAGTAGCTGTGCTAGAGACTCGCGTAAAAGAGTCTATGTTGTGTGTGCAGATAACTTGGATAACTTGCCTGTTTTACTAGCAAAGCCCACTTTTAAGCCGAAGAAAAGACTCAGGCTAAAGAAGATTATTTCATATAAATTTGGCTTAATTGTACTTGTCGCCGAGTAATTTCAGACTTTAAAGTTAGGGAAACTAGAAAATGCTCTTGCTTGAATTAAGGCAGGAAATATCTGTAGATAACGTTACTTTACTATTAACACTCTAGCCAAATCCTTAAATACCTCTACCAAAACAAATAATTCTGGAAAAATCCCAAAGAGAAAAACCAATGACCCTATTAACAATCAAAAGATAATAGAAAGAGTGGGTGCGTGCATGAAGATGAAGAACATTGTGCTGAAGAATGCATTAACAATCAAAAGATAATAGAAAGTATAAGCTGTCGTATAAGTTTATCGGCTTCAGCTACAGTTTTAATAATTAAAAGATAGTAGGGAGTATTGATGGGGCTTGTTTTAAGCTGGGTAGGTTTCAGTTTTCTTTTTCTTAAGCCTTTTAATTTTTATGTGGAGAGTATTTTCTCCGTGTATTTGAGTTTAATTTACTTTGTGTTTTGTGAGAAGTGTCAATTTTACTTGAGCAATTACTCAAATATTTTTGACACATTATTCTACAGAAATACTTATAGTAAAGGATAAAGGTGACACAGTAATCGTCGTTGTAGAGGAGAGCTTAATGGGAGTACCATACAGATTCCTATACTAGTGGAACAAAAACAAACAATAAACATAACCGCCCTCCCGAAAATTTCCAGAATGCTTAAGCACAATATTAAAGTAGTTTCGAGGAAAACCATCTTTATAACGAGTTAGTGTTCTATAGCTGTATATCAAATATTTGGATTCTTTATCCTAAGCCCGCCGTAATGATGGAAGGAATAGACTCTAGTTTCGACGTAGCATTCTTCATAGGCTATCATGCGAAGAAGCATACTGCTGGAGCAATAATAGATCACACTATTTCCGGTAGGTCAATCAATTACGTCAAAATAAATGGTGTTGAAGCAAGTGAATTCTATATAAACGCGGCCGTCGCCGGACACTATGATGTTCCCGTAGCTCTCGTTACAGGAGACGACAAGATTACTAGCGAAGCTAGGGAAGTTATCGAAAACATTGAAGTAGTGACTGTTAAGTACGGTATTAGCAGGTATGCTGCCAGACACCTGCACCCAGAGAAAGCTCGGCGGCTTATAGCTGAAACGACTAAAAGAGCCTTAGATAAAGTGAGAAAGGGTGAAATAAAGCCTCTTAAGGTGAAAGAACCCGTAGAACTTGAAGTATTCTTTACAGATTCATCAATAGCTGACGTGGTGTCACTAGTCCCTGGCGTAAAAAGAGTCTCTGGATCAGTAGTTAAATACGAGGCACAAGACATTATCGAGGCATATAAGCTGCTATTTGTCTTCGCTCTCCTCGGCTTCGCTATTTCTAGGTAGTGAGCCGTAGCGAGCCCATATGCTACAAGTACCTTCACTAGACACCATGCACGGGCCGTAGGGATGGCGAGGAGTACATGTCTTCATAAAGAACGGGCAGTCAGTGGGCTTAGCTTTACCCAGTATAATGTCGCTGCACCTGCATCCAGGCTTAATATCTACTCCGCCCTTTAAATCCAACCCATATTCTACTACAGCATCATATCTCTCGTATTTCTTTTGAAAAGAAAGACCGCTTCTAGAAACAACACCGATGCCCCTCCAAGAAGCATCACATACCTCAAAGCACTCTTCTACATACTTCTTAGCTAAAATATTTCCTTCTCTCTTAACTACTCTAGAGTACTCATTATACAAATACGCCTTACCCGAGAAAATCTGCTCAACAATATTCAGTATAGCTAGTAGAACATCTATTGGCTCAAACCCTGCTACAACTGTGGGTATTTGAAATTCCTCAGGTAGAAACTCCCATGAAGAAGACCCTATAATAGTCGACACATGGCCCGGCGCTATAACCCCATGTAATTCAACAACATTATTTTCTAGCAAATACCTCATTATAGGAGGAGTAAGCCTGTAAGCAGAAAGAATCTTCAAGGAATTCGGCACAAAATTTTCGGCAATACGGGAAGCAACAGTAGGCTGCGTAGTCTCAAAGCCGACACCAAAGAAAACTGCTTCCTTGAGCTCACGGTGCTTCAGTACGTCGAGAAAACCATACACAACTTTAACTTTGCCTCCCCTGCTCCTAGCTTCAGCTAAACTCAGCTTACTTCCAGGAACTCTGTACATGTCGCCGTAAGTGAAAATAGTAATTCCGCTCAAGGCTAAGTCTATACACACATCAATATACTTCGCGGGAACAATACATACAGGACACCCTGGGCCCGCTACAAGCTCAATATTTTCAGGCATAAGGCTCCTAATACCGTAGTAGGTAATAGTATATTCGTGCGTGCCACAAAAATTCATTATCTTGATTTTATACCCAATACTCTTCGCCAAATCGTGAATTTTACGTACAATTTTCTCTGCCGTCTTCCTGTCTCTATAAAGCTTATAGAGCTCTATTGGAGTTTTAAGCACAGGCTTTATGTGAGTAAAAAGACTATTAACTTTATTCCGGGTAGAGTGATTGTTAGAGAAGTTAAAGGCGGTGAAGAAGATAAGGTAGCGGAAGTAGTCGAGAAGATCTTTGACCCTTGGCACAGCTACTACGCGGTTCTCGCGCTTAAAAGGAGTAAAGTGTTTGTAGCCGAGAAAGAAGGCAGAATAGTAGGTTTTCTCGAAGCCTATGTTACGAATATCAGAGGACATAGATGTGGTGTGATATACTATGTTGGAGTACTGAAAGAATACAGGAGAAAGGGCGCAGCGTCGCAAATGGTTCTTAAAGCAGAAGACTATTTTAAGAGAAGAAAAGCCGTCTTTTCACTTGCTTCAACAACTGTAGATAATATTGCTTCACGAAAGCTATTTAAGAAGTTAGGATATTACGAATATTTTCTAGATTTTTTAAAAGACTATGATATTGTAGTCAAAATGTCAGCTTATGAGGACGATGTACTGTTAATTAAGGCTCTTAGTGAGAAAGTTTCGATTAAGGCTTTTCTTTATCAAGAAACGTGGAGCTGAAAGAGGAGAAAGTCTATGAGGCTATTTACTGGGCCATTAAAGATACTTTGGACTCTCTCTTCGAAGACTTGGCGAGAAGTAAGGGAGTAAGCAAGGGGGAGGTATTTTTAGCAGTTATTTATCAGGGAGTAAAGGAGGGGGTCTATAAGGCATTAAAAGAGTATTTAGCTGAGAGAGCAACTACCGAAGATGTAGCGCTAAAATTCTTTAAGACTTCCGATAGAGAAGATACGAGGTAACCTTTAATATTTTCTTGTAAAGATATTTTGTGAGACTTTCGCTGATAATAGTAAGTGATAGAGTCTTTATTGACAGGTCTCTTGACAGTATTCTTCATGTAGTCAAGGAGGCTGTAGGCGACCATGTAGGTGAAATAAGTCATTATGTTGTTCCGAATGAGAAGAGACTTATTCAAATTAAAGTGCTTGAAGAGTCTTTACGCTCAGATATAGTAGTTGTCTGTGGAGGAACAGGGCTAGGGCCTAGAGATCTCTCGGTAGAGGCTATTGAGCCTCTATTAGAAAAAAAGCTGGAGGGTTTCGGCGAAATATTTAGAAATATATCTTTCAAAGATGTGGGTGTAAAAACTATTTTGTCTAGAGCTTTAGCGGGCACTATTGGCTCTTCTCTAGTTTTCGTGGTTCCAGGTAAACCAACGGCAGTTAGGCAGGCTTTGAAAGAAATTATTCTTCCTGTAGCTGAACATGCCCTTGAAACACTGAGAGGTGTCTCTCACTGGGGTAAAGCAGAAGTTTTGGCAAAAGATAAACTGGACATAGAAGATGTCCAGCTTTTTATGAAGAAAATTCTGTCTACTAGAGACCCCGCTATCTGCATTTTCATAGGAAAAGTCAAGGAAGTGTCTAAAGGGAAAAGAGTGCTTTGGTTTAAAGCAGGTATTAACAGGGATTCTCTAAAGGCTATTGCAGAGAAAGTATCTTTAAAATATGGTGTGAAAATAGATGTGATGCTGTCGTCGGGAACATTAGTGCCTGGCGATACTATTATAGTGGCGTCGGCTTCGGCCGAAAACAGAGAGAAAGCTTTTGCTGCGCTAAGAGAATTTATTGAGGAATACAAGCGTGAAGCTACACACGAAGAAGAATACGTGTAGGGAGCGTTGTTTCCGGAGAGATATAACGCTTATATCTGGCTACTGGTAGAGTCTAAGGAAGTAAATGTGGAAATTAACTAGAGTGCACGATGTTGTAGAAAAAGTATCTAATCTGCTTAAAAGAGATTTCTGTATGGTACATTTGTCCCTCGAAGATGCTTTAAATAAAATATGTGGAGCAGACATTGTCTCAAACAAGAATTTTCCTCCATACATGAAGGCAACCATGGATGGCTATGCTGTCAGAAGCGAGGATTGTGAAGAAGCTTCTTACACTAGTCCCGTTCTAATTAAGCTCCTTCCATATCACATATACTCTGGAGAAAAAATTTCAGTGAGGATAGGGTCTGGAGAAGGAGTGGTCATAGAGACCGGAGGCTTTCTCCCTAAGGGAGCAGACTCTGTTGTTAGAGTAGAGGATACAGTTAGGAGAAATAGTGAGATAATGATCTACAGGAAAGTAAGCAAATATGAAAACGTCTCTCTTCCCGGAGAGGAGTTAGCTAAAGGAGATGTAATCTTAAGGCGAGGAGACTTAATTAGACCTTGGCACTTAGCTGCCTTGGAGGCTCTAGGTTTTGATGCGGTTCCCGTGCTATACATAAAGGCTTCAGTTATATGCACTGGAGACGAGTTTGTGCGAGGAAAAGCAGTGCCATTTACTAGAAGAATAGTTGAAGGATGGCTTTATGAACATGCTATCGATGTTAAAGAAATTCTCGTAGCCGGAGATGACCCCCATGAAATAGCTAGTCTCTTAAGAGAGCTTCTCGAAGAAAACGATATAGTAGTCTTATGTGGCGGTAGCTCTCTCGGGTCAAAAGACTATAGCGTTAAAGCCGTCAAGAAACTAGGGCCTGAGGCACATATACATGGAATAGCTATTCAGCCGGGCAAAACTACAGCTCTTTCCTCTATTAAAGGAAAGCTAGTAATAAACTTAAGCGGGCTGCCTGTAGCTGCTTTAGCTGGCTTAGAGCTAGTGGTTAAACCGATTTTAGAGAAGTGGATCGGCGTAAAGTATTTGCCTAGACCTACTGTTAGAGCCAAGCTTACGAAAAAGATTACTGTTAAGCTAGGTTTCAAAGGATTTGCTAGAGTCAAAGTTTTTACTAAAAATGGTAGTCTTTATGCCGAGCCTCTAACTGTAGGGGGATCAGGTTCTCTTAGGAGCTTAGTTTTGGGAAATGGTTTTGTTGTTGTTCCCGAGGATCTTGAGGGTTTTGATGAAGGAGAAGTAGTAGAGGTAGAACTGTATGGGAGAATATAGGAAAGTTTATAGAAAGCTAGCTAGTTTAGAAGAAGTTTTTAAAATACTTTATAAAATTGCTGAGACAAGAAAGCCTCGTGTAGAAGAAGTTCCTGTGGAAAAAGCACTAGGGAGAGTACTTGCAGAAAATATTAGAGCAGTAAGCCCTGTTCCGCCCTTTAGCAGAGCACTAATGGACGGCTACGCTGTTTTTTCCTCAGACACTTCGCTTGCCTACGAGGATAGGCCTGTAAAACTAAAGCTTGTAGGCGCAGTTAGAGTAGGTGAGACACCTCCCTTCGAACTCAAGAAGGGTGAGTGCGCTGAAATAGATACAGGGGCTCCTGTACCCTATCCCGCAGACGCTGTAATTCCAGTAGAATATACTCGAAAAACTTCTCATACAGAAGTAGAAATTTACCGAAGAGTAGCCAAAGGAGAGAATATAGATTTAGTTGGGTCAGACGTCGCTGAAGGAGAAGTAGTTGCTTGGAGAGGCGAAGTAGTAACCCCACAGCTCATAGGAGTACTAATTTCGGCAGGAGTAACAAAAGTCAAAGTATACTCTAGGCCCCGTGTAACAGTAATACCTATAGGAAACGAATTAGCAGAGCCTGGAATCGAGCTCGAATACGGGAAAATATATGACTCAAATTCATTTATGATAGCAGCTGCACTAAAGGAAGCTGGAGCAGAAGTAAAGCGATTTAAAATAGTTAAAGACAGCTATAGTGAAATAAAGAGCACTGTAGACTCTGCTCTTAAAGACAGCGACATTGTAGTAACAATAGGAGGTACTTCAGCAGGCCTCGGAGACTTAACATACAGAGTTTTCTCAGAATATAAGCCTGGAATAATAGTTCATGGATTGAAAGTTTCTCCAGGAAGGCCTACTGTTATAGCACTAGCAGGAGACAAAATACTTTTCGGGCTACCTGGATTCCCTGTATCCTGCCTCAATATAGCTAAATTACTGTTGATTCCATTGATAAGAGTACTTCAAGGAGCATCACCCATTACTATTGAGAAGGAAGTAGAAGCCGAGCTACTTTCCCCTATAAGAGGAGTAGTAGGCTTAATTAAGCTAGTACCAGCAGTAATCGCCGAAAAAGAAGGCAGAATATACGCCTACCCACTTAGCACACACAGCGGCGCTCTCTATACACTTTACGCCAGTGATGGCTTCATAGTAGTACCCGAGAACGCAGAGTACTTAGCTGAAGGAGCAAAAGTCTCTGTTAAACTATTTTCAGAAAGATTTAAGCAACGTGTGCTCTTCGCGGGAAGTCACTGTCCCTTAGCAATACATCTTCTCGAAAAACTCAAAGAAAAATATCCTGTAAAAGTACTCATCGCAGGTAGTCTTGCAGGCTTAAATTTAGTGGGCAAAAGAATAGCTGATATAGCAGGAGCTCATCTCTATGACCCGGCTTCGGGAGAATACAATATTCCTTATGTAGAGAAATACGGGTACAGTAATCTCGTTGTAGTAAGAGGGTATTTAAGAGAACAAGGCTTCGTGTACTGCAAGAACTTGAAAGTAGAATCTTTCACAGATATCATTGAGAAAAACTTGAGATTCATAAATAGAAATAGGGGATCCGGTACAAGAGCTTTAATAGAGGAGCTCGTAAAAAAGGAAGCTGAAAAACACGATGTAAAAGTGCAGGAGTTTAAAAATAAGATAAGAGGATTTGAATATGAGGTGAAAACACATGAAGCCGTAGGATACCTCATTTCTCGAGGAGTAGCTGACGTAGGAGTAGCAATACGGTATATTGCAGAAAAATATAATCTAGGCTTCACAAAAATTTCAACAGAAATATATGATTTCATATTAAGTAAAGATATATTGAATAAAAAGATAGGTAGTGAACTTGTGCAAATGCTCGACCCAAGTAACTTAAACAAAATAATTGTTCACTTTCCAGGATACTCTGTTCACGAAGACTCAGGTAAGGTGATCTATGAATGCTAGTAGACAAGTATAATAGACCTTTAACTCACTTGAGAATCTCTGTTACAAGCAGATGCAACTATATGTGCTTTTTCTGTCATAGAGAAGGTGAAGGTAGGTCTAGTACAGAACTCTCTGTAAGAGAAATAGCTTTAGTATGCAGAGTAGCACGCAAGCTAGGAATAAGGTTTTTTAAAATAACAGGAGGAGAGCCACTGCTAAGGAAAGACATAGAACATATTGTGAAGAACATAAGTCAGCTAGAGAGAGCTGAAGTCTCCTTAGTAACAAACGGCTATTTCTTAAAAGAGAAAGTAAAGAGTCTTATAGAAGCAGGACTCAGTAGAGCAAATATTAGTTTACATTCGTTAAACGAAGAAGTCTATAAAGCTATAACTAAAGTAAATGGGCTAAAAAAAGTTATCGAAGGAATAAAAAACGCGGTCGACTACGGTCTTAGAATAAAATTAAACACAGTTATATTAAATGAATTAAATCACGAAGAATACGTTAAGATCATTGATTTTGCATCAAATATAGGAGCTGACGTGTGTTTTATCGAATTAATTCCACTAGGAATAGATCCGAGAGAGTATCGTAAATACCATGTATCACTAAAATACATTAAAAATTACTTAAGAAAACATTGCGTTAAAGAATATACAAGAGAACTTCAAAATAGACCTGTATACGTATTTTCTACAGGAATTAAAGTAGAGCTTGTAGAGTCCTATGGTAACCCGAACTTCTGCTTGAAGTGTAGAAAGATTAGGTTAACTCATGACGGTAAGCTTAAGCCCTGTTTAATGAGAAATGACAATACAGTGTCTTTAATTCACGTCATTAAATCCGATATGACTTTACGTGAAAAAGAAAAAGCTCTAGAAAGACTTTTCATTAAAGCAAATTCTCTGAGAGAGCCATTCTTTAAGTAACTCTAATTCTCTACTGTAAGTGATAAAATGTCTGCATCAATGGTAGATATTTCAGCTAAAAAGGATGTTCTTAGAATAGCTGTAGCTGAAGGCAAAATAAAACTAAAAGAAAGTACTATAGAGAGAATTAAGAGCAGCAGTGTGCGTAAAGGAGATGTTTTTACAGTATCTAAAATAGCTGCAATTCAAGCATGTAAAAAGACTCCTGAAATACTCCCGCTATGCCACCCACTGCCTTTAACCCATATAGAAGTAGACTTTGCTCTGGAAAAAGATGGCGTTATTGCTAGAGCTACTGTTAAAGCATATGCTAAAACAGGAGTTGAAATGGAGGCTCTAGTAGCCGTTTCAACAGCCCTGCTCTGTATATGGGATATGGTTAAAGAATATGAGAAAGACGAAAAGGGTCAGTATCCCGAAACCAAAATAGAGTACATAAAAGTAGTTAAGAAAATTAAATCAAGTTAATGGTGGCTATTTTCTATAGTCTTTTTCAGTAGCTGGAAGAGTAGAAAAATACCATCCTTTTTGGCCACAAGTATTAGCTTTTTATTGTCCGAGTCTTTAAATCCTATAGTAGCTATATCATCTTCTTCAATTATTACTCTATTAACTGAACGCTTGTTAAGCATCGATAGTATATCTGAAAGTATTTCATTGCCATCAATATGACCATACCAGAATACAGGTTCGTCTTTTTCCAGTATAGTAAAGTATGCTTTCTTCTCCGACACTATCTATAACTTTTGTAAGTATTCGAATTAAATTATCATCCTTTTTCATACTTACCTCTAAGACAGTATTTCTATACACTCATTCAAAGTCTTTTTAATTAAAGTCAGTGCTAATCCAATATTTGAGCCCGAGGATGATACTAGGAGACTGTATTCTTTACCTGATACTAAAACTATGTTTTGTCCTTTTCCGCTAAGAACTAAGTAGTCGACTTCACTTAATCTCATTTCTTCTACCAGTTTTGATACAACTCCAACGATAGTTGATGCTTAGACAGAGGCATCAAGAGGCAACTATGTTCTCTGGATACACTAGTACTGAGAGACCGTCCTTAGTAAAGAGGATCGCTACTTTTCCGTCAATCTTTTTAAGAAGATTTTCAATTAATTTAGTTAGATTTTCTTTAACTAAAGTGCTTTCTATTTCTCTAAATCTAAATATACTTCTCATGTATATCACCCTATGATACAATTTTTAATAACTCGGAATAAATCTTTTCTATTTTATTTAATAGAAGTCTTTCGTAGAGCTCGGGGGCATTCCAATGATATCTTTAAAAGCTCTGTGCCTAGCTATGAGATAGTTACTCGTAATAATGTAGAAGTTGTACATGAACATTTTCATTAAAGCCAACATGGGTCTTTGTTTTCTCTAAGCAGTTATTGTTCTTCTTCACTTAGGCTGAGGATTTTCTTCGCGTTTATAGCTACTTGCTTAATTTCGCTGAGAATTTCGTCCACGATCGTTCTTCTTTGCAAATAAAGTTAATAAACTTTATTGGAACATCTTATCTAAATAGTTTAGAGAGATATAAATATGGATAAAGATATTTCGATAGAATTTATTTACTTCCTAAATTTACCCTAATTATAAATAAGGTATTTATTTTTCTCTTGTATTAGCTGCACTATGTTTAAAGATTTTTCAAGTTCATGGCTAAGCATTCTTGGCAAGTAATTACTTAACTTGAATATTTATTGAGATAAAAGCTTGAAATATATAGCTGGCTGCGAATTTTTCTTATGCCTAAAACTAAAATAATAGCTTCCATAGGCCCCGCTTCTGCTTCAGAAAAAGTACTGCTTCGCATGATAAGAGAAGGCGTAGATTTAGTTCGTATAAATTATGCTCACGCAGTAGATGAGGAAAGAGAAAACTTAATTAAGCTTATTAAAAGTGTCGAAGAATCCTATGGCATAGTACTGCCGATCATAGGAGATTTACAGGGACCCACCATTAGGACAGGAAACCATAAGACTTTTTCAGTTAAGAAAGGAGAAGAAATAAAAATAGTGTGTTCTAGTGAAACTAGCGAACCTAAAACTATTCCTATACCTAATACCAAAGTCTACTCAATAATAGATGAAGAAGACTTAGTAGTAATAGGAGCAGGGGCTCTTAGACTTAGAGTAACTAAAATCGAAAACGACTTTATTAAATGCATGGCCTTAAACGATGCTGTAATTGAACCACGCAGAACACTTATTCTTCCATACAAAGAACTGCCGCTACCAGTTATAACCGATAAAGACTTAAAAGACATAGAGTTCAGCATAAATAAAGTAGATTTTCTCGCATTATCGTTTGTTAGAAATAAAGACGATGTAAAGACTCTCAAAGATATTCTTCATGACAAGGGAGGAGAATACATAGGAGTAATAGCTAAAATCGAAACCAGAAAAGCTGTTGAAAACATAGACCAGATACTAGACGAAGCCGACGCCATACTAGTAGCCAGAGGAGACTTAGGAATGTACTTTAGCTTAGAGGAAATACCCAGATTACAGGAATACTTAGTGAGAAAAGCTAGAATGAAAAGCAAGCCTGTTATAGTTGCTACTCAGCTACTTGAATCTATGATAAATTCGCCTTACCCTACTCGCTCAGAAGTAGTAGACATTATGGTAGCAGTACAGCAAGGAGTAGATGCATTACTACTAGCTGGTGAAACAGCTATAGGAAAGTATCCAGTAGAAGCTGTTAAGTGGCTAAAGCGAATAATTAGCGAAGCTGAGAAAGTTCTGCCGAATATTAGAGGAGAAGAGTCCATAAGAGAAGACATTTACACGAAATTTGCTAAAGGAGTAGTCCTCTTGGCAGATTCGCTAAACGCTAAAATACTATTGTACACTAAGAAAGGTAATACAGCAAGAAGAATAAGTAGATTTAGACCTAGAGCATCTGTCTACGCCATTACAAACGATATTAAAGTTATGAGAAAGCTCAAGCTCCTATGGGGAGTTACTCCTTACCTTTCATCTACAAGCGACATAAGCAGTTCTCTTAGAGAACTCACCGAAATACTGAAAAATGAGGGAGAGATCTCTTACGGAGATATCATTGTTTCAACAGGAGGCATGAGAGAGGGAGCAACGGATCTTATCAGAGTACACGTGTATGAGTAATTTTGGGTAATGTAAAATTCTTCTCTCTGAAATGCAGATATAAACTTAACGATAGAGTATTTAAGCTCAGAGTAATTAGGTTTTATGGAAATGCTGAAAATACTGCTTACTTAATGTAATGTATAAAAGAAATTTACATTAATTAGTGTTTTAAAAGCCTAAAGACTTTATTTTAGCAATCGAACCTTTAGCGAAACCTATATATAATTTACGCGTGAATAAATAGCGAGTATATATGATGAGACCTATACGTAGTGACTTAGAAGAAGTAGTGACCAAGATTGTTGTAGTAGGTGTCGGCGATTGTGGCTGCAACACCATAACGAATCTATTCGAGAGAAATGTTGAAGCGAAGCTAATCGCTGTAAACACTGATGTAAATTCTCTCAATGTAACTAAAGCTCACCAATTAATTCAAATAGGAGAAAATACTACTAGAGGAAGAGGAACAGGCGGCGATATATCTAAGGGAAGAAAGGCTGCTGAAGAAGACATCGACAAAGTGCTTGAAGCGATAGGGAAGCCTGATTTTCTGATGATCACATGTGGTTTTGGAGGAGGAACAGGTTCTGGAGCCACACCTTATATCTTGGCTCAACTGAGAGACGAGTATCCTGACTTACTAATGGGTGCTGTAGTATCAATACCTTTTAGATACGAGGGCATAGAGAGGCTCAAGAATACGCAAATGGGCTTGAGGGATACTCTTGATGTAGCAGACTTTGTTATAGTGAACCTAAACGACATTCTACTTGAGCGCTATGGCACACTGCCTCTCCAGGAAAGCTTTAGAATGATGGACGCCATTCTCGCAAATACTATTGAAAGCATAGTAGACATGCTTCAGCCTAAAGGAGCGCAGCTTAGAGTAGATTTTGCTGACTTAGTTACACTACTTAGAAGAGCTGGAGTAAGCTTTGTGGGACACGGACGCCACAGGTCCATAAGAAAGGCCGTCGAAAAAGCTATTGAGTCAAAGCTCCTTGATGCAGAATTAAGCTCAGCAAAAGGAGCTTTAGTCTACGTGAGCGCTCCTCCCGGAGTTAGTTTAAGGCAGGCAGCTGAAGCTCCTAGAATAGTCAGCGACAAATACGGTGTTGAGAGAGTAATATGGGGTTTAAAAGTAAACCCCAAGCTCAGAGAAAGCCACGTGATGATTATTGCGAGTGGTGTTAGATCTAGAATAATTTCGGATATTGTGGGTGTTAGTGAAGCTGTAGGGTGATAGGTTATGTCATATAGGGTTAGGTTACGTGAGCAGTTAAGGTATTTGGCCCAAAAAGAGCGCGAAGCAGCCGTTAAAATAAATATTGTCGGTGTAGGAGGCTGTGGAAACAACGCTATCAACAATCTATCTAGGCTCCGTCTGCCCGCTAAGCTAATAGCCATGAACACAGACTCTGCTGTTCTGCGTAGAACAAGATGTGATGTAAGAGTTCTTCTAGGAGGACTTTCGGCTGAAGCCAGAGGAGCTAGAGGTGTACCTGAGTTAGGAGCACAAGCAATGGAAGAGAGTATTGAAGAAGCAATAGGAGCTATTGACGAAAACGTCGACGTAGTCATAGGTATAGCAGGCTTAGGCGGCGGTACAGGAACAGGAGGTCTACCAGTACTTTTTAGAGAGCTTAGAACAAGAAGACCTAATGCTCTGAGAATAGCTGTAGTAACTCTACCCTTTAAAGAAGAAGGTGAAGAAAGAATAAGAAATGCTCAAATAGGTCTCAGAGAACTCATGGATGTTTCAGATGCAATAATAGTTAACGCAAACGACGTACTAGCAGAAAGACTGAGGGGAGTAAGCATGGCTTATGCATTCAAAGAAATGGACAAGAGAATTGCCAGAATAGTAGAGGCGCTAGTAAGAATGCAATCACCCATGATAGGCCCAGGAGTAATCAACGTAGACTTCTCTAATGTACAGAGATTAATGCAGAACTCAGGATTCTGCTTCGTCGGAGTAGGTGACGGACCCAGAATATACGATGCCTACATAAGAGCTCTCTCCGACGACTACGCTAGGTCTAGGCTCGAAGGAGCTCGAGGAGCAATACTCATGTTTGAGGGTAGAGAAACATTGCTGGACATGACTCAAATAAGAAACACTACTAGACAGTTCTCTGAGAGATATGCTATACCTACAGTATTCATGGGACTAAGGCCCACATGGGATATCGTTGACGTGAGAGTATCTGTTTTTGTAACATCAGTTAAATGTGATTATGTAGAAGAATTTATGTCTGGGTTTACCGGGTGATAGAATATGCTGTTTGGTAGAAAGAAGAAAGGGGAAGAGGAAAAACAAAAGCCGGCTCCTCAGTCTGCTGCCCCCAGCCCACTCGACTTAGCTTTAAAGTTCCTTGAAGAAGAGAGCGGCGAAGTAGACATAGCGTGGTACTGTGAGCTTGAAAAAATGCCTTTTGAGCCACCAGTAGTAAAGTTCATTGAATGGGTTGAAGCAAAAGGTCACGGAGGTCTATACTCTAGAGAACAGCTGATAGATGCTCTCAGTAGAGCATTCAGAATGAAGATTGATGAAAGACGGGGCAGAAGGTGATATCTATGGCGCGTAGAATACTAGAGGCGCAGAGACTAGCAGAAGTAGTTTCTAAAAGAGCAGTGCTCAAAATAGCTGTCATCGGTATAGGAGGATGTGGATGTAACACTATTTCTAACCTTGAAAGAGCGGGAATAGATGTACCCACTGTCGCCGTAAACACGGATGCTGCAGTACTCTATAAGACTAGAGCTAAGTACCGTGTATTGATTGGTGAGACTGTTACTCGTGGTCGTGGTAGTGCTGGTAGTCCTGCTCTTGGTAGAGAGATAATGAGCCGCGAAGCCGAAAGAGTATTAGCTAATGTAAGAGATGCTGAGCTGTATATTCTTACTGCTGGTCTCGGCGGCGGTACAGGAACAGGAGGAATACTAGCACTAGCAGAATACATAAAAGAAAACATGGGAGATAAGCTCGTCTGGGCAGTAGTAACAACTCCCTTCTCCTCAGAAGGAGCAGAGAGGGTAAGAAACGCTAAAGTAGCTCTGGCAGAGTTACTCGATTTAGCAGATGTAATTCTAGTAAACTTCAACGACATATTAAAGCAGAAAATGGGTTCACGAAGCCTGCAGCAGGCATTTAGGGAAATGAACAAGCATCTAGTGACAGTAATAACTGCGCTGACAAGCCTACAGTACACTGAACCGACACCAGGACTAGTTAACATAGACTTCTCGAATGTAGAGAGGCTTACTAGAAGAAGCGGGCTAGGGTTCGTAGGTGTAGGTCAGGGATCAAGATTATTTTCAGCGTTTGAAAACGCTTTAGAGCAAAACTACTGTGAAGCCGACTTAACTGGAGCAAAGGGGGCTGTAATATACATGGAGGGAACACAGGCAATGCTAAAGACGAGCGAAGTAGAGGAGATGACAAGTATACTCGCAACTAAATACGGCATATCAACTATATTCTGGGGAGTCAGATACAACTGGAAACTCTATAACCCGAGAGTAATGCTAATGGCTGCAGGAGTAAAGTCTCCACTAGTGGATCAATATCTTGAGGTGAAATAAATAAATGAACAGAAAAATATCGGATAAAGAAATAATAGGAAGACAAGTAATAGACGTAAACGGTAAAGTAGTAGGAGTAGTTGAAAGTATAGTAATTTCAGAAAAAGCCGCCGAAGGTGTAGAGCTAGTCATTAAAAAGATAGAAAAAATAGGACCAAGAACAAAAGAAACTAAAATTAATATACCTTTTTCATATGTATTAAGAGTAGGAGATGTAATACTGCTTAGTAAGCCTGTAGAATAATGGTGAAAAAATGTCAGCCGAACTTAAAATATATGTTGTAGGCATAGGGGGGAGGGGTCTCAATGCTCTCACTGCTGTCAAGAGAAGGGGAATTCCTGTAAAAACTATTGGAGTAGACACTGATTCTTCAGCGCTTTCAATAGCCAGATGCGACGACAAACTCCTAATAGGAGAAGACATTACTAAAGGCAGGTCTACCGCCGGCGCAATGGAGTTAGGCAGAAAAGCCATGGAAGCTCAAGCTTATAAAATAGTAGAAAAAGTAGCCGACGGAGAAGTAGTAGTCATTATTTCAGGCTTAGGTGGAGGAACAGGTAGCGGAGGACATCCTGCCTTAGTAGAAAAAATCAAGGAGAGTTATCCTGACAAACTAGTAATATCTTTTGTAACAATACCGTTTAAAACAGAAAGTAGTAACCGAATAAACAATGCTAAAATGGCTTTATCTACTATAATAGATTTATCTGATGTAACCGTAGTACACTTTAATGACAAATTAAAAGAGAAGTATCCTACACTACCTCTAGTAAGAGCTTATAGAATACTTGATAATAAAATAGAAGCCAGCCTCCAGGCAATACTGGGCTTACAGTCAATAAAGCCTATACCCGGAGTAATGAACATAGACTTTAGTTCATTTAAAGCAATAGCTATGAAGTCAGGCTTAGGACTAATAAATGTCAAAGAAGCAGCAGGAGTGCTAGAAGCATTCAAGGAGGCTATGAAAGAAGAGTTCTGTGATATCGATATAACTGGAAGTAAAGGAGCAGTAGTGTACATTGAAGGCACCGAAACAGCTCTGCAGACATCAGATATATACGATATCTCAGGGACTCTTACATCCACATACAATATTCAAGTAGTCTACTTTGGATTTAAGCCAAGCTGGGAGCTAACACAGCCTAGAGTAGCGTTCATAGCAACTGGGGTAAAATCAGAATCTGTTAGAAAGTTCTTAGAGGAGTGAGACGATGGGAGAAATACCCAAACCGAGTATTGTTGTTGTCGGTGTTGGTGGTTGTGGTTGTAATACTTTGAATAGGTTGTATGAGGTTGGTGCTACTGAAGATGTTTTAGCTGTTGCTGTTCATACTGAGGCTGTTCACTTACAGTCAGTTAAAGTAC
>Ga0190367_1000939_pt1 | contig 18448 bp, 16 predicted proteins | sample 4872181011_MG_FD_171838 | JGI IMG/M metagenome (GOLD analysis project Ga0190367, IMG submission 171838) | Hydrothermal vent microbial mat bacterial communities from Southern Trench, Guaymas Basin, Mexico - 4872-18-10-11_MG | ecosystem: Environmental > Aquatic > Marine > Hydrothermal vents >...
ATATTCTTCTGTCTTAGAATGTCATATATAGTATAGCCTATGTATGCATATGCTCTTATCTTGTATGGTGAAAAACTATTTCTACGTATATATGTTCTAACTATTATAGGTTCTTTAGCAAGATAAGTAAATATTGATAAAAATGCAATAAGCGTGCCTATATGCGAAGTTTCGACATCAATTCTTCTAAAATCATAGGATAATCTATACATTGAAGCATCGCCATAGGTAAACCCATAGGCCCAAGAAAGTTTTTCATGTATATCCCAAGGTCTTATGTTTCGTATCTGATTCATTAGAATCTCTTCTATCATTTGCAATAATTGATCTACAGTAGTGTCTTGATAAATATTCTTGGATACTACTGCATTGTTCATTTTATAAGGGAGGCTTCTTTCTAGTAGGGGGTTTGTTTGTATTTTGTTCATTTTCTCACTTTTCGTATGTTTCTATTTATTTATTTTTGTTTTTTCATATATATAAGCTTTTTTATAGTTGTTTCTACAAGGGTGTGTATGGGGGGTGTCTGGGGGCTTGCCTATTACGCTTGTGGAGCATGTGAGGTTGTTGTTTAGGGCATTACTTGTTATTGGTGAGAGGGAGAGTGTGAACTTAAGTGAGTTGGCTGAGGCTCTGGGCAAGAATAGGCCGCAGGTCTATACACTAGTTAATACGCTAGAATCACTAGGCCTAGTAACAAAGGAAAGGATTAAAGCATTACCGCCAAGAACAATAATTAAACCAACAAACAAGGGTAAGAAGCTTATTCAATGCCTACTTGAAATCAAGTTTATCTAGTAATGTAAGGTGATCTCTTTATGGTTGAAGAGCTTGTGTTTATTGGTAGTGTTTCTGTGCTTAGGAGTGGATCTTTGTATAGGATTACTATTCCTAAAAAGGTTGTTGAAGAACTAGGGCTTAGACAAGGTGAAAAACTACTAGTCTACCTCGATCGGGATAAGAGGACCATTATTATAAAGAAGCCCTAGACATAGTTACTGAAGAAATTAATGATTAATAATTACGCACTCATCCTAGAACTAATGTATATGTCATTTAGTACGATAACAAATATTCTTGAGATATTGTAAAGAAGAGATATGAGAATTAGCTGAGAAAAATAAGATATTAATTCCTTAAGGTTTTATAGTGATCTTTCCATCGATCCTCTTATGTCCTCTTTCAAACGCTTCTAATGCCTTACTAAGTTTAAACCTACTAGTTATAATCTTTGTCATATCTATTTTACCAGAGGCCATCAACCTTATAACATTCTTAAATGTACCCCAGCCAGAATGGCCTTGGCTTCCAAATACTTGTACTCTTCTAACTTGTAGTATTTCAAGGTACATAGGTACTTCCTTAGGAGCCCTACCTATTTGCACGATCTTTGCACCGACTGCTAAGCTCTTAAGCATTTGCGGAACTATAACATGAGGAGCTCCAGCAGCCTCTACATGCATATCAGCACCCTCGCCACCAGTAACATCCATTATTCTCTCCCAAGGCTCAACACCCTTTTTCTCAAGCTCCATAGGATCAAATACATAATCCGCTCCCATAACCTTTGCAAGCTCCTTTCGAATGGGGCTTATTTCAAAAGCAATGACCTTCCCAGCACCAGCAGCTTTAGCTAAAGCTATAGCAGCCAAGCCAATTGGTCCAGCGCCCCAAACTACAACATAGGCTCCGGGCTTAAAACCTCCAGCTCTATTAAACATTGCATGATATGATACAGAAGTTGGTTCCACTAGACTTCCAGCCTCAAAAGCTTTCTCATCACTACCAACGGCCTCCCTAATCGCATCTATCTTCCAAACATATCTCTCCCTAACAACAACATACTCAGCCATAGCACCATCATGGGTAAACCCTAGTTCTCCAAACTCCATATCACTTGGATCATTTAGGCGTACACAATGATTTACATAGCCATAACGACATGCATCACATGTACCACACCATAACATTTCCTCAGAAGTAACCATATCACCAGGCTTAATGTTCTTAACACCCGAACCAACTTCCTCAACAATGCCCGAAAACTCATGGCCGATAACGACAGGAGTTCTAACAAGACCGGGATAGATCATATAGCCGTCTTCATCTGTTTCAACAAAATGCAGATCGCTTCCACAGATACCCACGGCCTTAACTCTGATAAGAACCTCATCGGGCTTAGTTATCTGTGGAATGGGTCTTTCTTCTAGAGATATTCTCGGATTCTTCCAAACCTTATTTCCTTCCCTTATCTTATGTGTCTTAAGTTCTGCCTCTGATAATTTATATCCTTGTCTAGGTACAAAGTCTGCATACAATACAAGAGCAAGCATTTTACCAGACATAGTAACCAAACACCCTATAGCCCTTCTAACATTTTTACTACTCGCTTCCTAAAAACTAAAAAATTATTGGAAAACAACTATGAAGTAATTGATACTACTCATGTACTAATATTAACGGGTTTTCCTTCCCTATAAGAGCGCCAACAAGCCTCAGCTATCTGAACAGCTCTAAGACCATCCAAAGCAGTTATAAGTGGCTGTTTATCTTCTAATACAGACTCCACAAAATGCTTTAACTCCTCTACATACGCTTCATAAAATCTCTTCTCAAACCATTCAATACCCGGATATAATATCCCAGTTCTAGTTCCATGAGCATACATATTATCAGAGCTACTTCCTACATAAACAGTTCCTTCAGAACCATAAACTTCAGTTCTAAGCTCGTAACCAAACACTGATCTCCTTGCACCATGTATTAGTCCTTGAACACCATTGTCAAATCTAAAAGCTATACTTACAACATCTAGATCTCCTTTAGCCTTGATTTCTTCATAAATATAGTTTCCTCCAACTACATAGACCATGACAATCTCTGAACCGATCAACCATCTAGCCATATCAAAGTCATGTGATAACATATCTAGAAATATACCACCACTCTTACTCGGATCAGCTGCCCAGCCGGGCGGGGCACAAGGATCCCTTGCAATACCTATAAAGGCTATAGGTTCGCCTATACCGCCGTTATCTATGGTTTCTTTAGCCCTTCTATACGCATAATCAAATCTCCTCATATAACCTACCTGAAGCTTCAAGTCTGTCTTCTCTACTTTAGCTATAACATCCTTTGCCTCATCAACTCTAACAGTCATGGGCTTCTCTACAAAAACATGTTTCCCAGATTCAAGAGCCCGAATAATCATATCCTTATGAAGAAATGTCGGTGTAGCTATAACAACAGCATCTATTCCAGGATCAGACAACATTTTATCATAGTCAGTATACCACTTTACACCAAGTTTTTCTCCAATAGACCTAGCCAATTCCTCAACAACGTCATTTACTGCAACGAGACGTGCTCTCTCAAGCTTATATCTTATTATTTCTGCATGAAGCCTACCTATTCTACCAAGACCAGCCACGCCTAAGTTTAGAACTTTAGGAATATCCATCACCTTTCTACACTATTTGTAGAAAATAAAGAAAAATTTATCGGAGAACCTATTTATGGAGAACATTAAACCACATGGCATTTCCTGCAAGACCTAGTTTCAAGAGCATCCTTGTCGTCAGCTTAATAGATTCTCTCCTATATATCTCCCTAAATAACTGATCTCTACTATACAAGTCAAGTAACTCCTCTCTCAGATATCTTACTCCTTTATTATCCCTAACAGCTTGGAATAGGAAGAAGTAATGTCTAAAGAAATCAGCACGAGGATCCATCTTCTTCGCAGGATCTCTTTCAATGGTTTCCCTATAATGTTTAATCATGGTCTCCAAGTGAGGAGAGTATAAGCCCTTCCTATCCAATACGTATTTCTCTAAGGTATCAAGGACCACCTGATATATTTCCTCATAAAGTCTTCTAGGTCCTGACCCTTTGGGAAACCTACTCATAACCTCTAGAAGTAGCTGAATATATACTCCAGATACTTTATACTTTATAGCTCCGCCTGTAACCTTTCTTATAGTACTCCAGACCCCCAAACCCTTATCACTATATGGATGGGCACCGCTTCCAGAGTGAAACGAAATTAATGAACCAAAGTTCTTAACAATACCATGAATGAGCCTAAGCTTCTGAGCAAAATCCTTTAAATCACCTTTGAAGTCCTCTCTTTTCATAAATCCAATGTTCGGAGCTATGAAGTCAGGATCCAATCCCCTTCTCTTAAGCTCTAGCAAATAGAATACAAGGTCCTTTATTTTAGTATGCTCTGGGAGTTCATCCAAAGCAATCTCTATACCAAATGGCCTAATAATATACTTTCTAATGATACTTAATATTCTATCAATATATTCAATACTCTTAAGATATTTGAGAGCAAGCCTAATAAGATCTTCGCGACTAAACTTTAGATATAATACAGTATCATTATCTATAACAAACTTGAAAACTCTATCTAAATACCTCTTTTCCAAGCCTCTCCTTAGATCACTATCTAGTCTCTCTTCATACATAGCTTCTAAATCATATATGTCCATCTTATTTACACTTAGATCTATTAGCTCACATGTATCTATAGTAACGAAGTCTACTCCACCGGATTCACTAGCCTCCTTAAATTCTCTCTCTATATAATTAAGTGATTCAATGATCTCTGAATCACTTAAACCATATTCGAAGCTACCACCAGCTATTCTCTTTATCGCTCTTTCTGGAGAAGCCATAAGTGATACATGATCTGCTTCTACCTGGACTAATATATCATATATATCAGAGTATCTTATTGCCTTAGATATATACTCACTTATAGATGTACCAGTATGTCCTTTTAGAACATTTGTTTCCTCTCTAATAACATCAGTAGGAGCTGTTTCCCGATGATAAGAAAGCATTAATGTACCTATAGAGTCGTACATCTTGAAGGCTTCTAAGATTGGTGGTAAAACGATATCAGGCAATCTAATACCAGTTGCTAATTGAGGAATCAATCCGAGATACTTATGAGGCATAGTATACACCTATAGAGTCCTAAATCTATATATCTTGGAGAAAGTATCTAAACTATAAAGAAATGGGTTGTTTTGAATAAGATTATTGTATATACTTTTCACCATTCCTCCAACACTATCTGGAAAGCTCTCTCAAGCACGGATTTTGCCGTATAAACTACCTCCATGGGTAATTGTCCTTCCTCAGGCTTTACCTCAAAGCTTACAGCGCCTCTATAGCCTATATCTAATAACACCCTCAATAGTCTCGCTACATCATGCTCATCATTTATAGCTCCAGGTCTATAAAATCCGGGATGCCAATCATAGAGTTTTTCACCAACTTTCTTTGAACACCCAATATGTATATGGCCTAGATATCTAGCATAAGATTTTAGATCTTCTGGCTTCTCTCCCAATAAAGGACCATGGCTGAGATCCCACAAGAGATATACATTTGGATAACTACTCTTAATTTCATCTATTACCTTTGCTGCAAATTCAAGATTACCTAAAAGCCTCTTCTTATCCCATATAACATCAAAAGTTTCAATATATATAGGTATATTACACTTAGAGGCTTTTTCAGCCATGGCACTAACAGTCTTTATAAATGACTCTATAGCCTTTCCACGTTGAGTTTCAGGTACAATAGGGCCCGAACATAGAGCAACTCCACACATATCTCTAGCACATGCTATATCAACCCACTTAACAAGAACCTCTTCAGCCTTTTTTCTCTCATCTTCATTGACAGCGCTTGGATTATACTTTCTAACAAGAATTTCGGGCTGAAGCCCTAATGCAAAGTCTATTTCCCTATTAAGACCCTTTAAATAGTCCTGTAACTTAATCCACTCAGCATTACTCATAGGAGCTACCTCTAGGAGATCAAAGAATGGATCTTCGGCCAATAACTTTATCTTATCAGCCGCTCCTTCATCGCTTTTAAGAAGTTCAGGAAACACCATGAATGTCACAATACCTATCTTATAAGGAAACTTAGTAATTATATCAATACTATCCTTTTTGGAGTATGTGTAAAACAATTTTTATTCACCTAACCATTAACTTATTCTGGTATTATAGTTATATGCAGTAAGGAAAAAATGTTTATCTATTGAAAAGAATTTCTTAAAGCAGGAACGGTCTAAGTGTCTTAATAGCTGTTTCTAATAATATTTCAAGACTTGGCTCTGCTCTAGCCTCTATACTTACGAACCCCCTATAACCCGTCCTTATTAAGCGAAATACTATTCTTTCCCAATCCAACATACCCATTCCAGGTGCAAGCCTGTTACTATCAGCAAAATGTACATGTCCTATATAAGATCCTGCAATATTTAATGCATCATACACGTCTCTTTCTTCAAGCATTATGTGAAATGTATCAAACAATATCTTAGTGTTTTTCAATGTTTTAACAATCTTTAATGCCTCAGATAATTTGTTTATTAGATTTGTTTCATACCTATTCAAAGGCTCAAGAACTATTAATGATCCTCTCTTCCCAGCATAATCATCAAGCTCTCCTAGAGAATCAATAAGTCTCTCCATAGCTTTATCATGTTCCTTCCTACTACATCTCCCTCTGGCCAATCCCACAACAACTTTCCTTGCACCAAGATCTATTGATATATCTATATATTTTCTAAAGAATTCTAGAGCCCTCCTCCTATTGTCTTCATTAAGACTAGACAAACTATATCCATATGATAGATACGATAAGCCAGTGGATATAGCTGATACTTCCATTCCATGTAACTCCACTGTCTTCCTCAAATAAGCAAGATCTATTTTAAAGGGATTAGCTATATTGAGTTCTATACCATTATAACCTAGTTTCCTCATGTACTTGAGTATATTTTCAAAGGACCCCCTTATAACAACATCAAAATCAACTTCAGGAGCTATAGCATAAACAGCTGAAAGCTTAAGCATCAAGATCCTCACCTAACCATCATGTCTTGTAATGGTAAAAAAAACAGTCACATCATCTAGAGCAACTCATTTTATAGATCTAGTTTCTTCTCAAAGGGTTCAGCGCCTTTTTCTGGTTTATTAAAGTAGAGATCCTTATAATCGATCCATGTATGAGGTACTACGCCTGGAGGATAAGTCTTCTTTAACCACTCTATGAATTCTATTACTCGTTCTATAACTTTTTTAACTATTATCTCTCCTTTCTTTGGATCGGCCAACTCTGCCCATCCTACAAATCCTCTAGGATAATAATAGAATTCAGGCGCATGACTTACATCATACCAATTAAATGGTTTATCCGGAAACACATTGCCTGCTGCATTAACCCACTTACCCGGTAATACTCTTACAACTCCCCATTTACCCTCTTTTCTAAGCACTTCTTCATCAATTAGATCAGGTGCTATATACCATGTTACACTCGTTTCAAGCTCGTCTGCGTGTATGAATGGTGTCTTTATTCTTATACCGGGGGCTAACTCTTCTTTTCCAGCCTTTCTAAGTAGATCTTGTACCCATGCCCACCAACTTGTAACAATTATCAATGCATGTACATCTTTCTCTAGAACAGCTATATCCTTAGCTATAGGAAGTACGTACTCCTGTCCATGACTATTCCATATAATTATCTTCTTGAAGCCAGTATTAGAGAGCCATCTAACTACGTCTGATACGTATTCTATGAGAGTTGTAGCCCTAACTGGAATAGTGCCTTTCATACCATAGTGGTGACTAGGATGGCTACCATAAGATATAGGAGGTGCTACTGTAACTCCAGTCTCATAAGCTATTTTCTCAGCAATGCTAACACCTATTAATGTATCCTCTCCAACTGGTGCGAAGGGGCCGTGGGCCTCCGTTGAGCCTACTGGAAGAAATACTATATCATTCTCTGCAACTCTTTCCTCAATCTCCTTCATAGTCATTTGATCAAGGTATATTTTCTTGCCAAACCTATTTAAAACAGGCTTTCCCCAGCGCTCACTTAAAGGTTTTAAGGGAGACCCCATATTGCAAGCACCTAGAGCAGAACTTGTATCGAGAGGGAATTAAGGATTTCTATTAATAGATATTAGCTTATTTGTTTCGAAGTCCGTTAATTTAATTTACCAAACACTTTTTTATGATAAATACTAAGGGTAATAGGAGATGGTGTCCCCGCTTGGCAATTGAAGTTTCCCAGGACAATATAAGACATATTGTTAAGAGAGCAAGAGTTAAGACATTATCTCTGCCAGTCCCTCCTAGAATAGACCATGCCGATCATATCATTAAGACGGCTTTAGAGGGCCATACCAAGCTAGCAGCAGACCACATCTTACACCCAGAAATGGCTAAGAAATTATTGGAATTAGTGAGTGCTATTATTAGAAGAGTCAACATGCTCTTCATAGAGCTGGACTTTAGAAAGGAGCTAAGTAAGGAGGTGTTAGAAGAAGCAATTATTGTAAGGTATAGGCTCTACGACACCCTATTTGAAATTGCATGGAACCTAGTAGGTATTGAAAGAAAATGGGCCGGATTCTCTGAAAAAGATGCAGAAAAGGCAGTTAACATGATTATGTCAGCACTGAGTTCTTGGGAAACACTTGAAAGAAACAAGCTTGGAAAAGCCATTATTATGAAGACTGTTATAGAGGAACAATTAAGGAGCATGAGCCTAGTAAATAAAGGTAATAGTATGCTTGCATGGATTGCTGGAGAAGTATTAAAAGAGTTAAAAGAAGATGATCTAGCTAAAAGCTATATAAAAGCTATGAGTAGACTTATAAAAACAAACTTTTATTACAAGGCATATGAAAAGGGTTTATGTAAATTTGGAAACGACTATGCACTTGGATTAAGATGGCTTAGACATCTAGGCTATGTTCAAGTATCAACAAATCCGGCATTAGCTGCTAGAGCATATGATGATGATCCGGGGCTTTGGGAAGCTTTCAAAGAATATGCTAGAAAAATATTAGCCAAGGAATATCCTGAATGGTTTAATGAACCTGAGAAATACGCTGATGATATAGCTATGGAGGCTACACGGTTTGCACTAATGGATAACTTCTATGTATTTAGAATACCATTCATATTATCTAAATATCATGATGGACTTGTTAGTTATCAATTGAATCCCCTTATAGCAGACAATGTTGAGAAAAGTATTAAAGCAGCAAGAGAATTCGCTCAGAGACTAGAGAAAGATCTTGTTGTATACGATTCTTATCTCTTTTGGGGCTATAAAGACCCTATTGAAAGAGGAAGGCCTAATCTTGTGATCAAGGTTGCCGCGGGATATCCTGCTGCATTAGAAATCGCTAGAAAACTTAATGAGATGGGTATTGGCCAAAACATTACTGTAAGTTATACTGTATCGCAAGAGGTATTAATTGGTGTAGCTGCTTTAGAAGGTATGGCCAAAGCTATTAAAATGGGAATAATACCTACACAGACTTATGACACGAATATGGGTGGTAGACTAGAGGATCACCTTCGGGAAAGTGTTGCAGGAGAATTATTGTTGAAAGCTCTTGAGAAAATAGATGATGATAAGAAAGAGGAAATACTTGATAAACTTGCAAGAGGTCTTGGAGTGAAAGATGATGTTATTAATGAGCTTAAGACTAAGCCTATTGAAGAGAGAATATCTTTCCTAATGGGTAAGAGAGTCCTTGGTAGGAATATGCTTAAAGAAGCATATGTTGAGGCTCTTGTAGAGACAAGTGTTTACGGAGATAGAGAAGCTGTTTTAAAAATGCTTACACCCCTTGAGAACGCCATAAAGCTTTCTGGCACATATGTTGCAAAAAGAGTATATGAAATATTATTTGCTCCATGGAATAAGCCTAAGTGGATTGAATATCTTATTAACAAATATGGTATAACAAAAGAGGAAGCAGAGTTTATACTAGACAGAATAGACCTTTTGCCGGCATCTAAACGGAAACCTATAGATACACTATATACTTTTGCTGGAAGAAACATGACAAATACAGAATTTCCCAACCATCAACTCGCCGTGTTAAAGGAATCCATGAAAGAAAACTTCAATATAGAGGATTATAGAGAATCAATATTACAAAAATTAGATGAGGAGCCACTAAAGATTTTGATGAAGCTAGAGGATTTCGTAAAAGCTTATGAGGCATCACCAGAACTTAATGAATTACTAAAGAAGATTGGAATTAAAGGAGACTATGGAAATAGGGGCATTAAAACAATGGATTGGCCAAAATATGGGCCATGTATGAAAACTCTTAAGGAATTTACCAAAGCATACTTAAAGTTTAGGGAAAAGGTCGTTAAGACAATTAAAGAAATTGCCCAGGATATAAGTCAGTAATATTTTATTAAATTATAAATTTTCCCATTATTTTTCGTCGTACCCTTTCTAGAGAAATTAGAGACGCCTATATCTTTTAATATCATAACCTAAATGAAAGATCTACTCTGGTAGGATAAGTCAATAACTACGTAACTCCATGGCTGAGAAACTATTTAGAGAAAGAATTTACTCTAACTCCTTTATTAGTAGATATAGATGATTATTTTAAGCTATTATATTCATATGTGGTCATAAGTCTATTTCTTAATTAATGACCATATTAATAAAGTAAAATCGAGAAAAATAATTGTTGTGGGAGATATGCTTGTAGAAATAATAGATAGCGATAAGGGTTATTCATATGTAGTCTCTATTAAGGAGAAATTTAAGGATATTTTCACAGATAAAATTCCCTTTAGAATAAACTTTAATGTATGGAAAGAAGAAGTATACTTTGAAACCCCTATTAATATAATAAATCAAGAAGACAAGATCTATAAGGTAAAACGAGGTTATCTCTACTACTGGCCTCCAGGTAAGGCATTGTGTCTATTTTATGGAATTTCTGACATTTATACTCCAGGGATCCTTGTAGGCGAGCTTATTGGTCCCACAAACTACTTAGCCATAGTTGAAAACGGAGACCAGGGTATAGTACAAGAGCATGTTATAGATAACGATTTAAAAGAACTAGTTCATGAACTGTCTAGGTTAGGCTATATAGTTGGAACACCATTGTATGATAATAGTAGAACTTTAACAGCGTTAAAGAGAATCAATAATTTAAGATTAGCCTTTACATTATTTATAGAGGACTATGGACTACATCTGGAGACAGAGTCTTTCTATAAACACGACCATAGCTATCAATCAATGGCCATAGCGTATAAAATAAGAACTATGCTTAGCAATTCAAAGTACATTAGATACGATATTAATGAACTTGGATATACTGCGTTAACAGCTATAATGGAAAATACATATGAACTCTTAGAGGTATTAAAAGAGCTTGAGATATGGTTTCCCAAGATCAAACAAGCTTTATTTAAGTAAATTAAATCATTATCTATAACCTAGTTACATATTTCATGGACTCCATGTAATTACTCTAATATAAGGGGATAGTTTCTAGTTAAAATATATTTTTTATGTAGTCATGATTAATAAACTTTGTCTTGAGAAAAAAGCTAAATAAGTTTAAAAATAAATACTAGCCAAAACCATATCTATAGGTACTCAGGGTGTGCTGGTAATTGACTATTAAAGGGATACCGCTAATAGCTAGTCATCGCAGCAACTCACTTAGAAAAATAGAAAAATACCTATCAATAGGAGTGCCAATTATAGAAATTGATCTTGTCAATTCCGGACCTGAGCCAAAGTTAAAACATATGGAAGACGAGGAGGAAATATTACAGACTATTCACTATAAGAGTATATCCTATAGAGTTTCTAGCTTAATTGAAAAACATATTTTAAAACCATATACATTAAGTGAGGCATTGAAAAAAATTAGTGGTAGAGCAGATATTATGCTTGATTTAAAGAATAGGAATATGGCTGAAAAAGTTGTTAACACTATTAAGAGGATTGGATATAAAGGCAACGTATACGTTACATCAAAGTATCATGAAGACCTAGCAAAAGTAAAAAGACTTATGCCTGAAGTAAAAGTTCTGGCAACGCTTGAGGAGAGATTACTTAATATTTATGACTATCTAAGTGATATAGGGCTCGATGGTATTTCCGTGAAGTATGCTTTTGTAGATAAGGATCTCGTGGAAGAATTGCATGGTCATAAATACTTAATAGCGGTATGGACTGTAAACGATGTTGAGATCGCTAAATACCTTGCATATCTTGGAGTTGATATAATAGTGACCGATGTTCCAGATGTATTAATGAAAACACTTTACATTAGTGATCGGAGAAACTTGAATTACTATAGAGAAGTTGTTAGTAGGCAACATATTTTCCAAGTTTTGATTATATAGAGCTGAAAGGTTTATTTAAAAAATAATATGCTTCATAGTCACTAGTTTATCTTTATTAATCCGCATCATTAATGATGAGCATGTTATCACGTAAATCCTGGTTTCCTGATTTTTACTACATCCCTATTTACGAGAGTTGGGGGAATCTCTCCTCTATAGAACGCTATTAGGTTTTCTGCTACTAATTCAGCCATCTTATGCCTTGTTTCATAGGTTGCACTACCTATATGTGGTGCTAATACGACGTTTTTAAATGCCATAATCGGGTGATTTGGATCCATGGGCTCCATGACATGGACATCAAGTCCTGCACCAGCAATCCATCCTTCCCTTAGAGCTTTAACCAAGGCGTTTATATCAATAACAGCGCCTCTAGCTGTGTTGATAAGTATAGCCGTCCTTTTCATTTTCTTTAATCTTTCTTCGTTAATTAAGTGATAAGTTTCCTTAGTAAGAGGGACATGTAGTGACACGACATCGGCTTCTTCAAGTAGCTTGTCTAAGTCTCTATATTCAATACCTAGTCTTTCTTCTAGATCTTTTTTCCTTGTTCTACTATAGTATATTACTCTCATTCCAAAAGCCTTACCAAACTCTGCTACGCGAGAACCTATTCTACCAAGACCTATTATACCAAGAGTCTTACCTTTAAGCTCCATACCAAGCATCATTTTCGGGTGCCAGCCAGTTTTTAATCTCCACCATTCGCCCCATCTAACAAAGTGATCTGCCTCAACGATCCTCCTAGCAACAGCCATGAGTAAAGCCCATGTAAGTTCTGCAGTAGCCTCAGTCAATACACCCGGCGTATTAGTTACATAAATACCTCGTTTAGTTGCACACTCAATGTCAATATTGTCATAGCCAACAGCATATTGGGCAATAATCCTTAGATTCTTAGCATTCTCTATAAGATTACAGTCTATTTTGTCTGTAAGCAATGTACCTAAGGCATCAACTTCTCTTGCCTTTTTAACTAAGACCTCGTAGGGAGGAGGCTGATATTTATCCCAGACCTCTACATCATAGTACTTATGTAGTCTTTCTATAACATCGGGAAAAAGCTCCCTTGTTATGAAAAGTTTAGGCTTCAATAACATCTACCCAAAATTAAAAATGTCCAGAAAAACAAAAAGATTTTGCCCATAAAATATATTGGGTTTTAATCAAAGCTGATGGTATCTAAATATAGAATATCTTAACCTAATAGAAGTTATTATGAATGAAGAAATACTAGTGTTTGTAAAATGTAACTTCCGCATATATGTAGTGATTATGCATATTATGGATTGTATACTTATAGAGAATAAAACTAATGCCTAAGAGGTAAATGTAGAATGAATATATATTTCAAAATGTACGAGTACTCTATCGAGAGCAATGGATGGAATGCCATAGATGTAACAGAGATTATTGGAGATACTATTAGAAGATCCGGTTTCCAGAATGGATTAGCCCATGTATTTACACCAGAGAAGAGATGCATGGTAATACTTATTGAATATGAGCCTAACCTATTATATGATCTTGAAGAATTTATGGAGAAATACAAAGGTTCTCCGGGAGTTCTTGAAGGCCTTCTAGGGAAGGGTGTGGTAGCTCCATTTATACGTGGTTCTCTAGACATAGGTATTTTTAAAAGGATCGTATTCATTGATTTCAGCAGGTCGTCTGGAGAAAAGGAGGTGATTATATCCATTGAAGGCTCGTATGACTAGCATAGAGCTTAGAACATATGGCCCAATGAACTATTATCCATTGAGAAATATTATTGAGGATAAAGTGTCGTCCACTAAGATCGTTGAGGGACTAGTGACAATCCATGCTAAAGGTGCTACTCCAGGTAGAGTAGTTATTGATAGAGAATTAGTGGATGATTTTGATAAAGTATTAAGGAACATGATCCCAGTTATTGGATGGAGGCATGGTAATGCTTATGCCCATCTCAGATCAACTACTATGGGGACAACCTATACATTACCATTTAGGAACTCAAAGCTGCTATTGCCTATAAGTTATGAAATTTATTTTGTTGAAACAAGGCCTGTATATAATCATAAGAAGAATAGTACACCTATACATTAGAGGATAATGATTTAATGAGTATTTATCCTTATAAGTAGTTTATTTATTCAAATCTACTAATTGAGTGATTGGATTTGGTTAATGTGATTGAGTATTATAGTAGGGAATATGTTTGTAGAGAAATAGCTAGTTTCTTAAAAAATAGATGGGCTGGTATTGAGGGTGAGAGTAAAAAGTGGATTAGATGGGTTGGCGATAGACCATTAACTATTAAAGAACCCGATGATATTCCCAAGCTTATCCGTAGATATATGTTTTTGAAACCACGTAGTTTTTATGGTTCTATAGAGATCTTTAGAAAATTAGATTCCCGTAAGGACATTACGGAGGACTATAATAGTAATGTATTATATACTGCAGTGTTTATTGATGTTGATATAGTTGATGAATCTCTCGTTGAAAGCGTCTGGGAATATGCAGTGAAAGCTGCCAAATTAATTACTGATTGGTTGAAGGAGGAAGGTGTCGATAATAGTGTCTATTTACTGTGGAGTGGTGCAGGCATTCATATCAGAGTTCATGAGAGGGCCTTTAAAGAGCCTCTACAGCACTATCATCCACTAGCCGTAGCCCATGCATTTGCAGAGTATGTATTATTAAAGCTTAAACCCCAGCTATTGAAGATTATGAGAGAATGTAATGGAGCCATTAAAGTTGAGAACCTAGTTACAATGAAACGTGTATTTACAGCTCCACTTAGCCTCCATAGGAGATTAGAACGTGTAGCCGTTGCCTTCAGCCCTGATAAAATTGAGGAGTTTAGTCTAGAATGGACTAATACTGATCAACCAGTATATGAACATGGTGTCTGGACTCGATATAAGGAGGGAGAAGCAGACGATCTTGCATGGAGGGCTTTAAGGGCTGTTGGTATATCAACAAGTATCTCTAGACTTGAGACAGCGACCAAGCTAGAGCTTCCAAGACTTGAAAAAATTATTGAAAAACCTATTTCCAGTGAAACTAGAGAACCAGGTAGGTTTCCCGTCATGGCCTTACTACAGGCAGCTAGGTATTATCTACTAAATAAGGATATGGATAAAGCTAAAAGCTTTGGACTAAACAGAGCAATATTCTATGCATGGGCTAAATACTATGGACCATCAAGGAGGCCGTTAGCAGCTCGAAGACCTGTTTACGGTAAAAGATTGACAGATAAAGAAACAATTAAATGGACTGAGGCTTTAGGCGAGAAAGTACAGATCAGTGATCGAGGATATTACGTTATGGGAGGCATTGAACAAAGACCAGAAGATTTTGAACGACAGGTAGCCCGCCGTTTCGAAGAGGCGGGTATAAAGTTTGAGGAAGCATGGAGGGCCGCGTTAAACTATGTAAGCAGGTTTCCTAAGACAATATTGAAAAATCCTCAAGAATTCTATAAACATGTCTATGAACCGGTACGAGATAGATTTATAGAAAAAGTCTTAAGAAAAACTAGGAAAGAGACCAAAGGATTAGACCATTGGCTAAATAAACTTAGTTAAATCTCTCTACATACTCAATATCCTTTCATCATTGAAAAATAATAGGGTATTTATGGAAAGTATTTCGTGGAGAGACAATGAAGAATACAGATCACATACTTAAGGATATAAAAGAGTATCTTACTGCAAACACCTTTGATGTCTTCGATAATGCTAACAAATATCTTAGCCCTACAGGCCTTTTCAATTATGTTATGGAGAAGGCCATATCAAGCATTATAAGCAATATCATGCCAAGTAACATATATAGAATGCATATCAATGGATATATATACATACATAAACTTCCATACAGTTTATTTGTACCCTATTGCTGCGGGCATAGTATACAAAGATTTCTTATTAAGGGTTTAAAAACACCAACTATATACTCTAAACCAGCAAAACATTTTAACACATATATTGACCATTTATATAACTACTTGACATCTATGCAACAATATTTTTCTGGAGCACAATCACTCAATGCAGTAGAACTGTATGCAGGCCCCTTTATTAGAAAAGATGGCTTACGCTATAATGATGTTAAACAAGAAATTCAAAGATTACTGTTTAATCTAAACTTTCCATCAAGAATAGGTATGCAAACCCCATTTACAAACTTCACAATAGTCCTTGATGCTCCTAAGAAGATGCTAGAAGAGGATTACGCCATTTATGCAGGCTCAAAGAAAGATACACTTGGTACATTCATTGATGAGGCTAGATTATTCATTAGAGCATTTTCAGAGAACTTATATATAGGAGATGGAAAAGGACTACCATTTACCTTTCCCATACCAACAATTATGACAACAAGTAAGCTCTTATACAATGATCCAGAGGTTTTTGATTCAATTTTTAAAACAGCTGCATATAGAGGTAGTTTCTACTGGCTGAATACCAGAATAGTTGATCCCGATTCAAGTTTTTCAATGTGCTGTAGAATAAATATTGACCGAAGTGAATTGTTTAAATTATATAGCCTCTCTAAAGAATATCGTCTTCTAAAGAAAGATCTAGAAGATCTCCATGAGAAACTTATCAAACGTATAGAATCTATCCGTACAGGTGGTCTATGGGCCTTACCTGATATTACGGGGAGCATAGGCGTTGTAACAATTAATCTCCCAAGAATAGCTTTTGAATCAAGGGGAAACGATGAAAAGTTCTATGAAAAGTTAGAAACCATTATGAATATTGCTAGAGAATGTCTTGAGTGGTTTAGGTACAGATATTTTAAACTTGCACAGAACTATCCTCAAATATATAAGATGCCTCTAGAATATATACCAGAAACATATAGACTCTATAATAGTCCATTTTTCAATACCATAGGAGTCATAGGATTACCTGAGGCAGTTTCGATATTAATAGAAGATCCTAAGTTATGGACCGAGCCTAATCATAAGAACATTACATACGCACTAAAATATATGGAGAAGATCTTGAAGTTTATTGTTGGAAAAACTAGGATATGGAGTTTGGAAAAGGGATATCCATTTAATGTTGAAGAAATTCCGGGTGAAACAGCTGCTATTAAATTAGCTGAGAAAGATCTAAAATCATATCCTGAAATAAGTAAGTATTTATTCGATAAAGACATTCCATTTTATAGTAATAGTATTGTACCATATTATTCTGATCTAGATCTTGCTGATAGGATCGAAATTGAGGCAAAATTACAAAAGTACTTTACTGGCGGGGTCATGATGCATATATTCTTGGGCGAAGAACCGGATCCAGAGGCACTAGCAAAACTAACTAAGAGAATAACCTATAATACAGAGCTTATTTACTGGAGCTATACACCAGCTTTTAGCGAGTGTAAGAAATGCGGATGGAAATCAACAGGTCTTTATAGATACTGTCCTAGATGCGGTGGAGATACTAACGTATGGAGCAGAATTATAGGATATTACAGGCCTATTAGTAATTGGAATCCTATTAGAAAATTGGAGTTCTGGACTAGAAAACATTATATATAAAAGAAAAGTATTTAATGTCTTTGAATGAATTTACATATAATAGACAATTTTAAGTGAGTATTATAAGTATTCTACATGGGTAAACCTTATTTTAGGTTTAAGGAGACTATTTTAAATAGTATCATGGGTATTACCGGTGATTAATTTTGGATCAACGATTACATGAAATACCGCTGACTAGATTTATGCCGTTCAATGCTGTTATTCATGATGTTATCTATGACTATATACCTTATTCTAAGGATATTGAAGCACAGGTTATGGATACGTGGGTTCTACAAAGACTACGCTATTTATACCAATTACAGTTAACACACTTAGTATATCCATCTGCCACTCATACAAGGTTTAGCCATAGTATTGGAGTTATGCATGTGGCTCATAAATTCATGAATAACCTACTTAGCCGGCTTGATACATTAAGGAATAAAATACCTTATGAAGAAGTAAGAGTTTTCTATAATAAGCCTAGAGAGGTTCTTGTCGCTGCAAGAATAGCAGGTTTACTACATGATATAGGCCATGGACCATTTAGTCATTCTTTTGATCGATACGTTTATAGTAAGAAAGATTATCTAGGTTATCGTATAGGTAATCATGAGATCTTAGGTTATTTAATATATAGAGACTATCTAAGGAAACATGTTCTCGGGGTATTAAGGTCTAGTGGAAC
>Ga0190367_1000940_pt1 | contig 18445 bp, 15 predicted proteins | sample 4872181011_MG_FD_171838 | JGI IMG/M metagenome (GOLD analysis project Ga0190367, IMG submission 171838) | Hydrothermal vent microbial mat bacterial communities from Southern Trench, Guaymas Basin, Mexico - 4872-18-10-11_MG | ecosystem: Environmental > Aquatic > Marine > Hydrothermal vents >...
CGGCTTCTTCTTTAAGTTCCCTACGGACTTTTGTGGAGACTGTAATATACCTACTCATAGAGATTACCCTGAGGGTAGTAACAGGCAGTAGTAAATAAGTTTTTGTTATTTATGTCCTGATTTTCTGAGTGTAGTTTTTAAAATATTTAATGGGAGGTTATGTGTTTGAGTGCGTATTGGAGGACTGGGTCTGTTATTTTGTATTTGCTGTTTTCTTTTGTGATGAAGTTTGCTTCTAGGAGTTTTCTTAAGAGCTGGTTGAATGTTGGTTTAGGGATTTTTCCTATTTCGGCTTGCGTGAGTTTGTAGAGTTTGCTCCAAGAGGCTTTTTCTAGGAGTGCTATTTCCTTAAGTAGTGTGATGTATCTTTTTCTTGCTAGTGGTCTTAGTGCTAGGAATCTTTCTAGTTCTGCTAATGCTATTTTACTGGCTTCTTGTAGCACTTCTTCTATAATTTTTTGACTGAATTTTCTTTGCCGTGATGCGTAGTAGCCTAGATATGATAGCCATCCTATTACGCCGTCTAGTTTTTCTACGGCTGCTTCAATGAACCAGTCGGGAGGATCTAGGTCTTTCTGCTTAAATCCCTTAATTAAGAAGTCTTTTGACTGTTCCTTGGTTAAGGGTTTTAGTATTATTTCGTGGTATGCTCTACCGTAGAGTGGTGCTTCTGGGTCTCCTTTACGTATAAGTTTGTAGAGTAAACCTATTTCTGATCCTGTTAATACTACTGTTATATTAGATAGATGATCGTAAATATATGCTAATAGTGAGTCAAAACGGTATCGAGCTAGTCTTCTTAATTCTTGAGCTTCGTCGATTACTACTACTATGTGTTCATCCAGCTCGTTGATACTTTCGATTATTTCTACTACGGTTTGATATCCTGCTTTTGATGCTTTGACGCGAATTTCAAAGCCGGCTACAGAGATTTCTTCGATTTTTTCTAGTAGTTCTTTAATTCTCTTGAAATATTTTTCTCTTCTTTTTAGAAATTTATTAAAGCTTTCAGCTAATAGTAAAGCAAGGTCTTTAGGACTTATAGGGCCTAGTGATGGCAAAAGTCTGCAGTTCAGATATACATACGGTATTTTATACTCTTCTAAGCAAGTTAAAACTAGTGAAGTTTTGCCGTAGCGTCTTAGTCCGAGAACTAATATTAACGGATCTTTTTCCTCGATACCTCTTCTTAATTCCTTTAATTCTTCTTCTCTATCATAGAAGTCTTTTAGTCTTGTTTTAGGCCTTAAATCGAAATACATAGTGGATACCCTCCTAACCTGGATACCCCCCTATCCTATTTATTTTTTCTAGTAGATTCTTGTTAAAGGAGGCTAGGGAGTTTATGAAGCTGATGTTGTTTATGTTATTTAATTTATGTAAGGGAATAGAATTTAAGTATGGATTGTGTTTATTTAATGGGAGTTGAGGGGAGACTTTTTTATTTTATATGCTGATTGTGAAATTTTCAGTGATTTGCTTTAATGGAGTTTAGTTGTAGTTATGAGAATATTTTGATGTATTATTTTATGTTGTTTTTCTATTGTGTTTGTATATGTATGTATCTGTTTATATGTGTCTGTTTGTAGGAGAGGTATATTGTGTATTGTTGAGAGGAGGGGACATGGGCTTGGAGAATGTTTAGTTTATGATAGTGAGTGGAGTTCGTAGAGTATTTCTTTTTCCTTGATTATTTTGCTTGCTGGTATTTTAACGGCTATTGTGGCGTCGTATGCTTTTTCTCCACTGGTTGTTTCTGTTTTTACTATGATTTTAAGTACTTGGTCCTTTATGTTTTCTATAGATATTTTGAGAGTCCATTCGCTCCATAGGTCGCTCCATGTTTTCTTCATTTTGATCCATTCGCTGTCGTTTATTTTTAATAGTACTTCTTTTATTGACGAGTTTTCTGAGTATGCTTTAGCTGCTACTTCTATTGTATTCGATACTTCTATTACTTTGACTTGGGGTCTTGGCCCTAATGTGTGTTTTCTGTTGATGTGGGTGATGTATACTTGTGTTGTGCAGTATAGGTCTCGCCAGAAGCTTTTGATTGTTCGGTTTTCTAGTTTTATTATCCGGTAGCCTGGTCTTACTGGGTATCCATGGAAGGGCGGGATTCCTGTCCACTGCCATCCGCAGAGAGGACCTGTGTTTACTACTTTTACTCCCTGTGTTGTCCACTCGCCGTTTCTGTGCCAGTGTCCTGTGATTAATGCTATTACGTTGTGTTTTCTCAGTATTGAGAGGAATTTATGTGGGTTTGTGTCTCGCCACTGGTCTAAGAAGACTCCATTTACTTCCTTTGGAGGCGGGTGTACTGCTACTAGAGTCTTCTCAGATCCCTCTAGTTCTTTTACTAGCCATTTTTCTGTTTCAGGAGATAGCTCGGCTACCCATCTTCCTTCGCTAGTCTTTTTATTAACATCTAGGCATACTATTTTGTAGCCTTTTGTTTCGAAGGCAAAGTTTCTTTCTCCGAGTAGCTTCTCCCAGGGCTCGGGACCATTCCATACGTCGTGTGAGCCTGGGAGAGTGTATACTGGTACAGGGAATTTTTCTGCTAGCTCTAAGTACTTCTTGAGTTCTTTTTCAGTGCCTTGTAGTGCTACGTCTCCTGTACACAGTACAAAATCTACTGGCAGGTTTTCTATGTCTTGGGCGCACGCGAGGACATTTTGCTCGATGTCTTCTGGGAAAACGCGCGCTATGTTAGATAGTACGTGGATGTCTGTAATTTGGGCGAAATAGAGTGCCACAAATATTTTATTTTGGAGAAATACTAGATATTAAACCTCTGATTCGATTAAGACTGAGGTCTTTGTCACTGATATGTCAGTGATATTTGATTTATTAGTAACCGTTATATACTGGATGTATTTTTACTGATTGTGCACTGGAAGTATGCTCTCTACTGTGGTCGCTTTCAGCCACCTCATCAAGGACACTTGAATAGCGTTAAATACGGACTGAAGCTCGCTGAGAAGGTATTAATTGGTATTAGGGACACGCCTATTACGCTGAAAAATCCTCTGACTGTTGATGAGAGGATTGAGGCTTGGAGGAGGCTTCTCGTATCGGAGGGCTTGTGGGATAGAGTTGTTGTTAAGAAAATTCCTGATTTTGGTAAAGAGACTCCGTTGCCTAAGGAAGATAAAGTTGTTTTAAAGGGTCATCCTCTGCTAGACTGGGCTCGCGAAGTCGAGTGTATTTTCGGCATATCGCCCGAAGAAGCTGTCTTTATAGGGAATAAGCCTTCTATGGTTCTTGCATTTAATCTTTTAGGCTATATTGTAGTACCTGGGCATAGGAATGTTCATCGTTTAATAGAGGTTTCTGCTTCAGAACTTAGGAAAATGATTTTGAGTAAGAATGAGAAATGGGCTAGTTTGCTACCTAAGCCTGTAGCAGACTACTTGAAGGAAATAGACATTTATAGTAGGCTGAAGTCGCTAGAAGGTACTGACGAGATTTCTACGGGCTAGCCTTCAGATTTTTATTTTCTGTGAGTGTATTAAGTGATAGATATGTGTGCTAAGTCGTCGCGTAAAAGGAAAGTAGAGTACGTGAATATTCCTATTCCTAGGCCTCTTTACGAGAGGCTTGCGAAGGCTTTAGAGGGCTCTGGGTACAGGAGTCCCACAGAGTACATTATTTTCCTTATAAGGAAGAATTTGCCCGACCTGGAGTCAGAGGATGTTAAGAGGAGGCTTAGGGCGCTAGGTTATATTCCATGAAATATCACTGATATATACGTGATAATTAACTGTGTTCTCTAGGAAAGCTTATATAGTTAAGATTCTTAGGGAAATCAATGTCTGAGGAGAAAGTAGCTATCTATATTCCTAAGAGCCTCTACGAGAAAGTTAAGAAGCAAGTAGAGGAGTCTGGGGGAGAGTTCAAGAGTGTTGAAGAGTACATAGTATTTGTTCTAGAGGAGCTAGTGAAGGAGGAAGAGGAGGAAGCAGTCTATTCTCCTGAGGAAGAAGAGGAAATTAAGAAGAGGCTCAGGGCTCTCGGCTACCTTTAGGTGTCTTAAATGAAGGTTTTTGTTTTAGGTATAGATAGCGCTGAACCTGAGCTAGTTTTCGGCAAGTGGTTTAACGAGCTTCCTACTATCAAGCAGCTAGCTGAAGATGGTGCATGGGGTAAAATAGCTAGCACAGTGCCTCCGATAACTTGTCCGGCATGGGTTTCAGGTTTATCAGGCTTTAATCCCGGCTATTTTGGTCTCTACGATTTGAGATACAGGAAGAAAGGTAGCTATACTGACTTCGGTATAGTGAATTCGCGCATGGTTACTAAGCCTAGAGTATGGGATATTTTAAGTGAGCGCAGAAAGAAGTGTGGCGTAGTATTTGTTCCTGTAACTTATCCGCCTAGCAAAGTTAACGGCTTTATGGTCTCAAGCTTTCTTACTCCTACAACTAAAAGCCCTTTTACTTACCCTAAGAGCCTTAAGGAAGAGATCTTTAAGGTTATTGGAGGCGAAGACAAGTACATTATAGATGTGTACGACTATAGAAGAAAAGACCCAAAGCAGCTTCTAGAAGAGCTTAAAGCTAAAACAGAGCACGACTTCAAGATAATAAGGTATCTGCTGAAGAAGCCGTGGGACTTCTTCATGGCTGTAATAATGTCTATTGACAGAGCTCAGCATACTCTATGGAAGTTCTTTGACGAAGAACATCCGCGGTTTATTGAAGACCCTGAGCTCAAAGACGGTCTCCTCGAGCTACATAAGCAAATAGACGAGGAGTTAGCTAAGACGCTTGAACTTCTACCTAAAGACACAGCTATAGTAATTGTATCTGACCACGGCGCTAAGAGAATGTATTACAGAATAAATGTTAACGAAGTCTTAGTCAATGAAGGTTTCCTCAAGCTTAAAGAAAAGCCGAAGAAAGTAATTAGTTTGAGAGAAGCCGATGAAAAGGGGCTTATTGACTGGGAGAAAACACAGGCTTTTGCTCTAGGAGCCTATATTGCACAAGTCTTCATTAATGTTGAGGGAAGAGAGCCTAAAGGTGTAGTTAAGCCTGGAGAAGAATACGAGAGAGTGCGAGAAGAAGTAGCCGATGTACTGAAGAAAGTTAAGGGGCCTAATGGACAGCCGCTAAACAATATCGTGTACATGAAGGAAGATGTCTATGAGGGAGATAAACTTGATGTAATGCCTGATATCACTGTTTACTTTGATAACCTGCACTATGGCGCTAATGAAGCTCTAGGACACGGCTCAGTTTATAGCCTCGAGACAGCCAAAGGGCCCGACGATAGTAATCACGGAGAATACGGAATGCTTGTAGTGTGTGATCCTGAGGGAAGATATAGAGGTAGACTAGAAGGTCTAAAAATGGAGGATCTTGCAGGCATAATACTGAAGCTTGCCAGTAGCTAGCTTCTTACTTTTTCTCTAATCCGCTTTTACTGTACGTTTAGTACATATTTTTAAATAGCGAATACGTGTTTAAGTAAAGGGTCTACATGAGTGCTTCAGTGCTTGCAGCGCTGTCAGGTCTAACAGCAGTTACTGTAGTACTTCCCCGTAGAGCAAGATCTATTAAAATCGTTTTGAGCAAAAGAGGAGTACTTTCTCTAGGGCTTTCTTGTCTGGGAGTATTTTTTATTGCGGCGCTATTTGCTGAATACCTTAAGCTAATGTACTTAGTTTTCGCAGTAGGTTTTTCAGTAGTCCTCCTTATGGGAGTATGTAGAAGTAGTGTATCAGGTAGTATTGCCTTGAGTTTTAGTATAGGCTACTTGCTTTGCTGTATTTTCTACTTGGTGTTTATTCATACTGGTTTTTCTTTGAGATTATCTACATTAACGTTAAGTATGGTCTTTGCTATTGTAGTAGTTTTATTTATTGTCAGAATATTTAGTAGGAAAGAGTTCGCTACAAAAATTAATGTCGAGGATTTTCTCCTAGTAGCTTTTTTAGCCATAGCAGTATATATTATCTTTACGCTGTATCCTCGTGTAGTTTTAGTAAAGTATTTTCCTGCACGCAAGTACTGGGGTCTTACGGCAAGCTTTATTCGCTCTGGCTCAGTGCCTCTCGGCTTCACTTTATACTACTTATTTAGAGAGCTTGCGTTTTTCTCTTCTAGTGACTTATTGACTATGGAGACTAGTTTAGTTATTATTTCTTTGTCAAGTATATTTGCTATATACTTTTTGTCGAAGAAGATTGTAGGCAGCAAGGCGGCTTTTGCTGTTTTTCTTTTTGCTGCGTCATCAGGGCTAGGCTGGATTTATGTTTTGAAGGAGTATGGTTTATCTGAGCTAACTAAAGGAACTATTTTGTCTTCATTTGAAGTAACTTTAATGGATATTGGTCAGGGAGTAAGTACTTTTACTTGGATTTGCTTTACTCCTATTTCAGTTGGATTACTTTTAGCTTGTTGTGCACTAGCATTGATTATTTTTAGTGAAAATACTAAGGAAAATGTTGTTGGCGCGCTGTGTTATTTAGGTCTGTTTTTCACGTGTATTGATGTAGCCTTAGCTCTTTCGCTTTTCTTTGGGCTATTTGCTTTAACAGGTTTTTATCGCAGAAAAGCTATGCTAAGTACTGTCATCGTTGAGCTTCTTGTTTTAACTACTTTTATTTTATACGAGGTATCTGCGGCAGTAGTAGTAGGTATTATTGTAGCTAGTTTGCTGCTTAAAAGTCTACGGCTTGTAGTTCGAGATAGTAAAGGGAGACGTGTAGAGTGCTTTTTCTCACTTTTTCTTGCAGCCACTCTTTGCGCTTCTTTAGTGAGTTTTTATGAGTGGATTTATAGAGGAGGAACATGGCCTACTGAAAGCTATTTAGCGGGAGAAGTAGTGCCTGTAAGCTACTACTTAGTTGTAATGGGGATTCTGTTTTTCTTAGGTGTTTTAACATTTTCTTTAAAGGAGTTTGGTTTTATTCAGTTAGAGGATTCTGTTTACTCTGTTTTAGTCTGCTTAGCCTTCTCATCTATCGTTGTAGGTAAAGTTTTTGCTGGAGTAAATTCTTTCATGGACTGTACTTTTCTTTCAGAGAGAAGAGTCTTGGAGCTAGCTTTTCTCGCTTTTGCCCTGTCTTCTACTTATCTACTGTATAGTGCTAAGAGGACTCTTAGAGTGCTATTTAGGAGAAAAGGAGAAGTGGCTGCGGCTATACTAGTTTTCTCTATTACTATGGCTAGTCTTTATTCTACAGTTTTTACTGTAAGGTTCTGGAGAACATTAAGTAAGCTCGACGACTGTGTTCTGAAAGTAGAGGATATCGGCGGGCTACATAACTTGACAGCTCTACTGGACGACTTGAAGACAAGTAGAGTACTAGTCTTTTCTCAGAATAGCTGCTATCTAGTAGAGTCTATTGCAGAGCCCTACGACTATACTTTAGTTCCTTGGAGCTTTGCGCGCTGCGTGTATTTTCCTGAGTTCAGCTATACTATGTCTTGCTGGAAAGGAAAATACTTAGTCCTGAGTAAAAGCGACTACGATTTTATTTGCAGAAAATACAAGTGGAGCTATCTTTACCAGTGTGTTTCTAGTGAAGATAATCTTGTTTTTAAAGATTCGGCTTGGAGGGTATACTTGCTTAAAGCGTATACTTTACCTTCGCTTTTTTCGAGAACAGCTGTAGTTTTTTGGCCTTCAGTAGGTCTCCGGAGAGTATCTTTTGTACTGGAAGTTTTTTCTAAAGAGGAAATCAACTATACGCTAGTACTGCCAGATGATTTCCTTACAATCGATAGCGCTGACACTGTTATTTTACTAAATGATCCCGCTGACCTATCTTTTTCAATAAGTGGTAAGAGCTTAGTAATTGTAATTAATTTAAAGGGATATGGTTTCTTCGCCAATAACTACGGTTGTCTTTTAGCTGAGAGAAACAGAGTCTACTCGATATACTTTGCTAAAGGCCTAGAAATACCTGTTAACAAGAGTGTTTATGTCAAGAGACTTTATTTCTTCAATTCAACTCCGATAGCATATTACATTCGTAAAGAAGAGAGCATAGCCGGAATTTTTGCATGCATGTTTCAGCTCAATGGAACACGTGTACTGTATATTAATGCCTATCCTCTTATTAGAGCAGGAGCATACGATGAGCTGAAATGCTGTTTGACAGAAATACTCGAGAGTATAGTTAAGTTAAACAGAGTTAAGAGAGATTATTGCTTGAAGAGAGTATTTCTTTCGAGCGGAATTTTGCTAAAAGGTGATGTTTGTATTAAATGTAAGTCTGTTATTTTCAAGAATGTTCCTTTGACTATATATTATGCTGATGAAGTTAAAATCGTTTCTGAGCAAGCTTATGTAAAAGGAGAACTGTGGATGTATACTCGGATTGTGGCTAAAGCTCCGGTTATCATTATTAAAAATGGTGTTTTCGAGTACTCTGACAGAATATGGTGCGAAAAGAGCGCGGCTATAGTTTTAAACCAGTCAGTAGTCTTCTATGCTAGAAGACCTATTATTGAGTGTAAAGGGTACTGTATGCTACGTGACTACATGTACTTTGGGCCAGAGAGCCTTGAATACGGTTTACCCTATAGACACAGTGGAGTAGCCAGTGTAAACGGATATGTGAGAATGAGAGTTTTGTTGTCTACTTGGTCTCTGCAGATAATTGATGTTTTCGAGTATTCTGGAGTTTTAATGCTCGATAGTAGAGCTAGAGTTCTTTTCGGCGACTGGAATAGCTTTATTAATGTCTTTATTTTTCTACTGCTTTTAGTAGTTATTTATTTATCAATAAATGTTATTAAAGAAAGATATTCTGTTAAAAAGGGTGAGTAATATGGGTGAGCGCTATGTTTTTAAAGAAAAGTCCTCCACTATTTTTGTGAAAAAAGTATTAGTGCCAGTATTTCTACTGGCAGTGAGCATAGCTGCAGTTTTCTTAGCTCCTGTTTCAGAGAAACTCGCCCTATCTATTCTCTACATAGAGGATCCCCGTAAAGTGCTCACTTTGCAAAAATATTCTTGGAATCCTCTTGTTTCAGAAAGCTTTTCGAAAGTAGGAGTGAATGTATATTTATCTGATTTGATTCTGTATGCTATTGAAGCTGTAGTCAGCGGAGTTAATGTCTACTACCTTACTTTAATTATTTTATCTTATTTGGTTTCTTTAGGTGCATATTTTGCTGTAAGCAAGTACTCTAAAGATATAGTTTACGGTTTTATTGCTGGATGTCTTGCTGTAGCCTGGCTGCTGTATGCGGTAAGGCTTTTCTATAATATTCATGTGCTTATTCATTTGTCTTTATTTCTATTTACTGTAGGTTTTGCGTTAATTATATCTGGAAAAAAGAAGGTTTTTCTCTATTCTTTAATGGGATGTATTGTAGGCTTTGCTTTCGTATATGACAAGTATATTGGTCTGCTTTACTTAGTGGCTTCGTTATTGTCTTTGAGGAATATTAGAGAATTGAAGTACTATCTATTTGTTATAGTACCTGTTGTTTTCGCGTTAATTTATAGAGAAAACTACTTGTTTGATCAAAGAACTTTATGTTATATGAGCCCAGGTTTTTCTTCTTTCCCTTACTTCAATTTACTTGTAGTTATTTTCGGCTTATTGATTATATATAAGAAGGCTTCACTAAGGGCTCCCGGATTAGTAGTTGTTGGAGGCTTTTCTCTTCTTTTGTATCTATTATACTTTAAGGAAATTTACTTATGGTATTTCTTCTGTATTTTAATCATAGTCTTTTCTACGTATTTAAGTATTACTGATGAAAATATATTTTCTAGATTTAAGCTACTGGTTATTATAGGTAAAAGAGTTTCTTCAATTAAATCATTTATATACATTAGGAGAAGTAAAGTTAGTTTTGTTAAAGTAATTGTAGCGTTTTTAGTAGTAATTATTTTCTTTGAGGTCTTTTCAGCTACCGGGAGTTTCCCCGGGAAATCTTTAGCTGCAATTAAAGGTAGGGGTCTTGAAGAAGTGTGTATATGGATTCCGCGAAGCGTATATAGTAGCTACTACTTAAATGCCGCTATTTTGCCTTATGCTCCTGCGCTATCGCCGTCGCTTAGTGTTAATTCTATACGGTACAGTTACTTAGAAGGAGTTGTTTGGGAGAAAAGGTCTAGAAATCTCCCCTACTTGCTTTATGTGAGTGGAATTAAGTGGCTTACTACTGTTGGAGCGGAGTCAGCTTACTTTTCACAGTATTTAGCTGAAACAGGTTTACGTGAAGTAGCGTCTACTAAGAATATTAGTGTATATGAAAATATGCTAAATGTTTCTCGCGTAAGAGTTTCTCCTGAAGCTATTCTTGTCTTCGGAGATGTTAATTTCCTTGAGACTCTAAGCAATATTATTAGGGAAAACAATATTACAGTTAAAAGCGCGCCTCCAGTGATTTTTGTTAAGTCTATTGAGGAGTACAAGATGTTTAATCATTCTCCTATAATATTTTATAATCGTGACTATAGGTCGATGGCTCTGGAACTTTATTTAGAGAAATATAACTTAGTTAAAGAGTATAATGGTGTAGTTGCGGACAGAAAAGTACTTGTTTTGAGGAAGGGTGAGAAAAGAGATTTTCCATGCAATATACGTAAAGGAATTATTTACACTGTGTGGGTTAAAGCATTGTTTAATGCTAGTGGAGGAGCTCTAGTTGTCAAGATAGGCGATAAGACTTTAAGTCTTATTACAGAAAAAGAGCTCTTTAATCCAGTTTTCTTGTGGATTGAGCTAGGTAAAGTAGTGTCTGGCGAAGAAGCCAGTAGTGTAGAAATTGAGTGTACGGTAGGCACATGTGTTTTAGAGAAACTTATTGTAGTTCAGCTCGACACCTTTGATAGAGTATTAGAGCTTGTTAGACAAGATCTTAGTGGGAGAAACTTTGTTTACTTATATGACTTAGAGTTCTTTTTCACAAGTCTAGGGTTTAGGTCAGGTGTCGACGAGGAGTTCTACTGTAGAGCAGCGGTATGCTATCCGTTCAAAAGCTGTAGAGGAGAACTTTACTTTGACTTACCTGAAGAAGGAGTCTATACTCTTACAATAAGGGTGTCGCGAGTAGCAAGAGAAATATTCATTTCTTACGGTGTTTTCGACTCAACATATCTTGCATTCAATATACCTATTGGCTACGGCTACTCTAACTTAACTTATACTATTAAAGCGAAGACTGGGTCGCATATGTTCTTAGTGTATATTTCTAATATTCGTCCTCAGTGCATTTACTTCGACTACCTGTTAGTAGAGCCTCAAGGCTTTTCGTTCATAAAATTCCTCAAATCTATTTTCTCTAAGACTGCTGACTATAAGCTGGTGTCAAGTTCTCCTACGGAAATAGTTTTGAATCTAAATAGAAGCGCCTACATTGTCTTGCATGAAGATTACTCGGAGAAATGGAAGCTAATACTACCTAATGGAACTTCTATTTCGCCAGTACTATGTGACACTGGAGTATGCTGCTTTAAGGCTTCAGCAGGAGACGTTAGAATAGTGTATGCAGAGGGTATGAGAGAGACTAAAGTGTATTTGAGGAATATCTTCTTCGCCGTTTTTCTTTTACTTTCTTTAGTAGTTGATGCGGTGGTAAGTTATGTCGGAAGAAAAAGAAGATAGAGTAAAAGAGCTTTTAATTAAGTCTGCTGATGAACTAAAAGCTGCTAAAATTCTCTCAGCAGTAGGGCTAGAAAAGTATTCTCTCATACACATTAAAAGATCGCTGAATTTTCTATTACAGTGTATAGCCGAACTATACGGAGTACCTCCTTCAATAGACCTTTTAGAGAATTTAAATAGACTCAAAGAAATTATTGTTAGTAAATATTGCGAAGAATGGGTTAATGAGCTTTATTCAGAGCTTGATAAAGAAAGCATCGATGTGAATTTCTGGAATAAAAAACTACGGGATTTAATTAGTTTAATCGAGGAGAAAAAAGATGCTGCAGGAGTAGAAGAAGGCTTGACTTATCTGTGGAATGAGGGAATTGACCTCAAAGCAGTTTCAGCGCTTACTTTAATTCGAGAATCTGTAGTAGGATTACTTAGTGCGCTGAGAAAAGATCCTGTGAAAATACTTATTCTAGGAGCAGTTGTGACCTGTATAGCTGCTATTGTCAACGACTATGTTCTACATAGTCCTAGTGCACAGAAACTCTACAGCTATACACTATACTTAATTGCACTAGCTGTTTTAGGTAGAATAGCGCAGGCAGCTTTTGCTAAATTTAAAGAGAAGAAAGGTGCGCCGGCCGGGATTTGAACCCGGGTCACCGGCGTTCTTCGCGCCGAGAGGCACATGGAAGGCCGACGTCCTACCAGGCTAGACTACCGGCGCAGTCTATCTAACGCGCGACCCATTAATTAACTTTCCGTCTTTAATTCTAGTTGCCCTGAAAGAGGATTGTAGCGAATTTTAAGTATACTTAACGCCGTCTTACCTATAATGGCTTCATCTACTTCGGAGGAAATTACTGCAGGAACTGTTCTCTCTAGCGAAAAGAGCTTTACTTTAACTTCAGTTTCGCCTAAAGCATCTAGCTTAATTTGTTTTGCTAGAATATATGGTAGAATTAAGAAGTCTTCGGATAAATCTACTCTGCACTTGACTTCAATTTTTGCTGAAGGGTCTTGGGGATTCGCTATTTCTAGTTCAATGTACTTTGCTTCTGTGTCTTCTCTAGCGACTTCTATTTCTACTTCTAAGTCTTTTCTGCCGAAAATGATACAGGAGGCAGCTTTAAGGCAGAGTGACATTAAGGCAGCGATTAAGCCTAAACCGATATTCTCTACCCCGTAGGTCAGTATGTTTTGAGTTATTCCTACTCCAAGTAGTATTGCCGATATAGCTGCTGAAACAAGTGAGCCAGCAACTATACTGTAGGCTGAAAGAAGACCTGCAATAAGCGGTGCTAGAGATGCTGATAGCAGGGGTATTTTTTCTCGAAGTAACAGTATGTATGCGCCTAAGTACTCTACGTTAATGGTTGAGGAGAAAGTCCAGGGGAATACTAGGGCGAGAGCGTCTAAGACTATTGAGAGAAGAAGTAGGACAGAATATAGTGGAATTTTGTATACTGCTATTGTTTTTTCTAAAGGAGTCTTGAATTCAACGGTAGAGAATGGAATTAGCTTCACTATTTTGCTGTATATTTTAATTATTTTCTTTACTTCGCCTATATATGTTTTAAGGAAATCTTTATCTAATGTAGATACTCTAGACAATTCGAGCAGTTTTTTGAATTCTTTGCTGTATGGATACTTGCTTTCAGATAGTTTTTTAAGTATTTCAGAGAGTGGTAAGTTCTTTAATCCTTCTTTTTCAGCTATGGCTGTCACAGAGTCTATTAACGCTGAATTTATGTGCAGTACTGCTTGTTCACATAGCCCGGCGTTAACTAAGAGTTCGGCTGCTTTGAGTCTATCTTTGATATTTTCTCTAGGCATTACTCTTCAATTTACGTTTAAAACAATTTATTCTTTATGTCTCTTAAAGATGTTTAGATTATTGAAGTAAAATAAAGGCTATTTACTACGGGTAAGGAGGGACTCTTATTTTCTCTGAATCTCTTTTAACTACTATTCCGCAGTCAATGTGTCTTAGCAGTATGGTGTTTTCAGGGAAAATATCTGGTCCCAGTTCGACTTCAGAGGGGTCGACGAGACCTAGTCCTAGCGCCGTATAGACATACGATAAGTTGTAGCGCCAGTCTAGCTTCAAGGCTTTTATAGCGATGTAGCTCCAGAGAGCTAGTGTAGTATGTGCCTTAATGTTTACTTCAGTTACTTTTATTTCTCCATCGGCGTTTTCCTTTAAGTCTATACAAAAGAATCCTGTAGCATTAGGGTCTATTGTTTTAACTGCTTCAATACAGACTTTGTTTACTTTTTCGTCTACAATTATTTTCGCTACAGTAGGTGTTCCAGTGATTCTTGATGGAGATAAGTGAGGGAAAATATAGCGTAGTCTTTCTCTAGTGAAAGAGGCTACGAGTTTTCCTTTGTACCATAAGCTGTCCCAAGCAATATCTCTTCCAGGCAAGTACTCCTGTACTATAAAGAAGTCTTCTTTTATTCCTTGCCTTAATTTCCATAAGTTGACCCATGTTTCAAGTTCCTTGAGAGAGGATACGGGCAAACTTAATTTTCCTCCTGCTCCTTTCCGTGCTCTTACCCAGAGTTTACCGTATTTTTTGAGCATTTCTTCTAACTCGCTTCTATTTGTCTCAGAAAGCAGTTTTGTGTCGGGAACAAGGTTCTTTTCTCTTAAAGTTAGGTATGTGAAATACTTGTCTCGGCCAATGCGGAAAGTTTCTTTAGGAGGTAGGAGAGTTTTACAGGGGATTTTCTCAATATTGTTGGCTATAGTTTCGGCGTCGACTTCAGGCTGTGGGTGGAGAAAATCTATTTTGTGTTTCTTTACGACATCGAGTATGAATGGAATGTATTCTGGGCTATCGTGTCTGGGCTGTCTGTAGACTACGTCGCAGAAGGGGAAGTCCAGGTAGTATTGTACGTAGTCTGAGCCTACTATGAAGAACTCTATTGGAGCTACTCGAAGAGCTCTAGTGAAGTTTACTCCACCTACACCGCCGGCTCCAGTAACAAAGATTCGGGGCCTCATTTTCTAGCCTCTTCTGCAACCTCAATACACTTTTTAACACTATATTCTTTTTCGTGTAGGTACTCTAGGAGCTTAAAGTATAGTCTTCCTCCGCGCATGCGGAGAGCTTCTTGGTGGAAGAGCAATGTAAAGTATTTTGCGTTATCTTTCTCGGCCTGCGATAGCTTCCATAAGATGTACTTGAAGGCTTTTTCTTCGTTCTGTATCATGAGTCTGCCGAAAACGTCTGCGTCCATTAATGCTACAGGGATTTCAACTATGTCTTTTAGCTTAACTGTATTGTATGTACCTAGTTCTTCTGCTCTCATGCTTGAGTCGTATATTAAGCCTAGTTTCGAGTAGTATTCGAGAAGCTTCTGGCTTGTAATCAAGTAGTGTGCCCTTACTCCCTTAATGTGTAAGCCTAGATAATTTAGGTACTCGAGGCCCATTTTAAGTAAACTAAATGTTTGGTTACTTGAGATCACTGGGTGGTAGCCTATTTCCCAGCCGTCTTTCTGTAGTGTCTTGAGCAAGTCGACAATATCGTCTAGGCTAAATAGCCCTACTGGAATAAAGATTGTGCTCCTATACCCTAGCTTTTCTTCAGCTTCAGCCATTAAAGTGAAGTTGTTGTAGAGATTTGTTACGCCAATAGCATGTTTAACTATGTCTACTAGTCTGAACCGCTTTTTTCTAGCTAGTACATGTGATAGAGGTTTGTGTATGCTGTCTGAGTCATGCGTTAAGACTATGGTAGGCTTCATAGCTGTGGGCAATAGGGTTCAAGCGAATATAATGTTTTGTACAGAAGACTTTAATTCTCGTATTCTCTATGTACCTTGAGCTCTATGAAAGCCATGGTTTTGGAGAAACAGGAGCCTATTGAAAATAAGCCTCTCAAGCTAAAGGATGTCCCTATACCGAGTATTGATGAAGGAAAAGTGCTGGTTAAAATTAAGGCTTGTGGCATATGTAGGACAGATCTACATATAGTTGAAGGAGATCTGCCTCCCGTAAAGCTCCCCTTGATTCCCGGACATCAGGCAGTAGGCGTAGTAGAAGAAGTAAGTGAGAAGGTATCTAGCTTGAAGAAAGGCGATAGAGTCGGTGTTGCTTGGCTCTACTGGACTTGCGGTGAATGTAAGTACTGCAAGAGAGGTCTCGAAAACTTATGTGAAAGAGCTCTGTTCACGGGATATAGTGTTGACGGAGGATACGCCGAATATATTGCTGTGCCTGAAAAATACGCGTTTAAGCTTCCTGGAGAATACTCTGATGTAGAGGTAGCTCCTCTTCTCTGCGGCGGAGTAATAGGCTATAGAGCACTCAAGTTAGCTGAAGTTCCTCCAGGCGGAAAACTCGGGCTTTTCGGCTTCGGGTCTTCAGCACACATAGTGCTTCAAATAGCCAAGTACTTGGGCTATGAAGTATATGTTTTCACGAGAAATCCTGCTAGACAGGAGCTAGCCTGGAAGCTTGGAGCAGTATGGGCTGGGCATCCCAAAGAAAGACCGCCTGTTAAACTTGATTCAGCAATAGTTTTTGCTCCAGCAGGATGGGTTGCTGTAGAAGCGCTGAAGACTTTAGATAAAGGAGGGAGACTTATTTTAGCTGAAATATACATGACTCCTATTGAGAAACTCGACTACAATCTACTTTACTACGAGCGCACAGTAAGAAGTGTAGCGAACTTTACGCGAAAAGATGCTGAAGAGCTATTGGCTATAGCTCCTAGAGCTAAAGTGAAAACATCAGTAGAAGTCTTTGACTTAGAGGAAGCTAATGAGGCTTTACTTAAGCTCAAAACTAAGGGTCTAAAAGCCTCCGGTGTTCTCAAAATACAGTAGCGAACAGTTAGTCTTGCCGGGAATTTATGGAAGATTCAAGTGAAGCAACTACTTTTGAAGCTTTTTCGAGGTCTTTTATCGTGTTTACTGGAATCCAAACATCTTTGGGAATTATTAAAGCATAAAGCTGTTTCTTTTTAGCTAGAATAGGAAGTATAAGATTTTCTAAGTCTACTGCTTTTTCTGCATTCATGTCTACTGTCTCTACGACTAAGTCAAAGACTTCTGGTTCTATTGCATAGAGACCTGTTGACGTTAAGATCTTTATTACAGGCTTTTCTTTAAACGACAGTACTATATTGTTTTCGTCTACTTCGCCTACACCGTAGGGGTAATCTATTGCTGAAGCAAATACCGCTGTCGCCTTTATTCTACGCAACTTTACTCCTTCAAGGTGATGTAAAAGAAGTTTTAGCGGAAGCATTGGATCTAGGAAGATATCGTCCGGATAGGTGACTACCGCTCTCTGTTTTCTATCAACTATGCCTGTTTCGACAGCGTGTTTAAGGGCTTTTCCTCTCCCGACTTTAGGTAAAGGAGGATCTACTGAATACTTTACTTTAATTCCATATTTGCTTCCGTCTCCTACATATTCTTCTATTAGCTCGTGCTTATATCCCACAAGCAAAATAAAGTTCTTAAAGCCGCAGCTCTTAAAGTAGTTTAAACATATATCTATTAGAGGTTTTCCGTTTACTTCAAGAAGAGGTTTCGGTTTATTTATAAGTCCCATTCTCTTGCCGAGGCCTCCCGCAAAAACAAGTACTTGTGTTTCCTCTACTTCCCTGCGCAGCTCATCGAGTCTGTTCACAGGTAAATAGACCTATTTGTATTATTTAATTTTTGTTTATTAACTAGGGATGACGGCTTTTGTTTTCTGAGTTTTTCTAACTACGAGCCACACTACTAGAGTTTCAAAGGCTGCTACAAGAGTATATATCGCCATTAAGGCATACATTAGCTCCATTCTACATTTAATAGAAAAGGCTCTGTATTTAAAAATTACTTTTAACTCTCTGAGTGAAAACACTTGGAAAGCATGTTGCTATACATGTCGAAAAAATTAGCTTAAGCTTAATATAAATTGAGGAAATCTACATTACGTGCAACTTAGGGGAGTCTTTATTGCATTTGAAGGAATAGATGGAGCGGGGCTTACAACGCAGGCTCTTCTACTAGAGAAGTATTTGCGTGAAAAAGGCTACAGAGTAGTGTTGACTAAAGAGCCTACTGACGGACTTTTAGGCGGTATTATTAAGGCGGCTCTTAGAGGTGAGTGGAAAACAGATCCTGCTACACTCCAACTTCTTTTTGCTGCAGATAGATCTCACCATGTTAGGCACTGTATTTTACCAGCGTTGAGTGAAGGAAAAATTGTTGTCTGTGACCGGTATGTGCTGTCTAGTCTCGCTTACGGGTCGGTAGACTTAGACTATGAATGGCTTTTAGAAATAAATAAGGTTTTTCCAGTGCCCGACATTACTTTTATACTGGACTTAGAGCCTAAAATTGCTTTAGAGAGAATAAGAGCGTCTCGTTTTAGCTACGAGTTGTTTGAAAACTCATTTAAGCTTAATGCTGTGCGAGAAAATTATTTGCGTTTAGCGAACAAATATGATAATTCAGTAATAATCGATGCCAGTAAGTCGATTGAAGAAGTCCATAGTACTGTGTGTAGGTATGTTGAGAAAATACTTGCAGAGAAGAAATTGATTCAGAGCTAGAGATTGTAGCTTATTTGTAGTGCTTTCCAGTAGTTCTGCGGAGTTCCTATATCGAGCCATATTTGGTTTTTAGGAGGCTTTATTGCGTAAACTTTGAATTTCCACTCAATTATTTTCTGAATAGCGTCTGTTAGCTCTATCTCTCCTCGCTTACCTGGCTCCGTTTTTTCTAGAGCTTTCAGAATGACAGGGTCAAATGCGTATATTGGGATTACAGCTAAATTCGATGGAGGCGTCTCTGGCTTTTCTACTATTCTTTTCACTTCGACTATGTCTCCTTCTTCTTCACCTGGCTCTATTACTCCAT
>Ga0190367_1000941_pt1 | contig 18443 bp, 16 predicted proteins | sample 4872181011_MG_FD_171838 | JGI IMG/M metagenome (GOLD analysis project Ga0190367, IMG submission 171838) | Hydrothermal vent microbial mat bacterial communities from Southern Trench, Guaymas Basin, Mexico - 4872-18-10-11_MG | ecosystem: Environmental > Aquatic > Marine > Hydrothermal vents >...
CTCTCTCATCGGTTGAGTTCTGAGCGACAATAGTACCGTTTAGTAAGACAGCATATATGTCAGCTCCCTCGATGACAGGTAGAGGTATCTCCTCTAAGGCTGTGTTAAGGATGAGTACCGTTATATCCATTTCCGCTATGAATACTGGTCTTATCCATCCATCCGGATCCTCCTCCTCTGGTGGTGGACAGAAGAAGTAATCCAGTGGTGCTGTATCATATATTAATGCTGTTACCTTCTTCGTGTCGAAGTTTGCGAAGCTCTTAAAAGCTACCATAATGTTCTTTCCTCTCCTGAGTCCCATATCACTAAGTAAGACGCTCCATTCAAAGGTCTCTCTAGGCAGGTACTCGAACAGGTAAGTTTTAGCCGTGTTAACGTCCCATATCCCGCCCATCTCGCTCCATTTAATGATAGTAGCGTTAGCAAAGCTTATTATAGTGCCGTTAGGATTCTCAAGGTTATGGAAGAGTAATATTTCATAGTCCACGCCCATAGCTCCTATGTTCTCGCCTGTGTTGACGTTTATGTCAGCATCAACAAGTACCTTACCAAATGCCCTTAAGATACCACATCCCTGACCCAAAGAGGTTGTAGGATCTATAGGCATGAATGGAACTTCCCACGTATCTATTCTGACGAAGAAGTTAGTGTCGTTTATTGCGAGAAATATTCTAGAGACATCAAACTCCTCTGGGATTCCGTTGGAAACATCTTTCCCATCTGTCCACATTGGGTTTATATTAAACCAGTCTCTCCTGATACCGTTAACCACTATATTCCTGCTGTAGATAAGCCACATTGGTTTAGGCTCTCCCTCGACATCGTCCTGAACTAATGTCTCTGCTCTAACCTTTATGCCAAAGAGATCTAGGTTAAGCTCCTCTATTAGTACGCGCTTAACGAACACTTTCACATAGCTCTTCCCTAATTTTGTCTCAGGTGAATATATGGGTGACCACTCACCTACCCACTTTTTAAGAACAGAATGAGCTTGATCCCCAAAAACCATCACCTCTATTAGGTAATCAGCACCCTGTACATAGCAGTCAGGATAGCCTGTGTTTACGTCCCCATCGGCATCTATGTATATTTGAACAGCATAAACAACATCTTTAAGCATTATATCGAAGTATTTTACTTTAAACACTAAAAACTCTATATCATTAATAGTCTCTAATGTGACAGTGACATTGCTCATGTCGAAGGAGCCGGGTAAGGAAGGCAGATCCCTAGGATCGTTGTACTGAATTAAAGTGGTTTTTGAAGCTGCAACCGTGTATGGCTGTGGAAGTATTATGACTGACAAAGCCATCATAAAAATTAATGTTATTACTTTCCACTTCTGCATGTTATCACTGATTTTATATATTAATTTCCCTCTTTTAAATATATTTCGCCACCATTTTCAATGAAGTTTTATTTCAATCCCGAATTGACTATAAGAGAAACATATTATTTTTTACTTTTATCAAATGTATCGGGGAATTCGTTTAATATATTTAAAAATATTAGAAGTTTAAACAATCTCTATTATTAATCTCCTGTAGTCTTCCTCTACACCTTCGTATCCGCTTACAACTTTAAGCACTATAGTGCCTTTCGTAGATGGGGCCTTAAGGCCGAAGGCTACATTTACAGTTTCATCTGGTTCTGTGGGAATTTGACAGCTAACTATAAGCTCTCCCGTATATTCATTCATGACAGCAATGAACATGTTTCTTTTCTCAGTCGATAAATTGGTAACACTTACACGTATCACGTAAAATCCTGATTTACGAACTTTAGATGGAGCTTCAAGGTTGCTTATAATTATTGATTTGGAGGATGCTTTTCCGCTCACTTCCTTAGCTTTAAGTGTTACGGGGACATTTTTACGTGTCTCTTCAACAGCTACCTTACTATATTCTTCACTTATATGAGTGGATTTATTACTTATCTCTCTTCCTGTCACATGTACACTTATAAGGCCTTTATTTCTAACAATTTTAGGAACAGGTACCCTATTACTGCTTAATGATGATAACGTAACAAAGGTATAAGCCCATGTTAAATTATAGTCACCCGGTTCCATAGGCTTAAGCTCTAATGTAAGCGAGAACCTACCAGTAGGCGGGGTTAACTCCTTGTTATACATTATTATTGTATTGTTAATTCTTTTAATTTTAATCTGGCCAGTTATATTAAGATTATTTAGTAATGCTGAATGACCCAGATAGCTCCAGTTTCCTTTATACTTTGTCATAAATTGAACCGAGGTTCTAGCTGAGGAAGTAAAAACAGCAACAACATTCAATTTGAGTGTAGAATTCACGTCAAGCTCTAGTTCCTGGAATTTAGGGTAGCTTATAACCCTTATATCCGCCTCTACATGGCTAACAAATAAAACCTGTAATAATGTTAGATATGACAGAAAAATCAAAGATAACAAGATATTTCTACTCCACTTCTTCATTATCTACACCTCAAATAATGCAGTAAAGAATTTCTTAATAAGATTTTCTAAGTTTTAACCAAAAAAGGTAAAGTTATTATATCTGATCACTAAGATCACTATATGAGACCTCCAATAAAGCTTGTTTAGATATTTCAAGCTCCTCCATTATTTCCTCTACTATTTTCCTACACTCTTCCTCCTTTCTTCTAGGAGAAATAGGGAATTCTATCTCGATAAAGCGCCCAAGCCCCTCTACATCATCTAGGTGAACCCGAGCTCCCCTGTACTCATATATCCCTCTAGTCTTCTTTATGATGGTTCTCACACCCAAAATTTCCGCCAGAATCTCTTTCAACTTTTCTCCTTCTTTCTTATCTAATTCAACTAGTATTATTTCACTCTTTTTAGGCCCTTTAACATCTGCCCGCGTATAATAAACTAATTGTGAGACATTGGAGTTATCTACATTTCTTATTTTAAGTCTACCTTTTTTAACCTTGAAATAAACGTCTACCTGTCTAAAAGTACCTATATATTTCCCACCAACCCTACTTAATCTCTTTCTAGCCAAGTCTAACTCGGGAAAAATCGCTTTTATCTCCATGAGCTCTCTTTTCCTCATTTTAACCATTAAACTACTTTGTGAGAGACCTATAAATCTCAACTCAGCTCATATAAGGGTTGAGAATATATCAGATGGCTGGAGTGCAAGACCCCAACGGTGAGGCGACAGACTTTATCGAATGGGTTAGTAAAAGAACCAATATAATAATGTTAAACAGGAAGATGGCATTAAGAGCTGGCGAGCTGAAGAAGAGGCTACGCATAGCCATGCCAGGCTGCTACGTTATTGCCGCAGCCGAAATAATAAAGGCCACACCTCTTTTCAAGGTTGTAGAGAAAGAGATGGAGCCAGTGTTAAATGAACTAAGAAAGCTGGGAGTGAAATTCCTAAGAGAAATAAAGTTCCAAAATTTCTCACTCCTTCTATCCTTTCAATTCCTTTTAGGATGTTACAGACTGGTTTGACATGTTTGAGGATGCAAAAGAGGCTCTTTCAATTCCTTTTAGGATGTTACGTTTGCTAACATTTTAAGGGATGTAGCTCGGGAAATCTTTCAATTCCTTTTAGGATGTTACATAGGAAAGCCAGTTATAAAGATACATGAAAAGGAAGGAGCTTTCAATTCCTTTTAGGATGTTACTTCATCCAATGGATGGTAGTTATTAGTAAGCTTAAGCTCTTTCAATTCCTTTTAGGATGTTACGAGAAGGTGCTAGATGTCGTGAAACCATATAAATTGGTTTACTTTCAATTCCTTTTAGGATGTTACAGGTATACAAAAAAGGTTATTATTTTTGGTTAAATGAGTACTTTCAATTCCTTTTAGGATGTTACGTGGAAAAGCGAGGATAAGATCCGACAGGATATACATGCTTTCAATTCCTTTTAGGATGTTACAACATATGTCAGCAAGAGATACTACTGGTGCATAGAAATATACTTTCAATTCCTTTTAGGATGTTACGGGAAAAATACACTTACGTCTGTGTATCCTAGGGATGAGCTTTCAATTCCTTTTAGGATGTTACTCGGAGAGAGACCAGGAAGGTAAGCGTTAGGATCACGTGCTTTCAATTCCTTTTAGGATGTTACGGCATTTCCATCGTTCCTCATATATAGAGGTGGAACTTACCTTTCAATTCCTTTTAGGATGTTACCCTATGATCCTGGTATTGTCCAGTTGTAAGGTCAAGTGTCCTCTTTCAATTCCTTTTAGGATGTTACATAATTATGAAGAAGCAGAAAGATATGAGAAATAATAACTTTCAATTCCTTTTAGGATGTTACGTTTCATAATCGAGGAAGAAATCGAGGTGATGGAGACGCTTTCAATTCCTTTTAGGATGTTACGCCAAGTTTAACTACTCTCTTATGGTTAAACGGTAATCTTTCAATTCCTTTTAGGATGTTACGAGGGAGATAAGGGAAAGATACCTGGATTCCTAGACGCTGCTTTCAATTCCTTTTAGGATGTTACGTTACGTTCATGTCGATGTGTGTAATAAATGTCCATTCACTTTCAATTCCTTTTAGGATGTTACCTATGGCAGTAACAGAATATGAGGTTTGGAGTTTAGAACTTTCAATTCCTTTTAGGATGTTACTTTTAAATATTTTTAATATATATTTAAAGTTTTGGGATCTTTCAATTCCTTTTAGGATGTTACTCCTTGGGAATACAATTATTGTCGAGGCCTGCGTGGGCTTTCAATTCCTTTTAGGATGTTACTCCACTATTAAATTGGCAATGGGTGCAGATGATGATCTTTCAATTCCTTTTAGGATGTTACCGCTCCTGTGGGGATGATGAAGCCTTTCATTTCATAGGAACTTTCAATTCCTTTTAGGATGTTACTGGACTGCCGACGATACCAACTGCGCCCGTTGAGCTACTTTCAATTCCTTTTAGGATGTTACAACAGGTCCTTAACTATCTGATGTATGATGTTGTAGATCAACTTTCAATTCCTTTTAGGATGTTACACGAGGGCTGAGGAACGTGCACCTACAGTCACGCCTACTCTTTCAATTCCTTTTAGGATGTTACTCCCCGCCCGTTAGACGTGAGGAGAGACCTCCTGAGAGGCTTTCAATTCCTTTTAGGATGTTACGGCCCATACCTCCTGTAGACCCAGACACTGGAACGGTAACCTTTCAATTCCTTTTAGGATGTTACGAGCCTATAGGGGATGTGGCTGTAGTTGAGCTATCAGTACCCTTTCAATTCCTTTTAGGATGTTACAGGCATTAGCTAAACACCTTGTTTTTAGCTAAAGCTGACTTTCAATTCCTTTTAGGATGTTACGTATATCTCACTTCCCTACCCTTCTCCTTTACGAAGTCTTTCAATTCCTTTTAGGATGTTACCCTTTAAATTTTAACCCCTGGTATAAAAAATGTTTAACACTTTCAATTCCTTTTAGGATGTTACTGCAAGTTTAAATATGGGTTATATTGTTTATAAAGGTTATTTCTGCTTATGTCAACTTATTTCATTCATAATTGCTTTAATTTTCCTATTGTTATTCTCACTGAGACTTGCTTGCAAGGGAAGATTAACCGAGGGTGATTTTTCTCTTTTAGATGAAGAAATCTTATTAATGCTGAGAAAATGAGAAAAATTTCTACGCTCCTCCTTTATTTTAGGGGGAATGTGGTTTTGTATTTTTAAGAAGATTCATTATGTTTTTATACCCAACAGCTATTCTCCTGTTAAAAGCTAAAATGGGAGTTTTACTCGTTCCAAACTCCAGTATTAACCAGCCTCTTATACCGTTCTTAGTAACGTCTATAACTTTGTATTTTAGTCCTTTCTCTCTGAGTATATTAATGATATCTTTTGACTCCTTTTCATCATCAACAAACAAATATATCTCAGCCAATGTTCCCACCATGTATGAGGATGTTTTTTATGATTATTATTGGGGACACTTTCTCCCTCTTCGGAATACTAAAGTATTTCCTTAGGATAATATTTTGAGGTAATAGAAAGCTGAAACTAAAGGTGTGAGCCTTGATTATATTCGCAACAGGTATTAGTGGTAGTGGCAGGCTTGATTACCTTATGGAGGTTAGTAGGGTTTCAAAGGGCTCAATCGAGGTAATAGATATAGGCAGTTTAATGTTCGATAAATCGAAACAACTTGGTATAGAGATACCTGAGGGTAAGATACTTGACCTGGATTATTTTGCCTTAAACTATTTGAGAGCTGTTACTTTTGAGGATCTATTAAAAAATATACATAAGTATAGGGGTAACTCTAAAAAGGATCTTATAGTGAGCACCCATACTTGTTTTAGATGGAAGAAGCACCTGACTCCTGCGTTTAACTTTTTTTATCTTAACCAGTTGAATCCTGATGTATACGTGACTATACTTGATAATGTTCATTACATATGGGCACGGTTGAGTAAAAGTCAGTGGAGAGGAAGGCTTACCTTGAAAGATATACTAGTTTGGAGAGATGAAGAGCTTTTTATAACTGAGATGCTCGCTCAGTATCAGAGAAAGCCATTTTATGTAATATCTAGAAATGAGCCTCCTGAGCTGCTAAAAGATGTAATATGTAAAGTAGAGAAGGTTAATAAGGGAAAAAGAGCTTTAAGAGCTTACCTAAGTTATCCCATAACTTACATGAAAGGAGATCCTCAATGGATGGTAGAGAAGGATAAAATTAAGAAAAAGCTAAGAGATGAAGGTATAATAGTTTTTGATCCAATAACGGTAGAAGAAGCTGATATAATAGGCTTGGCGGTAGAGGCCAGGAAAAAAGGAGAGAAAAGCGTAAGGTTTAAAATGGAAGGACAGCAATATAGCATTCCTCTAGATCAAATAGAAACCTCTAAAGAGGATATATATGATCAAATAGTTGTTAGAGATTATAAACTTATAGATCAAAGCGACATAGTTATAGTTTACTACCCAATAACCACACTTTCTGCTGGAGTGCTTAGTGAAATCAACTATAGCTTTACCCATAACAAAGAGGTTTATGCAGTTTTTCCTCATGAGGATTTAAGTCCTTTCTTTAGCTACTACACAACAGGAATCTTCCATAGTGTAGAAGAATTATTATCTTATCTTAAGGAAATTAATAAAATTTAAGCTAGTTATCTGTTAGTCAATCCTTCTTTACAAAAATCTCTAGTATTCCATGGACACCACTTACAGTAGTATCCCGGTTCTGCCTTAGGTGCGTAACCGCTCTTTAAAGCCTTATACAGGTCTTTAGCTTTCTCAATAAGTTTCTTGATTTTCCTTTCGTCTCTATTAATTGTAAAGCTTGATATTTCACCATTATCATGTAAATAAACTATAACACCTTTATCCTTTTTAAGCATGTACATGTACATTAAAACTTGATTTACGTGCTCTTCCAGAGGTTTATCTATTTTCTTTTTAGAAGTAGTTTTAAGTTCTACGACGCAGTTACCCATAAGATAGTCAGCTCTTCCCAACAGTTTAATGCCATCTTTTATTTCCATTTCCATCTTAAGATAATTTCTATCCCTTACTTCGCTGAGTCCAATGGGCAGTTTCTCAGCTAACCATTCATGAAGAAGAATTCCCCTTAATATTCGAAATGCAGCTTTATAACTGAGGTTATTTAAGAATATCCTATTATAAAAACTCTGTCTTATACATCCTGTAATTTCTGTTACGAATATCTTTGTTTTTTCCAAAGGGTACTCTTTTCTCACATTCCTTATTATAGCACTTTTAATGATCTCTTTAATGAGGTTAGAGGATAGCTCTTTTCCCATCATATAAAATAATTTATGTTTAAGTTAAAAATAGAAAGCCTAATAGTATCTTGAAATTAAAGATCTAACTATACTACCAAAAGGTAGTATAATATATAAAAGTACATATATCCTTCATCATCTCTTTACTTAAGGGTAATATATATGGGAAAAATTAGGGTTGGAATTAACGGGTTTGGTAGGATAGGAAGACTCTTTCTTAGAGCGGCTTTACAAAACAGAGAGTTCAACGAGAAATTAGAGGTAGTAGCTGTAAATGACCTAGGCGATCCTAAGGTTCTTGCTCACCTATTTAAGTATGACTCAGTGTTTGGTATATTACCGCATAAAGTTGGGTACAAACCAGGGTCTGAAGGAGATATAAAGGGAACCATAGTAGTGGACAATTTAGAGATAAAAGCTGTTAGTCAGCCAGATCCAGCTAAATTACCTTGGAATAAATTCGAGGTGGATATAGTTCTGGAATCAACAGGTAGGTTTAGGGACAGAGATAATGCAAGTAAGCATTTGACAGCTGGAGCTAAGAAAGTCATAATCTCAGCACCAGCAACAAACCCTGATATAACCTTTGTGTATGGAGTGAACCACCATCTCTATAATCCCAGTAAACACGTTATAATCTCCAATGCATCTTGTACGACTAATGCTCTCGCACCTTTAGTTAAGGTACTTCACGAGAACTTCACCTTAAGGAGAGGTATAATGACCACAGTTCATGCATACACTAATGACCAGAGATTGCTAGATTTAATACATAAGGACTTAAGGAGGGCTAGAGCTGCTGCTATAAATATAATACCGACCACTACAGGTGCAGCTAGAGCTATAGGAGAGATATTCCCTGAACTAAAAGGAAAGTTAGATGGTATAGCTATGAGAGTTCCAGTACCAGACGGCTCAATAGTGGATTTCGTAGCGGAGCTTGAGAAAGAGGTCACTAAGGAGGAAGTTAATGAAGCGTTTAAGAAAGCTGCTGAAGGATCATTAAGAGGAGTATTAGAATACAGAGAAGATCCTCTTGTAAGTAGCGACATTGTAGGTAATCCTCATTCATCAATCTTTGATGCGTTATCTACAATGACTGTAGGTGGAGAAAGAAGTAATATGGTTAAAGTACTTTCATGGTATGATAATGAGTGGGGCTTCTCCAATAGATTAGTAGATCTAATGATATACATGGTTAACAAAGGACTTTAAATTTTTAAATTTTAGTCATATATTTTTTAGATATAAAAATTATTTTGTTATTTTTTTCATTTATTATTTTAATTATCCTGTGAAAAGGTATATACTTGCCTTCACGTGTTTCAAATCCTCTGGAATAAACTTTAACTATTTCTCCACCGGTGATTTCCTCTACATCACCAGGTGCTCCTCTTGATACATAATGTATTTTGTAATTATTAGGTTCCTCTCTTTTATCCCATTTAATTTTATTCAAAAAATCTCTTATATTAAATTTTTTACTCATATATCGTTAAAACCCTTTTCCTATATGCTGTTTCAATTATAGAACGTACCGCTGTTTTTCTTAAAATTCTTATCGTCTTCTTCTCATTAGAGAACACTTTCATAGTATGATCGTCAACCTCTATTTTCTTTACTTTTACTTTGAGAAAAACATCTAGCGATCTCTTTACCTCATCTATCTCTATCTTAGTCTTTATATTTTTACACTCCACTGGACATCTTGTACAGAATTTTCCGTCTATAAAGTCAAGACCTGCGCATGGTACTCTTTTTCCATCACTCAAGTATGCGGTATATGTGTTACCACAGCATGCCGTTAAAAAAGGTACTATTCCCACTCTTTTAGCCTCATCTATAAGCGTGTTTTTTATATCGCTTAATTCAATGCTCACCTGTTTCCTATCTTTAGCATTACCCCTTAGTCTCGACTTCAATTTAGAGATGTCGATCCCTACTTTCTTTAGTCTTAGAAGTATAGCTCCTGTAACTCTAAATCCACCTATAACAACACCTACTGCTCCATTTCTCTTAGCTTCTTTCATAATCTCAGCTGCCTCAACATCGTTAACGCCAGGGATTATGGGTCTTAGAAAAAGTAAGGGATATAATCCCGCTTTCTTTAGATTCCTTATACCTTCGAACCTTTCTTGAGGAGAAGGAGCTTTAGGTTCTAATTTCTTACTTTTTTCTAACGTTATTATAGTTACTAAGGGGCTTAAAGGGGAGCCTTTTATTGACGCAAGTCTCCTAGCTATCTCTTCAGTTATAAAGCTCTTAGTTGAAAACTGTATGGGATTATGAAGATACTTAGCAAATGCTGCTATGTACCTAATGGTCTTATCTGTACTCAGTTCGTAGAAAGGCTCACCCACACTACCTATAGCTATGTATGTCCCTAGCCGTCCAGGCAGAAAATAGGGATTCTTGATTAATGCATAGGTCATTTCCTCCTCTGTAAGACCATAAGGCTTAGCCTCACTATAGCTTATACCCATGTCAGGTATGTAACAGTAGATGCATCTATAAGAACATCCTATAGTACTATGAACAGTCATACCGCAATGTATAGGTTTCTTCTTAGCGTGATAATCCTTTAACGCCTTCAAATGAGATTCATACGTAAGTTTAGCCTTAAGTTCCTTCTCTAATAGAATCTTATTATAAAATAATTCGCTTAAAGAAAATTTTAAAACCCCCGTCTCTACACACCTATTTTTCTTTAATCCTATTCTCTTTCCTTATACTTTAAGAAAAGATAGACTTAAAACTTCCTTAATTATGTAAGATACTATTTATTTTGAGTTTAACCAATATCTTAGTATATCTTAAATTGATCTTACATGCGTTTTAACAATTTTTTCTTTTTTAGCTAAGGTAAAGACGTTTTCTCCTTTTATTAATTCCTCTACTAGCTCTTCAAAGGAGAATATTTTAGCAGGTACAGCGAATCTAATCCCTGAAGGAGGCGAAACTATCAAAGCCTCTCCCCTATCTAGTGTCTTTATCTCCTGTTCAGCTTCGTCTAGATAGGGACTATAGTTTATTATTTTTGTATAATCCGGTCTAGTAGGTAAAGGTAAAATTATCTTGGTTAATGTCTGCCTTATAACTGTTTCCATAAGCTCTCCTGGCATTTGAGTTATGTACAACCCTCCTACTTTATACTTTCTTCCTCTTTTACCTATTATGGAAAAAATGTTTTCTCTTACTTCTCCATTTGTAGTTATGTTATGTTTAGCTAAATATCTATGAGCCTCCTCTACCATTATAAGCACATAAGGAAGACTTTCCCATTCTTCAGGTGATTTTTTCCTCATGTTTTCATACATGTTGAAGATTCTGCGTGCTATTGCTACAGAGAGCAATTTCTCCTCTCCTTCTGTTATAAAAGGTGTATCTATTAGTATAACCATTCCTTTTGTAACAGCCCCAAGTATGGCTCTTAAAAGGTCTGTCTCACATTCTTCAACAAATACGTCTCCACGCCCTATCATATGTTGTAATTTCCGTCTAGTAACATTTATAGTATTAACTGAAACCAACCTCCCGAGTCTTCTATACAATGACTTAATATCTGAACGTAAAAGCTCTGTTATCCAGTTTTTTCCAAAAGCCCTACGAGCCAGCCAAAGGAGTTCCTCTTGAGGACCTGAAAATTCCCCTGTCATAACGAAGTCTAAAGGATTAAGATCGCAAAGACGTACCTTAAGAGGATGACTCATCACGCTTCTTTCGACAGATATCCCATCGACCCTAAGTTTAACCTTGAGTCTACAAGGTTTCTCAACCCTATCGGTTACATAAAAGAGTCTATCCTCTGATTGAGGTAGATGAGCTAAACCGTAGTGACCACTGCTTGAGCCTACTATATACTCATTCTCGCAGTCAAAAAGAATGAGACTATATCTTCTCTCCTCATTAACCATGATTGAGGCGGCAATTACTTTCCCTAGATTACTTTTACCTGCACCCGTAACGCCACAGACTAATATGTGATGAGGTATGGCTTTAGAACCGTTTAGTGAGACTACTGCATCGGACCTCTTATGCCCCACTCTCACATGACCAAGTAAAATATCTCCTGTATCCAGGTTAAGCTGTTCTAAATCCTCATCATTCAGGCTTTCAACAACACTGAAAAGCGAGGGTACAGCTGTCGGTCCATGAACTCTTCCTCCTTCATCTACTTGACAAAGTATTGTTGAAAGAGCTGTATCATACAATCTTAATCCTTTGTCGTATAAATTTACACTTTCACCATGTTCCACTCGTTTACTAACCATGGAGATTTCTGCTGGGGTTAAGAGCGATTCAGGTTTAAAATCATAAACCCTAAGAATAAACTTCTGTCCTCTGTCTATAACTTTAACTAACTGTCCTCTCTCAACTAATACCTTCTCGTTAATTCTAAATCTAACCTGTATCCCTTCAACCCACACAACTATTCCTAACTTTATATACCATCACCCCACAGGTGTTTCTCTCTAAAGCTAGAAGATTTAACGTCATCAAGGAAGAACCTATCCAATTTGTAATCTTTAAGGAGTTCAAGAAATATAACTCTGTCAACATTAAGCTCATGCTCACTTATTTTAGCCAACTCATGTACAGCCTTAAGTGGGTAGGGATAGCCGGGTAATGCGGTATCTTGAAGGAATGCTAATTCTGAAAGTATCTTAGAGATATCAATACATCTTAATGCTTTCCTTGAAATATCTACTCTAAAAGCATTATCTATGTTTTCAGAGAACTTAACTACCGCTATATCACCTAACATGATTTCTGGTAAAGTGTTAGCTTTAAATACTGGATAGTAATACCATGGAAGGTTCTTAAGGTATTTCTCAGACAAACCTATGAGGTATCCTATAAGGCTCTCTCCCGTATTTAAAGATAACTTACTGCTTTTAACAATCCCGACTAAAATAGCTCCTCTAGCTGAAGCTTGTTTCTCGAGCTTTTCAATTAATAGTTTTGTGGATTCTCTACAAATAGAGGGTATTTGAAGACTTCTATCAAGTAACAAATAGTCACCTGGCCCTAATTTCTCTATATTTTTCAACACAGCTTCCAACTCTATTCTTAGCAACCACTCTCCTGCCTCCTCTTTAGTTTCAACGACAGCTAACCTCTTTATAGGATTTTTAACTATAATTTCTCTTAAACCCTTCCATATACCTACTGCTACTTTTGCCTCAACAATCCTCATAGTACCTATGTTAAAGAGCACCTTAATACTTGCATCTACGGCAAGAACCCTCTTTCTATTAGGAGTGGCCTCTAGGTATCTTAGTTTAGACTCATCTACAGGAGGACCTTTAAGCAACTTTCCCCGTATCTTAAGTAGAGGATATGGTTTAATAAGGGGAGTACCACAAAGAGTGTATTGTAATATGTTTCTGTTATCCACATATATCTTTTTAAGTTTATTAACTACTAACATTATATCTGTCTTGTTAAATGATGCAAGCAATGTATTTACCATTTAACATCAACTATGAATATATTTTCTTAAAAACTTAAAAAAGTAATCATAATATTGCAAAAATGGCTATAAAAATACCATATATAAAAGGTAACATAGCTTATTTTTTGGTAACTAAATATTGTTACTTGACTTTTCCAGTTTTTCCCTTTATAGTAACATAAGCATGTTACTATAATACATTTCTTATTATTAATACAAAAGGATATATATTAGTATCAACTATGATAATACCAAAGCATGAATAATGATACTATGGCTAGAAGATGGTTGTTACAGTACACTTTGTAGGTTTTCACCCAAGCCTGATATATGGAGGGTTCGAAAAGATAAGGTTAGAGTATCCTATCGAGAGGGTTTATCTTCTCTATGATGGTAAGCAAGACAGATATGGCGCTGTCTCACGCTATAATGTCAAGAGACTTGCAGCTGCTCTCTCGTTCTTTAAGCCCATACTTATATCTACTAACCCTCTGCTTCCACGTAACATATTCAGTAAGATATATGCTATCTTTAAGATTGAAAGCGAGGAAAAGAGAAAAGTGCTCTTAGATGTAACTGACATGCCTCCTATTGCAGCATCGGTAGCAAGTATTGCTGCTTCTATATTCGAAAACATTATAGTGTATACTGTTCAAAGCGAGGAAAGAGGTAGTTTTATACCTGATCCTTCAACCCCCGACTTTGAAGAATGGATAGAGAGGAAGGATAGTAATACAGCTAAAGGAATAATAGAAATACCTTTAGCGTCAGTAAGCTCTAAAGAGTTCCTTGAACAAAAAGAATTTAAAAGAAAGATACTTGAAGCCCTCTATAATAAGAATGGATCTGCGGATAGCATAAAGACCTTAATAGAATGGTGTGGCTATGATCCACAGAATTCAGTGGTAAAAGCTCAATTTAGTAGAGCTGTAGCAGAACTTGAAAATAAAGGATTTGTAAGGAGGGTATACAAAGGTAAAAAGAGAGGAGTAGCATTAACGGAAATAGGCAAGGCCTTAATAGAAGCTAATAGAAACATACCGGTTGTTAGAAAGAAGATATATGAGGTAAGCTCTAGACCCTTGAGTATACTTACGATTGAACAAATATAGCTTTAAGTTTTGTTGTTGATGATTTCCTTAATAACCTCCACCGTTCTTATAACCTCTTCCTCAGTGTTATATAAATAGAAACTTGCCCTTACGCTTCCTTGAAAGGCACCTAATATTTCGTGTAAAGGTTGTGCGCAATGAAAACCACTTCTCACAGCAATACCTCTAAGATCAAGAAGCACTGCAACCTCATGTGGATCCATATCCTCTACACAGAATGATACTATTCCTGTCCTTAACTCTGAATTTAAAGGTCCTAGAATTCTCACTTTATTCATACTCTCTAGTTCCTCCAGCATAATTTCTGTTAAACTCTTTTCATGTTCCTTTATATTATCAACACCCACCTTTTGTATATAATCTATAGCTGAGACAAGTCCTACCGCACCAACTAAGTTAGGTGTCCCCGCCTCAAGCATCCTTGGCGGCTCTGAGAAGTTAACACTGCAAATGTTATCTCTACACTGCACATTAGTTACTATACCTCCTCCTAAGAGTAAAGGCTCTATTTCCTCATAGACCTCTCTTTTAATATAGAGCACGCCTATACCAGTAGGACCTAACATTTTATGTCCAGAGAAGGCTAAGAAATCACAATCCATCTCTCTAACGTTTATTCTCATGTGAGGAACACTTTGAGCGCCATCAACTAGTATCCTAGCCCCCTCACTGTGTGAGAGTTTAGCAATTTTCTTCACATCATTAACTACACCTGTCACATTAGATTTATGAACAATAGTAACTAAAGACGAGTCTTTTATCAGGTTGTCTAATTCGTTTAGATCAAGAGTACCTTCCTGAGTTATTTTCACCATTTTAAGATCTACTTTCTTTCTTTTACAAATAAAGATCCAAGGAAGAAGATTGCTATGATGCTCCATGTAAGTTGTTACTATTTTATCTCCTTCATGTAAGTTCTTTATAGCCCATATTAATGCTACAAAGTTTATCGCTTCAGTGGCGTTTTTCACAAAAACTATCTCCTCAGCACCAGCTCCTATAAATTTAGCTACCTTAGCTCTAGCCTCCTCATAAAGTTCGGTAGCTTCTCTTGATAACGTATGAACACCCCGTCCAACGTTAGCGTATTTTTCTTTGTAAAAGTTCGAAATGGTTTCTATTACCTGTATAGGCTTAAGAGATGTTGCTGCATTATCAAAGTATATCAATTCCCGCCCATTAACCCTTTTCTTAAGTTCCGGAAAATCCTCCCTTAATGCCTTAGCGTTAATGCTCATCTTACTCCTTTAATAGGTAAGCCTTTTTAATTTAAATTGTTTCTTAAATACTAGTGTCAAGCAAGAAAACCCTTAAAATACCTTCCTTGAAGGGAGTTTACCTGATTGTCACATACTTGGATAGTGATACTCAATTAGATATAGCTTCCCTTGGAAGATTTAAGCTTAGAAAAGGATACTACATATACGCCGGCTCAGCTAAAGGACCAGGAGGATTAAAAGCTAGAATACGTAGGCATCTGAGAAAAGAGAAGAAAAAACATTGGCATATAGACTATCTTCTTGAAAAAACTAAAGTGAAAATAATAGCTTATAACATCTCATCTACTGTCTCTGAATGTGAACTTGTTGCAAAATTAGTTAATAAGGGAATACAACCAGTTATAACTGGCTTTGGAGCTTCAGATTGTAAAGGTAAGTGTTTATCTCATCTTTTATATGTATATGATTTAAGAGAATTACTAAAACATATAATGAAGTTAAATATAAAACTTAAAATTATACATATTTAAAACACTGGAATGGTAACAACTAGAATTAAAATTTATGATGAATCTTGCCCCCCAATGACCTTAAGGGGATGATCTAATTACCGTGGGCTGACATTATTTTCGGTGCAAAGAATTGAAGGCGTTGGTATTGTATTCTCCTCTCTCTACTTTTTAATCCAACTACAGCCTCTATTAACTTTTTTGGCCGTTCCCTTGAACACCTGCTTTTCAGATCAAAGCTTATGAGTAATAAATATTACAGTAATCACCTTCTAAGGATTCTCTTGAGAAGGGCATTGTTTAGAGGACATATATGCCCTTTAAGTAAATTTTATTATAATAAATAAACAATAAATAATATTATAGTATTTATAGTTAATTAAACATGAACAGCTATTGATCCTTTAGCTAACGCAGCGTTAAGATCTCCTTTAGATATCGCTTTTACTATCTTCTCATATTCATCATGTGTTAATGGTGTTTTAAACTCCAATTCGCCAGTGAGAATCATTTTTTCTAGGCTTCTTACCATGTCCCATACGTATTCCTTTATATACTTCTCTCTAAGCTCTTTAACTACCGAGACTACCTGATCAGGTGATACACCTTTTAATTGACCAGTTGTGTAAGCTTGTTCCGCAAACCACTTGACTTCCTCTAGACTAGATAGCCCCACTCCCTTTTCTTTCAGACCTAAGGTTATTACACCGCCCTTAAATTTCCCCTTAACGGCCATTTCTATGGCTGTATACACTGCAACATCCACCCTTTTTCTCCCACTTATGGGTATATGATAGGGATCTATCCACTCTTGAGAGGCGTCCTGACCTATAGCGAACACCTTCTCACCTCTCTCCTCCTCCCACTCCTTTACCATTTCAAACGTACCTACATACGTTGGACCTGCAAGCCCGTAAACTACCTTAGCTCCTCGTTGAAGGAGTTGTTTAGTATACTGTTTACCTAAGGCTGGATCTGTTAAGTATACCCAGATGAACTCGATAGGTTTACCCGTCATAAGTTCAAAGTATTTAGCTCCGAATAAGTAACCTATATGAAACTTCCAAAGAGGTGGTATATCCATGCCAGCCAATGCGGCTATAGTATTTCCATTAAGTTCATAGGCCATACCGGCAGCTATTACACCTATTAATGATGCAACTTCCTGCTCCTTAAAGAGTATATCTACCTCATTAGGTCTTACAACATTAGTAGTCGCGTCTATCAGAGCAAAGTACTGTTCAGGAAACTTATCAGCGGTTTCATTTAGAGGTGTTGTCCATAGGAATCCCACTAAGATAAGTATTTTATATTCCTTAGATTTAGAGAAACGCTCAAGTAAAGGTACCATATCACTTAGCGATCTTGGAGTTAGGTAACTCACTTTTACACCAAGCTCTCTCTTTGCCTTTTCGGCTCCAAGCCATGCCATGTCATTAAAACTTAAATCTCCTCTTCCTCCTACATCGAAGAGAACAGCTACCTTAGCTTTCCCAGCATTTTGCGCAGAAATTAAAGGCAAATAAGTTATTATGTTTGTAATTACTATTAAAAGTAAAAATAGTATAATAACATTTCTAAGCAAGTGATCTCACCAATCGGAATGGATCCTGAACCTATTTCAAGTTTTCCTTTGTAAAACAGACCTTTACTTATAAAACTATAGAAAAAGACTATGTAATTGATTAAAAATGTTTAAAAGTTTTTTTAGCCAGGTGGTGTAAATTCCTCTCCCTCCTTCTTACCTTTCTCCTTTTCCTTTGGTGGCGCGGCAGCTATTATATCATCGATTCTTAGTATCATTATGGATGCTTCAGTAGCCGACTTTAGAACTTGCTTCTTAACGCTAGCTGGCTCTATTACACCTAGCTTCATCATGTCATCTACCTTTCCTGTGAAAATGTTTATACCAACCCATTTCTCTCCTGCCACATGCCTCTTTCTAAGCTCAGCTATTACATCAACTGGCTCTAAACCCGCGTTCTGAGCAAGAATACTGGGTATCTCCTCTAGAGCATCAGCAAATTTAAGGGCGGCTAACTGTTCCTTACTTGGTAATTTCTTTGCATATTCCCTCAGTTTTAGTGCCAACTCAACTTCGACCGCTCCTCCTCCGGCCACTATTTTCGGCTCTCTGATAACGTTTCTCACCACGCTTAATGCGTCGTGTAAGGCTCTTTCAGCCTCATCCACCACATGCTCAGCTCCACCTCTTATTAGTATGCTTACTGCCTTGGGGTTGGGGCATCCTTCTACGAAGACCATTTTCTCGTCTGCCACCTTTCTCTCCTCGACTAGCTTGGCCGTGCCCAGTGCTTCAGGCGTTAGGTCCTCTATCTTGGTGACTATCTTTGCCCCTGTTGCCCTCGAGAGCTTCTCCATGTCGCTCTTCTTCACCC
>Ga0190367_1000942_pt1 | contig 18442 bp, 17 predicted proteins | sample 4872181011_MG_FD_171838 | JGI IMG/M metagenome (GOLD analysis project Ga0190367, IMG submission 171838) | Hydrothermal vent microbial mat bacterial communities from Southern Trench, Guaymas Basin, Mexico - 4872-18-10-11_MG | ecosystem: Environmental > Aquatic > Marine > Hydrothermal vents >...
TGCAATCTGAGGAGGATAGAATATTATGGCACTTACCCCTGGGCCCGGGATGCTTGGAGGAGATTCCTCGACCGTATAGGGTTTGGGCCAGGACAGCATCGCCCATGATGCGCTTTTGTGTGATTTTTCAACGCCGATACAGAGCTACGATCCATTCTTCACCCTTAATTGGCATGTAGTTCTCAAAGACTATGTAATTCACCTTGTCCTGCTCGATCTCGATCGATCTCGATGGGTCCTCTGCCGAGATTTACCACAAGCCCCATCTCAATGCATAACTTGAGGTGCCGCTGTGCTCTCTCATATCTTAGTCCTGCCTCCTTAGCCACCCTGTATAGTGATGCTGGTTCCGCCTCATGGAGCCGGAGGAGCCAGCCGAAATCCCAGCTGAAGAAGTCTCCGCCGAGAAGGAGCTCGCCGAGCCTGAACTTGAGGAGATCGCCGAGCTTGAAATCCAGAAGGCACCTGAGCCATCCTACTTCAAGCTCAGGATAGCTTGTGCCAAGGAGCTCGCCAACCTCCTCAAGGCCGTGGCTGTTCTGGCCGATGAGCCAACTATCATAATCACCGAGGACGGCCTTAGAATACGCTCTATGGACTCGAGCAAGATAGCCATGGTAGACCTCTTCATAGGCCGCAGCGTATTCGACGAGTATGAGGTAGACGGCGGTGAAAGCACCATCTGTGTAAGCCTGCCCGACGTGCTAAAGCTACTGAGGAAGGTCAAGAAGGGAGAAACGGCCGAGCTGGCCCTAGATGAGGCCACTGGGCGTGTAAAGCTCACGCTGAGGGGCAAGTATACGAGGAGCTTCACAATACCGAGGCTGGAATTCGTGGAAACAGTGCCTCCTGAGCTCAAGCTGGCTTTAACGGCTAAGGCCTTCTTGGACGCCAGAGAGCTAAGGAAAGCCATAGAGGAGGTAGGCCTCGTAGGGGACTTCGTAAAGTTCACGATAGACAACGAGGGCCTCACTCTCAGTGCCGAAGGCTATGATAGGTCAGCAAAGATAGAGTTCTCTAGGGCTTGCGATGCCATGATAGACTTAGAGATCAAGGAGCCTGCCACGGCTACTTACGATGCTAGCTACCTAGCTAAGATACACAAGGCAGGGACAGCCTTAGCTGATGTAGTAGAAGTTGAGCTAGCCACGAACAAGCCGCTGAGATTAGCGTTCAGGCTGCCCTACGAAGCCACGCTAGTCTACTGGCTAGCGCCGAGAGTAGACGTAGAGTAAGGACGCTGAGAGGCAGGATCGCCGTCAATAGGCCCCAATCCCTTTTATTTCCCCTTCTTAATATCCTTAAAGGGTAGGAAGCCATGTTGTTTAAGAAGAAGCACGTTAAACGCATTTTAGAAGGCCGTAAGACGGCCACCAGGCGTTTAACCGGCCGATATAAGCGAGGTAAGGTGTATGCTGTTCAAGACCGCTTATACGGTAAAGCACGGTGCTACATCTTAATCGTTAAGAAATACAGACAGAAATTAGGCGATATGAGCAAAGAGGACATAAGGAAAGAGGGCTGTTCAAGTAGAGAGGAATTCATACGTGAGTGGGAGGAGTCTTATGGCCCTGGCTCTTACGATCCTAACTTAGAAGTATGGGTCTATGAATTTAAGATCGTCAAGCGGTATAAAAGGATGAATAATCTCGCATAGAGGTTTCTTAGGAGAGGGAGGAGCCCTATCTGATATAAGATTATCAGAGGCCCCGTATCAATTACTACTGATTTCCTCAAGCTCCTCCCTCAGCTCTTCAAGCGTTATGTTGGTAAACGATACTTTCCTCTTACCCAACTCTAATAAGAAGTCTTCAACACTAAGTCCAGCGAGATCAGCAGCCTGCTTAAGTGTTAATTTCCCCTCCTTATAGAGGATAACAGCTAAAGTTATGAGGATTTCCTGTTTATCCACGTCGGCTGGTAATTCCACCTTAAACGTAACGACCGTCAAGGGCAATACTCCCTCCGCCACTTCCTCTACCAAGCTGGCTTAAGTATTTTTCACCCATAACAGCACATAACCAAGATTTAATCTGAGCTTAAGAGCGGGACCTATTTCACGGGCTCTATTATGAATTCGCAGTATTTATCTCCTTTAGCTATGCACTTCACTTCTCTCACCCTGAAGTCCCTCCCATAAGCCTCTTTGAACACACCAGCTAGACCTCCTCTTATCAAGTGGCTCATTGGCCTATCTCTCTTGCCTATGAATGGCGTGCACTCGAAGTTCCCATAAAGCCTTATCACGAACCTGAGCTTTTCCTCATCACACTCTACTACTTCATAACCAAACCAGCCAGCAGCTATGTGTAAGGCTAGGAAAGCCTCAATTAAATCACATCCTTTAAGGCCATAGGATTCTCTTAACTTCTTAGCAGATTCTCTACCTGCTGCTTCACCCATATCAAATAGTATGGCGTGACCTCCTGAGCCGAAGGTCCTGTCCAACCAACCGAACATGGCGCCCACATCATCTACATCTAGCATTACTATCCTCTTGCCCAAGAAGAGGGTCGTGTAAGTAGTTCCATCTATTGCTATATCGCCGAACTTCTTGACTATGATTTCTGCATCTAATACTACATCAAGAGCCTTAAGCTCCTCAACTAGCTCCTCGGGTTTAAGCCTGGAGTCCGTGAGATCTAAGAATAGCGTTAAGACAGCCGTGTCCTTGCCTGGTTCAGCCGTTATCATGCCCGATAAGATGTTAATCTTATGCTCGGCTATCTTAGAGGCAATCTTAGCTAAGACACCAGGGACGTTCCTGCCCTCAATCACGAGCTGTGTAATACGCTTACCAGGTGCGTAGATGGCGCAGGGGATTATTCTAGGGCGGTTACTAGGACCGCCCACCCCATTCTCACCCCGAAAAAAAAAAGTCCGGCTTATATAAGCATTCACAGTTAAGAGACAACATCTTCGTAGAGCATTCTATGATTAAAGTTACGTCCGTGATGTTGGTGGCCGTCATCTCCTGATATGGTAAAGCCCTATCTCAATCCTTTTATCCACCAGTATTTAAGGCTGCGACAGGCTTCAATCCAAATAGCCCTGAAGGAGAAGTTACGTGCATTAGGTGTCAGGCCTTACAGGCTTGATGAAGAGGAGGTAAAGGAGGAGCTTAAGGCCTCTTGCAACCTCTAATACATTATTCTTCGGTCTTATGCGTGAGCTAAACTACTTAAGGACCTGTAAGGCCTTGTTCAAGCGAATAATTACGCCGAGAGCCGTTTATGAAGAGATATTGGGCAGCCAGAGGAAGGGGCTGATAAGTGTTAGTCTTTATATGTAAGCTGGGCTACGTGTCTACAGGGCGACATCATGAGCACTACGATAAGGGTTTCACTTGAGGATAAGGAGCGGCTAGCTAGGTTCGCTAAGAAAGTAAATGCCTCTAGTCTGGCCGAGGCCTTTAGAATAGCTCTATCCATGGCCGAGGAGAGGCTAGAGGAATTCAAGGGGAACATAGAAGCTCTCAAGGAGCTATTAAAGCATGCTAAGGCCATTGGTGGTGATGTCTCCGAGCGTGTAGATGAAGAGCTAGCTAGGATTCTCCAAGCCGAGAATAGGTGATTAGGATGGCCATACTCATAGATACCGGCGTATTCTATGCCCTACTCGATAGGGAGGACGTGAATCATTTAGATGCCGTGGCCGTGATGGCCCATACGCTTGAGGGTAAATTCGGCAAGGCCTACACAACCGATTATGTGATTCTGGAAACCACACTCTTGCTAAGATCTAGGCTAGGGGCAGAGGCTGTTAAGGCCATGATAGATTTTCTGAACAGGAGTGGTATATCGATCTTAGTTATTGATGAGCCTATCTTCAGGAAAGCCATAGGGCTGTTAATTGAGATGCCTGAACGCCTTAGCTTATGTGATGCGGCCAGCGCAGTGCTCATTAAGGAACTCAATATAAGAACGCTAGCATCATTTGACTTGAGGAGCTTTTCAGGCCTGGTGGCTAATATCATCGGGAAAGGATATTACGCCAGCTTGAGCGATGAAGAGAAGAAAAGGGTAGAACAATTATCTTGGCTTTAATACTATGGGTTCTAGCCGAAGTCCCGCTAAGATAAGCCATCGTAAGCTTCTCCCTCGGCTCCTCGAATAGCCGTTTAGTAAGCCCGAACTCCACTAGGCGCCTCATGTAGAGGAAGGTTGTCTAAGGCCGAGCAGGGCTCACCCATGAGTTTTTTTTCACCCACAATGGTACACGACCAAGATTTAATCTGAACTCCGCCGTTTCACGTTCTTGCTGTTAAAAATCTACCGACCTCAAGTCTTTTCACCTATTTAAACGTCCGTCTAAATCTTTAAGTAGTCAAGAGGGCTTAGAAGTAGCGGAGGTGAGGAGAATGAGGGCAGAAGTGGAGGCCAGGAGGCCGGAAGGCGAGGAATACACTATTGATTTCGGTGACTTAGATCCTGAGATCGTTAGGGCTCTTCTTAAGGGTGGTGGTCGTATCTGGGCTACTTGCCCGCCCGGTGGGCGCGGCAAAGGCCTATTATTCCCGAGGCCCAAGATTCAGAAGAAATACGGCATACGAGCTTTAGCTATAGAGATTAACGGCCGTGAGATAACGGTCATAGGGATAGTGCTACTTAAGTAGCCGGTCCTCTTTTGAAACCGAATTATTTCCGTGAGCGTTTCCGAGTAGATATGAGAGCGTTTCTATCTTTAGCACATCCCCCATCGATGTGAGCAAGAAGGTAACGCATAATGTTAGATACTAATCTAAGTGCCTGAGGACTAGCCAATTGTCCCTTAGCATTTGGATCGCTTTTTTGTCCTATATACTCAGATAATTCTACCGCCAGACTTATGAAATCTGTAAACCTCCTTATTAGAGGGAATTCCCCGTATATCATCTTATCAAGTATGTGGATATAGCGTTCTTCGGCTCTGGTTGTGTATGTAAGTATGATATAAGCTGTTATGCAGAGCCCAGTCACTATAGGAACTCTTACTACTACACAGCCATTCTCTTTATACTCATACTCTTTGAGGCCGCGAGATTCTATAAATTGCATGAGTATTTCGTATGTGCGCGAAGCTTTCTTTCCTCTTATTATTAGGTAAGGCGTGGACTTTATGGATGGAAATCTAAGCTCAAGCTGCGGGCGGTTTCGCACCTCTTCCTTATAAAGAATGAAGAAGAAACCTTTGTCATTTAACTTCAGCACGTTTAACACCTCCCATTACCAACATGGGCGCTAAGACGCTTAGGGATGGTCTATCTGCTCTCCACCTGTGCTTCAACTCTATCCCCTCCGGCGTTAGGTTCATGTCATATCCGTGATCCGCCGTCACTAAGATAGTGTAGCCCTCTTTAAGGAGTCTGTCTACTTCATTTACAAATAGTGAGAGAGGTCGGTAAAGGTAAGATGCAAGGGCGTCAACATCTTTAAATTTTATATTATTCATGACAGCGGCATCGATTTTATTATATACAGCCCAATTATGACATCTGAGAGCCTTAGCCAAGGCCCTAGCTACCACGCTCAGACTTACCTCCTCAGTGGGTGGGAAATAGGCCCTAACCTCTGAGCATCTTCTCATGATAAATTCGTAAGTTTTTGTCATACCACCGGGATTTATACCACAGAAAACCCGACCTCCAAATATATGCAAAAGAAACGACGCATCACTTAAGCCAAGACCATCACATACTATAATAAACGGTGATTTTTCACACGCACAAATCTCTCTTAAGGCCATCCTTAACGTATCACATAAGCAAATGCCTGTTAAGTATCTACTAGTCAGGTGCATTAAAACATCAGTTAGTCTCTTAACACAATTTACTATTCTTTGCAATATAGGGTCCGTGATAACTATATTAGGCATATCATACGCTCCCCTCGCCATCGCTGCTATTAACCCCCGGTAAATATCTGGTAGTTCTCTATGTGTTAAACGACTGATAATACGTAAGTTGCATGCAATATCCGTAATTATGTTTGATATGACAAGCAACTCCGACATAACCATTACCCCTACTTAAGTAAATTCGTAGCTACCGCTCTTGAGGTTCCATTTCCTCACGAGCTTCATGAGCTCCTTTTCTTTCACATGTGTAGTAAAGTCTGCTTGGAGAACCATACTGCTTGTGAAGTCGCGTAGCTCACTTAGCAACGCTACCAATTGATCGATATCGCCAAATAACATGGTTAGCTCTTCCGGTTCTAAGCCAATGAGTTGAATCTGCCCTCCGCTTTTAAGCCTAATACTCACGGTGACTTTAGCAACTCTTTGCCTGGTTTCCTCTTCTCCCAAGAGTCCTCTTACGCCGAGGATAACGTTATCCTTCTCCTTTATTCTGATACTCATATATTCTCGTTCTCGCTCCCTTACAGTCACATGCTCTGGCTTAGGTCTCGGTGGTTTTGGTGGGATAGGTTTCCTTATAATTATGGTTCTTTGTCCTCTGGATCCCTCTACACTTATCTTTACTTTCATAACCTCTGGGTCTTTAACCGGGTATTCTCCAGCGAGTAGGTCGATGGCACCTTTAATAGTGTCCTCGTTCAGCGGTTTTACCGGTAAGTCTTTCCAACCTCGTTTCAGCGCGTCTATTAAAAATTGCTCAGAAATATGAAGCATTTGTCCGCTCTGTAGCTCCTCCTTATGTTTTATAGCATACTGCTCCAAATAACCTATCAGATGAGTTTGTAATTCCCCGCTTTCGCGCACTTTACATTTGACTTTGATATGCCTAACGAGCACTTTAGGCAGTTCTCCATAAACATTGAATAGATCTTTTACTCTCCCTGGTGGAGATAGCGTTAAGCCATCTACAGTTATAGCTTCAGCTTCCGGTTTATAGAAGACTATGATATTAAACGCCCGACATAGTTCCGATGCATAGCTATTTACTCTCTCTACATACATGGAAGAAGCGTATTCCTCTATGCGCTTCTGCATTTTTTCTATAGCCTCCACTATTATCTCATTTAACCTCTCTTCAAGGTCTGGTCTCTTCTGCGCCTCTAAGAGGGACCTTAACTGACGGCAGGCAGGATCTTTTTCGATAAGTAATCTTCGCTCTGTTTCACTTCTTATATACTCCACTACCTTGTTTGATGCCTTAATTTCGGCTACAAAAGTGCATATGTCTATCAGCGTGCTCTTATCAAATGTAGGCACTACAATGCAGAAAAGATTGGTAGCCTTTATCTTATCTAAGAGTTGGTTAACACGATTTACGATGAGCCTTACACATTCTTCCCTAGATTTATCCTTAAGAAATTCAGCTACATCGCACGGGTCAATCACTATCATAGTGAACCTATTGGGCTTTAATCCGCTTAGAAACTCGGCTGCTCGTCTCTCGTCTAAGAACGTGCTTACTCCTACTATTTTGATGTCCATGCCCTCTTTCTCTATTTGCTTTCTCATATTTTCCTCGAATTCATATTCTAACAGATGACTTCTGAAATACTCAATAAGCCGGTCTATATCAAATTCTCCAGCTACGTTTTTTAGCTTAGCTATCTCCTCAGTTCTTAGGGCTTCAACCATTTTCCGTGGATTTGGTATAAACGTAAGAACTAAGTATTCCTCGCCTTCCCTAGTAATAGATGTTACATAAGGCGTGTGCTTACCTAGATATTCCTTCGCCTCATGCATCTTTGGGAGTAATTCAACAGGAACGGCACCTACAAGCGAGCAGGCTATGTCCTCATCAGAAGTTCCTCTTATTAATACCTCTCTCCTGGGGATATCTTCAGGTCTTCTTATCATGTCTAGTAAGCTCATAACATTAGTGGTGAGAGATTTCATAAGCACGAGCATGAACATTAGTTCTGCTATGTGACGAGTTTTTTCATCTGATATATCATTGATAGCTTTAAGAGCTGTTGCATATAATCCACCCCAAGCCCTGGCGTAACTCTCAGGAAGCAAATGCCTGAGGTCGTCATACTTTAGGTGAGCTGGACTTAAGAGCGTTATCTCATCCCAACTTCCATAGTTTATTATTCTTGAAACGAGTCTTGCCGTTATCCTTATCAGATCTCGTATGTGCTGGGACCTCGGAAGATCCCTTAAACCTGTTCGGTCCATTAGTTTATCTGCGAAATCAGCATAAATAGGGGCGAATGGGAATGTTTTATCTAATCTTCTAATATAGTTATTTACAACGTCTTCGCTCAGCTTTAACTGCTCTAGTAGCGATCTTAGCTGCTCCATTATTACCTTCTTAGCATTATCAAAGGAACGCCTTGGCTTAAAGAGCCTCTTAAATACTATCCTAAGGGCATCTTCCGCTCTTGTTTCACGTAGCGAGATTTCGGCTCTCCTCCAAGCTCGTTCACCAAATCTTTTGACGCTCTGTATTAAATCTAGCTTAAGCACTTCTATTGGTGTCTTAGGTTTGATCCCTGCATACCTTGAAACTAAAGCCTCCCACGCATCTACATCCTGTCGCGCCGATGCAGCGACTATAACGGCAGGGGCCTTCCCCTTCAATGCATCAAGTAATTGTGTTAGAAATACCATTAAACGCTTTAGACCCTCTATAGGCCGCTCTGCCGCTTCTTCAATGCATGCTAAGACACCAGCGTATACTTCGTCTACTAATATCAAAAGGCCAAGCCTTCTATCCATAAGTTCATCAGCCAATTGTTCGGCTGCCCTTAAAGCATCTTTTTCCACAAGACTTTCAACCAACTCTGCGAGTTCAATAAATTCAGGTGATGTGTCACGATACCTTCGGATTAGCCGGGCCATGGTCCTGAGAGCATACCCGTAAGGATCCTCCTTACCTACTACGTCCTTCACGTCAATAGGCATCACTATTGTTTTATCCGCAAGTCTGGGCTTATAACCAAGTTCTTCAAAGACCTCGAGTATAGAGCTGTACTCAGGCCTTCTCTTTAACTCATTCCATAATCTTGGCATCTCGACAAATAAGTGCCAGAGAAGCACTAGAAAGTGCGTTTTACCAAGCCCCATCTCTTGAGAGAGCACTATTACGACCGGCTCTCGCTCCACCGATCTAAGGCCTCTGATGATGCGTGTCAGAGCCTCTTTAACGGCCGGGTTATAATCAGTTATGACCAAGAAGGTCTCCGTGTTTTCAATTTCAGCCGCCATCATGATATCAGGCTCAAACAATTTCTTCTCGATAAGTCTACCGAAGTCGGGGCCTAGCTCTTTAGGCTCCATATCTTTGTAAAGCTTGACAAAGGCTGTTGGCTCAAGGTAGTCAGCTAAGGAGGGAAGCGACAAGCGCTCACCTCCTCAATAGTTCCTTAAGGACACTCTTTATAAATTCTACATCTGCCTCTGTGGCCTTCATCTTCTTAAGCTCCGCATCGCTAGCCGTGAGTATTAGGAATAGAGCCACAGCAGCATCACGCTTGCCTACTGGCATCTCTGAAAGCACGTATTCAACCGCCTTAGATACATCCATTCTAGTGGGGGCCTCGAGTATTAGCCTAGTGAGGAGAATGGCCCTTCCAGCCACCGTCCTATTCATAATTTCTAGCCTGCGCTTAAGTGCTTCAAAGACTTCATTACCATAAAACACCTTCACTTTGCCTCTTGTATTAATTAATCCATAATAAGCCAAGTCGCTTCTGGTTATACCTATCTCTTTGAATAATTTTTCGGCAAAGTCATAATCCACCACAGGTTCAGCTGACCATCGCGTTATGTGCCAGAGGTGCAAATAAGCCTTTGTGGGATCATCTGATGCTATGATGTCATCTATGAGTTTCTTTAAGGTTTCTTCGCTGTAACCCGCTTCCTTAAGTGGCTCACGAAGGTTCTCGTAAAGGGCATCGTAGAGAAGCCATTTACTCCCGAGGAAGACAGCCGCTGGGTATAACACTTCCCTAAAGTACTTGAGTTGACTCCAAAACCTTAGAAGCTCCTCTGCTTCCTCCGGCTCAAGCTTGCTTGTAAGAGTTATCTGCTTTGATAAGGTAATGGCGGCTGGATTAACCATTCTGGTGGCACCCGCAATAGCGCCAGCAAGGCACATTACGAACAACTCCCATCCTTGCGCACCGGATTCCTTAGCACTCTTATATGCGTCTCGAACTGAACTAAATATCACGTCCTGTAGTTTCTCATCAGCTTTTATAAGGCCAGGCTTCGTATAAGGAACCAGAACAGGCTCCTTAGCCTTCCTGACTACTATGGCGAGTGACGAGAAGAACGCCGTCCCGCCCATAGCTACAGCTCTAGTCGCCATCTCAGTCCTTACGGTCCATACCTTGCTCACCGAGAAACCAGCAGCATATAACGCTCCTAATATGCCCTCCCATGCATCAGGATGACTGTGGGTGAACCACACTATAAGCACTCCATCGTCCTTAAGGATCTTGTATATTTCAGCGAAGACTCTTCCCATTTCTTGGATGTACCACTCCCTTGTATGTCTCTTAGGCGGGAGCAGATTCCTTAGTGCTTTTTGTTCAGCACTAGAGCGGGATATTATCTCACCTTCTCTGGGAACAGTGGACAAAATAGGGCTCCACCCTGGCACAAGTAATTCTACTCTCCCTCGTTTTTCATCCGTATTAAAGAAATAGCCTCTCTCTATGGCCGGTGCTAAGGCAATTCGCAATACCTGCCAGAAATATTCACTTAAATCTCCGTATTTATGTTGATCGAGATAAGGTGGATCTATATTCACAACATCAATTACTTGACGCTCTCCTAACACTGATGATAAGCTCCTTGCGTCCGCCATATAAACCTCCACTCTGTCGCCTAGTCCTTCAAGCCATGAGCATAGCTGCCTTAATATGGGCAATATACCGCCCTGAGTAGCCGTAGGCTTCTCGACGTCGGGCTCAAATATCCATGAAAGAGCCAAGTCTATGCGCCTTGCCTCGCAATAGTCTAAACCAAAGCCCACCTTCCTGCCTCGGGCATAACGGCCAATTACGTGGCTGATAATTCCACGGCTGGCATGCCACTCGGACATTATGGAGTTGTAATTTAACAATTTACTAATGCCAAGGGCCAGGTAAATCCCTATCGCTGCTCCATACTCCCCCTTCTCATCGATTAACTCTCTTATGCGATTGTTCACATATCTCACTAATTCCGCTAATACAAGTAGCTGCCTTGGATTAAATAACTCATACCAACGCTCGATACCTGCGGCTCTTACATCCTTAAAGACTTCATTCCCTTCCGGTATACGGTCAAGCGGCATAAAGGATTTAAGTTCCTTAGATGAAGAGGCCAGACGGAGAAATGCCCTAATAAAAGCATCTCGATCCTCATTACTGCAAGCGACAAAACCGCCTCTAACCTGCTTTACGAGCAGTACGTGGATTTCTAAAAGCTTCTCTACAGCCTTTCTGGCCTCTTCTATATTGCCCTTTAACGCTATGCTCAGTAGCTCCTTATGGGCTTTCACCCACTCGCTAAAGACATAATTCTCTGGTATTGGAGCACCACAATAGGGGCATCTGAGTCTCTCAAAGGCTGTGGGCACCTCTGATATACTAACTGTGAAGCTCTTATGCTCTTTATCAGCATGTATGTCGATGTACGGACCTCGTCCTCCTCTGAGCACGTTCGTATGGATGACGGGTACTAAGCCCCTGCAATCCGGGTTTGGACATCTAACACCACGAGCGAATATGTAATTCATAGCATCAGGGGCGTAATAAGGCCCTAAGTTCTCTTTAGCCCATTCGATAAATTTCTTGACCTCCTCACGTACGTCCTCATAAAGCTTTAAGCCGTATTTGGCCGGATACTCTAGTGTCGCCTTAAGAATGAGGTATGCCACCGGCTCGTATTCCATGGCTATAGTCTTGAAGCCGAGCCTGAGGGCCTCAAGAGGAATGGCACCGCCACCCGCCATAGGATCAACAACTATTATTTCAGATGGCTCCTTGCCATATAACTCTAAAATAGCCTTCCTCACGGCCTCTCTATCTGGCTGAGCGTTAAAGAGCACAGGTAGTATTCTCTCTTTAGCTAGCTTTAGGACATCAGACAGGCCCACTAAGTCCATGAACCTGGCCTTATTGAAATCGTGAGGAAGAATAGCTGCTAGGGTAAGCACCCGTGCCAGAGAACAAGGTCTCCTTGCTGGCCAGGGATGTATGTTCCTGAGCAACGGAGTAGGAGCTCCTATGATAAGTGGGGTTATTCCATGAATACGTATGAAGTCATTCTTAAATCTAGCAGCTGTGAGTTTGAAAGACATTTCAAGACCGGAGTGAAGATTTACTTCTTGGAGAGGTAGCCATTCTTCCACAAGCTTGCCGTCAGGCATACCTCACACCGCCTACACGGCCTTATACATAAAAGACACTTAAGCTTTCTTACGTAGCCTCTGTAGAAAAAGTTAATGAGGTTATTTTATGTGGTGGACGCTAGCCTATATTGCTTGCTTCAGTAATTCCTTTAGCGAGCTCATTCATTTAGGGCTTAATTCGGTGATTATGGCAGTTAAATGCCGATTTTTCTGAAGCAAGCAGTTCTTCATGGATCTTGAAGAATGTTAACGGGGCTTAGCTCTAATTCCTCAGCAGGAGTCTCTAATATACGTCTTAGCACGCATTTTAGCGCATCGATATTTAGACGTGCCACTCGGGCAGGATTGTTCTCGGCTGTTAGTATGATCTCGCCACTCCAATCGAGCTCTATAAAGAGGGGGACATCTATGGCAAGCTCGGTCCTATAGCGAATGCTGTTCTCTCTAACCTCTTTAATTAGGATAGGACGGGGAACTTCGTAACCTCTCTCTGAGGGAAAACATATGCGGGTGACGTGAAGTTTTGCATACCTTGTTCCAGGAAATTCTGAAGCGTATCTTTTTGTAAAGTAGTCGTCACCGTATATTACGTTGCCTTCCTTTACTATTCGACAGAGATCAAAGACGGTTTCCTCGCCACAGTTGATATCCACTTTTGATGGGTTGCCGAGCTCGGCCCAACATAAACCACCGCTAATAGTAATTTCATAATGAGTATTTCCAAATGTTTTCTGCCCCTTTAGTCTTAAGGCAGGCTTTACTCCCCTAGCAACCTTAAATTTGCTTTTATTCTGAACGCTCAATCTAAAGAAGAAGGTGCTAGTGCCATATAGACTAACCTCTTTTGGTAAAATGTCAACGTCTCCATTCAATGCAAGCACATTAATCCTGTTCCACAAATAGCGGGATAACAGGTAACCGATGACAGCAGAGGCGAGACTTATGACTGGTGAAAGTATATCAAACCAATTCATATCTACGGTTCTTATGCCTAGCCTGATATATAAGGCTTGCCCTATGAGTCTTAACCGAAGCCCTAAGCGAACTATAAGAAGGTAGTTTCAATTAAAGCAGAGTGCTTTTGCGATGAGCTAAAAGGTATCTTTAAATAGTAGATTGGCCTTCTCTCGAGTGGAGGGGAGCAAGATGACCCGAAGGGGCGAAGAGAACACAGGTCTGCCGAGCTTCTTTCAAGACAATCCATGGCTTGATATCTTGGCTCAGAGAGGGGCGGAGCCAACGCCTGATTTCGTGGCTTCAGGAGCACCCTCTGCTCCTGCAGTCAGCGGGGCCACGTCCGTCACTGAGCCGGAGCCTATAGCGAGCTCGCCAACTACTACGCCGCTTGTGGCGAGCTTCCCCAAGGAGCTCGTGGTGAGGCTTGAGGCACCCCCGGAGCTCTTAGAGGCCATAAAGGAGCTCAGAGAGGCAATAATCATGGCCTTGTCAGTGAGCCAACGTCAGACCACGGTAATCCCCATTCATATCCCTATTAGCGTGGCTCAAGTAGCTCCGCAGTTCGCTCAGGCTCCGGTGCTGGCCCAGAGCATAGAGGGAAACGGGCTCCTCTGCCCTAAGTGCGGCAGGCCTGGCAGGCTGGTTAGGAGTCGCAGAGGCAGAAGGACCTACATCCTTGTTCTGCACGGGCGTCAGAAGTGCTATCTTGGCCCGGAGGAGAAGGTGAGGGAGAAGTGGCCTCAGCTACTTGAACAGGGCTTGGTAGAAAGTGCTCAACACTCCCGGGTGTTGAATTCCTCGCCTGGCGGCCTGTGGGCTGCTAGTCCTGTTCTACCAGTGTGTCAGACACGGGATTGGGCTTCTTTTGAGAGAAGGGTGGTGGACCGGCCGGGATTTGAACCCGGGACCTCCGCGATGCCAACGCGGCGATCTACCAGGCTGATCTACCGGCCCACCGTTTCTCTGGGCCCGAGGGGAGGGTTATAAGTTTTGCTGGGTCTCAGATACGGCCTAAGAGGCTGGGGAGGCCAGCGGGGGCCTCTTTTCACTTCACCCTCCGCGCCCGGTTGATGGTCTTATTCTGCCAAGAGTAGCGCCTCAGCTTCTTGGACTCGCCGAAGCCGCAGGCGGCACAGCGCTTCTTGCGCACGTGGTAAGCCCGGCGGCCGCAGCGGCGGCAGCGTATGTGGACGACCTGATGTGCTCTCTTGCCAAATGATGGGGTCCCCTTCGTCATGGCTCCCCGCCTCCTTACTCGGGCGCGGGGGAGATGAGGACCACGTTATCGCCCCTAACTATAATGACGCCTAGCTTCTTGGCGTCGTTTGGGTTCGAGATGTCCTCGGCATCCTCCAGCACAAGGTTGAGGTGCTGGTCGAACCCCCTGAGCCGCCCCCTGAGGCTCCTACCTCCCTTCAACCTGACCAGAACTACCTTGCCAAGGCTTTCCTCAAGCAGCCTTGAGGTGGTCTCGCTCATCTTCCTCCCCGCCAGCCGGGCTAGGGGTTAAATCGGCCTAATTTAAAGGTATTGGCGTGAGCGAGGGGGCGAGGAGATACTTCCTCAGGAAGAGGGAGAGCCGGGAGCTCCTGGTCAAACTCGCCCAGGCGGGCGTGAAGGTGCCTCCTCAACCTCGGGCGAACGTGGAGGTAGCCGAGGCTGGAGGAGCGCGTGTCTTCCTCCTGGAGGGCATGCCTCTCGCTGCCGAGAGGGAGGGGGTGCTCTTCCCCCTCCTCCTGGCGCCAGAGGCCCTTGAGGACCTGCCGAGCGTGGTGGTGGACATGGGGGCCATCCCCCACATCTGTAACGGCGCCCATGTGATGGCCCCGGGCGTGGTGGAGGTGCGAGGCGATTTCAAGGCAGGCGCCCTCGTGAAGGTGCTGGACGAGAGGCATGGGAAGGCTATAGCCGTGGGGCAGGCCTTAGTGAGTTCGAGCGAACTCAGGGCAGCCGAGAGAGGACGCGTGGTGAGGAACCTCCACTACGTGGGCGATAAGCTCTGGCGCCTGGCTAAGGAGCTGGTCTCGTCCTAGCAGGTCCTTAGGAGCTCGGTTAGGCTCTTGAGGAGGAGTGAGGAGCCGAGGGCGAGGGCAACACAGGAGAAGGCGAGCTTGAGGTGTTCTGGCCTCGCCCTCTTGAACAACCTGGGGCCGACCTGCCCGCCTATGAAGGCTCCCGCGGCCAAGGGAATTGCGAGCTCAACCTTCACGTTCCCCATGAGCACGTGGGCTACCACGGAGCTTCCCCTGGTGATGAGCATGCCGAACATGGCCGTGGGGGCTGCCACCTCCATGGGCACGCCTATCAGCAGCATGAGCGATAGGTCTACGACGCCTCCGCCCAGGCCCAGCAGACCGGATGCCAGGCCGCTGAAGAGGCTGCCCAGCACGGCTATCGTGAGCTCGCGGACGCCCAGCCTGTAGCCTGGCCTCCCTCGCCTCCCTGCCTCGCGCTTTGCTGGGCTGTTCCTTCCTCGGGAGGCACCCTTCTCCCCGAGCTCTCGTATCGCCTTAGCCATGACCCTGGCACCCGAGAAGACCAGGAAGGCGCCCAAGATAGCAGCCAGGAGCTCCGGTCTGAGGACGGTGGTCAGATAAGCGCCCAATACCACGCCCACCACATCGAGAGCATCGAAGAGGAGGGCCAACTTCACGTCCACGCGCTTCTGCCTGAGGTAGGCCAGGGAGGCCGAGAGCACCGCGGCGAACACGCCTACCACGGTGGTCCCCACGGCCACCCTGGGCTTAAGGCCGAGCGCGAGGATGAGGACGGGCGATACGAGAGCTCCTCCCGCCAGCCCTATGGCCGAGGCAAAGGCCGTGGTCGATAGGCCGAGGGCAAAGAGGAACACCAGCCCTAGCCATCCGAGCCCGTCCGTCATGACCATCTCATCGGCCTCGGCCCTAGGAGCTCCTCCCCTTAAGCGAGCCTTATAGTCTCAAGCACGGGCGGGGCCACGGCCCTCAGCTTGGGCTTGCCCATCTTCCTCCTGAGCGTGCTATTGATGTATTCCTCCATCTTCAGACAGCGCGTTTTCTCCCCGTGGCCTAAGATGATGAGCTTGGGTTTCGGCTGCACGTTGTAGAGGAAGCTCACGAGCTGCCTGCCGTCCGAGTGGCCGGTGAAGCCCTCTATGGCCTCCACACGCATCCTCACCTTTATGATGCGTATCTTATCGCCTTCGCGGGCCTCCACCTCGCGTAAGCCGCGCACGATCTTCCCGCCCAGCGTGCCCTCGATTTGGTAACTCACGAAGAGGAGCGTGTTCTTCTCGTCCTCTGCCAGGCCCCTGAAATACTCGACCGAGGGCCCTCCCTCCAACATGCCCGAGCTGGCGAGGATGATGCAGGGCGGCCCCTCTATGATGGCCTGCCGCTCGCTCGGGTGGTCCACCATGGTGAAGTACTCGGACTCGAAGGGATTGTAGTCGCCGTGTTGGATGCTCGCCTTCACCCTGGAGGACAGGAAGTCGGCGAAGGTGATATGGATGGCCGTGGCCTCTGATATCATGCCGTCCACGTAGACGGGCGCCTCCACCAACTTCCCCTCCCGCATGTATTTGTCTATCACGAGCATCATCTCCTGGGCTCGGCCCACGGCTGGCACGGGTATCAGCACCTTGCCCCCCTGCTTTAGGGTCTCGTTGATGATGGACACAAATGCCTCCTCGGCCTCAGCACGGGAGGGCACCTGCTCGCCACCGTAGGTGCACTCCATGATGAGCGTCTCCACGCGCGGGAACTCGCGGGCGGCTGGCTCCAAGAGCATGGTGCGCCCGAACTTGAAGTCGCCCGTGTAGACGATGTTGTGGAAGCCGCGCCCTATGTGGAGGTGGACCATGGCGGAGCCCAGGATGTGGCCCGCGTTGTAGAAGGTGAGCTTGATGTCGGGCGTGATGTCCGTTACCACGCCATAGCCGAGCGGTATGGTGTGCAGTATGGTGTCCTTCACGTGCCTCACATCGTAGGGCGGCACCTGCCCTTGCTCCTTCAGGACCTTAAGGAAGTCCATCTGGAGGAGCGTCATGAGGTGGGCCGTGGGGGGCGTGCAATAGACCGGCCCATCGTAGCCATACTTGAACAGGTAGGGCACGAGGGCGCAGTGGTCTAGGTGGGCGTGCGTGATGATGACCGCGTCCAGGCTGGAGAGGTCGAGCGCTGGGTCATCTAGGCGCGGGAAGGCGCTGGGGCTGCCCATGGCGCCTGGGTTGAGGCCGCAGTCCAGCAGCACGGAGCTCTCCTTCGTGCGGACGAGGATGGCCGAGCGCCCGACCTCCCTGAAGCCGCCCAGGCAGGTTACGGTTACCTCGCCCACCTGGAAGAATGCTGGCCTGAAGGCCCTCTCGCCCACCGTCCTCAGGATGCGCTCCCGCTCCCTCGCCTCGCTGTAGAGGATGCCGTGGTATATCCTGAGCGTCTTGGAGGGCCTGGGCGGGCTCCTGAGTATCCTGGGCTTCCACTTCGTGCGCCTCACGATCTCCTTCATGAGGACCCCGTTCTTCCCGATCACCAGGCCGGGCTTGCGGGCCTCTATGATGACCTCCCCCACGCTGGGGTCGAAGGCTATGTTGGTGATCCCGGCCTCCTTGGGCACCAGGGAGAGTATCTCCCTCTCGGTCTTCTTCTCCTCCTCGCGGGCCTCTGGGTCAGGGCGGACAACGATGCGCTTCTTGATGGTCGTTACTATGTCCGCGATCACGTAGCCGTGGTCCAGCAGCACCTCAGGGTTCTTCACGAAGATGGCTATGGCTGGCCCCTCGAACTCCATGCGGGTGAACTCGGCCTCGGGGGGCAGCTTCTCCGCGATGTAATTCCTCATGTCCTGGATGGTCATCTGGCTCATGGACATCAGCCCACGGCCTCGGCTAAGGCCTTCTTCTCCTCCTCAGTCAGCTCGCGGTAGCCCTCCTCGGTTATGAGGGCTATGTCGAAGCTATCGCCGCTCGCCACATCGCGCTTCATGGCTGACGTAACGGCCTTCACCACCACGGGCAGCATCTCTTTCACGGGCTTATCTCGCCTGTAGGCGGCCTCCAGCACGCCATAGGCTATGAAGGAGCCCGAGCCCGTGGCCACGCATTCCTCCTCCGTGAGGCTGCCGAACGGGTCTAAGCAGAACACGTGGTAGCCCTCTTCATCCCGCCCGCCCACGAGGAGCTGGGTGAGGAGCGGGAACAGCCTCCTGGCGAAGAGGAGGTTGGCAACGAGCACGGCTGCCGAGCGCACCGGCATGGGTCTCCCGACCTCC